>Ga0209256_1000754_pt1 | contig 42096 bp, 42 predicted proteins | sample AraplaCol_mCL_r2_2_FD_184270 | JGI IMG/M metagenome (GOLD analysis project Ga0209256, IMG submission 184270) | Arabidopsis root microbial communities from North Carolina, USA - plate scrape MF_Col_mCL_r2 (SPAdes) (version 3) | ecosystem: Host-associated > Plants > Roots > Endosphere | place...
CAATCTCTGTTTTTCGGTATTGCTACCGAGGTCACTCACTCAAAATACTGACGAATCTCTTTCGAGATTACGTTTAATTTTGTGCGAGCGTTATAACGTATATTTTGAGCATCGAGCCCGAAGGCTCGGGCATATCGTCAAACGCCCACACTTATCGACTGTTGATTTTTAAAGATCGCTGCCTTGTTTTATCGACGAAGCGTTGTGTTCGTCAGCAGCAGAGAAGCGAGATTATGCGGTACAGCGTGCAACTCGTCAACCCCTTCTTTTTTCTCGTTTCGCTCGGCTGTTTTGTCAGCACTGCGTTGCGAGGGACAGAACTATAGCAAAGGGATCGCTGTACCGCAAGGCCTGTTTTACAGACCCTCGAATTTCGGTGCGCGCTTCTCAAGGAAGGCATACATGCCTTCACGCTGGGCTGGGGTGCCAAAGCCTGCATGGAACAGGCGGCGCTCGTAATTCACACCTTCCGACAGGGTGGTTTCAAACGCGCGGTTCACGCAATCCTTGATCTGCATGGCAACCGAAACCGGCATCTGGGCGATGCCCTGGGCGATCTCCAGCACGGATTCGATCAGCTTATCGGCCGGAACAATGCGCGACACCAGCCCAATACGCTCAGCTTCGGCGGCATCGATCATGCGGGTGGTCAGCAGCATGTCCATGGCTTTCGACTTGCCGATGGTGCGCGGCAGGCGCTGGGTGCCGCCGGCGCCTGGCGTTACGCCAACCTTGATTTCTGGCTGGCCGAACTTGGCGCTGTCAGCGGCGACCAGGAAGTCGCACATCATCGCCAGTTCGCAGCCGCCGCCCAGTGCGAAGCCGGCCACGGCGCCGATCACCGGCTTGCGTACTTTCAGGATGTGCTCCCAGTTGCGGCCAATATAGTTGTCGCGGTGGGTGTCCTGATAGGTGTAATCCTTCATCGCGGCGATGTCGGCGCCGGCCGCAAATGCTTTTTCGCTACCGGTCAGCACGATCACGTGGATCGCCGGATCTTTCTCGAACTTGGCGAATGCTTCTCCCAGTTCGTTCATCATATTGTCGTTCAGGGCGTTCAGCGCCTTGGGACGGTTCAGGCGGATCAGCGCCACCTTGTCATGTACTTCAACGAGCAGGTCCTGGTATTCCATTTATTCTCCTCCAGTCGGTTAGCTATCGGGCAATTGTAGCTGTTGTGCACGAAGCGCGCGCCAATGAATCGGCAGCAGACCTACACTGGACTGGAGAATTTGTCAGGAGAACTGCCATGTTCAAATCGATTTTGCTGCCCACCGATGGCTCGCAACTTTCGGAACGGGCTACCCAGACCGCGATTGAGTTCGCAAAGATCCACGGCGCACGCATCACCGCCGTGTCCGTGGTCCAGCCCCTGCCCTTCCTGCCATTGGCTGATGCTGCCGTACTGCCTGATCCAGGTGTCTTCGACCGCGAAGTGCGAAGCAATCTCCAGGCTGGCCTGGATAAGGTGCTCGCTGCAGCCACCGCTGCCGGCATCGAATGCGACGCCGTACTGGGCGAAGCGATGAACCCTTACGAAGTAATCGTAAAAGCTGCGGAAGAGCGGCATTGCGACATCATCCTGATGGCGTCCCACGGCCGCAAGGGGCTGAATAAACTATTCCTCGGCAGTGAAACCCAAAAGGTCCTTGCACATACGCATTTGCCGGTACTCGTCCTGCGCTGATCCCGGCCGCCTTGTGAATTTGGTAATTTATCGGGTTCGGCCGAAATACGCTCACATTGGCAAGCTGTCGGTGATTGCGGCACCGCCGGAGGGGATGCACTGGCGCGTGCTGCCAAAAGCTGCAAAACGCTTGCCTTCCGCGTTCCCGCCACTACCAACAAGGTCGAGGGATATCCCGGCTCATTTCCTACCGGCGAGGGGATTTACGCGCATATGTCGAACTACGCAGTCGGCGACGCCTGCGGCGCAGTCAGCTATCGCTATGCCGGCCCCGGCACCATACTGACCGGCATGGCGCGGCACGAAGACAGCGCCCCAGCCCACGCCGACGCGCCGGCATTGCTGTTCCCGGCACGTTTGCCGAAGGCCGGCACCTCGATTACTACGATCCTGCCCTGCCTCCCGCAACCGTGGCGCAATTGCGCGAGCGGGCCGAGCGCACTGCGGCCTGGCTGAACATTCGCATGCCGGCGGCCCAGTTCAGGCGCCCGATCATTGCCGCGACCCTGGCGAAGGAACCGGGTGGCCCGAATATTGGCGGTAACGCCGGCGACATGCTCCATCTGGCGCTGTTCAACTGGCCTGTCGCGCCATCACCGGAAGAATCCCGCCTTGCCAACAAGCTGGTGGCGCACGAGATGAGCCATCGCTTCCAGATCCGCGACGCCGTGGACATTTACGACGACTCGCGCCTGATCAACGAAGGCATCGGCGAATTCCTGCGCTGGCTGGTATCGGTGCACGAAGGCTGGCTGACGCCCCAGGAGGCGGCAGGCGAACTGGATGATGCGCTGGCCGCCTGCATGCTGATCGCCGACGACCGCCGCTGGCGCGCCATCTCCGCTGCGGAAATCGGCGGCACGCGCCTAGAGTACGAATGCGGTCTGCCGGCCTTTGTCTACGCCTTGGCAGCACGCCAGGGCAAAGGCGACGCCGTTGCGCGCATCGACGACTTCTACCGCCAACTGCGCAAGGGCGCGAAGCCAGACCTGGCACAGGCAATCGAGTGCGGAAGCCAGGCCTGCAAGCCAACAGTGCTTCCTGCCGTGCTGGATGGCGAACGGCAAAGCGTTAAGGATCAGCGGGCGAGCTTGGGCAGCAGCACCCAGATATTGCCGCGCTGCTTCATGCGGCCGGCAAAATCAGCCGCTTCCGAACCGAAGCCGAAGAACAGGTCGAGGCGAATGGCGCCCTTGATGGCGCCGCCCGTATCCTGCGCCAGCATCAGCCTTTGCAGCGGCAGTTCGTCGTCGCCCGGCAGTGTGGTGTTCAGGTAGACCGGCGCGCCCAGCGGCAGCTGGCTGCGGTCGATCGCGACCGAGCGTTGCGGCGTCAGCGGCACGTTCAGCGTGCCCTTCGGGCCGACTTTCGGGTCCGGCAGCTTTTCCTCCTTGAAGAAAACATAGCTCGGATTGGCGTTGAACAGTTCCTGCTGGCGCGTCGGGTGGCCATCGATCCAGGCCTTGATGCCTTGCGCCGTGGCTTGCTCGGTGGTCAGCTCCCCCTTCTGTACCAGCCATTTGCCGATCGACTGGTAAGGGCGGCCATTCTGGTCCGCGTACGCAACGCGCACCGTTTCTCCGTCAGGCAGTTGCACGCGGCCGGAGCCCTGCACCTCCAGGAAGAAGGCTTCGACAGCATCGTCCACCCAGATCAGCTCATTGCCCGGCAAGCCCGAACGGGAGATTTCTTCGCGCGCCGGATACGGCACGACACGCTTGCCCTTCAAACGGCCGCGCACCCGCTTGTTCGCCAGTTCCGGATAGACCGAACCGATGTCGATGATGACCATATCGTCCGGCACCTTGTACAAAGGCGTCTGATAAGGACCGCCCTTCTTGCGGGAGCCGCGCAGCAGCGGCTCGTAATAGCCGGTAATCAGGCCTGAATTGCTGCCGTCGGGCGCAACCACCTGGTGCGGATCGAAGAACGATTCGAAGAACAGGCGGATGGCGGCCTGGCTGTTCGCATCCACTGTCTTGGCAATGGCGCAAGGCTCTTTCCAGTCCGCGCCATTGGCCAGCTTGGAGCAGGACAGCATGAAGGCGGGCCAGGCGGCACGCAGGTCGTCACGCTCCCAGCCTGGCAGGTCGGCAAAGCGTGCGGGGATGAATTCAGCCTTGGCGGGCGGCGTCGGCGCGGCGGGTACGGTCGGCTGCGCCGGCGGCTGGGTTGGCGTGGCAGGCACGGTTGGCGTGACCGGCGCAGGCTGCGCTGGTTTTGCCGGCGGTGGCGGTGGCGTGGCGCATCCGGCCAGCACTAATGCGACGGCGGCGGCGCAAACGGGTAAACTACGGCGTGTCGAAAACATGAGGTGTTATCTATGATGTATCTGATGCTTGAAGCGCTGGTGGCGCTGTTTCTTCTGGTGTTTATCGTCTGGTGGACGCTGCCATCCAACAAAAAGAAGAAGGACGGCGACAAGTAATTAGTGCAGGGTTCGCGGCAGCGACAGCACGAATTCCGGGATTTTGGTCTCGAATTGGTGGCCGTCTTCCGCCACGCAGAAATACTCGCCAAACATCGAGCCCTGCGGGGTGCGCAGTTGCGTGCCGCTGGTGTACTCGAACACTTCGCCCGGCGCCAGCAAAGGCTGGTGGCCCACGACGCCCAGGCCGCGCACTTCCTCAATATGGTTGTTCGCATCGGTGATCACCCAGTGGCGGGAAATCAGCTGGGCCGGCACGGTGCCGGTATTTTTGATGGTAATCGTGTAAGTAAACACGAAATTGGTGCGGTCCGGATTGGACTGTTCCGGCAGGTACTGGGTGCGTACCTCGACCGCAAACTCATACTGGGCCATAAGGGTTTCCTTCATAACAATTGGGCAATTCTAGTCCAAGCAATCGGACAGCGTCCGCACAGCAGCGTAAAATAACGCATCTTTTTTACCAGCCGACCAGCCATGACCACTTTCCGTATCGCTCCGAGCATCCTGTCCGCCGACTTCGCCCGACTGGGTGAAGAGGTTCGCAACGTTGTTGCCGCAGGCGCCGACATCATCCACTTCGATGTCATGGATAATCACTACGTGCCAAACCTGACCGTCGGCCCGCTGGTGTGCCAGGCGATCCGCCCGCACGTGCAAGTACCGATCGACGTGCACCTGATGGTCAAGCCGGTCGACCGCATCATCCCTGATTTCGCCAAAGCTGGCGCCAACATCATCACCTTCCATCCGGAAGCGTCCGACCATATCGACCGTTCGCTGCAACTGATCCGTGACAACGGCTGCAAGGCCGGCCTGGTGTTCAACCCTGCCACCCCACTGAGCTACCTGGACCACGTGATGGACAAAATCGACATGATCCTGATCATGTCGGTGAACCCAGGCTTCGGCGGCCAGTCCTTCATCCCGCAGGCGCTGAAGAAGATCGCCGAGGCGCGCCGCCGCATCGACGAATCCGGCCGCGACATCATGCTGGAAGTCGACGGCGGCATCAAGATCGACAATATCAAGGCCGCGGCAGAAGCTGGCGCCGACACCTTCGTAGCCGGCTCCGCGATCTTCGGCCAGCCTGACTACAAGGCCGTGATCGACGCAATGCGCGTCCAACTGGCTTCGGCGTAATTGTATGGCGGCGGTCCTGCGCGGCGTAAGGGCCGCCATCATTGACCTCGACGGCACCATGCTCGACACGATGCCGGACTTCGAGGTGGCCATCAACCTGATGCGCGAAGAACTGGGCCTGGCGCCGATCACTGCGGCGCAGATCGAGCTGATGGTCGGCAAAGGTTCGGAAAACCTGGTGCGGCGCGTACTGGCGCTGGACTTCGATGAAGAAGGCGTGGAGCGCATGTTCGGCCAGGCGATGGAGGCTTACCAGCGCCATTACCTTGTGATCAACGGCCGCCATAGCGAGGTTTATGCCGACGTGGTGTCCGGCCTGCAGGCCATGAAGGCCAACGGCCTGCGCCTGGCCTGCGTGACCAACAAGCCGGTCGCTTTCGCCAGGCCGCTGCTGGCACTGAAAGGCCTGGACGGCTATTTCGAAGTGCTGTTCGGCGGCGATTCCTTCGAAAAGAAGAAGCCTCACCCCATGCCGCTGCTGAAAGCCTGCGAACATTTCGACCTGCCACCGTCGCAGGTAGTGGCAATTGGGGACTCTTCGAACGATGCGGAAGCGGCCCGCGCGGCAGGCTGTCCGGTGCTGACTGTGCCATATGGATATAACCACGGAGTGGGTATACACGAAACAGATTCCGATGGTATAGTTGACACGCTGCTTCATGCAGCTGCCTTGATTAGCACGCAAAACGACGCTATCTGACCGAAATGTTTCTCAACAAAAGACACAATGTAACCCACCGGGGCTCGATTGAGGCCTGGCTGTGGCGACGCTGGCAATCCTGACTTAGTCCCGATTGCTGTCGGCGCACGCCCATGTGTTCCGACAGGTTTTTTGTAACCTTACCGCCACCACCCTAACCCTGGCGGAACGGAGAGAACATGACCGAACTCGAATTCAAATCCCTGGCCGCGGAAGGCTACAACCGTATCCCCCTGATCGCGGAAGCTTTCGCCGACCTGGAAACCCCGCTCACCCTGTACCTCAAGCTGGCCCAGACCCAGAAATACGGCAAGAACACCTTCCTGCTGGAGTCGGTGGTGGGCGGCGAACGTTTCGGCCGCTACTCCTTCATCGGCCTGCCGGCCAATACCCTGCTGCGCAGCACCGGCAAGCTGACCGAGATCGTCAGGAACGGCCAGGTGATCGAGACCCACGAAGGCAATCCCCTCGAATTCATCGAGCAATACCAGGCCCGCTTCAAAGTGGCCGTGCGCCCTGGCATGCCGCGTTTCTGCGGTGGCCTGGCCGGCTACTTCGGCTACGACACGGTGCGCCACATCGAAAAGACGCTGGCACATACGCAGCCGAAAGACGACCTGGGCCTGCCTGAGATCCAGCTGATGGTGACCGAGGAACTGGCCGTCATCGACAACCTGTCCGGCAAGCTGTACCTGATTGTCTACGCCGACCCGCAGCAGCCGGAAGCCTTCTCCAAGGCCCGCCAGCGCCTGAAAGACCTGCGCGCCCTGCTGCGCCGCGGCGTCGATGCGCCGGTAACCACGCCTTCGGTGCGCACCGAAACCATCCGCGACTTCGCCAAAGAGGATTACCTGAAGGCGGTCGCCAAGGCGCACGAATACATCCTGGCCGGCGACCTGATGCAGGTGCAGATCGGCCAGCGCATCCGCAAGCCATATGTGGATTCGCCGCTGACGCTGTACCGCTCCCTGCGTTCGCTGAACCCTTCGCCGTACATGTACTTCTACAATTTCGGCGACATGCAGATCGTCGGCGCCTCGCCGGAAATCCTGGTGCGCAACGAGACGCTGCCCGACGGCGAGAAGAAAGTCACGCTGCGCCCGATCGCCGGCACCCGCCCGCGCGGCAATACGCCGGAACGCGACGCGGCGCTGGCCGAAGAACTGCTGAACGATCCGAAGGAAGTCGCCGAACACGTCATGCTGATCGACCTGGCGCGCAATGACCTGGGCCGCATCTCCGAAACCGGCAGCGTGAAGTTGACCGACAAGATGGTGATCGAGAAGTACTCGCACGTTCAGCACATCGTCTCCAACGTGGAAGGCAAGCTGAAGAAAGGCATGTCCAACCTGGACGTGCTGCGCGCCACCTTCCCGGCCGGCACCCTGACCGGCGCACCGAAAGTGCGCGCCATGGAAATCATCGACGAGCTGGAAATCTGCAAGCGCGGCATCTACGGCGGCGCCTGCGGCTACCTCTCCTTCGGCGGCGAAATGGACGTGGCGATCGCGATCCGCACCGGCGTGATCAAGGACGGCATGCTGTACGTGCAGGCCGCCGCCGGCATCGTTGCCGATTCGATCCCGGAAATGGAATGGCAGGAAACTGAAAACAAGGCGCGCGCCGTGCTGCGCGCAGCCGAGCAAGTGCAAGATGGCCTGGATGGGGAGTTCTGAAATGCTGCTGATGATCGACAACTACGACTCCTTCACCTACAACATCGTGCAGTATTTCGGTGAGCTGGGCGAAGACGTGCGCGTGCACCGCAACGACGAAATCACCATCGCCGAAATCGAAGCATTGAATCCCGACCGCATCTGCATCTCGCCGGGTCCAAAAGACCCGTCGCAGGCGGGCATCTCGCTGGAAGTGCTGAAACACTTCGCGGGCAAGAAACCTATCCTGGGCGTCTGCCTGGGACACCAGGCCATCGGCGAAGCCTTTGGCGGCAAAGTTATCCGAGCCAAGCAAGTCATGCATGGCAAAACTTCTCTTATCGCGCATACGGGTGTGGGCGTGTTCCAGGGCTTACCCAGCCCGTTCACGGTAATCCGCTACCACTCTTTGGCAATCGAGCGATCCTCGCTGCCTTCCTGCCTGGAAGTCACAGCCTGGACCGACGACGGCGAAATCATGGGCGTGCGGCACAAGGAGTACGACATCGAGGGTGTGCAGTTCCACCCTGAGTCCATCCTGTCCGAGCACGGCCACGCCTTGCTGAAGAATTTCCTCGATCGCAAATAAGAGAAGGAAGCATCATGTCAATCACGCATCAAGAAGCACTGGTTCGCTGCATCGAACACCGTGAGATTTTCCACGACGAGATGCTGCACCTGTTCCGCCAGATCATGTCCGGCGAAATGTCGCCGGTGATGGTGGCGGCGCTGACCATGGGACTGCGCGTCAAAAAGGAAACCATCGGCGAGATCACCGCTGCGGCGCAAGTCATGCGCGAGTTCTCGACCAAGGTGCCGATGGCGGATACCACCAACCTGGTGGATATCGTCGGCACCGGCGGCGATGGCGCCCACACCTTCAATATTTCTTCCGCTTCGATGTTTGTTGCCGCCGCCGCCGGCGCGCGCGTGGCCAAGCATGGCGGGCGTTCCGTGTCTTCGTCTTCCGGCAGCGCGGACCTGATCGAATCGCTGGGCGCGCACATCAACCTGAAGCCGGAACAGATCGCGCAGTCGATCGCGCAAACCGGCATCGGCTTCATGTTCGCGCCGAATCACCATGCCGCAATGAAGCACGTGGCTCCGGTGCGCCGCGAACTGGGTGTGCGCTCGATCTTCAATATCCTTGGCCCGCTGACCAATCCGGCCGGCGCGCCGAATATCCTGATGGGCGTGTTCCACCCTGACCTGGTCGGTATCCAGGTGCGCGTGCTGCAACGCCTGGGCGCGCAGCATGCGGTGGTGGTGTATGGCCGCGACAATATGGATGAAGTATCCTTGGGCGCGGGCACCATGGTGGGTGAACTGGTCAACGGCGAAATCCGCGAATACGAGATCCACCCTGAAGACTTCGGCCTGTCGATGATCGCTTCGCGCAACCTCAAGGTGGCCGATGCGACGGAGTCGAAGGCCCGCGTGATGGAAGCGCTGCGCGGCGAGCCGGGTCCGGCATCGGACATCGTGGCGCTGAATGCCGGTACTGCCCTGTATGCGGCAGGCGTGGCGTCCTCGATCGAGGATGGCCTGGCGCGCGCTCGCGCAGCCGTGTCCTCCGGGGCGGCCGTCGCCAAGCTGGAACAGTTCGTCCGCGTCACCCAGGAACTCGGCCGGGAGGGTTAAGCGATGTTCGGCATCCACGACCTGACGCTGTTTGTAATCTCCGGTCTGCTGCTGAACATCATGCCTGGACCGGACTCATTGCTGATCATGGCGCGCAGCGCCACGCAGGGCTGGCGCGCGGGTTGCGCCGCAGCCCTGGGCATTGGCGCCGGCACCATGGTGCATATCGGCGCGGCGGCGCTTGGCCTGTCAGCGGTGCTGGCCACTTCCGCCACCGCTTTCACCGTGGTGAAATGGGTTGGTGCGGCGTATATCGTCTGGTGCGGCATTGCCATGCTGCGCGCGCGGCTTAAGACCAGCGAAACCGGCAAACCGGCCGGATCGGCCGTCCCGCCTGACCCATTGGGTCAGGCACCGTCCTACCGGTTTGCGCCGCCGGCTGCCCTGCCCTACCGCAAAATCTTCGCCCAAGGCTTCCTGACCAACGTCCTGAATCCGAAAGTCGCGTTATTCTTCCTGGCTTTCGTGCCGCAGTTCATCGACGCGAATGCGGCCAACAAGCCACTGGCCTTCCTCGTCCTTGGCTGCATTTTCAATTTCAACGGCATGCTGTGGTGTAACGGCCTTGCCATCTTTACCGCCTTCGCGAGCGCGAAGCTGAAGGTCAAACCGCTGGTGGCCCTGTGGCTGAACCGCGTGACCGGAGGCCTGTTCATCGCGCTCGGCGCACGCCTGGCCCTGGCCGAACAACACTGAGAATCATCATGTCCGATATCCTGAACAAAATCCTGGCCGTCAAGGCCGACGAAGTAGCCGCTGCCAAGAAGCACCGCAGCCTGCAATCCCTGCGTGACGAAGTGGAAGGCGACAAGGACTTGCGCGCCGGCCTGCGCGGCTTTGAAGCCAGCCTGCGCAAGAAAATCGAAGGCGGCCATGCCGGCGTCATTGCCGAAGTGAAGAAAGCCTCGCCATCGAAAGGCGTACTGCGTGCCGACTTCCGCCCTGCCGACATCGCCCAGAGCTACGCCGAAGCCGGCGCGGCCTGCCTGTCGGTGCTGACCGACGTGAACTTCTTCCAGGGCGCGAACGAATACCTGCAGCAGGCGCGCGCTGCCTGCGACATTCCCGTGCTGCGCAAGGATTTCATGGTCGACATGTACCAGATCTATGAAGCGCGCGCGATGGGCGCCGACTGCATCCTGCTGATCGTGGCAGCCCTGGACCATGGCCTGATGGCGGAGATGGAAGCCTGCGCCCACGAACTGGGCATGGACGTGCTGATCGAATCGCACGACGGCGACGAGCTGACTGCTGCGCTGAACCTGAAGAGCCGCCTGATCGGCATCAACAACCGCAACCTGCGCACCTTCGACGTGACGCTGGACACGACGCTCAACCTGCTGTCGCGCATCCCGCAAGAACGCATGGTGATCACCGAATCCGGCATCATGACCCCGGCCGACGTGCAGCGCATGCGCGAAAACGACGTGCATGCGTTCCTGGTCGGCGAAGCCTTCATGCGCGCGCCCGACCCGGGAGCCGAGCTGCGCAAGCTGTTCAGTTAAATCCGCAGCGTTCCGATTTCATGGCGCCGGCGCGGCGCCATTCGGTAAACAGGCCCTTCGACTGCGGCTCGAACATGGTGATGGTCTGGCCATCGAGGCTGATCTTGAAGGCCTCGATGCGTTCAACCGTCATCCATGGTTTGTCGGCCAGCGGCACCTGCCATACGAAGTTGCGGTTGCGTACGGCCCATTCACCCTGCTCCTCCTTGACCTTGTCCTCTTTGCCCTTCACCGGCAGCACAAAATAACTGCCGTCATCGCGCATGAGCACCCTGCCATCCGGGCCGATCTTGCTGGACTCCCAGATGCCGACGATTGCGCAAGGCTGTGGATGGCTGCCCAGTGCTGCTTCGACATGCTTCTCCGCAGTCTGCTTCCCCAGCCCGACCAGGCCAGCCACGCCTAGCGCGGCGATCACGCCGACGATGGTCGACGGGAGAATGGCGTGGTTGCCGCCGCGCAGGCGAACGATATCGTCGAAGGTAGCGCCCAACCAGCCGGTGCCGATTTCATTTTCACGCAGCGTCACTTTGCCGCGCCGGATCATCAGCAGCAGAACCAGGATGTTGGCGAGCGGGATAATCATGAAGGCCACCGCCAGGATCCGCATGACAATGTTCGATCCGGCTCCCTTGGCCAGGCGATAGACGGCAGCCATCGCCAAGGCGGTAACGGAGATCGCCAGGACGGGCGCCGGCCAGCCGGCCAGGCCGCGGATGAAATAGCTCGCGGCCACGTAAAGCACGCTCGCATATATCGTCAGGCGCAGGCCATCGGCCAGAATGTACAGGCCCGGGTCTGCGCCGGAATCACGCGCCGCAACCATTTCCGGTTCCGGCTCACGGCGCGACAACGGCGGCATGGCTGTTGTCGCTTCTGCTGGTTCCAGCGACAGGCCGGCTGCCGCCGGCGCCCGCTTTGCAACGGGCGGGCGTGCCTGCGGCGGGCTTGGTGGCGGCGGCGCCTGGCCTATCTCGCGGCCGGATTCCAGGTTGAGCGTGGCGTGGCAGCCGGCACGCTCTTTCAATGCGTCGACATAATGCTGGGCCTGGGCGCGCAGCACGCCTCTCTTGACGATGGTCCGGCGCCCGCCCGACAGCAGCGCCAGCATTTCCGTTATCGGCTTGCGCATCAAAGCCGCAAGGCGCCGGGCGGCTTCGCCCAGCTCCACGCCTGGAGCCGGGCCTTCCAGCACAACCTGGTAAAGCGCAGGGCGGTGCACTTCGCCGGACTGGTTGTCCACCACCGTCAGGCCGAGCTGGCCGGCCAGATGGAGCACATGCGGCATGACTTCGTCGCGGCGATAGGTCACGCTCAGGCGGCCAGCATCGCCGGCGAAATGGCCCTCCGACCATGGGGTGTCCGGGAACAGCGCCACCAGCGCGTCGTGAAAGCGCTTCAGCAAGGCCGACGGCGGTTGCCCGCCGCTTTCTTGCCTCAACTTGTTCATGAAGGGAAAAACGTCCAGGTCCGCCTCAGGTGTGGCGACCGACGCCAGTTGAATCTGGTAACTCATGCAAGCCAATTAAACAATTAACAATGCATGGTAAATTACTATAGTGCAAAAATAAAGACTGGCGAGACATGAAAACGACAACTCGCCTCGCCATTCTCGCCGGCCTGGCCGGTTTCTATTTCTATGCGATCGCGCCGATCCGCATCGATCTCAAGGCAGGTAGTTGACGAAAGCGTATGCGCCAGCTGCCGCGAGGACCAGCAGTGCGAGCAGCAGTTTGGTGGATGGCAGCATCCCTTCGCGGCCGCCCAGTTCGCGCACTTCGTCGGCGTCCAGCAAGGAGTTGCTGGTGGCAAGGCCGTTCTCTTTCAGGACACTCGCGGCGCGGAAATAGCTCCAGGCGGCCAGCAGGCTGCCCACGCCGGGAACCAGCGCCAGCGGCGCGAATACGAAGCGGAACAGGCTGGAGCCAGTCGCCTGGCCGAGCTGGAACACCGCGATCGCGCCCAGCACATTCATCGCCAATGCCAGCGAAATCAGGTAAGGCGACTTGAGGCGAAGGACCATGACCAGCAACAGCACTGCAATACTGATGCCCAGCGCCCGGGCAGCCATGCGCTGGGATTCTGCGGCCTTGAACATCTTGTCGTCCGGTTCGATGCCGACAAAGGCCGGCTGGTCGAAGCTGGTTGCCGGCTGCGGCTGCGCCACACGCGCCGGCGGCGCGCTTGGCGCCTTTGGCGCCGCCTTGGCAGCGGCTTTGCGCGGCTCGGGAGAAACCGTGGCGCGGCAGCTCGCCCGGTCGCGCAGCGCGGTGACGTAAACCTCGGCTTGTGCGCGGGTCAGGCCTTTCTTGACCAGGGTGCGGCGGCGCGAATGCAGCAGCAGCACCATCTGCGGCAGCGGCTGGTTCATCAACTCCGCAAGCTGGGTCGCGGCGACTTCGATTTCCACGCCTTCCAGCGGGCCCTCCAGCACGACCTGGTAAGCCAGTGGCCGGTGCACGGCGCCGTTTTGCTCGTCCACCACGGTCACCCCAAGGTCACTGGCAATGCGCAGTACGTGAGGAATCACTTCATCGTGGCGGCGCGCGATCGCTACGCTGCCATAGCCGCCCTTGAAGTTGTCGGCCAGCGGGCCATCCGCCCATGGGCAGGCATCGACGGCCTTGTCACCTGCACCATAACTGGTCAGGCAGGGGAACAGCTTCAGGATGGCATCGCGAAAACTTTTTAACTGCTGGGATGGCGCAATGCTGATGGTTGCGCCGGCAATCTGTTCCAGGAATGGGAGAACTTCCGCATCGTTGGCAGGAACTTCGCGCGCGACGATGTGCAGTAGATAAGTCATAAATTAAACGTAGCCAAACTCGTAATGGCTGATGTTAAATTACCGGCGGGCAAAATAATAGTCTCTGCGGCATGAAAACGACAGCCGCCAACGTGGCGACAGTCAAGCCGCTAAAGGTGTATGAGCCGCTATTTCAGTGCGGTTGCGGCCATTTTCCTTGGCCCGGTACAGGGCCGCGTCGGCGCGCGACAGGAGGCTGTCCAGGGATTCGCCCGATGTTTGCTGTCCGGCAATACCGATGCTGATTGTACAAGCCGGCAGGCCTGGCTGTTGGCATTCATGCAATTGAGACTGGATGCGCTGCGCCAGTTGCTGCGCGTGCGGCAGCGCGGTGTCCGGCAGCAGGACCACGAACTCCTCGCCGCCGAAGCGGGCGACGAAATCGCACTGGCGCACCGAGCGCAGCACCACCGCCGCGACATGCACCAGCACTTTATCGCCCTGTGCATGGCCATGCTGGTCGTTGATGGCCTTGAACAGGTCAAGGTCGATGGCCATCAGCGCCAGCGGCGCATCATGGCGCTGCTGGCGGGCCCGCACGCCGCTGAAGCATTGCAGGAAACCGCGCCGGTTCAGCACGCCGGTCAGGGGATCATGGGTGGAACGCTGTTCCAGGATTTTCTGCAACTTGCGCGTAGCCAGCATGAGGAAGGCGACCGTCATCAGCAAGGTCATGAAGTTGGCCAGCGCCAGGTAGACGTTGACGAGCGGGCTGCGTTGCATCAGGTCCGCCGCCTCGCCGCTGATAAACATGGCGGCCACGCCGCGCGTCAGCACATTCACCACTTGCAGCGCCAGCAGGATACCGAAGAACCAGCTGGTAAAGTGCGGCGTGCGATAACGCCAGACCAGGCGCAACTGGTCAGCGTAGAACACCGCGACCAGGAAGCTGAAGGCCGTTGCGCGGCGCGGGAAATTGGGTTCGGCCAGCAGCCACCACAGGATGGCCGCCAGCTCCAGCACCCACACGGCATGGAAAATCGTCCATCCCGGCGGCACGCCAAAAAAGCGCCGAGTCCCCACCATCGAGAGGCCGATGCCCCACATCAGGCAGGTATTCGCGGCCGGCAGCGCCACTTCATCGGGCAGCGTCCCGCGCGACAGGAACAGCCCGCCGGCGCCGACCATGCAAAGCAAGCCGCCCGCCCAGTGCCCGACACCGGCCACCTCGCGGCGGAAGCTCATATGCATGGAATACATGGCTACCGCCAGCACCGCGCAGGTCAGCGTGGTGGTGAACAGGATGGTGAACGGGTCCAGCGCGAACTTCACGGCATCTTCATGCGCTTGGGCGGCGCAGGCTGGTCTTCTGCTGCTCCACTGCGATGGTGATGCCCGGCACACGGTCGCCTTGCAGGACCACGTCGAAGGCCATCAGCTCGTCGCGGCGGAAAGCATGCACCTGCACCGTCTCGCCTACCTTGTAGCGCGACAGCAGGCCGTCCACATTGGACGGGTTGCCGCTGACGCGCAGGCCGTCGATCGCCACCAGCAGGTCATTGGCCGACAGGCCGGCCTTCTGCGCAGCGCCGCCGTCGTGCACGGCGCTCAGCTTGCAGTCGGCGCCTTCGCGTCCGATATTGACGTCCAGGCTAGGCTTGGAAGCCTTGCGCTCGTCCTTGTAGCCCACCCCGAATTGCGGCAGCAGCTTGGCCAACGGCACGTCGTCGGTGCCGCGGATGTATTTGTCGAAGAAAGTCTTCAGCTTGAAGCCGGCCACGCTGTCGAACAGCGCTTCCACCTCTTCCGGGGTCACGCCGCGCGGCTTGCCGTTGTAGAAGTCGCGGCCGAACTTCTGCCACAGCGCGCGCATGATGTCGTCCAGCGAGCGCTTGCCATTGGTCTTGGCGCGAATGGTCAGGTCCAGGCCCAGGCCGATCAGCGAGCCCTTGGCGTAGTAGCTGACGATGGCGTTCGGCGAATTCTCGTCCTGGCGGTAGTATTTGCCCCAGGCGTCGAAGCTGGAATCGGCCACGCTTTGCTTGGTGCGGCCGCTGCCGCGCAGCACGGCGCCGACAGTCTTGCCCAGCATCTTGAAGTAGCCCTCTTCCGACAACAGGCCGGCGCGCACCAGCATCAGGTCGTCGTAGTAGCTGGTAAAGCCCTCGAACAGCCAGAGCAGCGGGGTGTAGTTCTCCACCTGGTAATCGTAGGGCGCGAACACTGCCGGCTTGATGCGCTTGACGTTCCAGGTGTGGAAGTATTCGTGGCTGCACAGGCCCAGGAACTTCATATAGCCTTCGCTCGGCTCCTTGCCTCTCTGCGCGACGGTCGGCAGGTCGGCGCGGGAACAGAACAGCGCGGTCGAAGCGCGGTGTTCCAGGCCGCCGTAGCCGTCGCCCACCACCATCGTCATGAAGACGTAGCGGTCCATCGGGGCTTTTTTGCTGCGCGGCTCGAAGAAGGCGATCTGGGTTTCGCAGATCTGTTTCAGGTCGGCGCAGACGCGGGCGATGTCGAGGTTGGGCACGCGGCCGGTGAATACCACGTCGTGCTGCACGCCCAGCGCCTTGAAGCTGGCCATCTCGAACGTACCCATTTCTACCGGGCTGTCGATCAGTTCGTCGTAATCCTGCGCGATATATGTGCCAAAGCCGTAGCGCTTGGCCTTCAGCTCTTTCAATGCCGTGGCAACGCGCCATTTGGCCGCTGCCTCGTGGCCTGGGCGCTGGATGTCGACCACATGCGGCTCGCCTTCCTGTCCAAGGGCACGCAGGAACACGCTGGTGCCGTTGAAGAAGCCGTGGGTCTGGTCGAGGTGGGCGGCGCGCACCGACAGGTCCCAGGCATAGACTTCGTAATGCACGGTGAGCTTGCCCTTGCATGGCGCGGCCTGCCATGAGTGCTTGTCCAGCTTTGCCAGCTCCACCGGCTGGCCGCCCGCTTCGGCGCGGATCTGCACGATATTGCGCGAGAATTCGCGGATCATGTAGCTGCCCGGGATCCAGGCTGGCAGCACCAGGACCTGGCCCTCCGGGGCCGGCGCTTCAATGGTCATGCTGACCTGGAACATATGGGTTGCCGGGTCTTTGGCGGCGATGGTGTAGCTGATTTTTTTCATTGGATGTCGGACGGCGTGTCGATGTCTTGCAGGATGCCGGGATCGTCCACCGTCAATTCGTTAACCGGGTTGTTCTTCAATATGCTGCGGGCGCCCTGGTCGCCGGCCAGCGCCAGCAAGGCCGGCAAGTGGGCGTGGCCGAAGGCGACGGGATTGCCGCGCCGGCCCTGGTACAGTGGCGCCGCAATCGCAGCCGGGTTTTGCGCACCGGCGCCCTGCCCTACCGCCTTTGCCAGCGCGGCCATCGTGGACGGCTGAACATAAGGCATGTCGGCCAGCGCAATCAGCCAGCCGTCGGCCTCGCGCGCATGCTGTACGCCACATGCCAGCGAGGCAGCCATCCCTGCGTCGGCATTGGCGCAGGCGATGACTTCGCAGCCGGCGGCCCGGAGCTGGTTGGCCGTTGCCGCATCATCCGGCCGCACAACGGCAACCACGCGCTGCAGTGCAGCCAGCATGGCGCGGGCACTGGCGACGGCAACCGGTTCGCCGTTCGGCAAAGCCTGCAGCAGTTTGTAACGCTCGCCTGTCGGATCGAACCGGCTGCCACGGCCGGCGGCCAGCAGGACGCCGACGACTGTGCCGCCGCCCGTCGTGACGCCCGCATCCGCAGCAGCGGCGGATGCTTGGGCGGCAGTGGGGGCGGTCACGTGCAACGCCTGCCTCAGGCCTTGCTCAGGTCGAACGGCAGCTTGCGAACGCGCTTGCCGGTCAGTTTGAACACTGCGTTGGCCAGGGCCGGCGCCAGCGGCGGCAAGCCTGGCTCGCCCATGCCGGTCGGATTGTCGGTGGAAGCCACGGTGAACACTTCCACCACCGGCATGTCTGTCATGCGCGCCACCGTGTAATCGCTGAAGTTCGACTGCTCGACCACGCCATCCTTCAGCGTGATCGCCGCGCCAGGCAAAGTGGTGCCCAGCCCCATCAACGCAGCACCCTGCACCTGCGCTTCGATGGTCATCGGGTTCACCGGCAGGTTGCAGTGCACACCCGCGGTTACCTTGTGCACCTTGGGCTGGCCATTTTTCATCGACGCCACCACCACGTAAGCCACGGAGGTCTCGAACGACTCGTGCAGCGCCACGCCCCAGGCCTGGCCTTTCGGCAGCTTGCTCTTGCCATAGCCCGACTTCTCGACCGCCAGGTTGAGCGCCGCCAGTTGGCGTGCATGCTTGGGATCGATCAGCTTGCGGCGGTATTCCACCGGATCCATTTTGGCGACGTGCGCTGCCTCGTCGATCAGCGTCTCCATCACGAAGGCGGTGTGGGTCGAACCCACGGAACGCCACCACAGCACCGGCACATTGGCCTTCACGTTATGCACGCTCAGGTTCATCGGCACCGAGTACGGATCGCCCATGCCTTCGACCATGGTGGCGTCCACCCCATCCTTGACCATCATCGGCTCGAACGGAGTGCCGGTGATGATGGACTGGCCAACGATCACATGGTTCCAGCCCACGATATTGCCCTTGGCATCAAAGCCGATATCGGCCTGGTGCACATGGGAAGGACGGTAGTAGCCGCCCTTGATATCGTCCTCACGGCTCCAGATCAGCTTGAGCGGACCCTTGCCCCAGGCCTTGGCCACGTTCACCGCTTCCACGATGTAGTCGGAGGTCGGCACCGCGCGACGGCCGAAACCACCGCCGGCCATCATGGTGTTCAGCGTGACCTTGTCCGGTGTCAGCCCGGCAGCCTTGGCGGCGGCTACCGCGTCCAGCGTCTGGAACTGGCTGCCCGCCCAGATAGTGCAGGAATCGGCCTTCAGGTCCACCACGCAGTTCAGCGGCTCCATCGGCGCGTGCGCCAGGTAAGGGAACTCGTAGGTTGCGCTGATTTTCTTCGGCGCCTTGGCGATGGCTGCGACATCGGCCTTCTTCACCGGCGTGCCGGCCTTCTTCGCCAGCGCCTTGTACTCGGCGAGCTGTTTCTTGCTGCTGATCTTTTCCAGGCCGTCGGTATCCCACTCGACCACCAGCGCCTCGCGGCCCTGCTTGGCCGGCCAGTAGCCGTTCGCCACCACCGCCAGGCCGCTGCCGCCACGATCGGTATCGACCTTGACAACATCGATCACGCCCGGAATGGCCTTGGCCTTGGAGGCATCGAACTTCTTCACCTTGCCGCCAAAGACCGGGGCACGCATCAGCACCGCCACTTTCGCGCCCTCCGGCTTGAAGTCCATGCCGAATTGCTGGGTGCCGGTCGACTTGGCGCGCGCATCAAGGCGAGGCGTCGGCTTGCCGATGATGGTGAAGTCCTTCTGGTCCTTCAACTTGACTTCCTTCGGCACAGGCTGCTTCATCGCCGCATCGGCCATCGCGCCATAAGTCGCGCTCTGGCCGGACGGGCCGGTCAGCATGCCCTTTGCAGCACGCACCTGCGAAACAGGCACCTTCCACTGTTCGGCCGCTGCGGCAACCAGCATGGCCCGCGCACGGGCGCCGATTTCGCGGTGCTGCTGCCAGGAGTGCTTGACGGCGGTGGAGCCACCCGTCATCTGGATACCGAAGTTGGGATCCTTGTACGGATCGCCGGCCGGCGCCAGCGATGAACGCACCTGCGACCAATCGGCGTCCAGCTCCTCAGCGATCAGCATTGGCAGCGCGGTGTGCACGCCCTGGCCGAATTCGAGGCGGTTGACCTGGATGGTGACGGTATTGTCAGGTGCAATGTGGAGGAAGGCGTTGGGCGCCACAGGCGGCTTGGCCGGCGCGTCGGCAGCCAGCGCACGGGCAAAGCGCCCGCCGTTGCTGGCCACGTAGAAGCCGAGGATCAGGCCACTGCCGGCCTTCAGGAAAGTACGGCGCGACACTCCTTCAGGAGCCACACCGTCCGCTTGAGCTGCCATGAACCATTCTTTGCGCATGGCGGCCTCCCTCAAGCGATGGATTTCGCGGCGTCCTTGATGGCGGCGCGGATCCGTTGATAGGTACCACAGCGGCAGATATTGCCCGACATGGCGTTATCGATATCGGCGTCGCTCGGCGCCTTGTTGGTGCGCAGCAGGGCCGTCGCGCTCATCACCTGCCCGCTCTGGCAATAGCCGCATTGTGGAACATCGTGCTTGACCCAGGCATCCTGCACCGCCTTGCCCACCTTGTCGGCGGACATGGCTTCGATGGTGGTGATCTTCTGCCCCACGGCCGCCGAAATCGGCGTCACGCAGGAGCGGATTGCCTGTCCTTCCAGGTGCACCGTGCAGGCGCCGCACATCGCCATGCCGCAGCCAAACTTGGTGCCGGTCATATTGAGGTTGTCGCGCAGGGCCCAGAGTATGGGCGTAGAAGGGTCGGCGTCGACTTGCACGTCGCGCCCGTTGATGTTCAATGTGACCATGCCAGCTCCCTAGTTATACGACTATTTGATGGTGGCGAACTTCGCTTCCAGCGTACGCTGGTCAACTGCTCCTGCAATGCGGCTGCCGTCGGCGAAGAAAATCGCAGGCGTGCCATTGATGCTCATTTTCTGGCCCAGGGCCAGTACCTTGTCGTTCGGCGAGGTGCAGCCATTTGGCGCAGCAGGCGCCGCCTTGCCGTTCAACATCCAGTCGTCCCAGGCCTTGTTGCGGTCGGCCGAGCACCAGATGTTCTGCGATTTGGTGAACGAATCCGGCGACAGGATGTTGTACAGGAAGGTGTATACGGTCACGTTGTCCGTACTGGCCAGCGTCGTCTGGCGGAAGCGCTTGCAATAGCCGCAGTTCGGATCTTCGAAAATCGCCATCACGCGCTTGCCGTTGCCCTTGACGGTCTTCAGCGCCAGTTCGAACGGCAGTTCGTCGAACTTGATCTTGTTCAGGTCATCGATGCGGGCCTGGGTCAGGTCGGTGCGGGTCTGCAGGTCGATGATGTGGCCTTCGACCAGGAAGCGGCCGCTCGGGTCGGTGTAGCGCACCTCGCTGCCGATGGCCACTTCATACATCCCGGCGATCGGGGACTTCTTGACGGAATCGATCTTGACGCCGTTCAGGCGCTCCGCCAGGGCTTTGCGCAGTTGCGCTTCTTCTTTTGCGTTCTGCGCGTCCGCACAGGACATCAGCATGACCGAAGCCAATGCCAATACCAGCTTACTCTTATTCATAGGGTCTCCGCTTTACAGCTTTCCGAGGGCATGTGAAATCAGCCGGCGCTTTACGCCCGGCAATTTATCCAGCAAGTTTAGCCCGAAATTACGCACTGCGCGCACCGGTTCTAGATCGGCGCCGAACAGGCGCTCCAGGCCATCTGTTGTGGCCAGCATCAGGCTCACTTCTTCTTTGCGTGCGCGGGCATAGCGCGCCAGCACGCGGTCATCGCCGATGGAGCGGTGCTCTTCCCGCTCCGCCACGGCTTTCACCAGTTCCTGAACGTCGCCGAAGCCCAGGTTCATGCCATGCCCGGCCAGCGGATGCACCACATGGGCGGCATCGCCCACCAGGGCCACGCGCGGCGCCACCATGGAATGAGGGCGCATCAGCCGCAGCGGGAAGGCCTTGACTACTTCCGGCTGCAGCGGGGTCAGTTTGCCCAGTTTTTCCCGGGCAAACGCCGCCAGCCTTTCGGCCAGCGCGGTGGCGCCTTCACGGCACAGGGAATCGGCCAGCATGTCAGGCGCCGACCACACCAGCGAGACCTGGTTGCCCGGCAGCGGCAGCAAGGCCACGATGCCCTGCTCGCCGGTGAACCACTGGTGCGCCACACCATGGTGCGGCAGCTCGCAGGCAAAGTTCGACACCACGCCGCTCTGGTTATATGGACGGTAATCGAGGCCGATATCGCACTGGCCGCGCACCCAGGACTGGGCGCCGTCGGCGCCTACCACCAGCGAAGCGCCGAGGTGGGAGCCATCGTCCAGCGTGATCACGGCGCCCTGTTCGTCATGCTTCAATGCGACGGCCTTGCCGTGCACGAAATGCACGTTCTGGGCAAAGCGCAGCGCTGCATCCAAAGCCTGGTTAAGGTTGCGGTCTTCCACGATCCAGCACAAGGTGCCGGTGTGGGCGCCGTAAGCATCGAAGTTCAGCGCGCCTGCCTTGCTGCCGTCGCCGTTGACCAGCATGGCGTCAACCGGCGCAATGCGCGACTGGTCCATCGCCCCCCACACTTTCAGGGAATCGAGCAAGCGGTGGGCGGTGTGGTTGAGGGCGAACACGCGGACGTCCCAGCTCGCCTCATCCGGGCGAGTTGGCGCCGGTGGCGGCCCCAGCAAGGTCACACTCAATCCGGACTGGGCAAATGCCAGGGCTGCCGTCTTGGCAATGGCGCCATTGCCGACGATGCAGACCGCAGTCTGCACATGGTGATGCGTGGGCTTGTTCATCCGCGCATTATAGCTTTCCCTCAATGGAAAAAGGCTATTGCAAACCAAGGATTCCCTGCTATAATGCTGCCTCTTGGCCTGGTAGCTCAGTTGGTAGAGCAGAGGACTGAAAATCCTTGTGTCGGTGGTTCGATTCCGCCCCGGGCCACCAAGAATAAAAAGTGAAAACGCCGACCTTCGAGTCGGCGTTTTTCGTATACGCCGCTCCCTGTGATCGGCGTTTTATTTTCGCTGGCGTTTGCTTTTGTGAGAATTGACGCATTTTAAGCAGGTATCAAAATGATACTATCTCGCGTTTTCTATTTCCTAACAGCAAATTAAATAAATGACCAGCATGAAAAAAACTGCGTTCGCCCTCGCGGCACTGGCAATCGCCTCCTCCTCGTACGCCCAGGTCGCCGCTGTCCCTGCAAGAACGGTGCACGGCTTTGTCGGGATCGGCGCCACCGCAGGCGGCGATAAACTGGCAACCGCCGAGTACACCAACGGCGACACCGCCAGCATCAGGGCCGGCAGCGGCGTGTACTTCACCGGCGGCCTGGATTTCCGTATCAACGAGCAGTTTTCCGCACAGGCCAGTGCAAGCTTCCATGTGGACGACCAGAGCGCGCAAAACGGCAGCATGAAGTTCCAGCGTTTCCCGATCGAAGCCCTGGTCTTCTACCACATCAACGAGCAATGGAAGCTAGGCACCGGCCTGCGCTACATCTCCAGCGCGAAGCTGAGCGGCAGCGGCGCGGCCGAATTCGACGACGTGAAGTTCGACAGCAGCCTGAGCAATGTGGTCGAAGCAGAGTACATGTTCACGCCACAGTTCAGCGTCAAATTGCGTTACGTGAATGAAAAGTTCGAAGTCAAGGACCGGTACTACCAAGGCGAGGCGAAAGCCAACCATGTTGGCGTCTCGGGCAACTTCTACTTTTAAGCGCAACACGCCCTCCTGAACTGAACCCAGAAAGCTGGACACCGGCTTCCTGGGTTTTTTCATTTCGCTGGCTTCCCCAGCACCCGCCCCTTCAGGCACTGCGCTTGGTCACCACGACCTCAAGGTATTCCCCGGGGACCACCAGCGCCGCTGTGCCAGCAGTATTAAACCGGTCCAGCAAGGCCTTTATATCCGCCTCCAAGGCCTGCTCGCCATCTGCGCCGACCGCGGCAAATGCCTTGTTGACCGGTCCGTAATAATCGCGGAACACCTGCAGCCAATGTGCGGCCGAGGCATAGCGAAAGTTGAAGCTCTTGCGCGTCGCCTGGATGCGTGCGGCATCATCGCCAAACAGTTCGCGCAAGTAGTCCTCAGTGCCCCACATGGCCGGCGATTTCAGGCCTGCCGGCGGCGGCACATGCTTCCCTATCGTCTTGAACAGCTGCCCGATAAATCCCTCCGGCGTCCAGTTGGCCATGCCGATGCGGCCCCCAGGGCGAATCACTCGCATCATCTCGCTGGATGACTTGGCATGGTCCGGGGTAAACATGACGCCGAACGTGGACAACGCCGCGTCGAAACTGGCGTCGGGGAACGGCAGCGCCTCGGCGTCAGCTTCGCGGAAGGTCACCGACAACCCTTCGGCGGCAGCACGGGCCCGCCCCTTTTCCAGTAGCGCAGGGACATAATCGGTGGAGGTGACCTTGGCGAAACGGCGGGCCGCTGCCAGCGTTGCGTTGCCGTTACCAGCAGCGATATCGATCACCCGCTCATTGGCGCGGATGTCTGCCGCCTCGGCGAGCGATTCGCCGACGATTTGGAGCGTGACCCCGATGATGGCGAAATCTCCGCTCGCCCAGGTCGCTTGCTGCTTTTGCTTGATGGCAGCAAAATCCGGTGCATTTGCGTCCCGCTGCCGGGATGACGTCGTTGACTGGCTTGGTTGGCTCATGGCGTTCTCCTGATGAATGAATCGGTCCAACTCCACCACGTTAGGTGACAAAGGAACAAAGCACCAGAACAAGCCATTTTGTCGGGAAATTTTACACATTGACAGTCTGCCAATTAATTTCACCAATAAAACAAGCCATGATTGCTTGTAACTACAGGTGATCCTGGCAATATTGTTGTTATGGCATGATTTGTGCTACGCCTGTTGAGTCTTTTTTTTAACTCCTGGGACTCAATATGAAACCTGTTCGCCAGCTCCTGGCTGCCATTGCACTGATCGCCCCACTGTCCGCCTTCGCCTTCCCGATCGCCGTCGCCGGCACCGAGGGCAATCCTGTGCTGGCCGGCAGCACCGCCAACATCGTCGCCCGTTACGAAGGCACTTCCGCGGCGTACAGCAACGACCTTTATCTCGTCACCAATGACGGCATTGCGGGGAACGACATCTTCCTGTTTAACAACCATAGCTCCCTGGTCGGAGCCACTCTGGACCTGGGCAGCTTTGCCATGGGTAGTGAACTTGTGTTCCGCCTGCACGTCAACAACACCAACACGGATTACTTTACTGGCCAGGCTGGCCGCAATCCGGACGGCGCCGTACACGCGCGGGTCCAAGGCAACTGGCTTCCCGACACGACACTGGTAAGCTTCGAAGACCTGTACAACGGTCCTTTCGATTTCAATGACCTGAGCTTCTCCTTCACCAATACCACCACGCCGAACGATATCCCGGAGCCAGCCAGCGTGCTGCTGCTGGGCCTTGGCCTGGCCGGCATCGCTGCGACACGCCGCACGCCACGCAAGTCTTAAACAGGACAAACGCCGAAAACGCCGATCCTTGTGATCGGCGTTTTTGTTTCCCGGAGCAGAACGCACTTGACGGCCACTTCTTGCCGACCTATATTAAACCAATCGGTTAATTAAGTAATTGGTGAAATTTAATGCATGACCCGCTCAGCCAAACATTTTCCGCCCTGGCAGACCCGACACGGCGTGCCATGCTGGCGCGCCTGTCGCAGGGAGAGGCCAACGTTTCCGACCTGGCGGCGCCCTTCCTTGGCGAGATGAGCTTGCCCGCCATTACCAAACACCTGCAGGTGCTCGAAAAAGCCGGCCTGATCACCAAGACGCGCAAGGCGCAGTGGCGCTCCTGCAGGATCAATGGCGATGGACTGAAAGACGCCGCCGACTGGATGGAGCAATACCGCGTGTTCTGGGAAGAGAGCTTCGACCGCCTCGATGCCTACCTGAAAACCGTCACCGCAAAGACCCCACATGAAGGAGATGAAAATGCCTGAATTCAGCGCCCCGAACGAGATTCGCATTATCCGCACCTATGACGCGCCCGTGCAGGCGGTCTGGGATGCCTGGACCGATCCGGCCCAGGTCGCGCAATGGTGGGGCCCGCGCGGCTTCACGCTGACCACGCACAGCAAGGACTTGCGTATCGGCGGCACCTGGCGCTACACCATGCATGGCCCGGACGGCACCGACTGGCCGAACAAGACCACTTATCACGTGGTGGAGCCGCTGCAAAAGCTGGTCTACGACCACGGCGCCACCGACGACACGCCGCCGCTGTTCCGCGTCACGGTGCTGTTTGAAGAAGTGGATGGCAAGACCCGCATGGACATGACCATGGCCCTGGAAAATGCGGAAGCAGCGGCCCAGACCCGCCAGTTCATCCGCCACGCCAACGGCGATTCGACCTGGGACCGCCTGGCCGAGTACCTGGGCAAGCGCCTGGCGGACCAGGACAAGTTCGTTATCAACCGCAGCTTCGAGGCGCCGCTGGAAGTCGTATTCGAGATGTGGACCAGGCCGGAGCACCTGGCCCGCTGGCTGCCGCCAACCGGCATGGACATGCGCTTCCTGCGAGCCGACATCCGCACCGGCGGCGAGTCGTTGTACTGCATGAGCAATGCCGCGATCACCATGTACGGGCGGGCCCATTACGAAGAAATCCGCCGCCCTGACCTGCTGGTCTACACGCAGCAATTCTGCGACGAGAACGAGAACGTCGCGCGCCATCCGATGGCGCCGGTATGGCCGGAAACCATGCGCACCACCGTGCAGTTCACGGCAGAATCGCCAGGCCGTACGCGGGTCACGGTGACGTGGGAAGTGGAAGGCAAGGCGACCGCAGCAGAACTGGCTGCCTTCCTTGAACACCGCGCCAGCATGACGCAGGGTTGGAGCGGATCGTTTGACAAGCTGGAGGCGGTGCTGGGCGCCTGAGCACCCAGCATGCAGCAAGTCCCCGCCGTGCAAGCGGCGGGGACTTCATCACTTACGGCTTGGAGGCAGGCGCTGCGCCGGCGGCGCCGGCAGCAGCCTTGGCAAAGTCGCCGGCCTTGATCACCGATACGGCTTCCGGCTTCAGGTTGGCACGCAGCGCTTCGTTGACCTGCGCCACGGTCAGCGCGCCGACTTTGGCTTCCAGGTCCTTGTCGAAGACCATGGTACGGTCGAAGCTCAGGTAGCCCGCCAGGCGGCCGGCCAGGCCGGCATCGCCGGTACGGCCCACTTGCTGCGATTGCAGCCAGGCCTTCTTGGCATCGGCCAGTTCGGCGTCGGTGAAGCCATCCTTCAGCGCCTTGCCCAGTTCTTCGCGCAGCGCCGCTTCCACCTTGGCGGTGTTTTGCGGCGCGCTGATCGCAAAGGCCAGCCACATGCCGGCCGGATCGCGCGATGGCACGGACAGTTGCGAACCTACGCCGTACGACAAGCCTTCCTTCTGGCGGATGCGATCGGCCAGCCGGCTGCGCAGTGCACCGCCGCCGAGCATATAGTTACCCATCAACAGCGCAGGATAGACCGCCGCGTCGTCCTTCATCGGCACCGGCTGGATCGCGAACAGGACCGAGTTGGCTTTGTCCGGGGTCTCCAGCGCGATGTTCTGGCCTGCCACCGGCTTCAGGGCGTTGGCGATGCGAACGTAAGGCTGCTCCGCCTTCCAGTTGCCGAACAGCTTGGCCGCTTGTGCCTGCACGGCAGCGGCGTCGAAGTCGCCCACCACGGCCAGGGTAGCGTTGCCGGCGCCATAGTACGCCTTGTGGAAGGCTTTGACCTGTTCCAGCGTCGCAGCTTTTTGTTCAGCCAGTTGCTCCGGCAAAGTCATGGTGTAACGCACGTGGCCGGCAGGGAAGGTATTGGTCAGGCGCTGCATCGCGTTGCTGGCAAGTGGCTGCGGCTCGGTCATTTGCTGCTCGGTGCCCGAGATCATGTCGCGCTGCTGCTCCGAAAACTCTTTTGCAGTGAACGCAGGCTTCATCAGCGATTCGCCCAGCAGGTCCAGTACCGCCGCCAGGTTGTCGCGCGTAGTAGTCACGTTCATTGTCACGCCTTCGGCGCCGCCATGGACGTTCACATTTGCTTTCAGCTTGTCCAGGGCATCCTTGACTTCCTGGCGCGACATGCGTTCCGTGCCAGTCAACAACAGCGATGCGGCCAGCTCGCCGGTGACGGCCTTGCCCATCAGGTTCTCGGCAGTGCCCATGCGCAGTTGAATCGATGCGCTGACGGTATTGCCCTTGGTGCTCTTGGGCAGCAGCGCCAGCTTCATGCCATTGGCCAGTACCGAACGCTGGGTGCGTTTTTCGATATTGTCCGGGCTCGGGTCGAACACTTCGCCTTGCGCGATGGCTGCGCGGCCCTTGTAGTCCTTGACCAGCGCTGCCACGTCCGGGGTTTTCGGCACTTCGGTACGGTCAGCGGCATCCGTCGGGATGAAGCGGGCCAGGGTGCGGTTCGCCGGCTTCAGGTATTTCAGCGCAACGGCCTGCACCGCTGCCACGTCGACTTTTTCAACCTGGTCGCGGCGCTGGTGGAACAGGCGCCAGTCGCCGGCGGCTTGCGCCGAAGTCAGGGCGATGGTGAAGCGTGCGGTATCGTTGACGGTCTGGTCGACGTCTTTGGCGATGGTGACTTTGGCGCGCTCGACTTCAGCTTCCGTGACTGGATTGGATTTGATATCTTCCAGTGCCTTCAGCATCGCCTCTTCCACCGCTGCAGTCTGGCCGTCTTTCGGCACTACGGCGGCAAACAGGCGGTAGCCCGGCTCCATCTGGTTGAAATCGAGGTCCATCACGGACGACGCCAGCTTGGTATCCACCAGGGCTTTGTGCAGGCGGCCGCTCGGCGCGTCGGCCAGGATCTTGCCCAGGACTTGCAGCGCTGCCGCATCGGCATGGCTGGCCGGGGCGACGTGGTAGCCGGTGGCCACGATCTGGGTGCCGCCGGTGCGGCGGATGGTGACCGAACGCTCGCCATCCTGGGTCGGTTCTGCGGTGTAGGTCGGCGCCAGCACACGGGTCGGCTTTGGAATCTTGCCGAAAAGCTCGTTGATCTGGGCCAGTACCTTGGCCTCGTCGAAGCGGCCCGCAACCATCAGGATCGCATTGTCCGGCTGGTAGTAGCGCTGGTAGAACGCGCGCAGGCGCTCGATGCTGACGCCTTCGATGTCGGAGCGGGCGCCGATGGTCGACTTGCCGTAGTTGTGCCAGTCAAAGGCAACCGACATGGTGCGCTCAAGCGTGACGCGGAACGGATCGCTCTCGCCCCGTTCGAACTCGTTGCGCACGACCGTCATTTCCCCTTTCTGGGTCTTGTTGTTCCACAGGTCGTCCTGGCTGATCGGCGAGTTGACCATGCGGTCCGCTTCCAGTTCCAGCATCAGCTTCAGGTTGTCATCGTTGGCCGGGAAGGTCGAGAAGTAGTTGGTACGGTCGTACCAGGTGGTGCCGTTGAAGCGGCCGCCGGTCTGGTTCAGCACTTCCACCGGCGTCTTGGTGCCCTTCTTGATGCCGAAGTTGGCGGTCGGCTTGAACAGCAGGTGTTCCAGCAAGTGAGCCATGCCGGTCTCGCCATAGTTTTCGTGGCGCGAACCCACCATGTAGACGATGTTGGTGGTCAGCGTCGGCTTGCTCGCATCCGGGAACAGCAGCACTCGCAGGCCGTTGGCCAGGCGGTATTCGGTGATTCCTTCGACCGAGGTGACTTTGACGGCAGCGGCTTTGGACACGGCGGCCTTGGCCGGAGCGGCTGGTGCGGCGGCGAATGCTGGCGACAGGATCCCTGCGCTGAGCATGATGGCGGTAAGTAGCTTCACTCTGGGTAGTTCCTATATAAAAATAAAGGTTATAAATTATATAACCAGTAACTTGTCGCGATGAAATTTCTTTAACTTACCGCGCCCGGTTTACCACAAGTGCTTGCCGTCGATCACGGTAACCTCGGCCGTCGCTGCATCAAAGTCATCAAACAGGCGCGCGTTGACGCCGATGCGGCGGGTATGGCCGTCCCAGCTGCCATCCATCTGGAAGGCGGGGGAATCGGAGAAGGTAGCGCAGCCGCACAGCGGACAGAAATGGTGGGCCACCGCCCTGGTTTTCCAGCGATACGCGCTGTCACCTGAAGGTGCTGGCACCAGCTGGAACTGGGCAGGTGAAAAATAGGCCAGCAAGGCGCCCCGTTTGGCGCAGAACGAGCAAGTGCAGCGTGTAAGCTGGGCGGGAATTTCGCCATCGATCTCGAATGCGACGGCACCACAGTGGCAGCTTCCTTTGATGGTCATGGCCGGGCTCCTTCAACAAGAATCCGCTTGGCGCGGGACCCGATCAATGTAGCGCCAAATCCCATAAGGCGGCGTTACCGTACCTCGGCACCGAGGGCCGAAAGATGAGTTATCAATATAAAATGCCGCACTCCAGCGAATTCCGTTAGGTAAATCATCCATGAAAAAAATCTTCCAGTTCGCCTTCGCGGCATGCGCGGTTCCAGGCATGGCCCTGGCCAATGACGGCATTGCCTCGGTCAGCGTCGGTGGCATCGTGTTCGGCAAAACCGATGCCATTGCCATGAAAAAGGAAGTGCTGAACATCAGCCATGACCTGATCAGCGTCGACTACGAGTTCCTGAATGAGTCAGCCAACGAAGTCGAAGAAACCATTGTATTTCCCCTGCCGCCCTACCCTGTCGCAATGCAGGGCAGTGACACTTATTATGGCCAACCCGACGGGTTTTCCATCCGCGTCGACGGCAAAGCTGTCACATTCCAGAGCAGGCTGGTGGCCCGCTCGCCCGATGGCGAGGACGTCACCGCGCAGCTGAAGAAACTCGGTTTCAGCAATAAAGAGATCGCCTACACGCCAGCGTTCGCAGAGACCTCCGGCAAGGTCGCTGCCTTCACCGAGCAGCAAACCAGGCAGTTGATCAAGCTCGGCCTGATGGATAAGGAGAGCCGGGACCCGACCTGGACGGTGGAAGTCAATTACGTCTGGCGCCAGAAATTCCCGGCCAACAAGATCGTGCGCGTTCACCATGACTACCGTCCCTTTTTCGAAGGCGGCCCCGGCGCGACAGCCATGTACGACGGCTTCGCAGCGGCCTATTGCACTGACCAGGGCTACTTGAATGCCCGCGCCAAGGTCGCGGCGCGCAACAATGGCTACGTCAATACCCATAATGTGTCCTACATCCTCAAGACGGGAAACACCTGGAAGAACGGGATCGAGGATTTCACCCTCAACATCATCAAGCGCAAGCCGGATGAACTGATCAGCCTGTGCTTCCCCGGCACCTTCAAGAAGCTCAACGCCCTCACCTACCAAGTTCGCCTGGCAAACTTCCGCCCGACCCAAGACCTCAACGTCCATTTTGGCAACGTCGAGGAAGGCGAAAGCCAGGATGGCGTCATGCCCGTGCTGCCCAAGTGAGCGTATTCCACAATGCGAAAACCAGATCTCATATCGTAGAAAATTGCTTGGCGCCGCACCATACCGAACAGTTCATTTTGCGAAAAGCGATTTCATATCATGGCAAATAAAAAATAACCATTTGAATATAAATGAAAAAATATAGCTTATATGTCTTATATAAGACATGGTGCGTCGCAAAAGAACGGCCTATCATTATTCCAAGTGCTTCGCCTTTTTTAATCCGCTTTTTTGCTAGGAATAGACCATGTCCCACTACCAAGACGACATCCAAGCCATCGCAGCCCTGAAGGAACGCAACGGCAGCGCCTGGAACGCCATCAGCCCGGAAGCGGCCGCCCGCATGCGCGCCCAGAACAAGTTCAAGACCGGCCTGGACATTGCCCGCTACACCGCGAAGATCATGCGAGCCGACATGGCCCGCTACGACGCCGACCCATCCCAGTACACCCAGTCCCTGGGCTGCTGGCACGGTTTCATCGGCCAGCAAAAAATGATTTCGATCAAGAAGCACTTCAACAGCACCGACCGCCGCTACCTCTACCTGTCGGGCTGGATGGTCGCCGCGCTGCGTTCCGAGTTCGGCCCGTTGCCTGACCAGTCGATGCATGAAAAGACCGCCGTGTCGGCCCTGATCAAGGAGCTGTACACCTTCCTGCGCCAGGCTGATGCGCGCGAACTGGGCGGCCTGTTCCGCCAGCTGGATGCCGCCACCGGCGACGCCAAGAAAGCCATCCAGGACAAGATCGACAACCACGTCACCCATGTGGTGCCAATCATCGCCGACATCGACGCCGGTTTCGGCAACGCCGAAGCGACCTACCTGCTGGCCAAGCAGTTCATCGAAGCCGGCGCCTGCTGCATCCAGATCGAAAACCAAGTGTCCGACGAGAAGCAGTGCGGCCACCAGGACGGCAAAGTGACCGTTCCACACGAAGACTTCCTGGCCAAGATCCGCGCCGTGCGCTACGCCTTCCTGGAGCTGGGCGTGGACGACGGCATCATCGTCGCCCGTACCGACTCGCTGGGCGCCGGCCTGACCAAGCAGATCGCCGTCACCAAGCAGCCCGGCGACCTGGGCGACCAGTACAACTCCTTCCTGGACTGCGACGAAGTCTCGGCCGACGCACTGGGCAACGGCGACGTGATCATCAAGCGCGACGGCAAGCTGCTGCGTCCTAAGCGCCTGCCTTCCAACCTGTTCCAGTTCCGCTCTGGCACCGGCGAAGCGCGCTGCGTGCTGGACTGCATCACCTCGCTGCAGAACGGCGCCGACCTGCTGTGGATCGAAACCGAGAAACCGCACATCGCCCAGATCGGCGGCATGGTCAAGGAAATCCGCAAGGTGATCCCGAACGCCAAGCTGGTCTACAACAACAGCCCGTCGTTCAACTGGACCCTGAACTTCCGCCAGCAAGCCTACGACCGCATGAAGGCCGAAGGCAAGGACGTGTCGGCCTACGACCGCGCTGCCCTGATGAACGTCGAGTACGACAACACGGCGCTGGCGATCGAAGCTGATGAGAAAATCCGTACCTTCCAGGCTGATGCAGCCGGCGAAGCCGGCATCTTCCACCACCTGATCACCCTGCCGACCTACCACACCGCGGCCCTGTCGACCGACAACCTGGCCAAGGAATACTTCGGCGACCAGGGCATGCTGGGCTACGTGGCCGGCGTGCAGCGCAAGGAAATCCGCCAGGGCATCGCCTGCGTCAAGCACCAGAACATGTCCGGCTCCGACATCGGCGACGACCACAAGGAATACTTCAGCGGCGAAGCAGCCCTGAAGGCGGCCGGCAAAGACAACACCATGAACCAGTTCTAAGCTTCCTCCTGAGGCTAAACGCCACCTTCGGGTGGCGTTTTTTTTGCCTGTTTCCGCATGGAATCTGTGTAGTTTCCTGGTCAGTTTTGCGAAGAAAGCCAGTTTTCCGATTGACCTTGGGATTGAAGCAACCTAGCATCATTTTCGATAGCCGCCACCAGCGGCTGTCTTTTTCTGTTGTCCAAGGCCACTCATTCCACACTCGATCCCAGGACTCATCATGTTCAAAAAACAGAGCAGAAATTCCCGCGCCACATACGCCATGACCGTGCTGGCGGCGGCCCTCAGTGCCCAATTCTCCCCTGCCAGCGCCGCGCCCGGCGATGTGCGCGTCATCGTTGGCTTCAAGGCCGGCAGCGCATCCGGCGGCAAATCCGCCATCGCGGCCGCGCGCGGCAAAGTGGTGCAGGACCTGGCGGAAATCAACGCCACGGCAGCCGAGGTCCCCAGCAGCGAACTGGCCACCCTGCGCAAGAACGCCCAGATCGAATTCGTGGAAGAAGACAAGAAACGCTTTCCCTTCGCCACCAGCACGCCTTCCACCGGCACGCCCTACTTGCTGGGCCAGCTGGTCCCGTATGGCATTGGCATGGTCCAGGCTGACCAGTTGCCCGACACCTATGCCAGCAACCGCACGGTGTGCATCATCGACTCCGGCATCGACCTGGCCCATGAAGACCTGAACGGCAACCGCCTGGCCGGCAACAGCAACCCCGGCACCGGCAACTGGTTTACCGACGAGCTGCACCACGGCACCCACGTCGCCGGCACCATTGCCGCCATCAACAATGCAGGCGTCGGCGTGGTCGGCGTCAACCCGGGGCGCCAGCTGAACATCCATATCGTCAAGGTGTTCAGCGCCGACGAATGGACCTACACGTCCACCCTGATCGGCGCCGCCAACAAGTGCGGTGCCGCGGGCGCCAACGTGATCAGCATGTCGCTTGGCGGCGGCGACCCGAGCATTGCCGAAGAACGCGCTTTCGCCGGCCTGGCCAAGCGCGGCGTCCTGTCGATTGCCGCCGCCGGCAACGACGGCAACAATACCCAGTCCTACCCCGCCGGCTACAGCAGCGTGATGTCGATCGGTGCCTTGGACGAAAACAAACAGATCGCAGCCTTCTCCCAATTCACGCCGAAGGTCGAGTTGTCGGCGCCCGGCGTCAGCGTCCTGTCGACGGTACCGATGAACAGCGGCCGCACTGCGACGCTGCAGGTGACCGATGTCGTCTACACACCGATACCGATGGACGGCACGCCAGCCGGCACGGCATCGGGGATGCTGGCCAACTTCGGGCTTGGTACCGCGGTCGACGGCGCCATGGCAGGCAAGATCTGCCTGATCCAGCGCGGCTCGATCTCGTTCGCAGCCAAAGTCACCAACTGCCAGGCCAGCGGCGGCATCGGCGCGGTGGTGTACAACAATGTGGCGGGCGACCTGAACGGCACCTTGGGCGGAACGGCCACCAGCATCCCTTCGGTCGGCGTATCGGATGCCGTGGGTGCTGCCCTGCTGCAACAAGTCGGGCAGCCGGCCGTCCTGCAAGTGAACGCAAGCAGCTACGCGCTATTCAACGGCACCTCGATGGCGACGCCGCACGTGTCGGCAGTCGCGGCGCTGGTGTGGAGCTATTTCCCGAAATGCAGCGCCAGCCAGATCCGCAGCACACTCGACAAGTCCGCGCAGGATCTGGGCGTGCCGGGACGCGATCCGTACTACGGCTATGGCCTGGTACAAGCCAAGGCCGCATACGACCGCATCCGCACCATGGGCTGCAACAACTAAGCGGGAGCGAGTGCTTTCAGGGCGAGGGATGCCATGGCGCGGATTCCCTCGTACGACCTGGCGGAGGCGATGAACCTGCCATTGTGGCAAAAGCCGGCGTCCGGCACGCCGGTCACCGCCGCCAGTTCCGCATCGCGCAAACCGGCCCACGCTTCCGGCAAGTCGGCCCGCGCGTCAAAACTTTCCGGGCTGACTGGGACCGTGTGCAACAGGTGGCGCTGCTCGGCGATGCTGTAGCTGATCACGAACAGCACCTTCGGCATTTCCTTGCGCACCACCTGGCTCCACGGCAGCGCACCGTTTTTCAGGAACACGACCTTGCCGTCTTCCAGCACTTCGGCCTGGCGCACCTGCTCCACAGCCAGCAAGGCGCCGACCCGGTACTTGACGGCATTGACCATGACATCAGTCAGCACGTCCATCGCCCGTCGGAACTGCGACAGCCGGAATTCCTCCGCCGCCGCGCCATAACCCAGCCTTTGCTCGTCAAGCCAATTGGTGTTGTAGCCGGAAATCACTGCCGACAAGCCGTAGCCGCCCGGCGCGCTTTTCGCCGCGCCCACGTCCGACAAGTCCAGGTACTGCACCACGTCCGCATCGATGCCGTAGGCGATCTCGCGCGCCTGCCCGTCCGCCAGCTGGTGGCCGGCATGGGCCAGGGCCAGTGCGCTCACGCAGCGCGCGCCATGTTCGCGCCACACCAGCCCCGCGCTGGCGTAAGGCACGCCGCTCTGCCGCGCCACATCGAAGCCCTTCTGGTGGTGGTCGAAGCGGCCTGCAGCCGGGTCCCACACGCCGCCCACATCAACCGCAAAGTCGGCCGTATCGATAATGGCCTGGTCGCGCGTGCGGATGATGTCGGCGCCGGGATATAAAACATTCAATACAGCGACCGCCCACGCATCGTCTGCGTGGAACTTGCCGCTGTGAGTCACTATAAGCATGCGTAGTCCAATCGTTGAAACTCCCTGCATGATATACCGTCATTCGCCCATGACGAGCACCATGCGGTACCTGGCGCCACCTGACTTCATCCGTTGATACGCCGCATCGGCTTGCTCCAACGGCATAGTCTCCACCATGGCACGCACTCCAGACAGCACGCTGAAGTCCAATGCCTTTTCATTCTCGTAAGGCGTACCGGTGATGGAGCCCAGCAAACTGCGCTCGCCCACCACCAGCTGGCCTGGCGCAACAGGCAACGCGGCCTTGCCTGCGCCAAGCAGGACGAGGCGCCCATGCGGCGCCAGCCCGCGCATCAGTGACGCCACAGTGCCTGGGTCGCTCGCAGTGGCAATCATTGCCTGCGCACCGCCCATGGCCTGCAGCTTGCCGGCGGCATCTTCGCTTTCGGTGTCGATATATGCATGAGCGCCCAACGCCAGTGCATCATCGGCGGCACTGCCACGGCCCAGCGCGACAACCCTGAATCCCATACGGCGCGCATATTGGACGGCCATGTGTCCCAGCCCGCCGATGCCGAAAATCGCCACCGTGTCTCCAGCTTGCGCGCCCGACTTCCTCAGCGCGTTGAAGGTCGCAATGCCGGCGCACAGGATGGGCGCAGCTTCTTCGGCCTCCAGTTCATCGGGAATAGACACCAGTCCTGTGCTGCGGGCCAGCATCATCTCCGCATAGCCGCCGTCGCGCGAGGCGCCTGTAAAACCCTGGTTCACGCATAACTGGAAGCGCCCCTGGCGGCATTGGCGGCATTCGTTGCAGTGGCCGGCAAGGCGGCCTACACCCACGCGCTGGCCGAGCCTCCAGATGGCGGGTACTGCAACGCCGATGGCTGCGATCCGGCCGACCACTTCATGCCCCGGCACGCGCGGCGGCTGCAACCTGGAATCGGCGCCTTCGATATCAGCTACGTCGGCACCACAGATGCCGCACGCCTCGACCGCTATCAGTACTTCGCCAGTACCGGGAACCGGCACCTGGCGCTCCACCAGCTCGAGTACGCCCGGCCGGGCAATTTGCATGGCACGGTATGTGTTTTTCATCAGATCGCTCCAGTTCCAAGGGTTGCTGCTTCAATTGCCCCGGCAAGGTAACCGGGAAATTGCGGCGACCATTCACTCGCAATGCCCGTCACGCGGCCTCGCCATGCTCCGGTGGTGGGCGCCGCAGCGGGTGCCAGGGCATGCTGTCCTGCACCTTCCAGGTCGGCTGCCGTGGTGGTGAATAGTTCAAGCGCCCAATCCTTGATGTATTCCGCTTGCGGCGCAGCTGCAGCGGGCCCGAACAGGCGCGCCATCTGCGCGCGGCATAACAGGCGCATTTCCTTGTCCGGCACGCGCTTCCTCACGTCAGCCGGCACGCCGAAGAAGCCAAACAGGGCGGCGCGCCCTCCGGGCAGTGCCGCATCGTGGATTTCCGAAAGCGGGCCGGCGGCGCTCCTTGCCTCGCCGGACAGGCCCATGTCGCGCCAGAACGGGCTGTCGTAGACTGCAAGGTATTTGGCATGCGACGCCATCCAGGTATCCGTGGCGCCCCATTCGGCGGTCAGGGCTTGCGGCAAAGCCGGCAGGAATTCAATCGACTGGACCGCTAGGCGCGGCGGTAGGGCCAGCAGGACGTGATCGACGCGCCAGGACATTGCGCCGCCATCGCATTCGACTTCCACAGTATCGGCACCGCAGCGCAGGCGGCGCACAGCCTGTCCAGTGATGATGCGCCCGGATTCCACCCCGCGGCGCAATGCATCCACCAATACGCCCATGCCGCCCTCCAGCCGCATTGCGGCGGGCGAGTTCACATAGCCAGGCGCCATGAATGGCCGTTCGTCGCGAGATCGCTCCATCATCATGACGCCGGTTTCAAACTGCGCGAAACGCGCCAAGCCAAGTTCGCTCACCAGCGCATCCATCTGGCGCTGGTAACTTGGCCAGAACCAGGCCGGCCCCAGGTCAAAACCCTCCATCGAGGCAATCCGGCCGCCAACGGCATCGCGCGCCTCCAGCACGACATAATCCTTGACTCCCTTGCGCTCCAGCAGGAATGCCGCATACATACCGGCAAGGCCTGCGCCGATGATGGCCACTTTGCTTGTATTAGTATTCATTGCCCGATCCTCAAATAGACCGTCGCACCGCGGGCGCCGGCAGCAATCTCCGGACATGTCCCTCCAGGCAAACGCAGCCAGCTCCCGCGAACGTACGCCTGCCCCTCGCAGTCCAGAGAACCGGATATCACCAGCAACTCGGCCGCTTCGATCGCACCATCGAACAGCGCTTCGCGCGGCGCAAGCCGTTGCAGGCTGACTTGCTCCGCAGCGTCGGAAAACAACGGGCAGGTTTCCCTCCCGTGCTCGCACCGCCACGCGGACGACAGGCGCGTGTCGATGCGCACATGTTGCTGCCCCGCAGACGCCATCTGTGCCAGCTTGACGAAAATGATGGCGCCGCCTGAGCTGGCAGGGGCATGCGACGATTCCGGAGGATTGCGCAGGTACCAGCCCTCCGGGTAGTGCCGTTCCTCTTCCGAGAAGACTCCGGAAAGGACCAGGATCTCTTCGCCGCCAGGATGCCTGTGCGCAGGGTAGGATGCACCCGGTGCATAGCGCACGATGCTGGTGGCCCGCGCATGCTCGCCGCCCAGGCGATCCAGCATGACGCGCTCCACGCCGGGCTGCGGCGACGCCACCCAACGGTAGCGGGCGGCGTCGACAAATACGCGGCGTGTAAAGTCTGCGTTGACCAGCATCGCCTTACTCTGGCAATTGCGCGTGCGCTTCGAGCACGCGCGCCGAATAGGTCAGCGCAGCGCCGGCGTTCAGGGCGATTGCAACACTCAAGGCCTCCGCGATTTCCGCCAGACTCGCGCCATGCCCTGCTGCCTTTTTGGTGTGCACCGCAATGCAGCCATCACAACGCGTGGTGACCGCCACGGCAAGCGCGATCAGCTCATGGGTCTTTGGATCCAGATGGCCGCTCTTGCCAGCCGCGTTATCCAGGGCCATGATGCCGCGTATCGTTTCGGGGCTTTGCTGGGCATAGTCGCCGACACGGGCGAGCAAGGCATCGCGATAGCTGTTCCAGTCTTGCATCATTGTTGAATCCTCCGTTCAGTAGCTTTGGTAAATCCGGATGTCGGGCGCTGCGTCCAGCAACGGCTTGAGGCTCCCGGCAACATCGGCAGTAAACATGTCGCCGGCCAGGTAGGCATTGGCGTTTTCGAGGCTGTCGAAGCCGTGCATTACCTGGACGTCTTGCGCCCGCACCAGCAACTCCTTCGACTTTGCGCCGGCGATTGTGTTCAGGAATGGCGCCTTGTAGGCGCGGTAGATCGCAGCTGCCGCAGCACGGTTGGCGTCGGCGATCTTCAGTGTGATTTGCAGGTAAATCATTTCAAGCTCCTGTCAGTCTCAGTTGCGGCCGGCCATCACGCCGCCGTCCACGTCCCAGATGGCGCCTGTCACCCAGCTAGCCTTGTCCGACAGCAGGAAGGCAATGACTTCCGCCACGTCCTGCGGCGTGCCGACCCGACCGATCGGATGGAATCCGTTGAAGCCTTGCAGTGCGCTGTGCACTTCCGCCTTGGGAATAAAGCCTTCGTAGATTGGCGTTTGCACGACAGCAGGCGATACGGCATTCACGCGAATCTGCTGCGACGCCAACTCCATCGCCAGGTGCTGGGTCAGCGAATGAAGGCCGGCCTTGGCCATCGAGTACGCCGAAGACGGAGTTGCCGCAATCGCCTGCTTGCCCCACATGGAGCCAATATTGACGATAGCGCCCGGGCGCTTGCGTGCCACCAGGTTGGCCGCCACTTTTTGCGTTATGAAGAAGAACGCCTTGTTCAGCGTCATGTACTGGTCGAAATCGGCCTCCTGGTGTTCCAGGAACGGCTTGGGGAAAAACACCCCCGCCGCGTTCACCAGCAAATCGATATCCGGGTGCTCTGCATCCAGCGTTTTCAACAACTGCGCCACACCTTCAGGATGCGACAGGTCGGCGGTCAGCGCCGCCACCGTGCCCAGTTTCGCCAAGTCGCGGCGCGCCTCTTCGGCCTTGCCGGCCTGGTGCCCCACGATCACGGCGCTGCCGCCTTGCGACATCACGATGCGGGCAGCCTGCAGTCCCATGCCACTGGTGCCGCCGACGACCAGCAGCTTCCTGCCTTCGAACTGATTGCTCATACTGAAACCCTTTCTTTAGTGGATTGATTTAGTGAGGTCATTATTCGCCTGCCGCAAGAAGCGAACAAATGAGATAAAGTGTCCCTATCTGAAAGAAAAACTTTATCGACATGAAATTGCCCGTGCACTTGAACGCCTTGCGCGCTTTCGAAGCCAGCGCGCGCCACCAAAGCTTTTCCGCTGCGGCCGCCGAGCTGAACGTGACGCCTGCGGCAGTCGGGCAACTGGTGCGCACATTGGAAGATTGGCTGGGAACTCCGCTCTTCCTGCGCAACTCAAGCGGCCGGGCAAGGCTGGTCGCAACCGAAGCTGCTGAACGTGCGCTACCTGAAATCCGGGCGGGATTCGACCGGCTGGCGGTGGGCCTGGAGCGCATGAGAGAAGGGTCCGTGAATGGCGTACTGACCGTGACGGTCAGCCCTGCGTTTGCCGCGAAATGGCTGCTGCCGCGCATAGAACGCTTCCAGCTCGAATGGCCGGATACCGATGTTCGCCTGGACACCAGCCTGAAGCCGGTGGATTTCATCGCCCAGCGCGTCGACATCGGCGTGCGTTACGGTGCCGGGAACTGGCCCGGATTGGCTACGGAAAAATTGATGGATGAAGAGGTCTATCCAGTATGCTCGCCGGCCCTGCTGCATCAAGGCCATCGCCTGAAAAGGCCCGGCGACCTGGCGCAGGAAACACTGATCCACGACTTGTCCATGGATGGCCACGCAGGCTTCCCCACCTGGGAGGCATGGCTGCGCAAGGCCGGTGCGCAAAATATCGGCACATCACGCGGCCTGAAGGTCAATAGTTCCGCAGCCGTCCTGCAAGCTGCCATCGAAGGCCATGGCATCGCGCTTGCCCGCAGCGTCATGGCGCACGACGATGTCGCTGCGGGCCGCCTGGTGCGCCTGTTCCCGGAGTTTAGCTTCCAGTCATCGCTGGCCTACTACGTGGTGTACCGCGCCGAGTGCGCCGGACTGCCCAAGATTTCCGCCTTCCGAGACTGGCTACTCAGGGAAGCGAGGCGATGAATTTTGCCGGGTCGGCGTCAAACATCTGTTTATGCCCTGCCATGCAGAAATAGTAGGTTCGCTTGCGGTAGAGGGATGATGCGGCGCTAGCTTTATCCACGTCCATGTCGCACACCGGGCACAGGGGCTGCTTTTCGGTTGAGATGCGGCGCTGCGCATAGGCATTGTTGGACATCGGGTCAAGCCAGCCCTGGCCCTGGTATTCCAGCGTGTTGGCCGTGTTGCGCGCCACTGTGCGGCCGAAGTAGCGCTCTACTACGCGCAGCGCCAGGTCGATGCCGGAAGACAGTCCGCCTGCGCTGGCCAGGTTGCCCTCTTCAACGAAGCGCGCGCCGCGTTTCAGCCTCACGTCAGGGAAGTCCATGGCGAACTGTTTGAAGCTGCCATGGTGGGTGGTGGCAGACTTCCCGGCAAGCAGGCCGGTACTGGCCAGCAGGCTTGCGCCGGTACACACCGACATGGTCAGGTCGGCATTGCGTGACGCCTGGCGGATCCACTCCAGCACCGCCGGTTCGCGCGTGCTCTGTGCCGGAATCACGATCACCTTCGGCGCAGGCGCATTGGTGATCGTATAGTTCGGCAGGATGGTCATGCCGCCGCTTGCCGTGATCGGCGCCGCGCTCGCGCCGACGGTATAAAGTTCGAAGGCCGGAGTGCAATTGCAACCGTCGGTCGCGGCATTGGAAAAGACTTCCCATGGGCCGGCAAAGTCGATCACGACTGCGTTGTCGGACAACAGGAAAGCGACCGGTATCTTGCCTTCGGCCGGGGGCTTCAGCGGGCCGGCCAGCGCGGTTTGCGCCCTGGCCTGGCTCAATGCCGGCAGCGCCGCAGCCAGGCCCATCGCGGTGGAAATGCGGAACAGGTCTCGTCTTTTCATGATTTTTCTCGGTGGTTGAGCCACGCACGTGGCGAGGCCTGTAGTCTCCCACCGCATACCCCGCGATGCGATGCAACTGGCTGCAGCCGGGCGTGCATTCGCTGCAAAGCGTCGCCTGCCGTCCTGAATTCCCCTATGATTGCGCCCCATGAAAGCAAACACCACACATCCCTGGCGCTATATTGTTGGCGCATGGCTGGCCATCGGCCTGTTCGAGGCGACGCAAGTAGTCGTCTCCATGAAGGCAATGGGCATGCAACACGCGTGGTGGACGCTATTCTTCGTCACCCTTGCCGGCTGGCTCGTTTGGGCAGGCGCCACGCCGTTTGCCCTGTCCCTGCTGCAGCGCTTTCCGCTCCCTGCCCGGAAAGCGACGCCGTGGCTGGTGCACGGTGCGGCATGCATGGCGATCAGCGCGCTATGGGCAATCTGGGCCGCGCTGCTAGAGCACACGACCAATCCCTTCGCTTATCCCCATGCAGACCCCTTCCTGCAATTGTGGAAGTCGAGGCAGGTGAACAACCTGGTGGGCAGCGTCATCCTGTACAGCACAATGGCGGCGTTTAGCCTTGCCCTGGACAGCCATCGCCGCCTGTCGCAGCAGCGGGAATTGCTGGCGCAGGCGCAACTGGCGGCGCTACGGCTGCAGATCGAGCCGCATTTCATTTTCAACGCCCTCAATGCCGTCACCGGCTTGATCAGGGAAAAACGGGATGAGGAAGCCGTGGCAGCCGTTGCTTCGCTGGGCGACCTGCTGCGGCGCGTGACGGACCGCTCGGAGCGCCAACACGTGACACTCGATGAAGAAATGGATTTCCTCCTCAAATACCTGGAGATTCAGCAACTGCGCTTCGCCGAGCGGCTGCGCTACCACATCGACGTCCCCGCTACCTTGGCGCGAGCCCAGGTGCCGGACTTTAT
>Ga0209256_1000795_pt1 | contig 40491 bp, 43 predicted proteins | sample AraplaCol_mCL_r2_2_FD_184270 | JGI IMG/M metagenome (GOLD analysis project Ga0209256, IMG submission 184270) | Arabidopsis root microbial communities from North Carolina, USA - plate scrape MF_Col_mCL_r2 (SPAdes) (version 3) | ecosystem: Host-associated > Plants > Roots > Endosphere | place...
AAGCTCGCGATCGAGATCGCGCCGTGCCGCTTCCCTGCCAATTTCGGCTGCGAGCGCCGGCACCGTCGCAAGCAGGCCGGCAAGATCGGTATCGGGCTCAGATCCATTGGCGGATAACAGCGCGGAAGGGGTCGGAATGGCCATGGTCAAGCTTTCAACGGCGAATTTTTGAAGAATGGGGAGGACCCACGCAAGAGCGGATCCTCCCTTTGCGATCTCAGGCGACGGCGCGCGTCAGCGACACGACATTGTCGGTCCCTATTTCGCTGACACGCGGAACGCGCCCTTCGACCGGATGGCTTGGATCGTTGAAGCCCGGCGTTGACGGGTGACCGGTGGCAACCAGCCGATCGACCAGGGTCTCGTCCTCGGCATCGAGCTTGACGTCGAGCGCGCGGATATAGCTGTCCCAATGCTCTTCGGTGCGCGGACCGGTAATGGCGGCCGAGATTAGCTTGTTGTTCAGCACCCAGGCGAGCGCGAACTCGGTCGGCGTAACACCCTTGCGGTTGGCATGGGCTGCGATCTCCTTGGCGATCGCAATCGATTCCGGACGCCATTCGGTTTCGAGGATGCGCTTGTCGCCGCGGCCTGCACGGGTATCGGCACCTGGTTCCTTGCCCGGCTCATATTTTCCTGTCAGCACGCCGCGGGCGAGCGGCGAATAGGAGACGACGCCGAGGCCGTAAGAGTGGGCGGCCGGCAGCTGCTCGGCTTCCGCCGTGCGGTTGACGATGTTGTAGAGTGGCTGGCTTGCGATCGGCCGGTCGATGCCGAGCTGATCGGCTAGATGAGCGATCTCGGCGATGCGCCAGCCGCGGAAATTCGAGACCCCGAAATAACGAAGCTTGCCGGCGCGGATAAGGTCGGCAATGGCACGCACCGGCTCTTCGAGCGGCGCATCGAAGACGGCGCGATGGAAATAAAGAATGTCGATATAGTCGGTGTTCAGCCGGCGCAGCGAATTCTCCACCGTCTCGATCACCCATTTGCGCGAGTGGCCGCCAAGGTTCGGTCCCTTGGTGTGCGAGTTGACGAACTTGGTCGCCAATACCCAATGATCGCGGCTTGACTTGATGCCGCGCCCGACAACTTCCTCCGACTTGCCGTCGTGATAGACGTCGGCCGTGTCGATGAAGTTGATCCCCTGCTCGCGCGCCTTGTCGATGATGCGGAAGGCGACCTCGTCGGGCGTCGGCCCGCCGAACATCATGGTTCCAAGGCTGAGCGGCGACACTTTGAGGGCGCTGCGCCCGAGGTAGCGATAATCGACCATTTCATTCTCCATTCATTGAGCGTGGTGACAGGCGACGGCATGGCCGGCGCCGAACTGGCGGAATGCCGGATCCTCGGCCCGGCAAATATCGGTGGCAAACGGACAGCGCGTGTTGAAGCGACAGCCGGACGGGGGATTGTGCGGACTTGGCAGGTCACCCGTGATCGGGGCGGCCTGCTTGCGCCGCGACGGGTCGGGCACGGCGGCAAGCAGGGCCTGCGTATAGGGATGCTTGGCGCCATTCCAGAGGTCGGCGGTCGAGGCGCTTTCGACGATACGCCCGAGATACATGACGAGCACCCGGTCGGCGAAGTAGCGAACGACGGACAGATCGTGCGAGATGAACAGATAGGAAAGCGACAGCTCCGTCTTCATCTCGACCAGAAGGTTGAGGATCTGGGCCTGGATCGATAGGTCAAGCGCCGAGACCGGTTCATCGCAGATGACGAGCTCCGGCTGCAAGATCAACGCCCGGGCAATGCCGATGCGCTGGCGCTGGCCGCCGGAAAATTCATGCGGATAGCGCTCCAGGGAATCGCTTGGCAGGCCGACATGCTCGACCATTCCTGCAGCGATCGCATCGTGTTTCCTGCGATCGCCAATGCCATGTACGGCAAGCGGCGCCGTCAATATCGTGCGGATCGTCTGGCGCGGATTGAGCGAGGCGAAGGGGTCCTGGAAGATCATCTGGACGCTGCGGCGGATCGACTGCAGCTCCCTGTTCGACATGGCCGTCACATCGCGGCCGCGAAAGCGGACCTGCCCGGAAGACGGCGTGACGAGGCGCGTCAGCGACTTGCCGAGCGTCGACTTGCCGCAACCGGATTCGCCGACAAGCGCAACCGTCTCGCCCTCACTGATTTCCAGTGACACGCCGTCAACGGCACGCACCGTGCCGGCGCTTCCTGGATAATGGGTGGAGAGCCTATCGACCGACAGGAGCGACATGAGCGACCTCCGCATGGAATGAAACATAGGGGCAAGCGACTTCGCGGCCCGCCGAGACGGAAAACAGCGCCGGCACCGCCTGGGCGCAGGCGGGACGAGCGACCGGACAGCGCGGACGGAAGGAGCAGCCCTTCTCGCCGGCCGCCGAAATGATGGAGCCCGGAATTTCGGCAAGCGGCCCATCGCGGTAGTGATAATCTGCCGTAAGGCGCGGCGAGGCCGCCAGCAGGCCGCGTGTATAGGGATGATAGGGCGTGTCGAAGACCGGGCCGGGAAGACCCTCCTCGATCTTGCGGCCGGCATACATGACGACGACGCGATCGGCCCATTGCGCGACGATGCCAAGATCGTGGGTGATGAGGATGACCGCCATGTTCAGCTTGGCGCGCAGATTGTCGAGAAGCTGCAGGACCTGCGCCTGGATGGTCACATCGAGCGCGGTCGTCGCCTCGTCGGCGATCAGAAGCTTCGGGTTGCAAGCAACGGCAATCGCGATCATCACGCGCTGGCGCATGCCGCCCGACAACTGATGGGGATATTCGTCGATGCGTCGGGCCGGTTCCGGAATACTGACGAGGTCCAGAAGCTCGATCGCCCTGGCCCGCGCCTGCCGGCGGCTGAGGTCCTCATGTATCCGCAGCACCTCGATGATCTGGTCCCCGATCGACAGAACCGGATTGAGCGAGGTCATCGGCTCCTGGAAGATCATTGCGATGTCGCGCCCGCGAACCTGTCGCAGCTGCCGTTCCGACAGCGTCAGCAGGCTGCGACCATCAAACAGGATTTCACCGCCCGCCCGCGCGTGCCGCGGCAAGAGCCCCATCAGCGCAAGGGCCGTCAGCGATTTTCCGGAGCCGGATTCACCAACGATCGCCAGCATCTCTCCGAGATTGGCATTGAAGCTGACGCCCTTGACCGGCTCTGCGGTCGCAAAGCGGACGGAGAGATCGCGGACTTCGAGAAGATGGCTCATCAGCGTTCCTCCGAAAAGCGCGGATTGAGCGCATCGTTCAGCCCATCACCCAGAAGATTGAGTGCGAGTACGGTAAAGACGATCGCAAGGCCCGGCAGCGCCGTCAGGTACCAGGCGGTGCGGATCACGTCCCGACCGGCACCGATCATCGATCCCCATGAGACGCGATTGGGATCACCGAGCCCCATGAAGGATAGCGCCGATTCCATCAGGATGGCGCTCGCGACCATCACCGAGGAGGTGACGATCAGGGGCGGCAGGGCGTTCGGCAGGATTTCGCGGAAGATGATGCGTGCATGGCCGAAGCCGAGGCTTCGCGCCGCAAGCACATAGTCCTTCTCGCGGATGGAGCGGAACTCGGCCCGTGTCAGGCGCGCCACCGTCGGCCAACTGACGATGGCAATCGCAATGGTGACGGTCGAGGTCGTCGGCTGGGCGATGGCGACCAGCACGACGAGCAGCACGAAGCTCGGAATCGTCTGGAAGATCTCGATGACTTTCACAAGGACATCGTCGACGATCCCGCCGAAATATCCCGCCATCGCGCCGATCGTAATGCCGGCCGAAAGCCCAAGCGCGGTCGCCGCGATCCCGACCGTAAGCGAGATGCGCGCCCCGTGCAGGATGCCTGCGAGCACATCGCGTCCCATCGAATCCGTACCGAGCGGGTAGGACGGATTTTGGCCCGGCCAGAGGAACGGTCGCGCCACCATCTCCATTGGATCGCCGGGATAGAAGACGGGAGCAAGAAGGGCTGCGAGTGCGGTGGCGATCAGGAACAGGACGCCGAACAAAGCGGTGGGATTGGACAGAAAGACCTTGAGCTCGCGGCGCAGACCGCGCCAGGCAATACCGGGTACGGCGGCCGCACGGACGTCGGGCGCATGAATATGCGTCCAGCGCGGTTCGGCGGGTTTTTCGGGCAGTGGCCGCGCGGCGTCGCTGTCGTGCTCGGCCAGATCGATTGCGCTGCCGACATAGGTATGAAGCTTCTGACTGGTCATCGGCTGGCTCCGATTCTGGGATCAATCCATGCCTGCAGCAGATCGACGGCCGCGTTGGCGACGATCACAAGGAAGGAGGACAAGAGCAGGATGCCGAGCAGCACGGAAAAATCGCGGGCCATCACGGCTTCGAAGGCAAGCCGGCCGAGCCCCGGCCAGCTGTAGACGGTTTCGACCACGACGGCTCCGCCGAGCATGCCCCCGAAATGCATGCCGGCCATTGTCGTGATCGGGATCAGCGCATTGCGCAGCACGTGACGCGTGGTCAGGAAGAAGGGCGACACGCCCTTGGCGCGGGCGGTGCGGACGAAATCCTGCGACTTGACCTCCAGCATGGCCGCGCGCGTCAGGCGCGCATAGATTGCCAGATAGAAGAGGGAGAGCGAGGTTGCCGGCAATACCATGTAGCGGACCCGGTCGAGGAGTGCCGGTATCCCGGTTAGCCGCGATCCGATCGTGCTGTCGCCGCCGCTCGGCAGCCAGCCGAGTTTGACGGAAAAGAACAGGATCAGCATTAGGCCGATCCAGAATCCAGGGATGGAATAGAAGAGCAGCGAGATGACCGAGATCACCCGGTCGGCAAGCCTGCCTGAAAAGCTTGCCATCAACGCGCCGAGCAGCAGACCGACAGCAATGGCGATCAGCAGCGCAGCCAGCATCAGCGTCAGTGTTCCAGGAAGCCGCTGACCGATGAGATCGGCAACAGGCATTCCGTAGCGCGGCGAAAAGCCGAGACTGAAATGGGCCAGGTTGTCCAGGTAGTTGGCGAGCTGGACAAGCAGAGGGTTGTCGAGACCGAAGCGCTGGCGCAGAGCCGCCATGGTTTCCTCGGTGGCCGAACCGGATTCGGCCGCCATTACGTCGGCTGCATCGCCCGGCGCGAGCTTGAGCAGAAAGAAACTCAATATGATGATGCCGAGCATGGTCGGCACGGCCTGAAGGATAGTCTTTCTGATCGTCAGGGCGACCCGCTTGAGTGCCGACATGGATTTCCACCTCGCGTCGCCGGAAGAATTCGTCGTGTTGCGTTGCGATAGTAGTTGACTAAATCTGTGTGTTTTGTCAAATCCATATTGGTAAATAATTCCAATAAGGCACCAATAAATGACGTCGTAAGGAATTATTTATTCTATTATGCAGCTTCTTAAGAATTTCCTACCGAAGCAGTCTCGGAACCGGGTAAAAAACTCTAAGACGGCGGCGAAGTATGGAAAGGCTAACCCAGGACGCCCGGAAACGGGCACGCATAATCATCGAGGGACCGACCATGCCAGCATTTCCTGCCCCGACACGCCGCAATTTCCTTCTTGCTTCCGTTGCGCTCACCGTGGCGTCGGCAACACGCCTGCCGGCCTTTGCGGCCCCGGCGCGCGGCGGCACTGCGACGCTGCTCCTGTCGGCCGAGCCGCCGGTGCTGACGACGATTGCCAACACCGCTTTCAATTCCGTCTATGTCTCGCCGAAGGTCATCGAAGGCCTCCTGACCTATGATTTCGAGCTGAACCCGCAGCCGCTCCTGGCCAAAGAATGGTCGGTGAGCCCGGATGGGCTCACCTACACGTTCCATTTGCGCGACGGCGTGAAATGGCATGACGGCCAAGCCTTCACATCGGCCGACGTTGCTTTCTCGGTCAAGACGCTGAAGGAGGTTCATCCGCGTGGCCGCAACACGTTCCTAAACCTCGTCGACGTCGAAACGCCGGACGCGTTGACGGCGATCCTGAAACTCTCGAAGCCCGCTCCCTATCTCATCACCGCGCTCGCCTCCTCCGAGACGCCGATCGTTCCGCGCCATATCTATGAGGGAACGAAGGTCGCCGAAAACCCAGCCAACCTCGCGCCGATCGGCACCGGTCCCTTCAAATTCAAGGAATGGGTTCGCGGCAGCCATCTCGTCTATGAGCGCAATCCTGAATATTGGGATCAGCCGCGTCCCTATCTCGACCAGTTGATCGTCCGCTTCATCCCGGACGCGGCGGCCCGCTCGATCGCGATCGAAACCGGCGAGATCGACCTCGCGCCCTCGACACCCGTTCCGCTCAGCGATCTGGAGCGTTTGAAAGCCGTTGACGGTATCGCCTTCGAAGAGCGCGGCTACCAATATTCGAACGGCGTCAGCCGCATCGAGTTCAATCTCGAACGCCCGTTCTTCAAGGATATTCGCGTCCGCCAGGCCTTCGCCCATGTGATCGATCGCAAGGTCATTCTCAACACCATCAACTACGGCTATGGCGCGGCCATTCCCGGCCCGATCAATCCCAATCTCGCCAAATGGTATGACGGCGACCTCAAGACCTATCCGATCGATCTTGCCGCCGCCGAGAAGCTGCTCGACGCGGCAGGCTATCCGCGCGGCAGCGACGGCGTGCGCATCCGCATCAATCTCGACTATGTGCCGAGCGGCGAAACGTATCCGCGTGGCTCCGAATATATTCGCCAGGCGCTTGCCAAGGTCGGCGTCGATGCCACGGTGCGCAGCCAGGACTTCGCCACCTATACCAAGCGCATCTACACCGATCGCGACTTCGATTTCGCCTTCGAGGGAATGAGCAACCTCTTCGATCCGACCGTCGGCGTCCAGCGCCTCTACTGGAGCAAGAACTTCAAGCCGGGCGTGCCCTTCTCCAACGGCTCGGCCTACAGCAATCCGAAGGTCGATGCCTTGCTCGAGGCCGCGGCAATCGAGGTCGATGCCAAGAAGCGTGTCGATCAATGGCGCGAGATCCAGAAGATCCTTGTCGAGGACCTGCCGGCGATCGACATCGCCAGCCAGCCGGAGCTGACCATCTACAATAAACGTATCGCTGACCACACAGTGGGTGGAGAAGGCGTCTCGGGCAGCCTTGCCTACGCTTATCTCGCCACAGCCTGAGCCAAGAGGAACACGGATCCGTCATGTCCATTCAACACCCTCCCGGCTCCATCGTGGGTCTCCCGAAATTCTCCGCCCCCACCGACTTTGCCGAAAGCCCGCTGTCGCAGGCGCTCAAGCAGCCGGTGCTGCTCGGCCTCTTCCTGCCGATCCAGGCCGGCGGCTGGACGCAATCCACGCTCGAGCGCTCGACGGACTGGAGCTTCGATTACAACAAGGCGCTGACGCTGAAGGCTGAGGAACTCGGCTTCGATCTAGTTTTCGCCCTGTCGCAATGGTTGCCGAAAGGTGGCTATGGCGGTGTCTTCAACGGCCAGGCGCTCGACAGCTTCACGACGACGGCAGCGCTCGCCGGCCTGACCAAGAAGATCATACTGATCTCCACCATGCATGTTCTCTACGGGCCATGGCATCCGCTGCATCTGGCAAAATTCGGTGCGACGCTCGACCACATCACTGGTGGCCGCTGGGGCATCAATGTCGTGACCGGTCACCGTGCCGTCGAGCATGAAATGTTCGGCTGGCCACGCATCGAGCACGACAGGCGCTACGAACTGGCGGCCGAATTCCTCGAAGTCGTCCAGCGCCTTTGGAGCGATAACGAGAATTTCTCCTTCGAGGGCGAGAGCAGCTGGAAGCTCGGTGGCGGCTTCGTGACGCCCAAACCGCATTTCGGCCGGCCGATCCTCGTCAACGCCACGGGATCGGATGCGGGCATTGCATTTGCCGGCCGCTATTCGGACATCGTCTTCATCACCAGTCCGACGGGCGCCGATATCAACAGCGCGCTTCAATCGCTGCCGGCCCACACGAAAAGAGTGAAGGATGCGGCGAGCGACGTCGGACGCACGGTGCGCACCCTACTCAACCCGATGGTCATCTGCCGGCCGACCGACAAGGAGGCCTGGGAACTCGCCGACCGGATCGTCGCCCATGGCGATCAGCGCTCGCCGCAAGGCTTTTCGTCACTGAACTCGGATGCGCATGCCTGGAAAGGCCGCGATCCGCAGGATCCCTACCGCTTCGTCGGTGGCAATATCCGCGTCATCGGCTCGCCCGAAAGCGTGGTCGACCAGTTCCTCAAGCTGAAAGCCGCCGGTATCGACGGATTGCAGCTCAGCTTCTTCGATTTCCGAGATGAACTCGAATTCTTCGGCACAGACGTGCTGCCACTGATGAAGCAGGCCGGCCTGCGCCACTGAAAGGGACGATCATGACCAGCAATGCCATTTCCGAAATCTGGTATACGCGCTGCCCGGTGCCGACCCCGGTCGGGCTCGCCGCCCAGCTCGGCTATCTCGAGGAAGGCTTCCGCAAGGAAGGCGTGACGCTGAAGTCGATTATCGACTCTCCCGACCGCGCCATCCGCCAGAGCCATTTCAACCACACGCTCGACTGGTCCTTCCGCCATGGCGGCAATGTTCCGCCGATCCGCGCCCGCTCGGAAGGCCGCAAGACCCGCCTCGTCGGCATTACCTGGACGGACGAATTTCAGTCGATCATCACCCTGCCGGGAACCGGGATCAACACCACGAGGGATCTGAAGGGACGCCGCTTCGGCATCGCCCGGCGCCCGGAAGGCATCGTCGACTTCATGCGCGCAACGGCCCTGAAAGGTCTCCTGTCGGCTCTGTCGCTGGAGGGCCTGGCGCTCGACGACGTCGAGATCATCGACATCGCGCTTGCCGATTCCGTCCTCGCCACCCAGGAGGGCCCATCGCTTTTCGGCCTCAAGCGCCGCCAGGCCTATGGCGAGGAAATCGCAGCTCTGCTGCGCGGTGACGTGGATGCGATCTATGTGAAGGGTACGGCCGGCATTAGCGTCGCGAATCTGATCGGCGCCGTTCAGGTGGCGGAATTCGGTTTTCACCCCGACCCGAAGATCCGCATCAATTCCGGTTCGCCGCGTGTCCTCACGGTCGACGAACTGCTGGCCGAGGAACGGCCCGATCTCGTCCACCGGCTTCTGGAAGCGATCTACAAGGCGGGCGACTGGGCGCAAGCCCATCCCGATGAGACGCGCCGCTTCGTCGCACGCGAGGCCGGTGCCACCGAGGAGCAGGTGCTGGCGGCAAATGGGCCGGAAGTCCACCGCCATCTCGGCCTTGGGCTCGCGCCCGAACTGGTCGAGGCTGTCGGCCACTACAAGAATTTCCTGCGGGACTTCGGCTTCCTGGCCGCCGATTTCGATATTGCTGACTGGGTCGACCGCCGTCACGTCGACGGTTTTCACACCCGCGCCGTCGCCTGACAGGAGAACCGTCATGCTGCAGGAAGCGATCGATCCGCTCGACAGGGCACGAAGGCTTGCAAAGGATTTCTCCGAACGCGCCCATCATTTCGATGCGAGCGGCGAATTTCCCTTCGAGAATTTCACACGGCTCTACGAGGCAGGCCTTCTCGGCTTGGTGACAGCACCCGAGAACGGCGGCCATGGCGGCGGCCTTGCGGATGCGCAGGCGGTGATCAGCGAGATCGCCCGCGGCGAGCCCTCGACGGCACTGGTGCTCGCCATGCATTACAACAGCCACTATACGTTGCGGCGATTCGGAAAATGGCCTGCGCATCTTGCCGAGCGGGTTCTTCTCGCCAACCGTCAAGGCTCAGCCCTGATCAATGCCGCCCAGGCCGAGCCACGTATCGGCTCTCCCGCCCACGGCGCCTTGCCGGAGACGATCGCAAAGCGCGAGGGCGACAGTTGGCGTATTTCAGGTCGCAAGACCTACGTGACCGGCATACCGATCCTCAAATGGGTATCGCTGCTGGCGCTGACGGACGAGGCCGAGCCACGGCTTGCCTCCTTCCTGGTACCGACCGACAGCCCCGGCTTTGCAGTCGAAAAGACCTGGAATGCCGCCGGAATGCACGCGACCGCTAGCGACGACATCATCCTTGAAGACGTCGTCATTCCTCTCGAAGACCTAATCGAGGCACAGCCCGCTTCAGAACCTATCCGGCGGGAGGAGCATGCCACGGCCTTCTTCTTCTCGCTGATCGGCGCCGTCTATCATGGGGTGGCGCTGTCGGCCCGTGACAGCGTGCTTGCCTTTTGCGCCCGCCATGCGCCGGCAAGCCTCGGGGCACCGATTGCGACCGTGCCCCGCATCCAGGACGGTCTCGGCGAGATCGAGGTGCGTCTTGCGACGAATGCCAGGCTGCTGCGCTCGCTCGGCGACGATGTCGATGCCGGCAGGCCGGTCGGTATCGACGCCATGGCCGTGCGCCATGTGGTGATCGACAATGCGGTCGCCATTACAAGCCTGGCGCTCGATCTGGCCGGCAATCCAGGCCTCAACAGGGATTTTGGATTGGAACGCCATCACCGCGACGCCATCACCGGACGCTCGCACGCGCCACAGAACCACATGGTTCGGGCAATCGCTGCGAAAAATGCTCTCTCCCGGCTTGAAGCAGGGCGTAGCTGAAACTCGCCTTGCGACCCGCTACCCGGCCAGCTCCCAAGTCGGCCGGGTACCGGTGCGATCAGGCATCCGGGCTCAGCCATATCTGGCCGAAACTGTTGTTGATGCCTTGCGCTCCGGGGGCGAAGTTCCTGACCTTCTTGCTGGCCACGATCTGCGAGCCGGCGGCGACAAGATCGACCGAGACGACATCCTCATGGATGATATGCTGGAAGTGATACCAGAGATCGCGTCGCTTGGTCTCGTCGGGCTCGACTGCTGCGGCTTCTAGCAGCTTGTCGACCTCGGGGTTGGCATAATGACTGGCGTTCGAAAAGACGAGGCCGATCTTGAAGTTCTTCGACCAGTAGGCGCGCTGGACGCCGAGCGTCGGATCGAATGTGTTGGACAGGGATTCGATTACCAGGTCGAAGGCGCGGTCCGTGTACACGGTCTTCAGAAAGGTCGCCAGATCCAGCTTGAGGATCTCCGCATCGATGCCGACGGTTGCGAGCGATTGACGGATGAAATCGGCATAGGAAGGCGGCAGGAAGGAATTATAGGCAAGTCGGAGCTTGAAGCGCACGCCATTTTCCCCGCGCGGGTAGCCGGCCGTGTCGAGCAGCTTTTCTGCAAGCTTGGGGTCCGGTTCACGGGCCTTGATGCTCGGATCATACCATTTCGGCAATGCCGTGCTGATCGGGCTCGGCGAGACGTCGGCGTAACCGAACAGGGCGATATCGACGAGCTTCTGCAGATCGATGGCATGGGCGATTGCCAGGCGCACGTCGCGCTTTGTCAGGATTTCGTTCTCATAGTTGAAGAACAGCTGCTGCTGCGGTCCCGAATAGGCATAGGTCGTCGTGTCCACGACGAGATTGGGATTGGTCTTCAGGCGCTCGATGTCGGACAGGGGAACGGGGTTGGCACCGATGTCGATCTCACCCGTCTCGAGTGCTGCGGCACGACCGGACGGATCGAGAATGACGCGCAGGATGACACGATCGAGATAGGGTTTTCCGGTATCCCAATAATTCGGATTGCGCTCGAAGATCAGGTGACTGCCGGGCACCCATTCCTTCAGCAGGAACGGGCCTGTCCCAATCGTCTGGGCGAGCTTGGGCTGCTCCTGCGGCTTGAAGGTTTCATAGATATGCTTTGGCACGATCGGCGATTCCGAACTCGAGAGAGCGGTAATGAGATAGGGCGCAGGCTTGGTGAGCACGACGATTGCCGTGTGCGAATCGGGCGTCTCGACCGCTGTCACGTTCTGGTAGGTGATACGGCCGCGTGGATGGGCTTCCTTGAGCCGGAAGATGGTGAAGGCGACGTCGTCCGATGTAAAGTCGGCGCCGTCATGCCATTTGACACCCTCGCGCAGCTTGAACGTATAGCGCAACTGATCCTCGCTGACGGACCACTCCGTCGCAAGAAGCGGGATGGGGTTCAGATCGTAGTCGAAGTCAAAGAGGCCTTCGTTGATCTTCGGCCCGATGGCCTGCCCCGTGCCAGAGGACGTATTGATAGCGATGAGAGCGCTCGGGTCGGGATAATAGGCCCAATTGAGCGTACCACCCCTGACGGGCGTCTCTGTCGCCGCGGCAGCGGTAAACGTTGGAACGGCCCCCAATGCAAGCCCGGCCGAGCCCGCAAGGAGAAGCTGATTGAACTGGCGGCGATTGATCGACATGGAAAGCTCCGAAGGCTGCGACGCTCGAAAAAGCGTGCACGGAGCCCCATGCCCCGATGCCGGAATGATCCCTTCCCAACCCGCCGAAGCAAAGGCAGATTTTCTATCGCCGCAGCGAAGCAAAGCTTGTCGCGCAGGCATAGAAAAACAGCAAAGTCGAGCATGTCCGCTGCGGGCAGCAGCGAACATGGCCGCCGAGAGATGGATAAAAAAGAGAGCTACTGACCCGGATGGCCCAAAAGCCGACGCGCATTGCCGCCGGCAACAAGAGACTGTGACTGGGCGTCGAGACCCGCCGCCGTCAGGCTCTCCGTCAACCTCTCACGGGAAAGGGCGGGAAGGATCGGCCAGTCCGTTCCGGCAAGAACGCGCTCTGCGCCGAAGAACTCCACCAATATCGCGATGATCGAAGGATCGTCGCCCATCGTGTCGAAGTAGATGTTGGGCTTATGCCCGGCAGCGCGGTTCTGCCGCGAATAGGCACCGCCCCGCGCCGCCTGCACGACCGCCCCGAGGCCAAGGGTTGCGAAGACGAAGTTCAGATCCGGAAATTCGTCCAGCAGGCCGTTTTCCAGGACGGACAGAAACGCTACCCCGTTCATCAGCCCGCGGCCAAGCGAATTGCCGAGCTTGCCGGCACCGGCAATGAGGAGATCGGCTTGTGGCGCATTGACGGGATGGACGAAGACCGGCTTGCCGAAACGGGCAGCGACAGCGAGCGCAGGGCGGGCGACTGGATCTCCGATGAACTTGCCGTCGCGATAGGAATCGACGACGAGACCGGCCAGTCCAAGTTCGCCAAGCGCCCTCTCGGCCTCCTGCGCGGCCACCTCGCCGGAAAAGGGATCGATGGTTGCGAGCGCGACCAGACGCTCGGGATGTGCCTTGACGAGGCCCGCAAGCCAGTCATTCACGCGGGCGATCACGGCGGGATCGGTGGCATTCTCCATGCCGAACAGGCTCTCGATCGTCGTGCTGAGTACGGCAAGCGAGACACCGGCTGAAGAAAATTCGCCGATCAGGGAAGCCGGATCGACAATCTTCTTCAGGACAGTTTCGGCAAGCCCGGCGGATATGCGACGCGTTCCGTCAGCGCCCCACTCTGCCGGCCAGAGATGCGTGTGAATGTCGACGATATCCAGTTCATTGCTCATATGCTGTTTCTCTCCTTGGAATGGTGATCGCCCCCGATGGTCTCTATGGACAGGGGCAGTTTCTTTGGGGGCTGTCTTGTATCGAGGGGCGATCGAAAACTCGCGGGCGCATGGCTAATCTGGCCTTTCTACGCGGCTTCGACCCCGTGAATTCGCCTGATCTCCTCGGCGACCAGAGCCTGCAGCCGCCAGAGGTTGCGGTCGCGGACCCCCTTCTCCTCCAGATGCTTTACGGTGAGATAGAGATATTCGGCACACGACCCCATATGTCCGCATGCCCTGGCGAGAACTTTGGCAACGTTATCGAGAGGCAGTCCGCGCAGGACACGGTTGCCTTTCGGCCTGCCCAGAACACAAGCGCCCGCGAAGGTCCTTGTTGCGTTTGAATCGGAACCCAGCGGATGAAGCTTGAATCGGAAAGCGTTCCGATCTCCCTGCGTATCATCCTGCGAAGCTGCCCCATGCGGTCCTTATCGGATAGCCTGTAGGCGACGCCGTTGCATTGCCCACACTGGTCCACCGCCATCATCAGGCCCGGCACGGCTTGTGTTGCGCGCCATCGCGTCATCTGCAGACAGAACGAACGATGCCAGCCACGAGCCTCGGCATGGCACCATTCCACGGCATCGAAGTCCGGCTTCCAGATCAGCGAGCCGTAGGCAAACACCCAAAGCGGCTCTGCTGCCGCCTCGCGAAACAGTCTCTCCGCAAGCGTCTGAAGCTCGGCGTCGCTCAGCGTGATATGATCGGGATCCGGTCCGGGGTCGGTTTCCAGCCGCAGGCTGAGTGAGACGAGATCGGCTGTCAGCGCCATCGTCCGCAAACCGGCAGGCTGGCTCGTTTCTATGAAAGAAGCCTCTGGGGTCGACGAGGTCTTTGGCAAGAAGGCCTGCATGCTAGTGAACCGTAAAGCGGCTGACATGGACCTGCCGCTCGCGCACTGCCTTTATTAACAAGGCCGCCTCGTGCATGATCGCGCTGAAGGTCGCATCGTCGGCCGATGCGATACTGTCCGACATGGTCCGGAAAATTCCGATCAGGTGAGCGACGGATTCCTGAGAGACCCCGTTATTCCCGTCGAGCCCCTCGGCAAGACCGGCGAGCGTTCTCACAAGCTCGTCAATGATCGCGCGGCGACGCGCCCGGCTTGACAGATCGCCATCTCCGGCCAGTGCCGTCTCTTCCACGTCCCTGTCAATCGTCGCACGCCGCTTCATCTTCGTCGATCAAACCAGTCCGACGACGAGCGCCAGTATGAAGGCAAAGGAGCCGGCGGCCGCGGCCTGATGCAGACGCAGACAAACCGGCGAAAGCCAGCCGGTGTGATGTCGCAACACGAAGCGATGATGATCATCGACAATTGCCATAACCGCCTCCGTCAATACCAAACAGGAGCTGCGGCGCGCCAGAAGGAAAGCTCATAGTCGAGCGCGGTCTGGCGATCTCCCCCCGCAAGTCCGATCGATCTGACCGTGCGACGCCGCGTATGCGTTTCGAGAAATCGGACAAGCGCTGCGGAAAAATACCAAAGCATGGGTAGCCTCATCGCAACCTCCTCGCCTTTCGGCCTCTAGCCAAACATTTCCACTCGCCTGGCGCTCAAAAGCAGATCGCCGGGCGATGCCATCGTTCCGAAGAGCGCCACCAAGCGATTTTCCTCTGATTTCGCGAGCCGGTATCGCCGCGCGAAGTCGAAGACGCTCCATAGTTCCTCGCCAGGCGGCGAAGCGTGCATCTTTTCCTGCAGGTTCGCCGCCACGGTCGCTCTCCTATTCCGCCGCGTGCAGTGTCGGCCGAACACCCGGGAAGAAAGCCTCGATCTCGCTGATCACCTCGTCTATTCGCTTGGAAAGCGGCTCGGAGGACACAGCGTAATCGGCAAAATCCCGATCGGATGCGTAGATTGCTGTCGGCAGGGTGTGCGACATGAAGAAGCCGAACAACGGGCGGAGCTGATGTTCAACCATCAGCGCGTGCCGGTCGCCACCGCCCGTCGCAGTGATGATGATCGGTTTTGCCCGCAGCTCATGCGGTTCGATCAGATCGATCAGATGCTTGAAAAGGCCCGGATAGGAGCCCTTGTAGGTGGGAGAACCGACGATCAGCAGGTCCGCAGTGACGATCTCGGAAATCACGGCCTCCGCTTGGCCATCGAGATCCTTGCGCCAGCTTGCCTCACCGAGGGAGGGTCCGACATCCAGCATGTCATAGACCTTGCTTTCGAAGCCATGCCTGTCCCTCGCGATGCGAGCAATGTGGCTTACGAGCGTCAGGGTCTTGGACGGGCGGTTGAAGCTACCCGCGATTCCAACAAGTTTGAGAGCGGCCATCAGCTTTCCTTTCGTTGAAATCATTATTGTCTATAAAATTAATGGATTAAAGAAATGGTGGTTTGCGGTCGAGGCGATGCGGGGAAAATATGCCTCTTTCTTCCCCGTATCGTTCGGCTTTCAGGCACGGCGCGGCGTCACTCGGCCGACCGCCATGAGCAGACCTATCCTTGACGATTCAGGAGCCGATGCGGGCTAAAGCCGAAGCCCGCGGTCTCTCCGTATCGCCCAGGCGCGAAGGCTCTTCCGGATAAGGCAGCCCATACCGGTCGCGCACCGTCTTGCCGTCGTATTCCCTGCGGTAGACACCGCGATCCTGCAGGATGGGGACGACTTTCTCGACGAATTCCTCGATGTCGTCGGGCGCGCGCGGTGGCTGGAGCGTATATCCATCCACGGTACCATCAGCCCAGAGGTCGATGATCTCGTCTGCCACCTGTTCAGGAGTACCGAGCAGCAGGCGGTGATGGCCCTCCGACCTGCGTACAGCCTGTTTTGCCGTCAGTTTCTCATGCGTCAGGAGGTCGGACAGGCCGAGCCCCATGCCGACTGCCTGGAGGCGGTTGGGATCGGGAATGAACCGTTCGGCATCGAGCAACGCATCCGCATCGAACCCGTCCGGATCGATGCCGTGCTCTTTGACGAACCGCGCGAGCAATCCATCTTCCGAGCCGGTGCCGCTGTAAAGCTCATGTTTGCGCAAGGCCTCCTCACGGCTTTCGCCGAGAATGACGACGAGACCAGGTACGATGCGGATGCCCGAGGGATCGCGACCGATCGCTGCGGCGCGCGCTCTTACCTTGGCGCCGAAAGCCCGGCCGGCGCCACGTGACAGGATGTTGCAATAGATGATTTCACCATGGCGCGCGGCAAGCTCGATGCCCCCTTCCGATGCGCCGGCCTGGGCGATGACAGGATGGCCCTGCGGTCCTTTTGGAACGTTGAGCGGGCCCTTGACGGTGAAATACGCGCCCTGGTGATCGATCGCATGTGCGCTTGCCGCGTCCCAGAAGCGGTTTTCCGGCACCTCGCCCTCGCGCGCCGGATCCCAGCTGGCCCACAGCTCCTTGGCGACATCGAGAAACTCCGACGCCTTGGCATAGCGCTCGCTGCGCGGCGGCAGCGGCTCGGAGCCGAAATTGGCGGCCACGTTCGGGTTGAAGGAGGAGACGACGTTCACGATCAGCCGGCCGCCCGAAATGATATCGGTCGATTGCACCCGGCGGGCAAAGTTGAAGGGCGAATTATAGGTCGAGGACATCGTCACGACGAAACCGATATCGGGCACCTGCGCCGAGAGCGCCGTACAGAGGATCAGCGGATCGATCGTGTGGAAGGGCCGGCTCGCCGGATCGGTCATCAGCGCCGGGTGGTCGGAAAAGAAGACCGCATCGAAGCGCCCCTTATGCGCAAGCTCGGTCAGCCGGCGGTAATAGTCCGGATCGTTGATGTCTTGTCGGCTGCCGCTCCTGTATTTCCAGGCATTGGCAAGATAGCCCGTCGTGTTGATGCCGACGTTAAGGTTAAGTGTGCGGGATGTGCTGGCCATGGCTCAGGCAACCTCGCTGCTGGTGCCGAAAGGCGTGATGATCTTGCGATAGCCGACAGCAGCGGGCTTCTTGCCGGAAACCGCATAGTCGCCGACCACACGGTCGTGATAGATGCGTGGATTGTGCGAGGTGATCGTGCGGGCATTCCGCCAGTGGCGATCGAGCGCGGTAGCCCGCTTGGCGGCGGATGCGCCGAGAGCATCGAAGAGGATCGTTGTCGCCTCGAGGATCAGCGTCGAGATCACCGTGACGGCCTGGCTGGTTTCGACGTCGGCGATGAGGTGAATATCGGTCCGCTCTGGATCCACACCGGATATATTGGTTTCGAAGGACCGCTGCAGGGCCTCGGCGACGTTGAGCACGATCGCGCCGGCCGAATAGGCACGGCCCCTGACGCGCCCCACCACTTCCAGCACCTGCGGATCATCAGCGCTCGTAGCGCCATTGCCGCGCGGATAGATCCGTGCCCGTGCGCCGACATGCTGCGCAAGCTCGCTTGCTGCTGCCCGGCCGATCCCGGCGAGGCTTGCCAGATGCACGAGCTGGAAGAAGGCCGGTGTATAGGGGAAGCGGGCCGCATCCGGCTTGATATGTTCAGGCTCCAGCCTGACATCCTTGAACCGCGCCGTGCCGCTACCGCTCATCGCCTGTCCGAACCCATCCCAGTCGTCGAGAATATCGACGCCTTGCGCCCTGGTGGGCACGAGGGCGGCGATCGGCGAACCCGATCCATCGACGGCACCAAGGTTGATCCAGTCCGCATAGATCGAACCGGTCGTGTAGAATTTCTCGCCATTCAGGCGATAGCCGTTTCCTTCGCGCAGGATGGTCGTCGAATGATCACCGATGTTGGTGGTGGACAGCTCCGAAAATCCGCTGCCGATCATTTCGCCACGGCCGAGACGGGAAAGCCATTCGTCGCGCCAGGCGCCCTTTGGTGCATTCAGCAGATCCTCGGTAAAGCCGAGCTGGCTGCGGAAGATGTTGGTAATATTCGGATCGGCGGAGGAAAGCTCGATCAGCAGCCCGAAAAGCTCCGGCAGGGTGACGCCGAGGCCGCCATAGTCCGGAGGGACCCGCAAGCCGCCGAAACCGGCATCGCGCAACCATCGCACCTCCTCGAAAGGCAGCCGTCGCTGCTGGTCTCTTTCGATCGCCGCCTGTGCTATCTCTCGGAAAATCGGACGGAAACGCGCGGCAATCTCCTCATAGCGCGCCGAGGGGCCACGGCCCCAGCCTTCATCGATCCTGGTCATGATGTTGCTTCCTCAATGTCAATGATTGCTCTGTTTTGCCGGTGCAGCCGGCTCGCTCACGCCGAGCCAGTCGAGCAGCTGGGTGCGCAGACGGTTGAAGCCGGCACTGCCGGTCGAGCGTGGGCGCGGCAGGTCGATCCTTGCCTCATGGGCCACCACACCGTCACGCATCACCAGCACCCTGTCGGCAAGCAGCAGCGCCTCTTCGACATCGTGGGTGACGAGCAGCACGGCCTGGCGATGTTTCTGCCAGAGGTCGGCGACGAGCGCCTGCGCCTTGAGCCGCGTCAGCGCATCGAGTGCCCCGAACGGCTCATCAAGCAGGAGAAGATCAGGGTTGCGAACGAGAGCGCGCGCCAGCGATGCGCGCTGTGCTTCGCCGCCCGAGAGATCCTTCGGCCAGGCATCGCCGCGATGGGTCAGTCCCACCTCGTCTAGCGCCGCATTTGCCCTTACGCGATCGGCGCCGCGTGGAAGACCGGCGACGACATTGCTCCAGACCCGCTTCCAGGGAAACAGGCGCGGCGACTGGAAGGCCACCCCGCGACGCGGCGAGACGAAAACGTCGCCCTCGATGTCGTGATCGAGATCGGCAAGAATCCGCAAAAGCGTGCTCTTGCCGCAGCCGCTCGCCCCGAGCAGGGCGACGAACTCGCCCCGTCTGATGTCGAGATCAAGACGGTCGATGACGTTGCGCTGCCCGAAGCGGCGGACAAGACCGCGCACGCTGACAGAAAGACCTGCCTGGACCGAGCCGGAAAGGGACATGTTCATGCTCCGTCGAAGTTTTGGCGCCACCTGAGAAGAACCCGCTCCAGGAGCCGGACGACGAGGTCCGCACAAAGGCCGAGAAGCGCATAGATGATGAGACACAGGATGATGATATCGACGCGATAAACTTCGCGCGCATGGGTGATCAGATAGCCGAGGCCGCCCTGGGCATTGACAGTTTCAGCAAAGACCAGCGCCAGCCATGCCGATCCGAGCGAATAGCGCAGGCCGACAAGCAGGTTCGGCAGCGCGCCAGGCAGGATGACCTGGAAGATCAGCGCTGCACGACCGAAAGACAGCGTGCGCGCAGCCTCGACCAGGGTCTTGTCGACGTTGCGGATGCCGGCAAACGTATTGATGTAGAGCGGAAAGGTCACGGCAAAGGCGACGAGCGTGATCTTCGGCGTCTCGTCTATGCCGAGCCAGATGATCAGGAGCGGCACGAGACCGGCCCAGGGAAGCGTGCGTGCCATCTGCATCGGCGCATTGATAAGATCTTCGCCGATACGCAGAAGGCCGGAGAGGACGGCAAGGCTGACGCCGACGACAAAGCCGAAACCAAAGCCGATGACAACACGTTGGAGCGACAGCAGAAGCGCTTCGGCAAGCTCGCCGCTCGCAATCATATCAAGCAGAGTTGCCCATAGCGTGGCCGGGCCGGGAAACAGATCTTCGGAAATCAGGCCATAGCGCGTGGAAAGCCACCACAGGGTGAGCAATGCCGCAGGGCCTAGGCTCTTGCCAAGACCGCGCGGCATGCGATTGTTGTTTCTTCTGCCGAGCGGAACGATACGCTCAAGATCGCCAACATCCCATTCAGGATCGGCTGCGTCGACCGAGGACGCAGCCAGTCGTGCTTCGGAGAAGCTTGTCACCGTCGCCATCAGTTGGTCTTTGCGAGTTTCTTGTTCTCGTCGCGGATCAAGTCGTCGAAATCCTTGATGACATAGTCGTCGACCTTGAAGTCACGCTTGAACTGCCCTCCAGCATGGAAATAGGCGATCTCCTGCTGCCAGCCGGCAAGGACGTCGGCGTCCGTCGCCGGAACGTATTCCACCCGTGAGCGGCTGGCCTGCAGGTTGGCGGCATCCGGCGAGATCTGCGACAGCTTGGCCACCTGCTCGGCCCATTCCTGCGGATGGGCGTTGACCCAGGCCTGCGCCCGAATGATACGGCGCGTCAGGTCCTCGAGTGCGGCCTTGCGCGCTGGATCCTCGACAGAAGAGGTCGGGGCATAAAGAACGCCTGCCGTATCGATCACCTTGCTCAAGGACTTGAGGATGCGCGCGCCGTGCTGCTGCTGGGCGATCGCGGTATTGGGATCCCAGACGACAAAGGCATCGACCTGAGAATTGACCAGTGCCGACAGACCATCGGTGGTGTTCAGGTTGAGGATCAGCTTGTTGTCGAACTGCACGCCGGCCTGCTCAAGCGCCTTGGCAAACTGGTAGTGCTGCTTGGTGAAATAGGGCAAGGCAACCTTGTGCCCCTTGAGATCGGCTACGTCTTTCAGCGGTGAATCGCCACGCACGAGAATGGCGCTGCCGCTCTCCTTGCGTTCCCAGGTGCCGGCAAGGATCGTGACCTTGACGCCATTGGCGATCGCCGCAAGGACACCGGTGTCCCCGCCGGCTGCGATATCGACATGACCGGCGCGAAGCGCCTCGACGAGTGGCGGCGTTGAATCGAAATCGGCCCATTTGATCTTGTAGGGAAGGTTTTCGATCTCGTTTGCTGCAATCAGCTGACGATGCAGGCCTGTCTTGTTGGGTGTACCGACCGTCAGGGCCAGGTCGCTCAGATCCGGCGTAGTCTGCGCCAGCGATGCGGTAGCGAACGAAACTGAAAAGGCGATGGCAAGCCCCGCATGGCGGATCAGCCTATCGATATGGTCAAATCTCATTGTTCATCCCTCCTGGCCAATCGGCAGCAGCCTGCGTCGATTGGCGTGACGTCATTCATGATGGGTGAGCCTAAGGAAGGGCGCAAACGCTGATAAGAAAATAAACTCTATAGATTTTATATATTATGAAATTGCTTTTCCGGATTTGGTTCCCGTCCGGATCGACCGACTTCGAAACGAATTCCCGAGGCCGTTAGTCTTGGCTGATCACCGATAGCGAACAAGGAGACGGACGATGAGCCAGAAGACGATTTCCCGCGAGACATTCAAAGATTGGCTTGCAGATGGAAACGAGCTTGCCGTTCTCGACATACGCGCGCCCGATGTCGTCGGCTACGCCTCGCCGCTTTTCGCCACAAACCTCCCGGCCGAAAGAGTAGTGGGCGAGCTTTCGCGCTTCGTGCCGCGCAAGCTCGTGCGCACCGTACTCGCCGATGACGGCGATGGAACGGCCGAGCGCCTTGTCGAGGACCTCGCTGCAGCCGGATGGGTGAATATCTTCGCACTCGACGGCGGCATTCCTGCCTGGATAGCGGACGGCGCAGACGGAGCCCTGCCGACATTCGATACGCCCGGCGTCGACTTTACGCTTGCGGTCAAGGACGAGAGGGGCACGCCGGTCACCTTGGTCGAAACGTTGCAAAGGTTGCGTGACGCAGGCGAAGATGTCCTTGTCATCGACACGCGTACGGTAGCCGAGTTTGCACGCGAGCATGTGCCGGGTGCGGTCAGCGTGCCAGGAGCGGAACTGGTCTTGCGCTTCAAGGACGTCGTACCGTCCGAAACGACGCAGATCGTCGTCTCCTGCGCCGGGCTGCCGCGCGCCATCCTCGGGGCGCAGACACTGATCGACGCCAAGATTCCAAACAAGGTCTCCTATCTCCATGACGGCACCAAGGCCTGGACCGCGGCAGGCCTTAGCCTGGAAACCGGCAGGACCCGCACCTACGGAGAAGCAAGCGATGCGGCCGTCGAATTTGCCCGCCGGCAGATCGCAGTCTTGAGCAGCGCCGACCGCTTCCCCGAAATCGATGTCTCGACGGCGAAAGCCTGGGCTGCCGATCCCGATCGGACCACCTACCTGCTCGATGTCAGGACGCCGGAGGAATTCGAAAATGGCCACCTTGAAGGTACCCTGTCGTCCGAAGGTGGCCAGTTGCTCGGCGTTGCCTATCGTACAATCGCGGTCAGAGGCGCACGTGTGGTGCTCATCGATGACCTCATCGGCGCCCGCGCGCGCATCGTAGCCCACTGGCTGCAACGGCGCGGTTACGAGATCGCCATTCTCCTGGTCGATTTCAATTCGGGCAAATTGAGCAACGTCGCCTGACGCGCTGCCAGCATCGAACCGACGACGATGTTGTATCCGTGGTTGCGGTGCAGATCGCTATAGCCTGAACGATGAGTTCTAATCGACGACGAGGAGATGCGGCGCGCAAATGTGGCGCCACAAGCCGCGTGAGAGGAGAGCCGGCATGGGCCGATTGCGACGCCTCTTTTGATTGACCTCGCGTCACGGCGATGCTTACGTCTGCCATCGCACCTTCTTGCCGATCAGCGAGGCCAATCGTGTCGCGGCCGAATGAAACGCTCCAACACAAAGGCGCTCGCAAACGCAGGGATCGGCAATTTGCCACCCGACAGGCTACCGACAAGCACTGATTAATTTCCGAAAATAGCGGCTTTCGAAGGATTTTGATCTCAACGCGCGCCTGAAAACGGAACGCGAGCATGTTGATCGATTTAATCGAGATTAATACCCTCGACTGATCTCACGCGCCTCCTCTTCCGGAGGAATGCGTGAAGAGCTGTGCATGCATAGCTTTTCGACACCGCAACGCCTAATACAGGAACACGCATGCCGCAGCGTCAATTTTCAAAAAGCCGCCGCCATCTCAATTGGCCTAACGCGTTATTCCCAATCGCGGCTTCATTCGGTCTCATCGCCATGCTGGTGCCCGGGGAAGCTGCGGCCGAGGGCAAGATCCGCATCGCTCAGCAGTTCGGGATCTCCTACCTGACGCTCGATGTCATTCGCGATCAGAAGCTCATCGAGAAACATGGCAAGGAGGCCGGTCTCGACATAACGGTTGAATGGGCAACGGTGTCCGGTGCAACGGCAATGAACGAAGCTCTTCTTTCCGACAATCTCGATATCGCAGCTGCCGGCGTGCCGCCGGCGCTCACCACCTGGGATCGGACAAAGGGGCGCCAGGACGTCAAAATGGTCGCAGCGCTCGGCGCCCAGCCCAACTACCTCCTGACGACCAATCCCAATATCCATTCTTTGAATGACTTTGGGCCCAACGATCGGATCGCGGTGCCTGCGGCCGGCGTCGGCTTTCAGTCCCGCACGCTTCAGATCGAAGCTGCGAAGGTATTCGGCAAGGACAAGTTTCAGAAGCTAGACGATATCACCATCAGCCTGCCGCATCCGGACGCGACCGCGGCACTGATTTCCGGCGGAACGGAAGTGAACTCGCACTTCTCCTCCGCACCCTTTTATTATCAGGCGCTGCAGGGCAACAAGGCAGTTCACAAGGTCATCAGCTCCTATGATATTCTTGGTGGTCCGGCGACGTTCAACGTCCTCTACGCCACCACCGCTTTCCACGACAAGAATCCCAAGACCTATGCTGCGTTCTATGCAGCACTGCGTGATGCCGCGGATTGGATCAGCACGCACAAGGCAGAAGCCGCTGACACCTTCATCCGGGAGCAGAAATCGAAGCTCCCACCGAAACTTGTTCTCGATATCCTCAATGATCCGGAGAATGATTTCTCGATCGTGCCGAAGAACACCTTCATCTACGCTTCGGAGCTCTACAAGATCGGCGTTTTGAAAAACGAGGCTAGCTCGTGGAAGGATTATTTCTTCCCGGAGGCGCAGGGCGACAACGGCAGCTAAGCACTCATCGGGCCAACCTGATCATGCAGTAGCGCGGCCCTCCGAGGCCGCGCAGAGCGTTTTGTGGAGAGAGTATGGACGGCACATCTACCAAACCCTTCAGCCGCGCTGCTGGTTCAACGCAAGCGCCGCTTCTATCGGTAAAGGGTGTCACGCTGGAGTACGCGGCACCCGGACGGATCGTACGCGCGACCCAGAATGTCTGCTTCGACGTCTGGGAAGCGGATCGCTTCATCCTGCTCGGCGCTTCCGGCTGCGGCAAATCCACCCTGTTGAAAGCCGTCGGCGGTTTCCTTGCGCCTGCCGAAGGACAAATCCTGCTTGATGGTCGCCCGGTCACCGGGCCGGGCCCGGATCGCGTGGTGGTGTTTCAGGAATTCGACCAGTTGCCGCCCTGGAAGACCATTCGCGAGAACGTGGCGTTCCCTGTGCGGGTCTCCGGTCGCCTTGGCCGAAAGGAGGCTCTCGAAAGAGCTGACTATTATCTGGAAAAGGTGGGATTATCTCGTTTTGCCGGGGCCTATCCGAACGCCTTGTCAGGAGGCATGAAGCAACGTGTTGCAATCGCACGGGCCCTTGCGATGGAGCCACGTGTCCTGCTGATGGATGAGCCCTTTGCAGCGCTTGATGCGCTGACCCGACGCAAGATGCAGGAAGAACTCCTGGCACTGTGGGAAGAAGTGCGCTTCACCCTGCTCTTCGTCACCCATTCCATCGAAGAGGCTTTGGTCGTCGGAAATCGGATCGCACTGTTGTCTCCGCATCCGGGCCGCATGCGTGCCGAAATCAACAGCCATGAATGGGACCTGCAAAGCGGCGGAAGTCCTGAGTTTCAGTCCGCCGCAACCCGCATTCATCGCCTTCTGTTCGACGAGGCGCCCATTGCAACGGAAATCGATCATGCGTGACGCTGCTACCGCTGGGCCTGGTATACGGCCGACGCCGCCGATTAGACCTGAATACGAGCTGATGCCTGAGCCGATCGCCGGAAGCTCCATCGAACGGCGCGTGTCGCTGTCGCGGCGGCTCTGGCAGCAGGCATGGCTACGTAAAGCTCTTATCCTGATCCTTCTCGCAACCTTGTGGGAGATTGTCGCAAGAATTCAGGGCAATGACCTTCTCCTGCCGTCATTCACGGAAACACTTCAAGCCTTCTTCGAGGATATCGCCAATGGGGTTTTGCCTGGCCGGGCAGGCAATTCCATCGATGTTCTGCTGAAAGGTTATGTCGCGGGGGTCGTTCTTGCCTTCGTCCTGACGTCGCTTGCGGTATCCAGCCAACTCGGTCGCGATTTCCTGTCGACCTTGACCTCCATGCTCAATCCTTTGCCTCCGATCGCTCTCCTGCCTCTCGGGCTTCTGTGGTTCGGGCTCGGCCAGGGAAGTCTGATTTTCGTGCTGATCCATTCGGTGCTCTGGCCGCTTGCTCTCAACATGTATACGGGCTTCACCAGTGTACCAGAGACCCTGCGCATGACGGGCCGCAATTATGGCCTGCGCGGATTGCGCTACGTCTTCCTTATTCTTGTGCCGGCAGCACTGCCGTCGATCATCGCGGGCCTCAAGATCGGCTGGGCCTTCGCGTGGCGGACATTGATTGCCGCGGAACTCGTCTTCGGCGCGTCCTCGGGCCGCGGCGGGCTGGGCTGGTACATTTTCCAGAACCGCAACGAGCTCTACACCGACCGAGTGTTCGCCGGCCTGATGACGGTCATCCTGCTGGGCCTCCTCATCGAGAATGTCCTGTTCCGGCAGCTGGAACGACACACGATCCTGAAATGGGGCATGACGCGATAGTATGGCTGGCAAACGACAATGACACAGGAAAAATATATCGGTACGGCGGTCGTCAACCGCCTGAAGCCGTTCGGTTTCCGGATCCTCGGTTACGATCCAGGTCAGCCGCCCGGCCATGAGAAGGCTGTCGGTTATGAGCGTGTGGACCGCCTTGACGATATTCTTGCCCAGTCGGACATCGTCACACTGCATTGTCCGGCAACGCCCGAAAGCCGTGGCATGCTGGATGCCGACGGTCTTGCACGGCTGAAACCAGGGGCAATCCTCGTCAACACCGCACGCGGAGAATTGCTAGAGGACCTCGACGCACTCGAAGCGGCTCTGCGCAGCGGCCATCTTGCGGCAGCGGCGATCGACACGCTGACACAGGAGCCGCCGGGCCACCATCCCCTCTTGTCCGCGTGGCGAGATCGTGAGGACTGGCTTGCCGGGCGGCTTGTCATCACGCCCCACAACGCTTTTTATTCCGACCACGCTGCCGTCGAAATGCGTACCAACGCCGCGCGGACGGTCAAAATCCTGCTTGATGAAGGCCGGTTGCGAAACCGTGTTACGGCCTGATCATTTTGCGACTTTCCACGATCCGATCCGAACGATCCAGGTACAACCATGACCAATAACTCCGAATTCCTGTGGTACATTCCAAACGACGTCAAGGCGGGCCATAGAGGCGATGCTGCCGCCGAAAATCACAACAGTCTGGAAGCGTTGACAGCGCAGGCTATTGCACTGGAGGAGCATGGGTGGAAAGGGGCTCTTATTGGCACCGGATGGGGCCGCCCCGACACCTTTACGATCGCAGCAGCCCTTGCTGCACGCACCACCACATTCGAACCGTTGATCGCTGCCCGACCTGGTTACTGGCGGCCTGCGAACTTCGCTTCCGCTGCCGCAACCCTTGACCAACTGACTGGCGGCCGGGTTCGCGTCAACATCGTCTCCGGGCAGGACGACCTCGCCGCCTATGGCGACGAGGAAGGCGACCAGACTCAGCGCTATGCACGCACGAAGGAATTCATGCGGCTGATCCGCCGGCTATGGACCGAGGAGAATGTGACATTCCACGGCCAGCATTTCCGGGTGACCGGCTCTACCGTTGCGCCACGGCTTGATGTGCGCAGCGGGCGCCGTCATCCCAAGATCTACTTTGGCGGCGCATCAGAGGCGGCCGAACAAGTGTCGGCGACAGAAGCCGACGTGCAGCTGTTCTGGGGGGAGCCTCTCGATGGCGTACGGGAGCGGATCGAGCGCTTGAAGACACTCAGCAACGACTTGGACCGCGATCTCCCGCCCCTGGAGTTTGGACTAAGGATAACGACCCTGGTGCGCGACACGAGGGAAAAGGCATGGTCCGATGCGGAAGCGCGCGTTGCGAAGATGGCCGAGGGCAAAAGCGGTAGCTGGAACGATCACAAGGCTGGTGCCGTTGGCCAACAGCGCTTGCTCGATCTGCACAAGCAAGGCGATGTGCTGGACGACAATCTCTATACCGCACCCGGAAAATTCGGTGGCGGTGGTGCCGGCACGACTTGGCTGGTCGGTTCGGCTGAAGATGTCGCCGGGTCGCTCAGAAGATACAGAGAGCTCGGCATCACGCATTTCATTCTGTCCGACACTCCGTATTTACAGGAGATCAAGCGGCAGGGTGAGCAATTGCTGCGGTTGCTGCGATAGAATTCTGGACACGCCCTCTTTAGGTGATCTTCTGCTACGACCGAGGAATACCAGCATGCTTTCGCCTTGAACCAATATGGACCCGCGACCCGATTGCCCAAGGCGTGCTCTCCTCAATTGAGGTCAATCACTTTGCCTACTCATTTAGTGCCGTAGAGATGCGCCCTTGGTTATCTTGTCGACAACAGACCGTTCCGCTCGAACGGCGATGCCGGCTAGCTTTGCATCCTCCAGTGCAAATCTGGAAAAGACCTCACGGTTTGCGACATCATCGCTCGTTGAAAACATTTCCTCGATAAAGGCAGCGGCCGGGACGTCACGCGACACCGCGCGCTGGTGTACTTTCGAAAGGAGCGACGCGTCTGCCGAGAGAACGATGACCGGTTGGACGGACAGCGCCAGGAACTTGCGGCCATCCCGGTCCAAGTAGGCTTGACCGATCATCTCCGCGTATGCGGCGCCTATCCCGCTCATCAGAAAGGCTGTGACATTGAGCTTCTGCCAGGTTTGCAGATCGCTTCGAACGATGACAGCAACTTTGGTGTCGTGCACGGTCAGAGACGTTTCGCTCACTGGGATACCTCTTCACGCCGTGCCTGGCCTTGAAGGCGGATCAGGAGAGCAATGAGGCGGCCGATGTCGTCGTCCGTCGTCCTCCAGGAGGACACACTGAGCCGGAATGCAGCGCGTCCGTTCCAGATGGTGCCGCCGAACCAGGCTTCACCCGATCTCTCGACCTCGCTTCTGATCCAGTTCGTCGTTTGATCGCTCGATGCCCGGACCAGGACCTGGTTGAGCGCAACGCGGTTGAGTATCTCGAACCCCGCTGCCTCCAGTTCTGTAGCGAGGCGCTTGGCCTGCGCAATATGTCGCTCGACCAGTTCGGCGACGCCAGTACGGCCGAGTGCCCGCAGAGCGGCCCAGACCGGAATCCCTCTTGCCCGTCGAGAAAACTCCAGTGTCAGGTTCTTCTGGGCCTTCTTTGATCCGGACGCATAGATGGCATCGCTGTTCATCGCTTCGGCGAGCGCGTCGGCGTCCCGGCAGATCGCCATGGCGGAGTCATAAGGCGTGTTCAGCCACTTGTGCCCGTCGGTGGTCCAGCTGTCGGCCAGCTCGATGCCTTCGGTCAGGTGGCGGCTTGGGGCGGATGCTCTTGCCCAAAGACCGAACGCTCCGTCCACATGGACCCAAGCGCCTGCGGCCTTGGCGGTCGATATAATTTCCGGGAACGGGTCGAATTCGCCGGTATTCACTTCGCCCGCCTGGAGGCAGACAATCGTCTTGTCGTCCACGACAGGCAGTCTCGCGGGATCTACCCTGCCAAAGGCGTCCACCGGAGCAAGCAGGATATCTTTCTTTCCGAAGCCGAGAATGCGCAAAGCCTTCAAGACGACGATATGGATCTTTTCGGAGACGACAACCTTGAGCGCGGGTGCACCGATCAGTCCGTCCTCGTCGAGATTCCAGCCATGCTTCTTCAGCAGCGAGCGGCGTGCCGCCGCAAGGCAAGTGATCCCGCATGCCGTAGCAGAGGTTCCAAACCCGACCGCACTCTCCCGAGGCAGGTCGAGTATTTCCAAAATCCACTGCGCCGCGACTTCCTCGACCTTGGCCGAAACCGGCGAGGTCATGGCAAGCGTCGCGCCCTGGTCCCAGGCCCCGATCAACCGGTCGGCGGCTGCGGCGGCCGGCAAGGCCGCTCCGACCACGAAACCGAAATATCGCGGGCCGTTGCTCGTCACCGTAGCAGGCGAGCCGGCGTCGTCCAGAAGCGCCAGCCCCTCCGCCGGGGGCCTGCCTTCTTTCGGGAGGTCTTCCGAGAACCTTCCAAGGCCATCGAGTGCTTCCTGGTCAGGGAAAACCCGCCTGGTTTGCACCGATCCGATATATCGGGCCGCACGCGCGTCTGCGTCGGCCATGAGTTCAAGTTCGTCCTGCATCATTGCTCCTTGAACGGAGCGCTACCTGGTTGGCGCACTCCGGTTTTTCTGTTCAGATCTGTTCGGCGCCGCCATCGACCTGCAGGTCGGCCCCGTTGACGAAACTTGCCGCGTCGGAGGCGAGAAACGCCACCGCGTTGGCGATTTCCTCCGGTCGACCGAGGCGGCCAAGCGGAATGCGGCTCCCCAGAAAATCGTAGCGGCTCTTCGTGTCGCCGTCGGGTCCGGCGAGGCCAGCGAGACCGGGAGTCTCCGTCGAACCCGGGCTGACAGCATTCACCCGGATATGTCGATCTTTGAGATCAAGGACCCAGCAGCGGGCGAGGCTTCGAATTGCAGCCTTGGTGGCACTGTAAATGCTGAGCGCAGGATCCGCGGTGAAAGCCGAGACGGACGAGGTCAATACGATCGAGGCTCCGTCGACGAGCAGTGGAAGTGCTTTCTGAACGGTGAAGACCAACCCGCGCACGTTGATGTCGAAATGCTTGTCGAAGTGCTCCTCGGTGATCGCGCCAAGCGGAGCGCCCTCTGCAACCGCCGCATTGGCAAACAGAATGTCGATCTTTCCGCGGCGCTCCCTGACCGTTTCATAAAGCCGGTCAAGATCCGTATTGATTGAGACGTCCGCCTGAACGGCGACGGAGTTCGGACCGAGAGCCTCGACAGCCGCCTCCAGTTCGGCCGGCCGCCTGCCCGTGATGAACACGAATGCGCCTTCATCAACGAACTTCTTCGCTGTCGCCAAACCGATGCCGGTGCCGCCGCCTGTGATCACAGCCGTCTTGCCGTTGAGTATGCCGGTCATGTCATGTTCCTCTTCTCTTGTGTATATACACATCTAGTTGCATGTTTGGTTGGTCGGCTGGCGTTTACGCCAGGTCAAACTTCGCGTCGGAGTTCTTTGGAGCGGCGCCCCCGCGCGGCCTGGATTTCCGTATGGTGGTTTTCCGCCCAGGATATCATACCTGCGAGAGGCTCGAGCATTGTCGTCCCAAGCGGAGCGAGGCGATACTCCACAGCCGGGGGCTTGGTCGGGAAAACGTGCCGCGTGATGATCCCGTCTTCCTCAAGGTTACGCAGGGCAAGTGTCAGCGAATGTTTCGAGATATCCGGTACCGCCCGCCGCAGTTCGCTGAAACGCTTCGGGCCGTCGGCGAGCGCCATGATCATCAAGGTCGTCCACTTCTCGCCAAGACGGTCTAAGACATCTCGTACCGGGCATCTTGCCGTCACGACAGGCATGGCAAGCCAGCGTTTGAAACTGGCGACAACTGGGTCATGTTCATTCATGGCGTTCTCCTAGCGCGTTGTTTTTCAGGTCACGATCAGGAACGGAAATCCAGAAGCACTCTCCTGCCCTGTGTCGCCAAGGACAGAGCGGCTCTCGCCTCCTCCGGGCGGAAAATCCCGGCAAAGGGCTGCTTGACCCGTCCGACGTCATCGATTCTGAGGAGCGCCTGAAGTGCCGGAACGATCTTCTTCAAGTTCTCCTCCGAGCCCTCGAAGAAGCCCCGGATGGTTATTTCCTTGAAGGTCAGGTTCCCGACCGGAAGCTCCATCGGGGCCTTGCTGATCGCTCCGTAACTCACGAAGTGCCCCCTGAAATCGATGAAGGAAGCAACCTGGCCGCTGACCGGCCCTCCGACGACATCCAGGCCGAGCCGGATCGGAATATCCGCAATCGAAGCCTTCGCCGCCTTCAGGTCGCTTCCGGTCTCGAAGACGAAGTCGCATCCTGCTGCCCTGACCACCTCGATATCCGCTGTTCGTCTTACGAGGCCGATCGTCTTCAGTCCCCGGAATTTTGCGATGGCAATAAGCCATCGCGCGACACCTGAGGTCGCGGCGCTGAAGACGACACCGTCGCCCGGATTCATATCGACGAAGTCATGGAGCAGCATCCAAGCAGTGCCACCGTTGATCGTGAGGACTGAAGCTTGTTCCGATGACATTTCGGGAGGGACGACCACGAGGTCGCTGGCATTGACGACCAGCCGCTCCCTCCAGGTCTGCGACCCGAAAGGGAGTATGACGCGGTCACCGACGTTCAGGCCTGTGGCGGCCTGCCCGAGCTGCAACACGGTTCCCGCGCCTTCCGTGCCGAGTACGGCGGGCGGTTCCGGCTTCCACGGGTAGATACCCCAGGGCACCATCAGATCGTTGAAGTTGATCGGCGCGTAATCGACCTTGACCAGAACCTCGCCCGGCCCGGGTTGACCCGGCTCCTCAACGTCGAGGAAACTTGTTCCTTCCACGGCGTCTCCGTACTTGATGAGGCTTATGGTTTTCATCGTCATGCTCCGGAAGGCGACGGTCGGTCAGATCGCCGGGAAAAGCTGTTCTGCTGGCTTGCGAACCTTCGCGAACGCGGCCGCCGGATCGTCCGATGACCGCTTTCCAAGGGTGACGAAAGCTACGGTGGTCAGGTTCTGGGCGCGAAGCCCGAGGATCTCGTCGATACGCGGGCGGTCGAGACCTTCCATCGGACACATATCGATTCCCGCCTCCGCCGCGGCAGCTACGAAGACGCCTAGCGCCAGATAAGCCTGCTTCTGCGCCCACTCGTTGCGCATGTCCTTCGTAAACGGAGCGAGGTAGTTGTTGATGAAATCCTCGCGCGGCTTGAGCGCCGAACGGTCGACCGAACGGGTCTTGGCCGCGTTATCGATAAACCGTGCCACGGTGTTCTCGTTAATATCCGTTTCGGAAGCGATGACGAGAAGATGGGAAGCTTCGACGACCTGCGGCTGGTTGAAGGCGGCGGCTCTCAAGCTCTCGCGCAGGGCCGCGTCTTTCACGACGATGAACTTGTAGGGCTGAAGACCATAGGATGACGGCGCAAGCCGTACCGACTCCAGAAGGTCGTTCACTTCAGTATCGCTGAGTGTCTCAGGCGCGAACTTCTTGGTCGCGTAACGCCATTCCATGGACTGTACGATGGACATGGGTATTCCTTTTCAACGGTTGGGATCTGGTTTGATTTCAGTGCACGGCGCTGGGAAGCAGGCGCTCCAGGTTGGCAAAGAGGAAGTCGTGCCAGCCGAGAGGCTCGTGGCCCGTTAGTTCGGCGACCGCCCCTGAGACATCAGAGAGCCTGCCGTCACGCTGGTTCGCATCGGTCACGGCCAAGGTCGCGACGTAGGAAGGCGGGAGTCCTGCGGCCGTCCACAGGCCAGGTAGCTCTGACGGCTTGGCATCGACCACCTGGATCGTCCTCCCCAGGAAGTCAGAGAGGATCCCGGCGATTTCCCGCGTCGTCTGATAGGCCGGTCCGGTAAGGTCGACGACACCGCCATCCGCACGGAGGAGAGCCCGGGCTGCCGCCCGGCCCGCATCGGATCTCGCCAGATACGAAATTCGGCCGTCGCCTGCCGCCGAGAACCACGTCCCGGTCGATGCGACATGCCGAAGAAGCGGTAGAAGGTTTTCGAAGTACCAGCTGACGCGAAGGATGGTGTGGTCGATCCCACTGTGTTGCAGGTCGGCTTCCATGATGCGGTAATCGTCGGCGAACGGGATCGCCGAACTTTCCGCCGGGTTTGGCATCGAGGTGTAGGCGACGTGACCAACGCCCGCGGCGAGCGCCGCCTGAAGCGCGTTCCTGTGTTGCGTTACGCGAGCACCAGTCAGCGAGAGGTGGTCGGTGGACACGATCAGCAAGCGGTCGACGCCCGCCAATCCGCTCGTGAGGGTCGATGGGTCGTCGAAGTCGAGCCGACGGATGTCATCCTGCGCAATCGCCGTGGTGCTTAGTGACGACGGATCCCGGGTCCCGAGCACAAGACGTCTGACGCCGGCAGTCCTCAACTCTTCCGCTGCGATCCGAGCGAGCTGACCACTCGCCCCCGTGATGCCGTACGTGATTTCCGTCATGAGAACCTCGGTCTTCGTTTGAGTTCTGGTCTCATTTAAAGACCCCGCGGCAGGCGTTTAAGGAGGCAAAAATTTTTGCCCTCCCAGTTTTTTCAGATGGCGAGTTTCCGGTCGTCTTGAGGAAGCAGCTCACCAAGCCGGGTGGCAAACGCCAATGCTCCGCCGAGAGGCGCGAAGCCGATGTTCAGCTTCTGGGCCCTGTTGTCCTCGTTCCAGTCAATGACCACGATTGCGTGGACGGTTCGTCCGCCAACGAGATCGGCATCGTATTCCAACAAGGTGCGTGAATCGTCGATGCGCTTGATGTAGGTGGTGGTCTGCTTCTCATAGATCCCGGCCCCTGCCCTGATAATCCGCAGGACGGCATCCTTTCCGATCACGGGTTCGCGGATCGTGTTGCTGGTCAGAACGACGTCATCGGCAAGGTCTTCGAGGAATGGGTGGCGCTTGGCGCCGGTTGTCTCGGTCATCTTAGGGCTCCATATGTGTATCTACACAGTTCAGCGCGTTTTTTCGGATGAGCGACTAGAAGTAGCAATCAATTGACAGTGTGTAAATACACAGTTAGAAAAGTTTCATGACACAGTTACCAGGTTACGACACGTGCCACTGCCTCGCCCTACGAAGGGGTTCCAGGCAAATTACACGATTATACGATGCGGCCCTTCGACCGGTCGGCATGACAATTTCACAGTTCTCCCTTCTGAGCGTCATCGACAATCATCCGAACATAAGGGTCAGCGATCTCGGCGAGATCATGGTCATGGAGAGGACAACCCTCCTCCGGAACCTAAAGCCCCTTCAGATCGAAGGCCTGGTGACGGCTAGCCGGGCTAAAGGTGAGCGGGGTCATGTCTTCAACCTCACGACCCAAGGAAAAGCCAAGCTCGATCAAGCCGTTCCGGTCTGGAATGCGGCTCAGGCCACCTTCGAAAAAGAGTTCGGGGCCGATAGGGCTATCCGCCTCAGAGACGACAATCTCGCCGTCAGCGCAATATCGGCGCTTTGATCGGCCCACAAAATCCTTCTGCAACCGGGCGCCGCCCGAGGAGATATTGCATGCGTATTCTGGTCATCGGTGCTGGGAGCATCGGCGGATATTTCGGGGGCCGCCTTCTCGAAGCCGGGAGGGATGTCACTTTCCTTGTGCGCGAGAAACGGGCAGAGCTTCTCGGGGAAAAAGGTCTGAACATCAAGAGCAATGCGGGTGACCTGCATATCGAACGGCCGACGACCTTACTTGCCTCTGAAGTCTCGGACCCATACGATCTCATAATCCTGAGCTGCAAGGCTTATGACCTTGAGGATGCGATCGCTTCCCTCTCACCCGCTGTCGGTCCGAAAACGGTCATTCTGCCACTGCTGAACGGCATGAGACATCTTGATGTGCTGGACGAAAAGTTCGGAGCCGATCGCGTTTATGGTGGACAATGCATGATCTCGACCACGCTCGATCATGACGGCGGCATAGTCCACATGGGCGATCTTCAGAGCCTGGTGTTCGGCCCCCGGACAGAAAATCCGGCGATTGAGGCGGCGAAGGTTCTTGAGGCGTTAACGGGAGCTGTATTCGATGTTCGCCAGTCGGATCAGATCGAACAGGAGATGTGGCAGAAGTGGGTATTCATCGCGTCGAGTGCGGGGATCACCACACTGATGCGCGCCGCTATCGGTGATATCGTTGAAGCAAACGGTGCGGTCCTGGTCGAGCAGCTGGTTGAAGAATGTAGCGCGGTCGCAGCAGCCAACGGTCATGCCCCCACTCTGGAGTCCAAACAAAGAACCCTTGCCATGTTGACGGCGAAGGGGTCGCCTATGACGGCGTCCATGCTCAGGGACATCGAGGCGAAGGGACGCATCGAAGCAGACCACATTATCGGGGACATGATCGCTCGATCTCCAAACGCGGCTGCACTTCCGGTTCTCCGGACTGTCTTCGTTGGCCTTAAAGCTTACGAGGCTCGAAGAGCAAGGGACGTTAACGCCTAAATTTCGACGGGGCCGGCGGGGCAAACGCTTGTATGTTGGAAGTCTTGATGGGATCCTAACCGCTGACCCGTTAGACTGGGCGTGTAGCGCGTGCGGCCGAGCCGTGGCGCGAAACAAGGCAATCGTGCTCCGGGCCCCCTTAAGCTCTTTTTGAACTAGACTTAGCGAATTTATGATCCCAGTTTTGCACAGATCGACCGGCACCCTTCTCCCTCGGCCAACATTTCGTTATGTGTGCCAAGGGATACCCGGTCACTATACAAAGGACGACCACCGTGGATCGCTTTTCATCGCTGCGGCTGTTCGTTCGTGTGATCGAGCGTGGCAGCTTTTCGCATGTCGGGCGAGAAATGGGTATCGGCCAGCCGGCGGTGAGCAAGCAAATCGCTGCACTCGAGTCCCGTCTCGGCGTGCCGCTCCTCAATCGGACGTCGCGCGGTCTAAGCCCGACGGCGGCGGGACAAGATCTTTATGAGTCCGCACTTCGGATCCTCGACGACCTTGAGGAAACCGAGCTTCGGATTGGACAGAACCGGAGCAGCCCTGCGGGTCTGGTGCGGTTGGCAACGCCGCCAGCCCTTGGCCGTATGTACATTATTCCTCGGCTTCCCGCCTTCATGCAGCGCTACCCGAACATCTCGATCGATCTATCTCTTTCGGAGCGGCGGGTCGATCTTGTGGAAGAACGGATAGACATTGCGCTACGCGTCGGACCTTTGGCCGATTCTTCTCTCATTGCTCGCAAGATCGGTGACCTGCACATGGCTGTCGTGGCCACACCTGCCTACCTCGAACGCTTTCATATGCCCACAAGTCTCGACGAGCTACGCTCCCATAATCTGATCGCTGGTCAAAGCCAGGGCGCAACACAGGCCTGGAAGTTCAAGTACGCGGACGGAGCCCTTCTCCTCGAACCGCAGGGCAACTTCCGATCCAATGACGCTGAGGATCAACGTGCGGCCGTGCTGGCGGGGCTTGGCATCGGCTATGGCGGTCGGGCCATGTTCGCCGCCGACATCGATGCTGGCGCGGTGGTCCCAATCCTCCAGAACTACATCCCGGCCCCCTCGCCGATCCATGTGATTTCCGCAGGCGGCAGACGAATGCCGGAACGTATTCGCGTTGTCATCGACCTTCTGGCCCAGATCTGCGCCGACGAGCCGTCTTTACGTATCGCCTCCTGATCCATTCCCGGCAGGAATAGTTCGTAGTCCCCGAACCCGCCTACGGCGGCCGAGTTAGCGTGACTATTTTCGGCTGACGTTGCCGCGGATCAAAGCGGACGTCGGCGACGAACGTGCGCGAAAGCCCATGGCTGCTCACGGAAATTAGACCGCTTGCTCGCTACCTGAACGGAGTTGAAAATGATCGATCTTACCCTCAAAAAGGCGCTTGTGACCGGCGGTTCTCGCGGTATCGGAGCAGCAATTGCCCGGATGCTCGCCACACATGGCGCCGATGTCGCCTTCACGTTCCAAAATTCGACTGAGCGCGCGATGGCCGTCGCTGCCTCAATCGAGGCCCATGGCCGGCGCGGAATAGCGATCCGGGCCGACAGCGCTGACCCGGCGGCGATCCACCGGTCGGTGGATGAGGCAGTAACAGCGCTTGGCGGCCTCGACATCCTGGTGAACAACGCTGGTATCGCGCTCTATGGAGCGATTGCCGAGATCAAGGTCGAGGATATTGACGCGCTTCTTGCGGTCAATGTCCGCGGACCCATCCTTGCCACACAAGCTGCCATTCCGCACCTCGGTCCCGGGGGACGGGTTATCACGATCGGTTCGGCTGGCGCCGATCGTATCGTCGGCTCGACGGGCACGATCTACTACATGACGAAGTCTGCATTGCAGTCATTCACCCGCGGCCTTGCCCAAGAGCTCGGACCGCGCGACATCACGGCCAACCTTATCCAGCCGGGCTCGACCGATACCGACATGAATCCGGCAGACGGAGAGTACTCCGAATTTCAGCGTAACCTTGTTCCGTTGGGCCGGTACAGCGCACCTGCCGACATTGCAGCTGCCGTCGCATTCCTGGCGAGCCCAGCAGCAAGGCAGATCACTGGTGCGATCCTCAATGTCGATAGCGGCCTGAACACCTGATTCCAAAGTCTCGTCTTCGGTCAGCCGGCCGCCGCGCCTCAGCAGTGGTCATTACATCGCCGAGGAAGCGCCTGAAAAGGTCACGGGCTATCTGCTCGAATTCCTGAACTCGGTGAAGGCGAAATGAGGAGCCCGTTTAGCGATGGGCCGAGGTTCAGCCAGACCGATATCGGGAACACCAATCAGAAAGGATCCTCCCGTGAGTGAATTAATCGGTAAGCGCGCACTCGTGACAGGTGCGTCACGCGGGATCGGCGCTGCGATCGCCGTCGCCCTGGCGGAAAAAGGGGCGGATGTCGTCATCAGCTACGAACGCTCCGCCGATCTTGCCCAGAAGGTTGCGAACGTTATTGAAGGCAAAGGACGCCAAGCCTTTGCTGTTCAAGCCGACAATGCCGACCCGGAGGCAGTGAAGCGCCTGGTCGAGCAGGCCATCGAAAAGCTCGGCGGGATTGACATCCTCGTCAACAACGCCGGCATCGCCCGGGCCGGCGCGCTTCCTGACATGCGTTTGGAAGACATCGACGCCTTGCTCGCCGTCAATGTTCGTGCGGCACTCTTAGCGTCCCAGGCGGTTATTCCACACCTGCAGGAAGGTGGACGCATCATCACCATTGGCTCCTGCCTTGCCGAGCGCGTGCCATACGGCGGCCTGACGGCCTATTCGATGACCAAGTCTGCGATCCTGGCTTTTACGAAGGGGCTTGCGCGCGATCTCGGGCCGAAGGGTATTACCGTCAATACGGTCCAGCCGGGCCCTATCGACACCGACCAGAACCCCGCCGAAGGCGGACAGGCCGATGTCAATCGCAGCCTGACCGCGCTCGGACGGTACGGCAGTGCTGCGGAGGTCGCGGCAGCCGTGATCGCGCGGATCTCCTCGTGACTGCAAGCCTCGTCCAGCGCTTCAGGCAGCATGCCGTCGGCGTCGGTTGCGATTGCGCGAACGCGGATCCCGAGATAGTCCGCCAGCGGACGCACCACATGATAACAGACCTCTTCAGCCGCCAGGATCGCTCCGGGGCCAACAGCGCTCATGAGTGCCAAGGTGAAGGCGGAGGACGAGCCGTTGGTCAGGAGCACATTCTGTGATGACACTTTAAGGCCGAGGGTCTCCAGCCATCGAGCCGCTGCTTCGTTGTGGCGGGGGAAAATCGTGTTGGGCCGAAAAGATAGGGCGGAGGCAGGCGTCATCATGTCACCAAGCGAATGAAGCGCTGCTTTCATGCGATCGAGCTGTCGTTGGGTGCACACAGGTGTGACGATCGAAAGGTCGACCACATCCGCACTGCCGTCAGTCATATAGGGCGGCTGGAATGAAGGGCCGCTTGGTTTGACATAGGTACCACGGCCGACCTCGCCCGATACGAGACCGCGGCGCGCCAAGATGTCGTACGCCTTGCTGATGGTCTGAATGGAGAGCTTGAGGTCATAGGCGAGATCGCGATGCGCCGGCAGCTTTTCATCTGCGGCGAGGCGACCGTTCTTGATCGCCGCGGAGAACTGGTCCGCAAGGGAAATATAGACCGGGCGCCGTAGCAGGCCGGCATTGGGCTGCCATTTTGTCATGCATTTGTCTCGCTCAAAAGCAGGACAATTTCAATAATGAATATGCCCGGCAGGCAACCGCTGCGTTCGTAAACCAGTGTGCTTGATCTGATTTAGCGCTTCGATAAGTCGCAGATAGCCCGGAGTAATTCCATAGAGCGCCTTGAAGAGATTCGAACCGGCGACAACGCAGGCGGATTTGGCTGCATTTCAATGACGTCGCTTTCCCGGTCGATCAGCTTCGATCTTTTTCATTCAGCTTCTGTACCGTAGCGCCTCGACAAACAACGCGAACGCAGCGGTGTGCTGGCGCCTGCTCGGATAATACAGGTGATATCCCGAAAACGGGGGGCACCAGTCTTCCAACACCCTAACCAATCGACCATCCTCAACGTATTGCGCAACTTGATTTTCGAATGTGTAGGCGAGTGCCAGTCCGTCCAGAGCAGCAGCCTCAAGCATCAGGCCGTCGTTCATGATCAGCGGGCCGTTCATTCGGACCTGAAGCTCTTCTCCATCTCGCTCGAATTCCCACGCGTAGAGACCACCACCTGTTCTCTGCCGATAGCTAACTCCGAGGTGATTGCCGAGGTCGCGAGGTGTTTCAGGCACACCGCGCTTTGCGAAATAAGAAGGCGATCCAACAACTGCCATACGCAGATCTGGTCCTACGCGAACAGCAATCATGTCCTTCTGAACCTGTTCACCAACCCGGATACCGGCGTCGAAGCGATCGGCTACGATGTCTGTCAGACCCTCATCGACCATAATCTCCATTTCAATATCGGGGTATTCTGCCAGAAACTTCGTGACAACGGGCCATAGGACACTCGTTGCCGCATATCGAAAGGTCGTGACGCGGATTGTGCCGGTTGGCTTGTCCCGTAACGCAGAGATGGCGGCAATCTCATTCTCGATGTTCTCAAACGATGGGCGAAGGTTCCGCAGCATGCGCTGACCGGCATCTGTCAATGACAGGCTTCGCGTTGTCCGGGAGATCAGCCTTACGCCGAGCTTCTGTTCCAGCATTCGCACAGAGTAGCTGACAGCAGACTGGGAGAGCCCCAGTTTGGCGGCGGCTCGCGTAAAGCTGCCGGCCTCCGCGACAGCGATGAACGCTGCAAGTTCGCTGAAGTCTCCGTGTCTCATTCATGAATCCCGTTTCTAAAGTGAAGTCGATAATAGGGATTTTCTAGGCCAGTGTCTGCATCTTCGCGCTTTGAGTCATGCCAGTCACTGCGCGCACCCCTGCGCGTGCTGACACCAGCAATATGTAAGCGGCGAAACATCAAGGCTTTAGCCGACTGATTTAGAAGTCCGATTTCTAACGTCATGCGGATAACGCTGCCTAATCTCTCCTTGGCCGCAGAGCTAGGTTCCACCATCGATACCTGGGTTCGAAAGGAGACGAGATGTCCGCCGCCCGTCAATTATCGCTTGAGGTCAATGGCAAGCGCCATGACCTGCAGCTCGACATACGAACGACGCTACTCGATGCTCTCCGCGAGCATGCGGATCTGCCCGGA
>Ga0209256_1000799_pt1 | contig 40332 bp, 42 predicted proteins | sample AraplaCol_mCL_r2_2_FD_184270 | JGI IMG/M metagenome (GOLD analysis project Ga0209256, IMG submission 184270) | Arabidopsis root microbial communities from North Carolina, USA - plate scrape MF_Col_mCL_r2 (SPAdes) (version 3) | ecosystem: Host-associated > Plants > Roots > Endosphere | place...
TTACTTTGCTTCGATCTTCTCGATCGCGGCGGCCACGCCTGCGCCGTAGGCCGGATCGGCCTTCGTGCAATGGTCGATGTGGCGCTGCTGGATATATCGCGACACGCCCTTGATGGCACGCGCCGTGTTATCGAACAGCACCTGCTGCTGAGCGGGCGACATCACGCGGAACAGCGCGCCCGGCTGCGAGAAGTAGTCGTCGTCCACGCGATGGTTCCAGTGGTCGGCGGCGCCTTCCAGCGTCAGCGGCGGCTCGCGGAAGTCGGGCTGCTCGGCCCACTCGCCCTTGGTGTTCGGCTCGTAGGCGATGGTGCTGCCGCCGTTGCTGTCGGTGCGGCCACGGCCGTCGCGGTGGTAGCTGTTGACGTACTTTGCGGCCTTCGGCGCGTTGACCGGAATCAGGTGATGGTTCACGCCCAGGCGGTAGCGCGCGGCGTCACCGTACGAGAACAGGCGGCCCTGCAGCATCTTGTCCGGCGAGAAGCCGACGCCAGGCACGATGGTCGACGGTGCGAACGACGACTGCTCGACCTCGGCGAAGTGGTTGTCCGCGTTGCGGTTCAGTTCCAGCATGCCCACTTCGATCAGCGGGTAGTCCTTGTGCGGCCAGACCTTGGTCAGGTCGAACGGGTTGAAGCGGTACTTGCCGGCGTCGGCCTCGGGCATGATCTGCACGCAGAGCTTCCAGCGCGGGAAGTTACCGCTTTCGATCGAATCGTACAGGTCGCGCATGTGGTATTCGCGGTCCTGGCCCGTGACTTCGGCGGCTTCGGCATCGGTCAGGTTCTGGATGCCCTGCTGGGTCACGAAGTGGAACTTCACCCAGTAGCGCTCCATGTCCTTGTTGATGAAGCTGTAGGTGTGGCTGCCAAAGCCGTGCATATGGCGCCAGCTACGCGGAATGCCGCGATCGCTCATGACGATGGTCACCTGATGCAGCGCCTCGGGCAGGCCCGTCCAGAAATCCCAGTTGGTTTCGGCGCTGCGCATGCCGGTGCGCGGGTCGCGCTTCACGGCGTGGTTCAGGTCGGGGAATTTCAGCGGGTCGCGCAGGAAGAAGACCGGCGTGTTGTTGCCCACCAGGTCCCAGTTGCCTTCTTCGGTATAGAACTTGATGGCGAAGCCGCGAATATCGCGTTCGGCATCGGCCGCGCCGCGCTCGCCGGCCACCGACGAGAAACGCATGAACAGTTCGGTTTTCTTGCCGACTTCCGAGAACAGGTTGGCGCGCGTGTACTTCGTGATGTCATGCGTGACGGTGAACGTGCCATAGGCACCGGAACCCTTGGCGTGCATGCGGCGCTCGGGGATGACCTCGCGGTCGAAGTGGGCCAGTTTCTCCAGGAACCAGACATCCTGCAGCAGGGCAGGGCCGCGCGGACCGGCCGTCTGGATGTTGTTGTTGTCGACGACTGGCGCGCCGAAAGATGTCGTGAGCTTTTTCATAAAAATTCCTTGATGCGCGGCCCTGCCTCTTGAGCGTTGCCTATGCATTTTTTCGGTACTACCAACAACCTGCCTTCAAATATCCCTTTCTCACATCGGTCAACCCGGTCGACGAAACAAGCGCCCTTGCAACAGCAGCCCCAGCGTCAACAAGATCAACGAGCCGATTGCCACATTGACAAAGATAAACACCGGCAATGCAATGCTCGCGAACAGGGAATCCGGCGCAATAGTCGCTGCACGCATGCATGACATCCCCAGCGCTGTGATCCCGAAGCTGAACGCCCAGAAACCCGGTGTCGCACCAGATGCCAGGAACCACCGTGAGAGCCGGAGCAGGAACAGCAATTGCAGCATCCCGTAGCCGACCATCGCATAGAAAGGCCAGTCAAGCCTGCCGCCCGTCACCGCAAGATATGCCGTGGCGCCGACCACCGGTGGCGCAAGCTGGATGCCCAGCGTAGGCCGCACTGCGGGCGCCAGTTCGTCGCCCAGGTAGAGGCGATAAGTGATAATCGACTCCAGGGCGAACCATGAGAACAGCCCCGCCCCGAAGAACAGTTTTGCCAGATCCATCCATCCAAGCGAGGTCATGGCCATCGCGGAGACAAAGTTTCCCGCCACCGTCGGCAGATACATGACCGCAGTAGTGTCCTCAAGCTTGCGGCCACCGCGCATCATGCCGCCGCTGCGAAGCGTGGAGAAGGTCAGTTGGGCAATCGCGCCGATGACGATCAGGGTCGCCCCAATCGCCGGCGCGAAGCCATGCAGCCATACCGCGACCAGCAGCGTCGCCACCGGTATCAGACCGATAAAGCAGCAGGCTACCGGATGCCGGGCTTCGGCGAGGGCCTCATCGCGGTGCGCGAGCCATTTTGCGACGAATGAGAGTACGAGCACAGCCCAGATGAGCGTGGTGACCGCAAACAGCGCATCGGACACCGCTGCCCCGACACCCCACAACGTGTGGGCAACTCGCCAACAGTTCGACAGACCGGCCATGCCGAGCACAATGCCCATTGCGGAAGCCGGAATCGAGAACCCTTTCGTCGTCGGCGAAGTCATGGTGCCTCTTGGCCGACCAATGCGCTGAAGATCGTCCGCAGCCTTTCATCGAGAGACTTGCCAACGGTGCCGACGGCATCACCGAACTGACCAAAGAGCGATGACGGCAGGTCGTACTCGACCTGCGTGAGATGCTCACCATTGCCAAAGACGAGCAAGGTCAGCGGCGCGTACAACGCGGCGCGCATATCATGCCGCGTCATGCGCCACGCCACGAGAGGATTGCCGATGTGATAGCGGACGGAAAAGCGTGGCTCGCCGCCCAGTGCGAACAGGACGCCGTGATCCAGCTTGTCGAACAGCATCAACCCGTGCGGACCTCCCATCTCCGCCATCTGCGCTTCAGCGGCGGCCGGATCTCGATACATCAGATCCAATGCGGCATGATCCAGCTTTCCAAGTTGTTGTTCCAACAGCCGGCAGAATTCATCCGGCGCAATCTCGAAGACCTCGCTGACGTGCGTCACCGAAAGGTTTGTCTGTACTATCGTTGAATTCATCTTGCCAATTCATGGTTCGTAAGCGGCGGGCACTGACGACCTGCGCAAGCCATCCGCAGCCATGCCCCCCCGCGGAGGGCCGGCCAGTCTGCGAGATTGCCGCCATGGTCCACCAGACGCCTCAACAATCATCGCGCCCAGTTCACCCAGGTCAGCTACGCGCAAGGACGATTTTCCCCACGGTCTTGTTGCTCTCCAGCGCCGCGTGCGCGCGACGCAGGTTGTCGACCGTGATGTCGCCATAGTGCTCGCCGACCGTCGTCTTGAGCACGCCTTCGTCGAGCAATGCGGCCACGCGATCCAACAGCTTGTGTTGCTCGATCATGTCCGCCGCACGGTACATCGACCGCGTGAACATGAACTCCCAATGCAGGGAAATCGACTTGCGCTTCAACGGCATCGCGTCCAGGGTGGCAGGGTCGTCGATCAATGCCAACTGTCCTTCCGGCTTGAGCAGTTCCACAATCTGCGCGTAGTAGCTGTCCGTATGCGTCAGGCTGATGACGTGGTCTACCTGCTGGATGCCCACCGCCGTCAGTTGCGGTTGCAGCGGTTGGCTGTGGTCGATCACGAGGTGCGCACCCAGATCCGTTACCCATTTCTGGGACTCCGGTCGCGAAGCCGTGCCGATCACAGTCAGGCCCGTCAGCTTGCGTGCCAACTGAATCAGGATGGAGCCAACACCGCCACTCGCGCCGATTACGAGCAGGCTTTGTTGCTGGCCGCCACCCTCCGGAATCCGCAGCCGATCGAACAGCAATTCCCACGCGGTAATGCTCGTCAGCGGCAGGGCCGCTGCATCGGCGGTCTTCAACGACTTGGGGCGATGACCGGCAATGCGTTCGTCCACGATGCCGTATTCCGCGTAGCTGCCTTGTCGCGTGATGTCGCCGGCGTACCAGACCTTGTCGCCCACCTTGAACAGTTCCACCGCCTCGCCGACCGCTTCCACGGTGCCTACCGCATCCCAGCCCAGCACGCGTGGGACATTCGGTTGCACGCCGAGACGCAGCTTGCTGTCCACCGGATTCACCGCAATCGCCTCGATCCGAACCAACAGGTCACGCGCTTGCGGTTCCGGTCGCGGGAGTTCCATCTCGTACAGGGCACGCGGATCTTCGATCGGCAGGCCAGCCTTGTCGTAAACAATCGCTTTCATTCTGCTTGACTCCTCGTTATGGAAATACAGCGCGTTCAGGCGCCGTGCAGGAACTCGCGCACGTGTGCGACGTACGTTGACGCATACTGGAACAGCGCGCCGTGACCGGCGTTGGGATAGACGATCAACGTGGCATTCGGCAAACCTTCCGCAAGCACGAAGCTGTTACGCGTGGGGATCATGGTGTCGTTGTCGCCATTGGTGACCAGCACGGGATGCGGGATCGTCGCCAGCTTGCGCGCCACATCGCCGGGCCAGTTCGCCCAGGCAATCATGGCACCGAGCTGTGCCGGCGCGACCTCGGCATTGGCCGGGAGGTCCGCTTCGCCGGTTCGCGATGCCAGGCGATTCACGAAGGCTTCCGCGGCTTGCTTGCCCTCGACCGTCGCCGGGAAGAAGAGCCGCTTGAGCTTCTCCGGCATCGGCATCTCGCCATCCGTATAGATGGCAATCAGTTCCGGGCGATCCATGCCGGCGCCTTTCCCGCCCTCTGGCGCGCTACCGGAAAGCACCATGCGCGCAACCAGATCCGGCTTTGCGATGGCAATCTCCTGCGCCAGGAATCCGCCGAGCGAGTAACCCAGGATGTGGAACTTCGAGAGCGCGATGGCACCGACGAACTGCAGCACATGCTCCGCCATCGCCGTGATCGATGCAGGGACTGCGCCGCCGGAACGACCCACGCCCGCGTTCTCGAACAGGATGATTTCCCGGTCCGTGGACAGCGCATCGACGATGGCCGGGTCCCAGTTGTCGAGGGTACCCGTGAGGTGCTGCAGGCAAAGCAACGGCAGCCCGCCATTGGCGTTGCCAAAGCGGCGATACGCATAGCGCACGCCACCCGCTTCGACATACTGGGTCGGCGCGTTCGAGGAAGTCATGAGTGTCATCGTTGCATCCTTCATACGGCAGAGGGGCCGTCGTAGGCCGGCATGACCAGCACCGCGCGGAACCTCACATCGGCACGCATCATTCGGTCGTACGCCACCTGGGCCTGTTCCAGCGGGAACGTTTCGATCAACGGGCGAATGTCCTGCAGATTGGCAAAGGCCAATGTCTGCTCGTTGTCGTAGACCGTTCCGGTCAGGGCACCCACCACGGCACGCGCACCGAACACGAGGTCCGTAGCGGTCAACGAGAGCGGATCTCCCGGTACGGCTACGACAATCAACTGGCCACGCGCCGCCAACCCCGGAACGAGTGAGGACATGCCGGTGCCGGTCGGTGCCGTCGCCAATACCACCTTCGCGCCGCCCAGGCTGCGTAGTACTTCTACGGCATCCTCGCTTTCGGAATCGATGTAGCGATGGGCGCCGAGTTGGGCCGCGAGTTCCGCCTTGTCTGCGCCCCGCGCGATCGCCACCGTATGGAAGCCCATCTTGCGCGCGAACTGCACGGCGAGGTGACCCAGGCCGCCAAGGCCATGCACTGCCACCACATCGCCAGCCCGTGCATTCGCATTGCGCAAGGCGTTGAACGTGGTCAGGCCAGCGCACAGCAGCGGCGCCGCTTCAGCGGCATCAAGTTCGTCCGGCACACGCACGAGTCCGCGCGCTTCTGCCAGCATGCTTTCGGCATAGCCGCCGTGGGTCGTCATGCCCGTGATCACAGGACTCTGGCAATTCACCACGTCGCCCTGGCGGCAAGACGGACAAGTCCGGTCTTCGCCGGCCAGGAAGCCCACGCCCACACGCTGGCCCACATGCCAGCCCTCGACGCCGTTGCCAACCGCGTCGATACGGCCCACGACTTCATGACCGGGGGTCAACCCGTGCTCCAGATTGGCCGGCGCCCGCGCAACGGTCGCGCTGTCCGAGTGGCAGACGCCGCAGGCTTCTACGCGAATGCGGACTTGTCCGAAGCCGGGGGCCTCGATCGGTCGATCGATCATTGACAACTTGCCGGGTGCCACCACCACAGCGGCACGGTAGGTTTGAGGTGCAGTCATCGTCGGGGTCTCACTCGAAGCGGAAATCGGACAGGTCCACGCCCACGATCAGCGGCTCCGGCATTGCGAGATTCTCTGGCGTGCGCGGATAGATACGCATGCGTGTCGGCATGCGGATACCTTGCACCTCGACGTAGTCGCTAAGGTAACGGGCGGCGGCATTGCGGCCCTGGATATCCACTTCGTAGTCGTGACGGCGCAGCAGTCCGTCGGCGTCGAAATAGTAGGTCTGCTCTGCGCTATGCGTCGCCACCGAATCCGGGAACGTCACACGCAGACGCCGCCAGGACAGGCCATCCACCACCCAGGGTTCGATCTCGGTGGCCACCACGCCGGGATGGCGCAGCACGAACGGCGACGTCAGGTACGTCCACATCGTGTAGCCCGCGAAGTACGCCAACTGCGGATTCGACCACGGTGTTTCGAGTTCGAAACCGGCGAACGATGCGCGGGGACGATCGAGCGATTCGACGAGCGTGCCGTCCGCTTGCCGGATCTCGACACGATCCGGCGTGAAGACGGAATGATCGGTAGTCGGTGCGAACGGCTCATGCGAAACCCGTTGCGCATGCAAGTCCACGGTCACGCGCGAATCCGTCAGCACACCTGCACGCTGTTTCAGATCCCACAGGATTCCGGTGTGGTGCAGGCGTGCCGAGACGCGCTTGAAACTCTGGAAGCGTTCGAGGCCACCCGCGGCATCGATGGCGAGATTGATCAGGTCAGACATGGTTTTACCTTTTGCTTTGGTTTGCGTTGGTTTGCTTTTCAGAGGGCGAGACAATCCACTTCGGGGCTGGGCCCGAAGTACCTGGAGCGGCGCGCTTGACACGCCGGATACCAACTGGGTTCAGCTACGCCTGGGTGTCGACAAACGCGGCGATATGCCGCGCGGACGCCTGGGGATACTGGAGTTGTGGACCGTGTCCGGCGCGCGGAAATGTCACCAGATGCAAGGTCGGCAACTGGTTGTTGAGCGCGTACCAGTTCTCCACCGGAAACACGATGTCGTGATCGCCGCCGATATGCAGGACAGGGATGCGTGTGGACTTGAGCGCCTGCAGCACCGCGTCGACCGGAAAGACCGGATTCTTCGGCCCATCGCCAAGCTGCGCTCCGGCCCATTGCCACGGCACTTCAGGGCTGATGTCCAGCTTGCGCGCCGCAAGCCGATTGGCTGACCGTCTTGCCGCTTCCGTGCTCTCGGCCGAAGTCGGCTCGAAGAACAGGCTGACAAAATCGTCGAAGTCATTCTCGCGCTTGGCCAGTGTGTAGAAGAGCGCTTCGCCCGGCTTGACCAGATGACCCGGCGGGGTGGTGCCGATGAGCACCGTGTGGCTGACGAGCTGCGGCGCCATCGTCATCACGAGCTGGGCGGCAATTCCACCAACCGACCATCCTCCGATAATGACGCTGCTCAGGTCCAGGGCGGTGATCAGATCGATTGCATCTCTGGCGAGCGCCGCGGGCTGATAGGTAGGGTCGCCCGTTGACTGTCCCAACCCGCTGTAGTCGAACACCGTCACCTGGAATCCCTGGCTCGCCAGGCTATCCAGGAACAGCGGGTCCCAGGCGTCCATGGTGCCGCGGAACCGGACGCACAGGACAATCGGCTTGCCGCTTCCGATGGTGCGATAGGCAAGACGCCGGCCCGGCACGTCGACAAAACGCGTTCTGGCGGTAAGGCTTGCCGAGATTTCGGCCAATGAAGCATTCATTCTGTCCAACCTTGCATTTACATCGATGCACCAAGCGGCACGCGTGTCAGGCCCTCATGATTCCCGTTTGCCCATCAATCGGAAACGACATTTATCGTGAGGTTTTCGGACATGGACGGCCATGACTCGGCGCCGTGCTCACCCAATCGCAGCGTCTTGCTCGAACGCTGCGTCGATGTGAAAGTTAGCCGCAAACCCAGTCCTGATAAAGCGTGGACGCCTGAACAGTACTTCCGTCCAAGCCGAACAATCGATCACCGTCGCCCTTGCGTGACGCCGTTCGGCACGTGGTTTTCGTGGCGGTTTGCGCCAAACCTCCGCAGGACGGTTGTGCGACAATCGCCGCGACCGTGACGCCTGGAAACACATCTCCACCATCACGACTCGATAGTCTTTCCGAACTCGTGAATAGAAGCATGCCCAGTACTGCCCAAAGACCGGAGGCGACCTCGGTCGTCTACATCATCGACGACGAGGAAGCGACCCGCTCGTCGTTGAAGAACCTCCTGCGTTCCGTCGGATTCACCGTCCGCAGCTTCGAGGGTACAGCGGCATTCAAGGCGTCGGAGAAGACGATCGGACCAAGCTGCCTGCTGCTCGATGTCCGCCTGCGAGGTGAAAGCGGCCTGTTCTTCCAGCAGCAGGAGAAAGCCAGCCAACAGATGCCCATCATTTTCATGACGGGCTTTGCGGACGTGAGCATCTGCATCAAGGCGATGAAGGCAGGAGCCACCGATTTTCTGCTCAAGCCCCTGTCCGAACAGGATGTCATCGATGCGGTCACCGCCGCACTGGCACAGGACAAGAAGCGACTTGAGGCCGACTACCTGCTCAACAACATCACCGAGCTGTATGAGTCTCTGACTTCTCGCGAACGCGAGGTGCTGGCCTACGTGGTTGGCGGTGCATTGAACAAGCAGATTGCGGCAGGCATCGGCATCAGCGAGATTACCGTCAAGGTCCATCGCGGCACCGCCATGAAGAAGATGAAATCGAATTCCGTTGCCGACCTCGTCCGCAAGGCGCAGATGCTTGGCATCGAGCCGATGTCTCGCTAGCACGGGTGCCCCTTTCGTGACAGGGACACTGAATCCTCGCGCGCTGGTGACAGTGGTCCTGGCCAATGCGCTGGAGTTCTTCGAGTACTTCGCCTATGCCACGTTCGCCCGCTTCATCGGCGCGGCATTCTTCCCGCACGGCGATGCGGGTGTGGCGTCATTGGCTGCTTTTGGTACGTTTGCCACGGGGTTTCTCATGCGCCCGATCGGCGCGCTCGTACTGGGCGCCTATGCCGATCGTGTGGGGCGCAAGCCCGCGCTGGTGCTCAATGTCACACTGGTGGCCATTGGCACGCTGGGCATCGCGCTCTTGCCGGGCCATGACGTGCTCGGCATTGCCGCACCGCTTCTGCTGCTGGCCTGCAGGATGATCCAGGGCTTCGCCATCGGTGGCGAAATCGGCGCAGCAGGTGCATACCTGATCGAGCAGTGTGCGCCGGAACGGCGAGGACTCTACTGCGGCTGGTTGCTCGCCGGACAAGGACTCGCGTTGCTGACAATCGGCGCTTGCGGACTCCTGCTGGATAGTCTGCTGACCCCGGTGCAGCTCGCCGCGTGGGGATGGCGAATCCCCTTCCTTCTGGCAGTCACGATGATTCCCGTGCAGATGCTCCTGCGCCGGCGTCTACGGCCTCATGACGTGCCCCGGCACATCCCGGCGGACGCCCACGCCGGGCGCCTGACAGGCTGGAAAGTCCTTGCACTGGGAACGTTTCTGATCGCGGGCGGTACGGTGCCAACCTATGTGGCCACCTTTACCGCCCCATTCGAGATGGCGGGAACCATGCCAACGCTGCAGGAATCTTTTCTCGTGACGATGGCTCTGGGCGCGATCACGTCTGCGGCATCCATCCTGGGCGGACTGCTGGCCGATCGCCACGGGTATGCCGCCGTCGTCATCTGGGCACGGATACTGTCAATTCTGGCCGTGATACCGACGTATCTCGCCGCAGTCCATGGCATGGGCAATGGGGTCTTCGTTGCGGGCATTGTCGTGGTGACTGCGGCGAGTTGCCTGGCGGCCGGCCCGACCGTTGCACTCCTGCTCTCGACGGTACGCAGTACGTCGCGCGCAACCTCGCTTTCCTTCATCTATGCAGTGGGCGTAGCAGTGTTCGGCGGCACGGCGCCGGCGCTGGTTACCGCGTGGAACGCGTGGTCGGGAAGCCGGATGGCCGCAGCGTGGTACATCTCAGTTGCTGCAGTGGGCGCACTCGCGGCGGTCTGGGCGCTACGGCATCATCAAGAGGGGCATCCGCCACTGACTACGCCGCGAAGGCCTTTGCGCCGGGTAGCGTAAAGCAAAACGTCGCGCCTGTTCCCTCGGCGGATTCCGCCCAGATGCGCCCGCCATGCGCCTCGATGATGGACCGGGAGATGGATAGTCCCATGCCCATGCCTTCTGCCTTCGATGTGGCAAATGGCTGGAACAACGTTTCCAGCAACATCGCATCGATGCCATGTCCGGTGTCCACCACCTTGAACAGGAGGCTGGATTCGCCTTCTGGCTCGACCAGCACGCTCAACTTGCGCGCCCGCGCATCCGATGTGGCTTCGATTGCATGAATACCGTTCAGCAGAAGATTGCCCAATACCTGCTGGAGCTGAACGCGATCCACGAACACGCGGAGGCCCGCGTCAACCGACGTTTCCACCTCTATTTCCCTGGCACCCGCTTCCGGCGAGATCAGGTAGATCGCCGATGCCACCACTTCGGCTGCCGACTGCAACCGCGCCTGTACCGGCGTGTGCATCATGAATCCGCGCAGCCTGTGGCAGATGTCGGTGGCATCCCGTGCCCAGCGGCCAGCATCGCGTACCGATGCCATGGCTTCCGCCATCTCCGGTTGCTCGCGATCCAGCCAGCGCGCGGCGGCTTCGATCGATGTCCGGGTTGCGGACAGTGGCTGGCTGATCTCGTGTGTAATGGATGCCGCCAGTTGCCCCACCAGTGCAATACGCCCCGCACGCGCCATGTCGGCACGCATGACCTGCAGGCGGTTGATGTTCTCCTGATACTCGGAGATATCGAACGCATAGAAGTGCAGCCGTGCATAACGCGCGGGGTCCGCTGGTAACGAACAGCGCCAAACGATCGGGATCGTGCGGCCCGTCAGCGACGTCAGGGTGCGCTCGCCCTGGCAAGCCGTTTCGCCATTGAAGATAGCCTTGAGTACCTTCGAATTGCTGGGCCGACTGGCGGGAAGCAACGCCTTTGCCACGACGAAGAACGCTTCACGCGATTCCGCGTCGAACAAGGTCAATGCCGCTTCGTTGGCATCCACGAAGTGGTGATGGCGGTCGCGCAACTGCTGGATCGCCGTGGGATTGTCGTCCAGATAAGCGTCCAGATCCGTTACGCCCTCGGCTTTGCGATCATCGACCCACTGCCGGATGCCGGACCAGTCTTCCACCAGGATGGGAATCGGCGCGAAACGGAAGGTCTCGTCCACAAGCACGCGGCTGGATTCCATGCGTGAGCAGCCATCCTCGTCGGATGTGCAGCGATGCGCGGAAACGTCGGTATCGGGATAGCTCATGGAGAGGATGTTGTGACGGCCGGTCATGCCCTTGCAATGGTAGCAACGCCACACGGCGAATGTGCCGGCGACTATACGAACGTATAGTGTTGCGCTCCGATGGCGCTAACGCTTGGCGGGCGATGTCGCCGGCATCGCCACCCCCTTCGGTGCAAACCCGATGTGCGATGGCGTATGCAGCGCGATACTTCCGTATAAGTGAACCCGCCCCGTGATTGCGCTAATGTCCGACCAAACGCTCCCCCGCGAAGCGCTCCCCTATGTCGTGCCCGTTCTGACGCTGATGCCCGTTCCTGCCAAGATTGTTTGTGTCATCGATGACGAACCATCCGTTCGCAGGTCCACTGGTGCGCTGATTCGTTCATTGGGTTGGGGGGCGGCCTTCTTCTCCTCGGCGGAAGGCTTCATGGCCCATCCGAGCAACAGTGCCTACGACTGCCTGATCTGCGATATTGCTCTGGACGCCATGTCTGGCATCGAACTGCTGCGCCGGCTCCGCGCAGCCGGCCGTCAGACGCCATTCATCTTTGTCACGGCTCATGCCACGCCGTACCATCGTGACCAGGCTGCACAGCATGGCGCCCTCTGCATGCTCGACAAGCCGGTGGACCCCAGCGATCTGGTTGGCTGGCTGTCGCGGGTTCTTGGCGCGGGCTCCTGATACGCACGCGCTCGCGCCAGGCGGGCAACTATACGAACGTGTCGCTCATCATGCGCCAATTGCGACTGTTGCAGCAGCGCTGCCGATCCTACACTCGGACCATCACCAAAGCGCGACACACGAGGGAAGGGCCATGGAACGCATGCTGCAAGCAATGGAAGTATTTGCGCGGATCGTCGAATGCGAGAATTTCACGCGTGCGTCCAGCCTCCTGGGCATTCCCAAAGCGTCTGCGAGTCTGCTGATTCAACAGCTCGAGGTCCACTTGCAGGTGAAACTGCTGCACCGTACGACGCGCCAGGTTCGGCCGACGCCCGCCGGCATGACGTTCTACGAACATTGCCTCAAGATATTGCTCGACATTACCGACCTGAAATCCAAGATCGGATCGGCTGCGGAGCAGGCGAGCGGCAGGTTGCGCGTGGAGTTGCCGGGCGACATTGCGCGCCAGTTGATGCCCTACATGGCCCGATTTCGTCTCCAGTATCCCGACGTCAGCCTGCAAATCTCCACGCCCCGGCATTCCTCGAACCTGATCCGCGACGGCATCGATTGCGCCGTCAGGCTGGGTGACCTCGAGGATTCCATCCATTTCAGCCGTCAGGTCGGGACGTACCAGTTAATCACGGTGGCGAGCCGGCTCTATCTTTCCCGGCACGGATGCCCCGAAACCGTGCAGAACTTGTCAGCGCATCGTACGGCGCACGCCTCGCATCAAAGCGACAGTCGCCCTTGGGAATTTGGATTCGCACTGGACGGCCGGAGCACCCGACACCGGATGCCCGAATCGATTGCCTTCGACGACATGGACCTGCTGCTTCAATATGGCTTGCAGCATGGCGGTGTCATTCAGGTCTGGGATACCGTGGCAGCGCCGTATCTTGCCAGTGGACGGCTCAAGGAGGTGCTTGCGCATTGCCGCCCACGAGCCCGGCCGATCCATGCCGTCTATGCGTGCAGGACTCGCGAATCGATGGCGCTGCGCGTCTTCGTCGACTGGCTCTCTTCGGCGCTGGAAGACACCATTGCGCCCCGTCCTCCCGCCACGGCGGCGGAAGAACGAATCGATACGGCCGAGCCCGCCTGCGCCCTGCCCTGACCGCACGGACCATTCCGTGCGCGCCGCGCCACGCTCGGCCCATGCGGTTTTCTTCCGCCCGGCATACATTCGTCGCTCCCTCTATAATCCGAGGTTTCAGGCAGCAGCACGGGTGAAGCGGATGCATCGGATCGGCTATTTCTTGACGGACGGGTTTCAAGTCATGGCAATCGGCACGCAATCCGTGTTCGAGTTCGCCAATGTCGTGGCCCGGGAGCGCGTCTACTCAGTGGTCAACTACTCACTGTCAGGTGGAGACGTCCATGCCTCGCTGGGCGTGTCCGTCAAGACCGAGCCCATTCACGAGACCACCGACGCCGATACCTGGATGATCAGTGGCATCGTCGACCCGACCCAGCGCTCCAGTACCTCCGCCGAACTGGCTTTCGTCCGTGCGGCGTCGGAACGTTCGCGCCGGACGGCCGGACTGTGCACCGGTGCATTTGTGCTGGCAGACGCCGGCTTGCTCGATGGCAAGCGCGCGACTACCCACTGGGCCTACGCCGATGCACTGCAGGCGCGCTGTCCCAAGGCCCAGATCGAACCCGACCACATCTTCGTCGTGGATGGCGCCATCTGGACCTCCGCAGGCTTGACCGCTGCCATGGACCTTGCCCTGGGCCTCGTCGAGAAGGACCTGGGAAATGAGGTGGCAACGAAGGTCGCACGCGTCATGGTGATGAACCAGCGTCGCGCCGGTGGTCAGTCCCAGCAGTCCGAGATGCTGAAGCTCGCCCCCAAATCGGACCGCATCCAGACTGCCCTCGAGTACGCGCGCCAGAATTTGTCCCGGCCGCTGCGGATCGAGGAACTGGCTCGCGCCGCCCATCTCAGCACCCGGCAATTCCAGCGCATCTTTCAGTCCGAAACAGGGCAATCGCCCGCGAAAGCCGTCGAACAACTCCGGATGGAAGCGGCGCGCACCATGATCGAACGCGGACGTCACCCGCTGGAGGTCATCGCTCGGGAAACCGGCTTCCGTGATCGGAACCACCTGCGCGAAGTGTTCGTGCGCGCGTTTGGCGTCAGCCCTCAGGAGTTGCGCAGGGATGCCCGTACTCCCATCGCAGCCTAGCAACCGAGACACCTTCGCCTTCGTTTCCGCATTCATCGCAACAGCGCTGCGAAAAGGGGAGCGAGGATTGCTGTCAGGACGCCATTCATACCAATAGCCAGACGCGCAGCAGTAGCATGCCGATCAACGGTCCGGGTATGGGAACGTGAGCGATCGTCGCCAGCGCCTCTTCGATGCATTGCAACAGCAAAAGCGTCGAGAGTCCCTGCAGCATCTCTGATTCCCCGTTCGCAACCGCACCATCAGCACCTCTATCGAACTTCCATACAGACGTCCAGACACTTTCCTTGGACGTTGTTTTCGGATTAAGGCCCTATTTGCTTCCGGCATTGAGGACTTATCTTTGTCTCTCCAACACAACAGGAGAGATTCCATGAAAACTAAACTTATCGTTAGCAGCCTGATCCTCGGTATCTCCGTGACTGCCGCCTCGGTCGCCAATGCTCAAAGTCAAAAAGCAACGGACGTGGTCACCCGCGAGCAAGTGAAAAAGGAACTTGTACAAATCGAGGCCGCGGGCTTTGACCCCCATCGCGATAGCAGCACGTATCCCGCAGATCTGCAGGAGGCTGAATCCCGCGCGGCGGCAACGAGCAGGCCAGCATCGGCACCCGCGTCCGGAACCCGCAAGCAGTAACGAATAAGCGCGACGTTTTGCTAGCCACACACCTCATCGCTACATGGATGAATAGTGGTGGTTGCAGTTGCATCGCTTCGAAACGCGTTTCGACCGTCGTTGCCATCGAAATGGTGGGCAATGGCGGTTGCCGTTCGTCACCATTCCTCGCACGTCTTCGCCCTTCATCACGGCCTTGAATTAAAAAGTCTACCAACGAAAAGTTGGTACGCCGTGAGGAATTGTCACGCTTGGCCGAAAGCTATGTTTGCCGAACACGCTTCTGACGCAACCTTGTTGCCGTTATGGTTGTAGCAGTTGCAAATGATCGAAGGTGATCCGATCAATCCGACTGGATTCTTCAACAGCAACTTCGACGAATAGTGAAAATCATCTATAAAAGGAATAAAAAATGACTCGCATGTCCACGATCGATGTCGCGACCGCTACTGGCCTGACAGCAGAGCTCTTTACCAGCATCAAGCGCGGCCTTGGGAAGGTGCCCAATGCGTACGCGAGCATCGGATCGCAATCGCCGGTCGCGCTCCAGTCATTGCTGGCTGCCAACGCGGCCCTGAAATCGAGCGGCGCACTGTCGGCAAAGGAACTGGAGGCGATCAACCTGGCCATTAGCGAAAACAGTGGCTGCGACTATTGCCTCGCTGCCCATACGTTGTCGGGCAAGATGGCGGGCTACACGGCAGATCAGATGCGCGAGTTGCGCGCCGGCGGCCTGAGCGCCGATGCAAAGATCGATGCTCTCGTCAAATTCGTGCTGACGCTGGTACGCACATCGGGAACGGTCCCGCAGGCCACCCTGGATAAGGTCCGCCAAGCAGGATATAGCGATACGCAAGTGACGGAAGCCATCTTCGCTGTCACCGCCATCCTGACCACCAACATCTTCAATCGCGTCAACGACACGATTCTGGATTTTCCTTCGGTGACGTGACTCTGCAAATTGCATTGTCAATCTCCACCAAACACTCAGTTCGGATGCAGGCGCTTTAACTTTTGAGCTGACAGATCTAATGTTGTGGCGACACACGGAAGACCTGCATTCGACGCGAAAGCGATACCTCAAATGAAACCCATCGCAATCATCGCCACCATCACCGCCGATCCAGGCGCCGAAGCCGCAGTGCGCGACGCTCTCATGACAGCGGTGCCACTCGTGCGGCAAGAGCCCGGATGCGAGCGTTACGAGCTGCTAGCCGATATCGCCAATGAACGCAGCTACGTCATGGTGGAACGTTGGCACAGTGAGTCTGACCTTGAGGCGCACACGAAGTCGCCAGCGTTTACACAACTGGCAAGTGCTCTTGCCGGTATCGCAAAGCTGAGTATCAGCAGACTCACGCCCATGGCGTGAGCTCGGCGACGAGCATCGTCAACCGAACTGATTCGCACATCTTCAATAAGGACCCCCTGAAATGAAATTCCGCGATTTGCTTGTCGTTGCCAGTCGGCTCGACCACATCGGGATTCCGATGATTCGCATCGGTGTAGCCATCATCTTCCTGTGGATTGGCGCACTGAAGTTCGTGCCGTACGAAGCGGACAGCATTACGCCGTTCGTCGCGAACAGCCCATTCCTGTCCTTCTTCTATGCGCATCCCGAGGCCTACCACGCCCATCTGACGCATGAAGGCCAACTCGATCTTGTGCAGCGCGCATGGCAGGTTGCCAACCACACGTATGCGTTTTCCAATGGGCTTGGTACGGTGGAAATCATCATTGGCCTGCTGGTCCTCTCCTACTTGTTCTCACCCACGCTCGGCCTGATTGGATCGATTCTCGCGTTCCTGACACCGATCGTCACACTTTCCTTCCTCATCACCACGCCCGAAGCCTGGGTCGCCAACCTGGGGGATGCGAACTATGGTTTCCCATACCTGTCCGGAGGTGGGCGACTGGTTCTGAAAGATGTGCTGATGCTGGCGGGTGCGGTCGTCATTATTGCGGATTCCGCACGACAAGTATTGCAGCGACATCACCAACAATCGCGATAGCGATTACATCCAAATCCGATCGACACACCTATTTCGTTTCGAGCCAGGCAACATCCATTGCTCAAGGAGTTGGTTTTGAATCCCGGAAGAAGGCAGTTCATGAAGCTGTGTGGTGCGGGGGCCGCAGGGGCAACTGCACTGGCGCTGGGTTTCACTCCCTCCACGGCTTACGCGGTGCAGTCCAGACAATACAAGCTGCTTCGCGCCAGGGAGACTCGCAACAACTGCACCTACTGTTCCGTGGGCTGCGGCCTGTTGATGTATAGCCTCGGCGACGGTGCAAAGAATGCGAAGGCGAGCATCTTTCATATCGAGGGCGATCCCGATCATCCGGTCAGCCGAGGTTCCCTCTGCCCCAAGGGCGCTGGCCTCCTGGACTTCATCCATAGCGATAGCCGGCTGAAGTATCCCGAGTATCGGGCGCCCGGGTCGAACGCGTGGCAACGCATCAGTTGGGACGACGCCTTCGCGCGCATTGCCCGGCTCATGAAGGATGATCGGGACAAGCACTTCGTCGAACGCAACGACGCAGGCGTCCTCGTCAATCGCTGGCTGACCACTGGGATGCTTTGCTCTTCGGCAGCGAGCAACGAGACAGGTGTACTGGATCAGAAGTTTACGCGTGCCCTGGGAATCCTCGGCATGGACAGCCAGGCTCGGGTCTGTCACTCCCCAACCCCGGCGGCGCTCGGACCATCGTTTGGCCGAGGTTCGATGACGAACAACTGGGTGGATATCCGGAACGCCAACGTTGTCATCATCATGGGCGGAAATCCCGCCGAGGCCCATCCAGTTGGTTTCAAATGGGTGATCGAGGCCAAGATCAGGAATGGGGCCAAGGTCATCGTCATCGATCCCCGCTTCAATCGCAGCGCATCTGTCGCCGATTTCTACACCCCGATTCGCGCCGGCTCGGACATCGCGTTCCTGATGGGTGTGGTCAATTACCTGTTGCAGCACGACAAAATCCAGCATGAGTACGTCAAGACGTACACCAATGCCAGCTTGATCGTGCGCGACGACTACGCGTTCGACGATGGCCTGTTCAGCGGATACGATCCCGGCCAGCGTACCTACGATCGCTCGAGCTGGAATTATGAACTCGATGCGCAGGGACATGCGCGCAAGGATCCCACGCTGCAGCATCCGCGCTGCGTCATCAACCTGCTACGTCAGCACGTCTCGCGCTACACGCCAGACCTGGTGTCGCGCCTTTGCGGCGTGACGCTGGACGACTTCCGCCACATCTGCGAGGTGTTGGCCGAAACCAGCGCGCGGGACAAGACCGCGACCTTCCTGTATGCGCTGGGCTGGACCCAACACTCATCCGGCTCGCAGATCATCCGTGGTGCGGCAATCATCCAGTTGCTTCTCGGCAATATCGGTATGCCGGGCGGCGGCGTGAATGCTCTCCGGGGCCACTCGAATATCCAAGGCTACACGGACCTCGGGCTGCTATCGCTGAGGCTGCCTGGCTACATGGATTTGCCATCGGAAAAGCAAACCACGCTCGACCAGTATCTCGCTCAAAGCACACCACGGGAGTTGCTTCCCGATCAGGTCAATGGGTTCCGAAATACACCGGCGTATTTCGTCAGCCTGATGAAAACCTTTTGGGGAGACAAGGCCACGCGCGCCAATAACTGGGGTTTTGACTGGCTGCCCAAATGGGACAAGAGCTACGACGTGCTCGCGTACACAGACATGATGTACGAAGGGAAGGTTAATGGCTACATCGTCCAGGGATTCAATCCCCTGGCCGCATTGCCAGACAAGAACAAGATCCAGCAGGCACTTTCGCGTCTCAAGTTTCTGGTCGTCATCGACCCGCTTGGCACCGAAACATCGACCTTCTGGAAGAATCATGGCGAGCAACATGACGTAGATTCATCGCGGATTCAGACCGAGGTTTTCCGTCTCCCGTCATCCTGTTTTGCAGAGGAGAACGGCTCCATCGTCAATTCCGCCCGTTGGCTTCAGTGGCACTGGGCAGGCGCCAATCCACCGCATGAAGCCAAGCAGGACGCCGCGATCATAGGAGGCTTGTTCACGAAGCTGCGCGAACTGTACGAAAAGGAAGGCGGCGCAAATCCCGATCCCGTGCTGAACATGTCGTGGAACTACATAGTCCCCGAGGATCCGACGCCAGAAGAGATCGCGCGAGAGACAAATGGTTATGCGCTGGCAGATCTCCACGATGCAAGTGGAAGACGCCTGGCGCGCAAGGGCGAACTGCTATCCGACTACTCTCTTCTGCGCGATGACGGCACAACCGCCAGCCTTAACTGGATCTTCGCGGGGTCCTGGACACAGAGCGGGAATCAAATGGCTCGCCGCGACAACTCCGACCCGTCCGGACTCGGTTGCACGCCGGGATGGGCCTGGGCCTGGCCGCAGAATCGGCGCGTGCTGTACAACCGTGCGTCACTGGATCTCGATGGAAAGCCCTGGGATCCCAGGCGCAAGCTGATCGAATGGAATGGTCAGCGCTGGACAGGCTTTGACGAGCCCGATTTCCCGGTGACCGTGCCACCGGGAAGCGCTGCCGGTCCGTTCATCATGCTGGCAGAAGGTGTAGGGCGACTGTTCTCCGGAGGCAGCCTGGTGGAAGGCCCGTTCCCGGAACACTACGAACCCGTCGAGAGCCCGATCGCTGCAAATCCATTGCATCCGACGGTCAAGCAGAATCCGTCCACACGTGTCTTGCCTAACGACTCGGCACGTATGGGCGATCGCCGCCAGTTTCCCTACGTGGCCACTACCTACGGTATCACCGAGCTATTCCGGCACTGGACCAAGCACTCGCGGTTGAACGCGATCCTGCAGCCCGAGCAGTTCGTTGAAGTCGGCGAACAGCTTGCACAGCGCAAGGGCATTGTTGCCGGAGACATGGTCAAGGTGTCCTCCCATCGCGGATACATCAAGGCTCGCGCTGTGGTCACCAAGCGAATCCGCACACTGGAGGTCATGGGCGAACCGCTGGACACCATCGGTGTGCCATGCGTCTGGGGGTTCGAGGGTGCCACGAAAAAGGGATACCTCGCGAATGCCCTGAGCCCCGCTGTTGGCGACGCCAATACACAGACCCCCGAGTACAAGGCATTTCTCGTCAACATCGAGAAGATCTAGGAGCGGCGTTCATGTCGATTCAACCACAAGACATCATCCGTCGTTCTGCGACCCACTCCGCCACGCCTGCACCGCGCGTGCGGGACCACCAGCTGGAAGTGGCAAAGCTCATTGACGTCTCCGTTTGTATTGGCTGCAAGGCATGCCAGGTTGCCTGCTCCGAGTGGAACGATCTGCGTGACGAGGTGGGTACGAATGTCGGCGTCTATGACAATCCCCGCGATCTGTCGCCCAAGACCTGGACCCTCATGCGTTTCGACGAGTATGAGAATGAATCCGGCAGGCTCGAGTGGCTGATCCGCAAGGACGGCTGCATGCATTGCGAGGACCCCGGCTGTCTGAAAGCGTGTCCGAGCCCAGGCGCGATCATCCAGTACGCCAACGGCATCGTGGACTTTCAGTCCGAACATTGCATCGGGTGCGGCTACTGCGTGGCCGGTTGCCCTTTCGACGTCCCCCGCATCAGCAAGGAGGACAACCGTGCGTACAAATGCACGCTGTGCTCGGATCGGGTAGCAGTTGGACAGGAGCCGGCATGCGTGAAGTCCTGCCCCACCGGCGCCATCTCGTTCGGCACCAAGGAAGAAATGACTGAACAGGCCAGCAAGCGCGTGGCGGAGCTCAATACGCGCGGCTATGAACACGCGGGGATCTACGATCCGGCCGGCGTGGGCGGCACTCACGTCATGTACGTCCTGCACCATGCGGACCGGCCTCAGCTCTATCGTGGCCTGCCGAAGGATCCTCGCATCAGTGCTGTCGTGCGTGGCTGGAAGGGGCTGATGAAGCCGCTGGCTGCGGCGGCTTTTGTCGCGACACTCGCTGGCTCGTTCCTGCACTACGTTGGTGTCGGGCCTAACACCACGGCCGAAGGCGAAGAAGATTGAACGAGGGAGTTCCTTCATGACAACTGCAAACAAGATTCTTCGCACGGGGTTCATCGAGCGCATCTGCCATTGGGTACTCGCGTTCTGCTTTTTCGAGACGGCTTGCTCGGGCCTTTCCTGGTTCTTTCCGAGCCTGTCATGGCTGGGTTCTGTACTGGGAACGCCGCAGCTTGCGCGGGTCCTGCACCCGTTGTTTGGCATCGCCGTATTTGTGCTGCTGACGTTCATGTTCATCCGCTTTGCGAAACACAATCTGTTCGTCGCAACGGATCGGATCTGGTTTCGCCATGCAGGAGATGTACTCAGAAACCGGCATGACAAACCGCTGCGAATCGGCAAGTACAACGCGGGTCAGAAGGTGCTGTTCTGGCTGATCATGGCCCTGATCTGCATGCTTCTCATGACGGGGATCGTGATCTGGCGAGCCTGGTTCGCTACGCTCTTCCCCATTCCCGTCGTCCGTCTCGCGTTGCTTGGGCATGCACTGGCAGGTGTTGGACTCATCTTGCTCATCCTGGGACATATTCACCTGGCTATCTGGGTACGCGGCTCCATCACCTCGATGCTCACCGGTTATGTGAGTCGCGCATGGGCGAGACAACACCATGATCGTTGGTACGAGGAAGTGAGACTGGAGCAGGCCGCGCAGGACTCCCGGAAGAAGCATCAATGACCACCATCGATATCGTTCCGGCAGATGAGCGCTCGGCAGCTCTGCTGATAGAGCATGTGATAAGGCCCGATCCCCTGTCTCTCTATGGCAGACGGGCCGAAAGACTGCGTGAACTTGCCGTTGACCATCCCGAGGCTGCCTACCTGGAGTTTGCAGCGGACGTCTGCACGGCGCAGCAGGAAATTTTCGCGACTCTGCCCCACGCGAACGCGGCGCCAGGCATGACACGCGTCGATGCACTATCGACCCACGCGCTGCTCGCACAACCTTGCTGGCAGGAAGCATTGACGAAGCTGGTGCAGGCGATGCCTGCCGTGGCGCCTGCTGGAATGAACAAGCCAGCGAGGCTGGTGCATCAAGCGCAGTCGTTACTGCAGGGTCGATTCGGAAGCGTGGGGCAACGTGATTCTGTCTTCCTTTGGGCTGCGTTATCTCTGCAGTGGTCGCATGTTGCAGCACACATGACGTCCGGGCACGACCCTCGGGGACCAGCGCAGACGCGTTTCGACTGCCCAACGTGCGGAAGTGCGCCTTCGGCCAGCATCATCCCTGGTGGCAAGCGCGGCGGCTTGCGCTATCTGCACTGCCCACTCTGTGAGACGCGATGGCATCTGGTACGTGCGGTGTGCAGTTGCTGCGGTGGCGACGATGAAGTGGAGTATTGGTCAGTAGACGAGGCTCGTGCGGTGGTCAAGCTGGAGACCTGCGGGGATTGTCACGGCTACCTGAAGGTTTGCTTCGCGGACGTCGACGCCCGCGCTGATCCGGTTGCAGATGACCTGGCTTCGCTCCATCTCGATTACGAGGCAGAGAGGATGGGCTTCCTGCGGACAGGAATCAATCCATTCGCATTCCCAGCCGACGGCCCCTGATCGTCGGAGCCAGTCTTTACTGGCGCCGCCCGCAGATCCTCACGGACTCATTCACATTGCATCACGGTATATGCGCCGGTATGCCATCTATTCATTCCCCGTTGGAGAACAACGTGCTGCACCGCTTCAAAAATCGATCCTTGACCTTGATTGCAGTTGCGATACTCAGTGCCATGTCATCAACCGCCAATACAGCGTCCGCCTCTACCACCGCGTCGGCAGTGCAAACCGATGAAGCCGTAGCCGTGCGGAAGAATACTCAAATGCCCTGGAACGCCGTGGTGGTCGACGCACGCGGCCGGTTCATCGTCAGCTCACCGCTGTGGACCGGAAACACTGGCCCTGCGGTGGCAATCGCGGAGGAGAACGGTTCACTGACACCGTATCCAGACGCTGGATGGAACAGATGGAAGGCCGGCAATGATGCGACACGCGCATTCGTCAGCGTGAACGCCATTCACGCTGACGCGCGCGGCGACTTGTGGATCGTGGATACGGGCTCGCCAGATTTTGGCGGTACACCGGTCGCTGGTGGCCCGAAAATCGTACACATCGATCCCCGCACCGATACGGTGGTACGCGTCTACACCTTTCCCAAGGATGTGATTCGCGCCCACACCTACATCGACGATATTCGCATCAACGGGCGTCACGCGTACATCACCGATGCAGGAGAAGGTGCGGTTCTCGTGCTGAACCTGGACGATGGCAAGGTGCAGCGTCGCTTCGACGGCATGCCCTTCGCTCGCGCCCGTGCACGCGACACCATCGTCGTGAATGGCAAGGTATTGACTGGCACCGATGATCGTCCGCTGAGAGTCAATGCCGACCCGCTCGAAGTTAGCCCGGATGGCCGTACCTTCTACTTTGGGCCACTGTCCGGGCCACTATCGCAGATCGAAACACGCTACCTGGACGATGAAACGCTCGACGACAATACGCTGGCGAAGCACGTCAGCACATGGTTCGACAACCCGCCGGTAGGTGGCACTGCCATGGGCGCAGATGGAAGCCTGTATTACACCCCCTTGGCCGACAACTCCCTGATGCGGCGCGCACCGGATGGCACCGTATCCATGCTATTGCGTGACCATCGCCTGCGCTGGGTTGATGCCCCGTTTCTCGATGGCAAGGGACACATTTACTTGCCCGTACCACAAATCGATGGCGCAGCGCCCTTTAATCATGGTCAGTCAACGATCCGTTATCCGGTAGAGCTTTTCAAATTCACCCTTCCTTCCAACCTGAAGTGAAACTGTAGTACCGGAGGCCCCCCCCAGAGAACGGGGGGTCTCTTTCAGTTCCTAGCGCCCCCTACTCCAATCTCCACGTGCAACCGCCCACAGAATGAAACTACCGTAGACGAGCATCGCAATGGCGCCGAAGGCGAAATACTGTTGCAAGGTTGCGCCCAGGGACAATGCAACGCCGCCAACACCGGCGAACAAACTGAGGCGCAGCGCGCCGGCCACCAGTGGCCACTTGAGTCGACCTGCGCCTTGAGATGCGAAGTAGAGGGAGAAGCCAAGGGCGAAGAAGCCGTAGAACGGACCGACCATATGCAAGTAGGCAACGCCCGCTTCCAGCAAATGCTTGTCGGCTCCAAAAAGACCCAGCCACGCGGTGGGCCAAAGGGCCGCAACAAGACCCACCAGTTCGGCCAATGCGAAAGCCATGAATCCACCGCTAAGTGCAATACGCCGCGCGCGGTCGATCTGACCTGCGCCAATGTTGGCGCCCACGAGCGCGACCATCGGCGCTCCAAAGCCGAACGCTATTGGAATCAGCAGGTACTCCAGCCTGGCTCCCGTTGCGTAGCCTGCCAGCGCCGCGGTGCCGCCATGCCCACCAACTTGAGCGGTGGTCACCGCTATCAGCGCATTGGTAAGTACCGGATTGATACATGCGAGTGCGCCAACGGTCAAAATGCTGCGCATGGGTGCCCAATGCAATGCGCCTGGCGCAAGCCGCGCGGCGGAACGTCCCGACAAACAGAACCAGCCTAGTATCGCAGTGCCTGCTGCGTAATACATCACCAAAGCCCATGCGCCACCGGCAATTCCCAAAGGGGGAATCGGGCCCCAACCAAAAATCAGGCAAGGAGAAAGTGGCACCAGGGCGACGGCACCTCCACAGATCACCATCCCGGGAAATGACATGTTGCCCGTGCCCCGAACCACACTGGCAAGTGCGTTCATCGCCCACATTAGCGGAAGGCCTGCGAATAGCACATGACCGTAAGTGCAAGCCGCATCCAGTGCCGCACCCTTTGCGCCAAGAAGCGAAAAAAGTGGCCGCTGAAACGTCAGGAGCAACGCGGAGAAAGCAACGCCAATAAGGATGTTGATGGCGAGGGCGTGCCGAGGAATCTGATTTGCCAACGACTGATTACCGGCTCCAAGTGCGCGCGCTACCGCTGCAGATATCCCGCCACCCATTGCTCCTTGTGACATGTTTCCCATGAGCATGAGTACAGGTATGACAACGGCGACACCGGCCAGTACGTCCGTACCGAGTTTCGCCAGGAACCATGTCTCGATCAACCCCGTCGATGCCTGGGCCAGCATCATGAGCATGTTTGGCACGCTCATGCGAAGAACCGTTGGAACGATGGGCGCCTCCAGCATCAATCGCAGGCGTGGATTGGAGGCGCCCATCGTCGCCGATCCAGAGGTAGTCATCTCGTTTGGCCTTTCGCCATAAGGCGGGTCATCCAGCAACAAATTACGTGCATATGCAAGCAACCAACTTTACTTGCATATGCACGCATTGGTCAAGATGCACTACACTACGATCCGAAACGATCGCTCCCCTGCTTTGATTGAGGAAATTTGAGACTTGGCCGAATCCAGAATGCCCACTTCGATAGCAAAAGACCCATTGATCTGCAATGGATCTGCCTTGCGCAAGGCGACGCGCCGTATCACGCAGCTCTATGACGCCGCCCTGGCACCATGTGGGTTGACCGTCTCACAGCGGTCCATACTGGTTCACATCGCACGAGGACAGATGCCAACAATGACCGAGTTGGCACAGGCCATGGTGCTTGATCGCTCGGCGTTGGCGCGGAATATCCAACCGCTCGAGCGGGATGGCTACCTGGTTCAAGTGCGAGACACTAAGGACGGCAGAAGCAGGAGAGTCGAACTCACTCAAGAGGGAAAGGCTAAGTTAGCCGAGTCGAATCGACTCTGGCGCCAGGCACAGGATCGCTTCGAAGCAGTGTACGGAGCCGAGCGAGCCGCGGCACTACGGCTTGCACTGGCCGAGATCTACTCAGACGAATTTTTCGACGCTTTCACTGCGGCATCAGTATCTAGATGAACGCCTCCGAGGCGCCAGCGGACAAGGCATTTTTCCACCTACTCACTTTGGCGCGACAGGTCGATTCCAGCCGTGCGACGTTGACCCAAGGATGGTCTATCGAATGGCAACCGGATTCACGTTGACCTGCGTGGATCCCACATAGAGTGGCTGCCCCAGGACGAACAGGAATTCCCACGCCTGATCGCGTACCAGGGCCCGGCTGTCGATCAACTCCAGATTGTAGATGCCACGCTTGGCGAGCATGTACTGATTCACCGGGAACTCTTCCTTTCCGTGCGGACTCGGGTAGACCTCCGAAGCCCATGTATCTCCCCCGAAGGCTACGATGCCCTGGTCAGCCAGCCATTTGGCGGCGTCCATGCCAATGCCGGGCTCCACTTCCAGGAACTGGTTGTTGTCCTTGCCGATCAGTTCCAGCCAGCCGGTATTGAAGAGCACCACGTCGCCCTTGCGCAGCGTAATGCCCTGTTTTTTCAGTACGGCCTGTACATCCTTCACCGAGAACTCGGTGCCGCCAGGAACGATGGCTTGGCCAAAGTGCGCGGTCATGTCGAGTACCACACCGCGTGTCACCAGTGGGGGCACTTTCTCCACACCGAGCTTCCTGACACCATTCACGCTGACGAAATCGGCGGCCCGGTTCCCGTTGTAGTACACGTTGTCGATACCGATATGACCGATACCGTTGAGCTGTGTCCCGACGCCGGTCCAGGCATTGACCAGTTCGTCGTTGAACGTGAATTTGTTCGGACCAAGCGACAGGCCAGCCTGCTGTCCAACTTGCACGTTGTAGAGCTGGAAGCTGCGATGCCGGTAGGCCGGGAGCGACTTGTCCACCGGCACGGCCAGCGGATAGGTCTTGCCAGTCTTCACCAGCGTGACCGCCTGCCTGACGACGTCCGGCGTTAGCAGGTTGGCCGCACCAATCTCGTCGCTCGCGCCATAAGGCGATGGATACCAGTCTGCTGCGGACGCGGCATGCATGAATAGCGGCAGCGTGCCGATCAGGAAAGTTTTGGCGAGTGTTTTGTTCACGAAAATCGTCCTCGTTGGAGCGTGGCGCCGTTCCATGCACCAGCTTTCAGGCACGGTCTTGCGCGAATGGGCACCACGCAGGTCAGAGCCCTAAGTCTGACTTCGACCCTCACGACGAAAAAGCCGCCAGGCTGCGAATATGACTTGCATTGCAGTCAACAATGCGGGCGCGCAGCAAGTCACCAGCCTGCCGGCGCCCAGGGCGAGAACGTCAAGATCGGCAAGGCGACGCCCTGCCAGTCACACGCTGCACGGACCACCCTTCCCTTTGACAACTCAAGTGTGCGCGTCCCATGCCGTTAGGGAATGGAGCAATCGACTCCTCCCATACCTTGAGGCAACATGCTCGTGGTCGATTCGCAGAACAGCTCGATCCGCATGATCACGCCCGCAGGCGTGGTCAGTACCGTGGTTGGCACCAACACGGTGGGCACGGTGGATGGTCCGGCCGCAACCGCGCGCTTCCGCTATCCGAGCGCGGTCACGCTCGGCCCAGGTGGCGACATGTACATCGTCGATAGCGGGAACCACTCCATCCGCAAGTTCGACGGCACCACCGTCTCCACGTTGGCGGGCTCCGCGGCAGGAACGCCGGGGTATGCGGACGGCACGGGCACTGCGGCACTGTTCACGAGTCCGACGAGTGCGGTGCTCCATGCCGACGGCAATCTCTATGTCACGGAATTCAACAACCACGTGATCCGCAAGATCACGCTGGCAGGCGTGGTCACGACGCTGGCAGGCAGCAACGTCGCGTTTGGCAACGTCGATGGCACCGGTGCCGCCGCGCGCTTCATCTCCCCGTCCGACATCCAGATGGATGCGTTCGGCAACCTCTTCGTCGTGGACATCTCGACCAACACGATCCGGAAGATCACGACGGCTGGCGTCGTGACGACTTTCGCCGGCTCGGGCGCGGCCGGTGTGGTGGATGGCGTGGGCACGGCCGCGCAGTTCGATGGTCCGAACGGGCTGGTCATCGACCCGGAAGACAACCTCTACGTAGCGGACCGCAACGGCAACACGATCCGCAAGATCACGCCGGCGGGTGTCGTCACGACCATTGCCGGGTCCACGACCTCGGGCACCGCAAACGGTAGCGGCTCGGTGGCACGGTTTACCGCTCCGATCTCGCTCGCCATGGACAGCGCCCGCAACCTGTACGTGACGGAACTAAACCGCAACACGATCCGCAAGATCACGTTGCCCTGACCGTCGCCTGCTCGCCTCCGCCCGGAGGTGAGCAGGCTGGACGCGTCGCCCCAGACAGGTGATGGTAGTAGAGCTTCAAGGCGGCAACCCCTTCGCACGGACTGCTCCATCAGCAGTTGTGGGGGTCGAAAGCGGTCGGCGCAGTGGGCTTCGGGAGCTAGTCAAACTGCCGATGATCCTGACCGTCGGCGGGGACGAATCCCCGGAATGCCACCGCCTTCAGCACGAATATCAAGAACTGCTATCCGATGCCGGTGTTGACGTGGAGATCGTCTTGCAGAACGGTGGTCATCATTTCGACGCCGTCGATCTGATGGGCGAGGCGAACGGTGCTCTGGCCATCGCAGTGCTGCGGATGATTGAACGAGCTTAAAGCTCGGCGGCGGGTGGAGTGACGGGAATCACCTGTGTTTCCTCCCGTCGACTAGTGGCGTCGCGGCGACGGTCGACGACCGAATCCGGCCAATAACTGCCTCTCGACATACCCCTTCATATTGCACACAATCCAAACATATCGACCTAGTTCTGATGCTAGGTCCCCGACTTGGAAGGCGGCCAGCGGAACCGACGGATGCAATGATCGAACGTTACAGCCCTGATATACCTTGCAAAGAACAGCTACTCATATCCAAAAGCGCTTTCATGTATCGATGCCCCGCGCCGAGCAGCAGCTCGCAGCCGCGCATTCTTTAATACTTTCAAATAGACCTCACCGGCGACCGTTCAGATGCATGCTAGCTTCATCCGTAATCAATCGCTCCTCCAAGCTAAGCGACTAGGCTACTCTCGTACGCCGCCACTTCCCCTGATGGAATGCGAGATACTGCAGCTTCGGCCTCAACAAGTGGTAGCAGAGCGTGCCCTTGCGCTGAGCGCAGTCGTTGCTATCTCTTTCGGCCTTGATCGTTCATCCGGCCGATCTTGGTTGGAAAGAGAAGGACTGCGCGGAGCGCTGTCCGCCGCCGAAAGCTCCTTTGTTGAGGATGCTCGCTCTGCGGTCGCCTCAACTTTTCAAGCGCAAGTTGAGGCGCTCGGGATCTTTGCGTGGGCGCTAGGATATGCACCGACGCTTCAATTCGACCAACCGCTTCCGTTCAACTTGGTAAAGATCTATCCCGACCTTCGCAACAAGGAGTCGTCTCTGCGGTTCATCGGCGCCTGCCGCTTACGGGCTAGGGATGAATTGATCTCGACGCTTGATCTCGCGTATTGCCTCCATTGGTGCAGCGTAGATGCTCCCAGACCATTGACGAGCAGTCTTTTACACGGGGTCGCCGAACGTCGCCGAGCTCTTGAGTGGATGCTCTCAACGGAAGATTGGGAAGCTATATCTTTGGATACATGAGAGAAGTCCTACAACTCGTCCGACATCAAGACGTCGGACGCTAGAAGCTATTCCGCCGTCCCTGCCTGCGCACGCCCAAGGCGGAGATCGGCCAGGAGCAGACTGTCGACGTGACCGCGCTGATCGTCGACAATTCTCCCCGAGCGCCCCTCCTTTACCGACCATCCAAAGATTTCGATGACAGCCAGTTTTCGTCTCATAGCGATCTACGCCGAAGCTGACATGCGCGCGCTTGCTCAGCGATACGTAGCAGACTGCGCCGTAACTGCGCTTGCCCTTGAGGAAACCCAACCCTGGTTTTTGGTCAAGACAAAGACAGATGAGGAACGCGGTCTCCTCACAGGAAACGAGGCTCTCCTGAGCGAATTTAAGGCCGTGTTTCTGGCTCGTCAGTGCCCAGATGAAATCGTCAAGCGTCTCAGGTTCACGTTCCAGTCAGAGGAGACTGTAGACCGAGACTACTCGGGGAATTGGTACTGGGCATTGAAGTAGTCGATATTCTGCTCACCGGTGAGCGGACGCACCGGCTAACCGTTTCGCATCGGTCGTGGAAGTTCATCGCCCCAGCGGAGATCGCCGACTAGGTTGCCCTCCGTCAGGTGTCAACGCACGTGCCACCAGGATTTACGGTTTCGCGGTGTAAGACGACATGTCGATTTCGTCCGTAGCTGGAATCAGGACAATTTGACCCACGCCACTGGCTATCATGTACGAAACTATGCCCGCACCGATCCCGGCACCTACTCCAACAGCAACAGGGCTGGTACCCACGGGCGTGTTGTTAAGGGCGACGGCTACGGCAGTTGGCCCGATGTTGTCCGGCGCTGGATTTGGCGCGACATCTTTCGGGCCTGGCGCTCCTGCTATATTCAGTTGGTAGTAGTAAACCCTGTATCCCTTAGTCTCACCGGAATGCGGGATGAACAGACCGCCGGGAAACTTGCTATCTGGATACCTCTCCTTATTAGTATTGATTGCAGGCGGAACTTGAACGGCCATTCCAGGACCGCGATAGAAGCGTCCGTCCGGATTTTCGTATTCTGTTGTGTAGTTTCCACCGTCAAGGCCGATCGCACCATGGGCATAGCTAAAGCCCTTTACGGTAATCGACGCCGGAGGACCGACAGGCTTCTTAAGTGAATCCACGCTGATGGTTGTCGCGCAGCCAGCGAGCAACCCTGCAAGCGCTATTAAAGCGTGAGTAAGGATACGATTCATGGAGGATGACGGGATATTTTAGTTGGGTCGGACAAGATTGATCCGCTCACGTCAGCCTATCAAAATCCGTGACCAGATAGCGCGCCTATTCAGATGCCGTTGTGTGGTTGAGACAGAGACCGGCCGAAGCGGCCGTGTGAGATCGCATTCTAGTTTGTGTGCAAAATCCTTCCGCGTGGAACCTCGGAGTATCTTGCCGCGCATCGTTTCGGCTCTTACGTCTAGCTAATCTGGGATTCCGACCAAATCACCCCTGTTGGATGATGCTCTCGGATGACGTCAAATGCGTGCCCCATGGCGACAGAGTCCTCGGCGTGAACCTCATGGGCAAAGACCGATACGGAGATTCCGGATGCCCGAAGCTCGTCTATCTCCTGAGAAGATAGAACACCACCGCTCACCCACAGTTGGTGGTCTTGAATCTCTTGCCGGAGGTTCACAAATTCCGAGACGCCTCCTTTCGACAACGCAAAGAACAGCATGCCCGTGCTCCGCTCGAGTAGATGGAACCCAGATTATAGGTTCCGGCAGCGCGCCGAAGACGGGACGCTCAGGTGTTCGCCAATCGCACCCTCACTATCTAGCTACTACGAGCCGATCAACTTAGCACCTGAGCGGCCGCTGTTGACAATCTCGACGGTCTTCTTCGGATCGGTCAGAGCCGTCAGGCAATGACTGCTGTCACAAGCGGCCGGTCGACCTCGGGAGCCAAATCATCGACAATCGAGACCTACCAGCATAACTAAATCGGGGTGGGGACTCATGCGTACAACAACACTCGAAGCGCTCTGCCAAGATATCGGCAGAATGGCATTCGAAGCCGCCGAGGGACCGGTCGATCAATTGCTGCTGTATGCGGAGGTCGAAGACGGGGTCGTCTCCGCTGACCTTTTTTACCGAATCTCCAATCACTCCGTTCGATTTCGCTACTGCCCAGCGCAGATGGTGGAAGCAGTCTACGCGCTCTGGAAGACGTGGAAAACTAGTCCGGGGAACCGCGAGTGGCGGGCGATGAGCTATGCGATTGACAATGGCAAGTTCAGTGTGGACCTGATGTATCCGGACCAAATGATTCCAGGCGAGGACGTTTCTGAGAGGCGTCCTCCAGCGGTAAAGCGTCATTTCGGTGACGCGAACGTGGATTATTCGCGGCCGTAGTACAGGGGGGCGCTTGGAGACATCGACAGCAGTGCCTCGATCGTCGCCCGCCTCTACTTCCGGAAAGCTCGGGTACGGACGGACCGAGTGCGGCGACCGGCCAGGAAGGGTCGTTCGATTTGCACTTAAGAGGTGCGGTGGAATCGCTGTAGGCAGAAATAACGGAGACTATGGCAGTCTATTTTGATCTCGCGCACGGAACCAAGCCGTTAGCTAACGCAGGGAATTTTCCTTGGCCTTACATCGCTGTGTGCTTTGAGTTAGTCCCGCATCCAATAGCATTCAGCGAGGGCGTTGGCCATGGCGCCGCCGGATGCGTGGTGTCCGCCGCCGAAGCGCTAGAGGAAAAATGGAAGGAGCACTTCGACATTACTGGGGCGGATTGGCTTATCCCTTACATCGAATTGCTGGCCCAGGGCATCCCGTTTCAAAAAACTGACATCTTGCTTGCTTTCGAAAGGATTCACGGCCGGCGTCCTACCAGCTACGAATCAAGAGTCTGGTAGCACTGACTGCGAACGTCGGCTTTGAAGAGTTGCAACTGACCGCTAAGGGTCGATCAGAGACTATTCAGTCTGCCTGCATGGCGCCCGCACAGTTTGCGCCTCACGCGTCGCCACGGCCGTCCGGTGGCTCCACTCATGAATCCTGTTGTTCAAGCGCCCGCCAGTGATTTGACCAGTTCGTCGAACACCAGTCGCACGCGAGGCGCTACAGGGCCACGTTGGGGCCGGTAGACATAGAGGTCCCACGGACTTGGCTCGAGAGGTTGCATCACGCGCACCAGGCGTCCCGCAGCGATGTGTTCATCGGCCATGAACCCCGCAATCTGGCCAAATGCCAGGCCGGACAGCACCGCATCCAGTTCCGCTTCTGAATCATTGCTGGCGAACGTTGGCGCTGATGGCGTGTACTTGCGTCCCTGCGAGAACATCCATGGCCACGGGCGGCCTGTCGACAAGTCGTTCATGACCGTCGTTGGCAGTGTTTCGAGATCGTGGATGTGCATCGGTGTCCCCCTTCGATCGATCAGGGCGGGCGCGGCAACTACATAAAACCCATGCGCATTGACCTTGCGCGCAACGAACCGGTTGTCTCGCACGGGCCCGAACCGCACGCCAATGTCGATACGTTCGTCCACGACATCAGCGGGCGTGTCGCTCAGACTGAGGTCAATGCGCAGACCGGGATGTGCAATGGCCAAGGTTGAGAGCGGCGGGAGCAATCCGATTCGACCCAGCGCTTTCGGCGCGGTAATGCGAACAATGCCAGCGTAGTTCTCGTCCTTGCTGGCTTCGCTTGGGGAGAACATCGCATCGATCAACGCCAGGCGCTCCCGCGCAGTCTGGGCCAGTGCCTCACCGAACGCCGTGATGCGGATATGGCGCGTATTCCGGTGAAACAGCAGTTCTCCCTGCAATCGTTCGAGCTCCTGGACTGCACGCGTCACGGCCTGAGGCGAAATGCCCAGACGGATGGCGCCATCCTTGAAGCTGCCGGCTTCGGCGGCCGCCACAAATATCCGCAACATCTCCAATCGGTTCAGCATCCCAATGCTTCCTATTTATGGAATTCTGAAAGCATATCATTTCCATTTTCTGAAATCGTTGGGTCGCCGATACTGCCCTCATCGCTTCAGTTCTTACGCAAAGGAGATGACATGAGCGCGAACATCGAAGGTAAGGTCGTTGTAATCACCGGCGCAAGCAGTGGTCTGGGGGAAGCCACCGCCCGGCACCTGGCAGCGCGGGGTGCGGCAGTCGTCCTGGCTGCGCGCCGGGTGGATCGCCTGAATGCCATTGCAGCGGAATTGCGTGCGGCCGGCGGGAGGGCCGAGGTTGTGGAGACCGACGTGACCAGGCAGGACGATATGCGCAAGCTGATCGACAGCGCCGTAAGCGCCTTCGGGAAAGTCGACGTGCTCGTCAACAACGCCGGCCTGATGTCGATCGCCCCGCTCAGCGAGACCAAGGTTGATGAGTGGGATCGAATGATCGACATCAACATCAAGGGCGTTCTCTACGGCATCGCCGCCGCACTTCCCGTCTTCCAGAAACAAGGCAGCGGCCACTTCATCAACATTGCATCGGTGGCCGGCATCAAGGTGTTCAGCCCTGGCGGAACGGTCTACAGCGGCACCAAGTTTGCGGTGCGAGCCATCTCCGAAGGCTTGCGCCACGAAGTGGGCGGTGCGATCCGCACCACAACGATCGCACCCGGTGCGGTGGACTCGGAACTGAAGCAAGGCAGCAGCCACGAGGAAAGCGCCGCGTTTGTGAAGGACTTCTACAAGATGGCCATTCCTGCCGACGCCGTCGCTCGCGCGATCACTTACGCCATCGAGCAACCGGCAGACGTGGATATCAACGAGATCGTCCTGCGGCCGACCCAGCAGGAGTTCTAAGCAAACGTGGCTGGCGGGTGGCCTGCGGCGACGCGCAGCCGCCGCCAGCCACACGATGGTTCAGAGACTTCGCCGGCTGTTCTCCACGGGGATCGTGAAACAGAAAGTCGTACCACTGGGATTGCTGTCTGTAACCCAGATGCGCCCTCCATGCGCCTCGACGATTGCTTTCGAGATGGTTAGTCCTAAGCCCATTCCTTCTGACTTGGAAGAGCAAAATGCATCGAAGAGTGATGTTGAAATGCTGCTGCTGATTCCAGCTCCGGTATCACCTACTTCGAACTGAACAAAATCTGGATCGGTCGCATGGACCGCGACGGACAGCTCGCGCCTCATATCAGATGGCGAGCCTTCTATGGCATGAAGGCCATTTGCCAAAAGATTCCCAAGAACTTGTTGAATCTGAATTCTGTCTGCGAAAACCTCGAGATGCGGATCGATTGTCTTCATGATCCGTATGCCTTTGGCGGCCAATTCAGGGCCAAGGAAAAATAGTACCGCCTCAACGATCTCGTTCGCACTATTCATTGCAGGACGCACTGGCGCTCTCATGATGAACGTCCGAAGCTTCTGTGACACATCGCTGGTCTTGGTCGCCCATCGCGCTGCAGCTTGAAGCGCCGACGAAGCTTCCGCAATATTCGGCTCGGATCGGTCGATCCAGCTGATTGCGGCATCGATGGAGAGCAGGGTCGACGACAGCGGCTGGCTTACCTCATGCAGTACGGACGCCGCTAGCTGACCTACAAGCGATATCCGCGCGGTATGAGCCATTTCAGCTCGTAGCGCCTGAAGCCGATCGGAGTTCTGCTTGTACTCGGTGACATCAAAAGCGTAAAAATGTAGCCGTCGGTACTTGTCGTCTTCCTCCGGCAACGAGCATCGCCACACAATGGGTACCGTTCTTCCGTCGAAGGTCTTCAGAACTCGCTCGCCCTGACAGCTTTTGGCACCGTCGAAGATTGCCTGCAATACCTGCGCGTTGCTGGGTCGACTTGCCGGCAGTAACGACCGAGCCGCATCGAAGAACTCGTGCCGGGAACTTGCACCGAACAGTTCGATCGTCGCGTCGTTCGCGTCGACGAACGAATGCCGAAGACGAAGCTGCTCAATGACGTCTGGATGCTCATCCAAAAAGGCAGCAAGATCCGTGACGCCAGCGGCCTTGATGCCATCGACCCACTGCTTTAGTGGATACCAGTCCTCAATCAGAATGGGGATGGGTGCGAAGCGAAACGACTCTTCCGAAGAGACCATGGTTGCTTGATGATGCGCAGGGAGCGCCTAAGATGAATCGGAACTCCATCTATCTCTTTACAGCGATCAGACAACTCGTCTTCAATACGGAGACGGCCGCGTAGCGGCTCCATGTCGAACGGCATTGTGCGTTGGCCGATTGCTCTCGGCGTATCCTCGTACAGCCTACCCCGCAGGGGTTAGGCCATCGGCCTCAATTGTGCTGCTGCCTTCGATGGCGTTGACTCTGTTGTTGCTGTGCCGGCCCGTTGTGGATGGGGCTGCCGACCTGATGGCTAGGGTGCTGCCGGATCGGCAACAATGCCCAACATGCGTGCTTGGAGAACGAACTCCGCGAGCGACTTGGCGCCCATTTTCTTCATGGCCTGCGCCCGGTGAAACTTGATCGTGACTTCGTTAAGATCAAGTTTCCCAGCAATTTGCTTGTTCAGTAGCCCCTTCACGACGTACGCCATGACCTCTTTTTCGCGCGATGACAGGGCGGTGTAGTTCGTGTGCAGCGACTCTTCGGCGCGCGCCGTCTCGATCCGCCTGGCATGGTTATTCAAGGCGTTGGCGACCGCATCGAGCATGTCCTGATCCCTGAAGGGCTTCGCCAGGAAATCGACGGCTCCCGCTTTCATCGCTTGCACCGACATAGCGATATCGCCGTGCGCGGTCATAAAGATGATAGGAATGTCCAGTTTCGCGTCTAGAAATTGCTCTTGGACAGCCAATCCGCTGTGCCCTTTAAGCCGGACGTCCAGGATCACACAACTCGGGCCTTCCGGTTTGAGAAACTTGAAAAACGCCGGGGCAGACTCGAATGATTCGACCTTGTACCCGTTCGCGCGCAGCAACATGGACAAGGCTCTGCGCATGGACTCGTCATCTTCTATGACGTAGACATGGGCGTTGGTCTGCTTCTCGAACACGAGATTCTTCATAACGTCGTTTCCTTTCGCCGACGCAGTTCCAAATGGAAAACAGCGCCTTGCGGATCGCCTCGCTCAGCCCAGATGCGACCCCCGTGCGCCTCAACAATCGAGCGACAGATCGAGAGGCCCATCCCAAGCCCGCTCTCCTTCGTTGTAAAAAAGGCGGCGAAGATACGATCGATGTCACCGTCACGGAATCCTGGACCGCTGTCGGACACATCGATCTGCACAGCGTTTCCCTGTATAAATGCACGAATTTCCAGCCGCCTTCTTGGAGACTTCGCCTCTGCCATGGCTTGCACGGCATTAAGAAGCAGGTTGACAATAACCTGCTGGAGCTGAATTGGGTCGCCGTCTACTGCGACATCCGTTGGGGGAGCGTTGACCTGAAGTTCCACTAGTGCAGCGCGGCACTCCCGTGCCACCAACCGAACCGCATCATTGATCAGTGCATCGACCTGCAAGGGCATGCGCTGCGGTTCGCGCTTCTGCGCCATAGCCCGAATCTGTTTGACAATCTCCGCCGAGCGTTCGGCATCAAGAAGAATCTGCTCTATTGCGACCTTCGCTTCCCCAACTTCTGGGACCGGACGATCCAGCCAGCAAAGCGCTGTATCTCCGCAAGTCATGATCGCAGCAAGCGGCTGAGTCACTTCGTGCGCAATAGTTGTAGCCAAGCCACCGAGCGTAGTCAAGCGCATCACATGTGCAAGCTCGGTCATCGACTTTTGAAGTGCCTCCTGCCCGGTGACCACAGCCGTAATGTCCATCAAAGCCCCTACGTACTCGAGGTCGGGTGTGGCGCCAAGGGCGTTAAGCCGGGCAACAAACCTTACATGCTTGATTTCACCGTTGGGCATGACCAGTCTGTAGATGCCGTCCACCACAGGCTTACCGTCGCGAATAGCCTGGTCCAGACCTTTGACCAATTCAACATCGTCAGGATGAGTACGTTCCAGGACAACATCAACACTGGGTTGCGTGCCAGGACTGACGCCAAGGATTCGAAAGCACTCTTGAGACCAATGCATGACGCGTGAATTTGCGTAGCGCATGACACTACCGGTCTTGCTTAGACGCTCGGCTTCGGCTGCATACGCATGATTCCGTTCCAGCTCGGACTCTGAACGACGCCTTGCAGTCACGTTATTGTTCGTGGCCATGACAGCAACGGGCCGTCCCTTGGCGTCCTTCCAAAGACCGATACGCGTTTCGACGACGAGACTTGATCCATCGCGATGCTTGCGACCCACCTCTCCCTCCCATCTGCCATCGCGCATCAATTCGGTGTACAGGGATCCACGTGACAGCGGAAATTGAGTCTCGGTAAGAACGTGGAAATCTTTTCCAATCGCCTCGTCAGCATTCCAACCGTATAGCGCTTCCGCGCCTTTGTTCCAAAACCTCACGATTCCATTCAAATCGTGGACAACAATCGCGTCGTGTGTAAGATCCAGCAATTGCACGTACTCTCGAAGCGCATCGCTTGTGCAGATATGTCTGATGGATAAGGCCGTCGCTGTTGCGAGCGCGAACAGGCTGACCGCACATCGGGCCAATGCGCTGCCGGTAAAATGCGGCTCATGAGAAAGGAGTAGTGCGATGAGAGTCAATAATCCGCAAGCGCCGGCCGCAAAGCTCGTAGCATGAAATGAGCCTGTCGCGGCAACGAGTTGCACCACCAGCACATATAGAACCGCGATCGCGACGTGATAGTCAGTGAATGCGTCGAACGCGAATACGTTGAGAGCCAGCACAACTGCGGCCAACGAATATGCTCGAGAGCGCCAAATAGTCGACGCAGGCTTGCCCGGCCCTCCAACGCGGAGATGCAGACCATACGGACTGAACGGCAACTCAAAGCGATGGATTTCTGACATACGCGAGCCCGATCGTAATCACAGCGAGTTACCGGAGGAAGCAATTGCCGCCACCTCCTGCAGATGGGAGCGAAAGTCAGCACCTTTCACCGGCTTGCAAAGAAAAGCCACCGCTCCAAGCTCCAGTGCTTCGGTCCGAATGTCGTCGGTACAGAACGCAGAGATGCAGATTACTGGCGCCGAGCAGTTGCGTGCATTCAGCTCCTTCATCAACTCTATCCCGGTCATCTCCGGCATCTGCACATCGGTGATGATGCATGCGACGTTGGCTTCCTCACCGCTGTCCAAGAATGAAGGTGCGGACTCAAAAACCTTGGCGTTCCATCCTATGGAACGGGCGAACAACGTTAGGGCATTTCTCAACGACTCGTCATCATCGATAACCGCCACAGTCAGGCCTTTCTCCACGCAGAAACCTCCCATCGGGGTGGACGGCGCCCATGCTACGCGGCAGCCGACGGCAAAAATACTATGCGAAAGTATAAATGGGCTGTGCTTTAGAGAAACGGCATTGCACTCTCAAGATCAACTTCCGTGGCACCTCCGGCGTGCTGGCAGAGTCGGCCAGAACCCTTACTCTGAAGCCCGAATCGTTGTCTTCTCGATCAGTATGATTGCCAATAAGTCCCCGACTTGAGTTGCGGCGCACCTGGCCCGATGACTACTCTTCTCGGGATGGCTGCGTTCTTGCGAGATTGTCAACAGGTAGAGATCGATGTCGGCGGCAACCTCACCTCCACCTCCAATGCAGATGAGGTTTTGAGAATAGCTCTTGACTAGTCTTTGGACGGCTTTGCGACGTTTCAATGAAAGGGAAATCGCCCTTTCCTTCCCTCGGATATCTCCCGGTATTTTTGGTCCTTCCTGGCATGGCCTCTGCAACTATCTTTGGTATAGCGCCGTTTATCCTTTAAATATCGCCCCATAAAAAACTTTATTAATCAGTACGTTGCACACACCCTATAAGCGAAGGATAAACCGGACCATACCTCGGTATAGCACCTTCATGCGAATCTTGTTGCAAGAATATACATGTCGTCTACAACGTTCCTTCACGGTACCGAACCGGTTTCATGTCGAATATGACTGCCTACGAATCTGGTACCGATGGCAACGAAATGCACTGAGAAATGCATGGATTAACTAGCCATCATTCCGACAGTAGTGAATCAGTGCGTCCATTGAAAATCGCACCAAGGAAATCACGATGAAAGCACCGAAGGTAGGAATTCTGCTTGCAATCGCTTGTGCAATGCCCGCGCTGTCGATTGCACAAGAGAATCAAAATGGGGTGACTCGACAGAAGGTTCGTGCCGAACTTATCGAATTGGAGAAGGCGGGATACGATCCGCATAGGGTAGACGACGCCACATTCCCGGCAGATCTTCAGGCTGCCGAAGCGAAAGTTGCGGCCCAACACCAGCAGCAAGTATCCAGCATGACCACACCATCGCCACCGACACCCGATAGCGCGATAGCGCGATAGCGCGCACCGCCGTGGCCAACGGCCCTTCGTCCGCCGTTGGCAGGCATCGCCAGACCTTCGAAATCCGGAAGCCTCGTCATTTCATTTATGCAACGATGATTTGCGATCGATTCTATTTCGAAATGATGCGCGCGTCGTTATTCTTCTCCCATCGCATCACCCTTTCAGAAACCTCCGAAACCAAACAAGGAGAAACATCATGACCGGCAAGCTCGCAAACAAGATTGCACTCGTCACCGGCGGCACGAGCGGTATCGGCCTGGCCACGGCCAAGCGCTTTGCGGCCGAGGGGGCTTACGTCTATGTCACGGGCCGCCGCCAGGCGGAACTCGATGCTGCCGTTGCCGCGATCGGCAACGCCACCGGTGTCCGCGTGGATTCGTCGAAGCCTGAGGAACTGGATGCGCTGTACAAGCAAATCCGCGCAGAGAAAGGACGCCTCGACGTACTGTTCGCCAACGCCGGCGGCGGCACGATGGTGCCACTGGGCGACATCACCGAAGCGCACTACCACGACACCTTCGACCGCAACGTCAAGGGCACGCTGTTCACCGTGCAGAAGGCGCTGCCGCTGCTGTCGAAGGGCGCATCGGTGATCCTGACGGGATCGACCACCACCATCGAAGGCACGGCCG
>Ga0209256_1000807_pt1 | contig 40125 bp, 29 predicted proteins | sample AraplaCol_mCL_r2_2_FD_184270 | JGI IMG/M metagenome (GOLD analysis project Ga0209256, IMG submission 184270) | Arabidopsis root microbial communities from North Carolina, USA - plate scrape MF_Col_mCL_r2 (SPAdes) (version 3) | ecosystem: Host-associated > Plants > Roots > Endosphere | place...
CCTTGCCTTCCTCGGTCAGTTCGAGCCGCCGCGTGGTTCGGCGAACCAGCGTGGTTTCCAGCTTTTCTTCAAGGCGGGTCAGGGTGCGGCTGGTGGCAGATACCGTCAGGCCCAGGCGCTCGGAGGCAGCACTGATCGAGCCAGTGGCCACAATGGCAATAAATGCCTGCATTTCGTCGAGGGTGGTCTTCATCAGACTTGCTCCGAGAAACCCCGTCCTTCAGGGCGGGGAGTGAAAGGAGCCGGCCGCAAAGCGCGCCGTTCTCCTTGAGGTTTTTGAAACGCTGTATAAAATTACAGTATGATTCTCGTCTACCGCTTCCGCTGACTACCGGCAGCAGCAAAGAATTGGAGCTGCGCTCCGGTGTGATCAATGCCGTATGCGAGCAATTTGCCAAATCGCGTGCCCAACACCGCCGGCCGTATTTGCGCTACCGCGGCCGAAAGTCCTTGGGCTGCGTCCCGCTCAAAGGACGCGACCTGCATCGGGAAGGCAATGCGTTTCGCTTTGCCGGCAATACGTTCCGCGTGTTTTACTCGCGCCCGCTTCCTGAAGGGAAAATCAAAGATGGCACCTGCTTTGCGCAAGACAGTCGGGGCAATTGGTTTCTCAATATTGTGATCGAGGTTGCCGAGCCGCCGATCCGGCCACTCGACCACGGTGTCGGTATCGATCTTGGCTTGAAGGATCTGGCTACACCGTCCGAGGGAGAAAAGATTCCGGCGCCGGGCTTTTATCGTGAGGCTGAAGCGGCGCTGGCAGTAGCGCAGCGAGCCCACAAGCGGCGCCGCATCAAAGCCATCCAGGCGCGCACGGCGCGGCGCCGGCTGCACTTCTTGCATAACAGGTCGGTGGAGCTTGCCCGCGCCTTCGATCATATTGCTGTTGGCAATGTCAATGCCAGTAGACTCGCCCAAACCAGCCTGGCGAAGTCCGTGCTTGATGCAGGCTGGTCGTCCTTCCGCAAGATGCTGGCGTACAAGGCCATAAGGCATGGCGCACGGTACGTGGAAGTCGATGAGAGTTTTACCACCCAGACCTGCTCGAATTGCGGAACCCCAAGCCACATTCGCGCGCCAAGGCGGGGACCGAGAGGTATCGCAGGCCTTGGAATAAGAGAGTGGGAATGCAGCGAATGCGGTGTTGTACATGATCGTGATCGTAATGCTGCGTTAAACATTCTCCGTCGCGGGCGTGCGACGCTGGACGCAGGAATCCCCGTCCTTTAGGGCGGCGAGGACGTCAAATATTTGATTATGGATCAAATATCTTTCGCGGAAAACAGGCTTTTTCCGCAAGAGTCGGAACGCTACAGTGGCGCTCACATTGCTTACCTAAAGGAATTCACGAATGAGCATCCCATCGATTGGCGCCGGCACTTTCCGCCTGCAAGGACAGGCGGCCTTTGACTCCGTCAGCAACGCGCTTGAAGCCGGCTACCGCGCCGTTGACACCGCGCAGATTTACCAGAATGAGGCCGAAGTAGGCCGTGCTGTCGCCGAATCGGGCGTGGCCCGTGGCGAAGTTTTCCTGACCACAAAGGTCTGGAACGACAATTTCGCCGCTGACCGGCTGATTGCCAGCCTGGAGGAAAGCCTGGAAAAGCTGCGCACTGACTACGTTGACCTGGCACTGATCCATTGGCCACTGAGCAGCGTGCCGGTGGAAGAATACATGGTGGCGCTGGCCTCCGCGCGCGAACGCGGCCTGGCACGCCGGATCGGCATCTCGAATTTCAATATCGAGTACACCAGGCGCGCCATTGCGGCAGTCGGCGCGGCGCAAATTGCGACCAACCAAATTGAACTGAGCCCCTACCTGCAGAACCGCAGGCTGGTGGACTTCCTTAAAGGGCAGGGCATCCACGTCACTTCATATATGACGCTGGGGTACGGCAAGGTATTGGGCGATCCGGTCATTGCCGCCATTGCCGAGCGCCGGAAGGCGACGCCGGCGCAGGTGACGCTGGCCTGGGCCATGCAGCTTGGCTACGCCGTCATTCCGTCGTCGACCAGGCGCGAAAACCTGGCCAGCAACCTGCTTGCCACCGGCCTGCAGCTGAGTTCGCAGGAAATGGCAGACATCACAGCTCTGGAACGCAACGGGCGCATGGTCAATCCCGAAGGACTGGCGCCGGCCTGGGATCTCTAAGGCCGGCGCCGGTGGCGCTGGTTAAAGCGATTTCAGGAAAGCCAGCAGCGCTTCGCGGTCGGTTTGCGACAGCGCGGCAAAACGCTGGCGTGCCACGTTCGCCTCGCCGCCGTGCCACATGATCGCCTCGGTCAGGTTGCGCGCGCGGCCGTCGTGCAGATAACCGGCCTTGCCGCCGTTGCCCATCACTTTGTCGGAATAGCCGATGCCCCACAGCGGCGCGGTGCGCCACATGGCGCCTTTGGCCTGGCCTTCGACAAAGTTGTCCGCCAGCCCGGCGCCCATATCGTGCAGCAGGAGGTCGGTATAGGGACGAATCACCTGGTTGCGCAGTTCCGCCAGCAGGTGGCCTGGGCCGGTCCGCATTTCAACCGTATGGCATGCCGAACAGCGCATGGCCTGGAACAGGCGAGAACCCGCACCCACTTGCTGGGCGTCGACACGATGCTCGTCCAGCGGAGCGACGCCTTTCGGGAAGCCGCTGGAGAGGCTGCGCTGTGCAGGGACGGCGATCAGGGCCAGGTATTGGGAGATCAGCTGCAGTTCCGGTTCGGTCACGCCGCGCTGCGCTGTTGCTGACTTACAGCCAGCCGGATCGCTGCCGCAGCTGCGGTTCGGGTAGACCGGCGACGTGACGGCCATGTCCTGCAATAGGGCGGCTGCGGCCTGGTGGCGAAGCGTCGCTTTGGATGCTTTCCAGCCGAAGCGGCCCAGGCGCACCGCTCCCGTTTCGGGATCGTAGACGAAGTTGGCAACGCCTTTGACGCCATCCGCATCCGGTGCGCTGCGCGCGCGGGCCAGGATATCCGCTTCCGGAATCGCCTCCAGCAGGCCGGTGCCGATCATGGGCTGGGCGGCACGCAGCGACGCAATTTCCGGGGCCGGGCCTTCGTAAGCGATAACAGGCTTACGCAGTTCAACAGCTGTTCCGTCCGCCAGCTTGGCGGTGCTCGTTTCGAATCCCGCTACGCGGACGCCGGTGCCCCAGTTCTGCGGGGCGCCACTGGTCGACACAGCGTTCATCTGCACTGCTGTCCCATACATCGGGTGCGGCATCTGCTGGCCGTCGGCGCCGGTAACAGCGACGCGTACCGACATCGTATCCAGGCGCTGGTTGACAGCGATTGGCGCAGGGCTGCGGCCGTTGTTGACGTGGCAGCCAATGCAGGCCGACTGGTTGAAGCGCTGGCCTTGCAAGCCTACGGCCGGAGTGTAGCGGTCGTTACCGGCCTCATTGTGGTCACCGGTGGTGAAATTGGTGTGGATCAGCCGGCGGCCTTCGACGAAGCGCTGCATATTCTGCATGCCCACATTGTTCTGCGGCTGCTGGAACATGAACAGGCCGTTGTCCGAATAGTTATAGGACACCGAGCCAAGCCCGCCGGACAGGATCTCCGGCGGCAGCGGTACGGAGTTCAGGCGCGGCTGCACGCCATACCAAGGGCGCAGGCCTGTGCCGACGACGTAGGTCCATTCGGCGGAATAGTAGCGGATGCCGCCGCTGTCGCCTTTGCCGAGCATGGATTCGGTGGTCGAGAACATGGACGGAGAAACTTCGATCACGTCGCCCACAACCAGCGGCCGTGCCGGAATATTGGTGCCGTTCGGGAAGCCGTTGGCGTCCAGTCCGTTCATGCCCGGATACTGCTTGACCAGCAGCGTGCAGGCGCCATTGATCCCGCCAGGCGCGGCGAGTTGGCCAGCGGCGGGGTAGGGCGAAGGCTTGCAGACCTTGACGTTGTTATCCACCAGTTCTCCAGGCGCCATCCAGCCGTAGCCCGTAACGCCGGGCCGGTCGATAGCGCGGAAGAATGCGATGCCGCCTGAGAGGAAGTCGACGGTGGTGTACTGGTTCACCACCAGCGTCGGTTTGGTGACGCCGGGCACGCGGCTGTTGTCGACGATTTCCACGCCCCAGGTCCGGTTCTTGAAGTACTGCGGCACGAAGGTGAGGTAGTTGCCAGGGCCCTTGTCCAGCGGCAGCCCGGTCGCAGGATCGACTGTTTCATTAGGCCCATAGCCAACTTCATTCCATTCCTCGCCACGTTCGCGCCCATGGCGGGCGAAGCCGCGGGCGCCAAAGCGGGTGACCAGGGTGCCGTCGGCGAGCGTGAACTGCAAGGTTTCGAGTGGGGCCGCGGCTGCCGGCAAAGGGACGACGCCATCGCCGCTGGCCGGGAAACGCAAGGCGGACGTTGCGGCGGGCTGCAAGGTGTTGTCGCTGCCCGGCGACTTGAATTCGACCTCAAAAAGCGAGTAGCCATACTGCGTCGCCCGGGCAATGCCCTGCATGCGGATATAACGGGCATTGACGCCGAGGTTGAAGAATTCTTCCGTGCCGCCCTGGCCGTTGGTGACCAGCCGTAGTTGCGACCAGTTGTTGCCGTCATCGGAGACAAGCAGGGAGTATTGCTTGCCATAGGCGTTTTCCCAGGCGAGTTTCATGTACCCGACGGCAGTGCGGGCGCCGAAGTCGAACTGGATCCATGCGCCATCTTCGCGCGCGCTGGCCCAGCGGGTGTTGGCCTGGCCGTCGATGGCGGCGGCAGCCGACAGTCCTGCGTTCTCCACCGCCGAAGACGTTGCAGCTACCGGCTTGAGCACAACGCCTGGCGCTGCGGGGTCGCCTGGCTGCGGATCCGGCTGGGGCGTTGGGGTGGGGGAGGCCGGAGTGCCGGAAAATGCCTGGATCTCTAAGATCGAGTAGCCATATTGAGATGAACGCTTGATGCCTTTCATGCGCAGGTAACGGCCCTGGCCGGAAAGTCCCGGCCAGTCCTCGGTGCCGCCCTGGCTGTTTGACACGGACTTGATGGTGGTCCACGTTGCGTTGTCGTCCGACACCTGCAGAAGGTATTCGTTGGCGTGGGCATTCTCCCACGCGATCTTGACGCGGTTGACCGCTACCGATTTGCCGAAATCAAGAGTCAGGTACTGGTCGTCGGTAAAGCCGCTGCTCCAGCGGGTGCCGTCGTTGTGATCGATGGCCGCGGCCGCCGACAGGTCGCCGCGCTCGATCGCGGAAGCGATGGCGGCCGCCGGCGTCAAAGCGGTTTCGGTCGTTTGGACGGTGCTGTCCGCCTTGAGTATTGTTTCTGGCGTGGTGCTTCCGCTTTCATTACCGCCTCCGCAAGCGGCCAGCAAGGCCGCCAGGGCGAGCGGCAACCCTTGGGAAATCCTGTGTTTTTTGAACATGTAGCCTCCGTAAGTGGAATCCTTTCCAATTGCTAATGGGCAATATTGTCCAAATAAACACGGAAGTCAAGGGTGCATTACACTTCTCCTAAGAAAAAGTGAAGATCAAGTAATATTGCTGCTGTCTCTGGAAACGTGAACCCTATGAAAGTGAATTTCGCCGTCACGGCGGCTTGTGTCCTTGGCCTCCTTTATTTTGGCCGAGAGGTGTTGCAACCTGTCGTAACGGCGCTGGTGCTCAGCCTGGCCCTGGCGCCATTGATCCGCACCATGGGCAGCCTGGGACTGTCCCGCGTCAATGCGACGTTCAGCGCGCTGGCGTTGGTGATTGTGGTCTTTGCCGGCACGTTTGCCCTGCTGGGCGCCAATGTCATGGCCCTGACGTCCGACCTGCCGCAATACACCGCCGAAATCCGTTCGAAATCAAAATCGCTGGAAGAACTGGCCCAGCATCCGTTGGCGCGGCTGGCGCCGCAGCTGCTGGAAGAATCGCCCTCGGCGTCGCCGCTTGAAACGGGTCCGCGCCCGGTGCCGGTGGAAATCCGCGAACACGCCAGCACCAGCGACTCCATTGCGAAGGCGATTGGCGTGGTTTCGGGCCCGCTGGGTGAAGCGTTCCTGGTGCTGGTACTGATGATTTTTATCCTGCTGGATCGCGAAAACCTGCGTGACCGCGTGTTGCGGCTGGTAGGCCAGCGTGAGGTCAGCCGTACCATCAAAGGCCTGGAGGACGCAGCGGAAGGCGTGTCGAGGTTCTTCTTTACACAGTTGCTCCTGAACCTGACGTTTGGCGTGGTGATCTCGATCGCGCTTTGGGCGATCAACATTCCTCATGCGGCGCTGTGGGGCGCGCTGTGCGCCGCGCTTCGTTTTGTGCCCTACATTGGCGCCTTGATCGCCGGGGCCGCGATTGCATTGTTCGCCGCAGCGGTGGAGCCGGGCTGGTCGCTCGCCGTCTATGCCATCGTTTTGTTCGTGGTGCTGGAAGTGTTTGTTGCGAACGTTATTGAGCCGCGCGTCTATGGCCATAGCGTTGGCATGTCTCCGCTTGCTGTGATTGTTTCGGCACTGTTCTGGGGCGCCATATGGGGGCCATTGGGCTTGCTGCTCTCCACTCCACTGACGCTTTGCATCGTGGTTGGCGGCCGCTATATCAAGAGCCTGGAGCCGATCAGCATCATGTTCGCCGAGTCGCCGAACACCAACGAGGCGCAGCGCTTTTATCACCGGGTGCTGAGCGGCGACGCCAACGCCATTATCGAAGACGCGCGCACCTTCCTGCGCAAATCCACCCTCGCGCGTTATTGCGACAAGGTGCTGCTGCCGGGACTCGCGATGGCCGGGGCAGGGCTTCAAAGCGGCCAGGAAAGCCGGCTGCGCGCTACCGTGGCGATGGTGGCCGACACTCTGGATGCCGGCCACGCGCCAAGCCGTGCCCGCAGGCGCAATATCTCGATGCTCGACGAGAACATCGGCGCCCACCTGCGCCACCAGCGGGAAGAACGCCTGGGACGCTGGCAGGGTTCCCTTGATGTTCCTGCACGCTCGGTCATCGTGTGTACCTCCATGCCCTGCGTGCGGGAAGAGTTCCTCAGCGAGTTGCTGGTTTTGGTGTTCCGCGACGCGAAACTGGATGCGCGCAGTTTCGTCCTCAACCAGGGCGAACCCGAGGACGACCCGGGCGCCGACAACCTGATTTCCGCCGTCTTCGTGGCGTATCCGATAGAAAGCGCACCAGCGGCCTGGATTGCGGCTGTCACCGAGCTGCGCGCAGCGTTACCCGACGTCCAACTGGTTACCATCCGCCCGCGCGACGACGTGGGCAACGAACACGCAACGGTGGCTTCGCACGTCGACCTGGTACTGCAATCGTTTGAGGAGGCTCTTGCGTTCGTCACGCCCAGCAGGATCGGCTAGAATGCGCGCGAAATGATCCTGCGTGCGCTCCAATTCCTGCTTTTGCTTTGCCTGCTGCCCGCGATGGCCGCAGGCGCAAGGCCGCTCCTCACTGATTACACGCATACAGCGTGGACCGAGCTCGATGGTGCACCGGCTGGTGCGACCAAATTCGCCCAAGGCGCCGACGGCTGGCTATGGATTGCCTCGCCAACCGGCCTGTATCGCTTCGACGGCGTCAGTTTTGAACGCACCGAACGCGTGTATGGCCACGCACTCGAATCCAGCAACCTCATGGCCCTGGCCTCCGCTCCTGATGGAGCGCTATGGGTTGGATACCGTGTCGGCGGCATTTCCGTTTTCCGGAAAGACGGGACACACACCTATGGCGAAGCAGATGGATTGCAGCCTGTCGGGGCCATGCATATTGAGGTGGCTCCGGACGGGGCAATCTGGGTCGCGATGCGCGACGGTGTGGCCGTATTGCCGGCGGGCGGCAAGCGGTTCCAGCGCCTTGGGCAGGAATCCGGCTTGCCGACGATGGGAATCTTCCAGATCCTCTTTGCACGCGATGGCACGACATGGATCGGCACCAACACGGGCGCGTTCTTCCGCAAGCATGGCGAAACCCGTTTCAGCCAGGCCTGGCCACGCAAGGCTCTGGTTGCGCTTTGCGAAGCTCCTGACGGGACCATCTGGGGTAACGACTTCGAACAAGGCTATTACAAGGTCCGTTCCGCTCCACCCGGCCCGGGCGCGGCAATGCCCTCGGAAATTGAAGGCGCAATCATGCGCTTTGACCGGCACGGCACGATGTGGCTCGCGCACCCGGATGGCGTGGAGCGTCGGACGGATCCGGCTACGCGTGGCGACGCGAGCCAGCGCCTGTCAAGCCAGAACAGTATCAGCGGGCCGATGATCGGCGCAATGCTGGAGGACCGTGAAGGCAGCTTATGGTTCAGCACTTCGCAAGGGATCGACCGGCTTCGGCCCAATCGCCTGCGCACCGTTCCCGTCGATAAGCAACTGGAGTTTCCGGCCCTTGTCACCGGACCTTCCGGTGAAATGTGGGTAGGCGACTATGCCGGCGACCTCTGGAGTTTCAGCAGGGAAGGGCGCGTCGCGCGCGAAGTGCCGGGCAAGCTGACCGCCAGCTATACCGGGTCCGACGGCGTATTGTGGCTCGGCGGCATGGACGGCGTGGTACGCCGTGCCGCTGATGGCACGATCGGCCTGATTCCCTTGCCTGACGAGCTGAAAACCTTGCGCATTCACGCCATCCAGCAGGATCGGGAAGGTGCAATATGGGTTTCGATCTCTTCAGGCAAAGGCGTCTACAAGATCGTTGATGGCAGTTGGATCAAATGGGGCGGCGTGCAGGGGATCCCGGATTTGCTTGTCACTTCAATGTCCCGCGACCAGGATGGAAACCTTTGGATGGCGCACTTGCGCAGCATGGTAACCATAGTGAGCAATGGCAAGGCGCGCATCCTTGGCACTGCCGAAGGCCTGCAACTCGGTACGGTCATGACTTTGCACCCCGATGGCAGCAGCATGTGGGCGGGCGGAGAGAAAGGCGTTGCTTTGTTCCGCAATGGCCGCTTTGCAAAGCTGCGCGGCGAACACGACGAAGAATTTCGTGGTGTATCAGGCGTGGTGCGCTTGCCGGGCGGCGACATGTGGGTGAACGGTGCGGATGGCCTCTACCGAATCACTGCCGCATCCCTGGCGGCTTGGGAAAGGGATGGCGTCACACCAGTCGCCTTCGAACGCTTCGACGCACGCGACGGTATGAAAGGACACGCACCCCAATTGCGTCCTGTGCCATCGCTCAAGCTATCTCGCGACGGCATTCTCTGGTATGCCACCGCAAGTTCTGCGGGAACGATCGATCCACAAAATATCCTGCGCAATCCCATCGCTCCACCAGTAGAAGTGGTCGGTGTGACTGCAAATGGCCAGCGCTACGCGATTCCCGGCCATGGCGGGTTGCGACTGCCCGAAGGCACGCGCAATCTGCAGGTCGATTTCACCTCATTGAGCCTGGCGCTTCCCGAGCGCGTGCGGCTACGGTACCGCCTCGCCGGAATGGACCACGAATGGCAAGAGGTCGTGGGGCGACGCCAGGCGTTTTACACGAATATGGCCCCCGGCAACTATCGCTTCGAAGTCACCGGCTCAAACGAGGATGGCCTCTGGAATAACAATGCAGCCGTGCTGGAGATCGATATACCACCGACATTTGTCGAGAGTATCTGGTTCAAGGCGCTGCGGATCATCGTCACTGTGCTTATTTTGTATGCCATCTATGCGATGCGGGTGCATTACCTGACCAAGCTGACGCAGGAACGCATGCTCGAACGCCTGGCGGAACGTTCGCGCATCGCCCGCGCCTTGCACGACACTTTGCTGCAAAGCGTGCAATCCTTGCTGATTTCTTTCGATGCCCATAGCCGGCACCTGAAGGAAGGTTCGCAGGAACGAAACTGCTTGAACCAGACGCTGGATTTCGCTGAAAAGCTGCTGGTGGAAGGGCGCGACCAGATCCTGGACCTGCGCGCTACGCCGTCGCAAGAGGATCTCGGGCAAACGCTGGGGCAGTTCGGCAAGGGGCTGGCCGCACGCAGTACGCACGCATTCGAAGTAAGGGTCAGCGGCACCCCACGTCAGTTGCGCCAGCAAGTGCAGGACGAGCTGTATGCGATTGCGCGCGAAGCGCTGTTCAATGCCTCGCGTTATGCAGGCGCCAGCCGTATCGAACTCGATGTCGTCTACGGCAGCGAATCGGTCGACGTTCGAATTTCCGATAATGGCCGGGGTCTCGACGAAAACATCGCCGCATCGGGGCATCGACCTGGCCATTGGGGGCTGGTTGGCATGCGTGAACGCGCGGCATGTATCGGCGCGACCCTGGAAATCGACAGCAAACCGGGCGAGGGCACAGCCATTACCGTCAGCACGCCGGCGAAAAGAGCCTATTGACGGCCAGCGATCAGCCTTTGCGGCGCGCCTGAAAAGAGCCGATAATAGCGGGCTACGCTATTTTGAGCACTATTCTGGAACATTCCCATGGAAATTAAGGTCAACTTTCTCGATAAGCTTCGTCTAGAGGCGAAATTCGACGATTTCACGGTCATTGCAGACCAGCCAATCCGCTATAAGGGGGATGGCTCGGCGCCCGGCCCGTTCGACTATTTCCTGGCTTCGTCGGCCTTGTGCGCCGCATATTTTGTGAAGTTGTATTGCTCAACTCGCAATATTCCAACTGAAAATATCCGTCTCTCGCAGAACAATATTGTCGATCCGGAAAATCGTTACCAGCAGATTTTCAAGATCCAGGTCGAACTGCCGCCGGATATTTCGGCCAAGGATCGCGAAGGCATCTTGCGCTCGATCGACCGTTGCACCGTAAAGAAAGTAGTCCAGACCGGCCCGGAATTCATCATCGAAGAGGTCGAAAACCTGGATGCCGATGCGCAGGCATTGCTGACGCTTGATCCGGCTTCCGGCAAGAACACCTTCATCCCTGGCAAAGACCTGCCGCTGGAGCAGACCATCGCCAATATGTCAGGTTTGCTGGCGAACCTGGGCATCAAGATCGAGATCGCATCCTGGCGCAACATCGTTCCCAACGTGTGGTCGCTGCATATCCGCGACGCGCACTCGCCAATGTGCTTCACCAACGGCAAAGGCTCGACCAAGGAAAGCGCGCTTGCTTCCGCGCTGGGCGAGTATATTGAACGTATCAGCTGCAATCACTTCTACGCGGGCGAGTTCTGGGGCGAAGACATTGCCAATGCCGACTTCGTGCATTACCCGAATGAGCGCTGGTTCAAGCCGGGCAAGAAGGACGCGCTGCCGCCTGAAATCCTGGACGAGTACAGCCGCGAGATTTACGACCCGGAAGGCGAACTGCGCGGCTCGCACCTGTACGACACCAACTCCGGCAACGTCGAACGCGGCATCTGCTCCTTGCCCTTCGTGCGCCAGTCCGACGGTGAAGTTGTGTACTTCCCGACGAACCTGGTTGAAAACCTCTTCGTCAGCAATGGCATGAGTGCCGGCAATACGCTGGCCGAAGCGCAGGTGCAATGCCTGTCGGAGATCTTCGAAAGGGCGGTTAAACGGGAAATCCTGGAAGGTGAAATGGCGTTGCCCGACGTCCCGCAGGAGGTGCTCGCAAAGTATCCCGGCATCCTGGCCGGCATCAAGGGCCTGGAAGAACAAGGCTTCCCGGTGCTGGTGAAAGACGCATCGCTTGGCGGTACCTATCCGGTGATGTGCGTCACTCTGATGAATCCACGCACCGGCGGCGTATTCGCATCGTTCGGCGCACACCCGAGCTTCGAAGTGGCGCTCGAACGCAGCCTGACGGAGCTGCTGCAAGGCCGTAGTTTCGAAGGCTTGAACGATTTGCCGCGTCCTACCTTCGTCAGCAACGCCGTAACCGAGCCAAACAACTTTGTCGAACACTTCATCGATTCGAGCGGTATTGTGTCCTGGCGCTTCTTCAGCGCCAAATCGGATTACGAATTCGTTGAATGGGACTTCTCCGGCCAGGGCGAGAACTCTAACGCCGACGAAGCCGCAACCCTGTTCGGCATCCTCGAAGACCTGGGCAAAGAAGCCTATATGGCGGTCTACGACGAATTGGGCGCCACCGCTTGCCGCATCCTGGTGCCAGGCTACTCCGAAATCTATCCGGTGGAAGACCTTATCTGGGATAACACCAACAAAGCGCTCCAGTTCCGTAACGATATCCTGAACCTGCATCGCCTCGATGACGAGCGCCTCGAAGCTTTGCTCGAACGCCTGGAAAACAGCGAGCTTGACGAATACGGCGACATTGCGACCCTGATTGGCATCGAATTCGACGAGAACACAGTCTGGGGCCAGCTCACCGTGCTCGAACTGAGGCTGCTGATCAACCTGGCGCTCAACGAATACGAGGCCGCGCGCGAACTGGTCGACGCCTTCCTGCAGTACAACGACAACACGCTGGACCGCGGATTGTTCTACCAGGCCTTGAGCGCCGTACTCGAGGTGCTGCTGGACGAGGAAATGGAACTGGACGACTACGTGGTCAATTTCCGCCGCATGTTTGGCGACGAGAAGATGGACGCGGTGATCGGCTCGGTCGACGGCAGCGTGCGATTCTATGGCCTGACCCCAACCAGCATGAAGCTGGAAGGGCTCGACCGTCACCAGCGCAAGATCGACAGCTACCGGAAGCTGCACGCAGCGCGTGCCAAAGCCGCCGCCAAGTCGAATTAAGCGCGCACAGGCAGGCATCCCAGGCTGTTAAGCGTGCAGGCGAGGGCGGTTTCCAGGGGAGTATTCGGTTCGGTGCCAAGCACGTTCCGAAGCTGCTGGTTTTCCATCCGGACTGCACGCTGCCACAGATAGCGCATCTCCATCATTTCGCGCAAGGTCTCGTTGAACGGCGCGGCGAGACGGATAAGCCACCATGGAAACGCCTTCAGTTTCGGCTTTTTGCCCCCATGCGATTCGACGATACGCTGGATGGCACGGCCAATTTCGGCACCGTCCCGATCCCAATAGCCGGCCATATGGTAAGTCGCGAAGGGCGGCAATTGATCGCGTATATCCAGCAGTGCAATCATGGTGGCTGCCACATCGGGCAAATAGGCAAATTGATGGCCAACGCCTGATGCACTTGGCAGCCTGATTTCCGCCGGCACTTCGCCGGGCCGGATCATGCCTTGTGAAAGCCAATTATTACGCGCGCCCGGCCCGAAAAAGTCGCCAGCGCGAACCACGATGACGCGCACATTCCCACGTTCGCTGGCTTCTTGCAGGCGCTTCTCCATCTGGACGCGGATTTTGCCTTTACGCGTAAGAGGGCTCTGCACCGAATGTTCGTGGAGCAGGGGAAAAGCATCGGGGCCGTAGTTATAGACCGTTCCCGGCAGGACTATGGTTGATCCTTGCGTGGCCGCCGCAGCGATGGTGTTGTCAATCATCGGCAAAACCTGCTGTCCCCATCCACGGTAGCCCGGTGGATTGACGGCATGGACGATCACGGAACAACCTTCAGACGCCCTGCCCACATCTTGTGCATTCATCGCATCGCCTTCGATCCACTCGACACCTTCAGCGATGCGTCTGGCCACGCCAAGGCCGCGTTTCATCGCACGGACGTTCCAGCCTTGTGTCACCAGCTGACGCAGCATTTCTCCACCGATCCCGCCACTCGCACCGAGGACCAACACCGTTTTCGCATCCATCTTTGACTCCGTAAAGTTGACTATGAGGCAAATTATCGCCAAACTTGGGTCAAACGAAAATTCCCTAAACACATACATCCGCTATACATATTTGTATGCCTACGTCGATTCCCTGGGACCTGTACCGGACCTTTTTAAGCGTTCTGAACGCACAATCGCTGTCAGGAGCCGCGCGAAGTCTCGGCTTGACCCAACCGACCGTCGGACGCCACATATCCGAGCTTGAATCCAGCCTTGGACTGGCCCTGTTTACTCGCTCCCAGACCGGACTTCAGCCCACGGATGCTGCCTTGGACCTGCGGTCCCAGCTCGAAGAAATGCAGCATGCCGCGGCATCGATTGAACGCAGCGCCCATGGCCACAACCGTGTTCGGGGCGCCGTCCGGATTTCAGCAAGCGAAGTCGTAGGCGTGGAAGTCCTGCCGCCGATCCTTGCGCCGCTCCGGGCTAAATACCCGGAACTGGTCATCGAGCTAGTTTTGAGCGACGCAGTACAGGATTTGCTTGGCAGAGAGGTAGACATGGCCGTGCGAATGACACAGCCGCAACAGGATCTTTTGCTGGCCCAGCGCGTTGGAGAAGTCGCGCTCGGATTCTATGCACACAAAGACTATCTGGCAGCGCGAGGCGAGCCGAAAAAGCTGGCCGACCTGGCGGGCCATAGCCTGGTCGGATTCGATCTGGAGACGCCGTTCTTAAGAGCGGCCGGCGCCAAGTTGGGCGGATGGAAGCGAGAAGGTTTCGCTTACCGGTGCGACAGCAATCTGGCGCAGATGGCGTTGGTCCGTGCCGGCGCAGGTATCGGCGGCTACCAGGTTGGCCTCGCAGCACGCGACCTGAACCTGGTGCGCGTCCTTGAAAAAGAAATGCACATGACGATGACGACTTGGGTGACCATGCATTCGGATCTACGGCATAGTGCGCGTTGCAAAACGGTTTTTGATGTCCTGGTCGGTGGCTTGAAGGCCTTCTGGGGATAATGCATAACTTCGCATAATCTATATTATGTCAAATATCATAATCACAGTATGACCGACACCACGGCGTGTTTTGAGACCACCTGCTCGCGATCGTCCCACATCAGCCAATTTGGAGCCATCGTGTTTCTTCGTCCGCAGGTGGTTTCGTTCTAGTGCCAATTCAGCTTGGACTCAACACGAAGTGCACGTCCTTATCGCTCTCCCAATTTCCGACGCTGCGTCTGAAGGGAAATTCGCGCACTTCCAAGCGATGATGCCATCCGGCCTGATTAGAACTGCGCCCTCGTTTCCCACACCGAATCGACGGCTGAATTGCGCATCGGGCGGAAATTCAACATTCACATTCACCTGGATCGCATTGAACGGCACCGACAGCCGTGTTGCGACTTCGTTCCCGATCTCTATCCAACGAGAGTCCTCGGTAATCAACACCAGGTCATGCGCAATCAGATCGAGCGTCGCTACGCGCTGTTCTCCCTTCCGCACCCATATATGAGGGACGCGTGTCCCCGGCTCGCCTGCCCATTCTTCCGGACTCGCTGCCGGCGGGAGACTCCGTCCCGTGCCAACCACAGCAGATGACAGGTGCAACTGTCCGAGCTCCAACGCCTCATTTCCATACAAGACTTCACCCTCCAGCGCGTGGCCAACCCATGGGGCATAATCGGGACGTGCGAAGGTTTACTGGTGTCGTAGCCAGCCGATCGGTTGTCGTTCTTCGTTGTAGCTGTCCAGTAAGTGCGGAGCCGAAACCCCTTTTAGTACCCATTCGAGTTTCCATGCAAGGTTCCACGCATCGTCGATGCCGGTGTTCGCGCCAAAGCCGCCGCGGGTTGGCGGTAGCTGGTGCGCCGAGTCGCCGGCCAGGAACACCCTCCCATCGCTATACCGCTCGGCAATGCGCCCTGCCATTTCCCATCGGCCGGTGGTAAGAATTTCGAAGTCCGAACTGTCGCCCAAAGCCTTCCTGACCAAATCCCTGGGAACGGCTTCGATGTACTCTTGGCGATCATCGAACATCAATACCCAGCGTCCGTCGCCATAGGATGTCAGGAATCCACTGAATTCGGGCTGTTCGATATTGAATTGCTGTACGCCTTTTGCAAGAATGGCGTCCGCTGACGGGCAATGGAAAAGGATGCTCCGCAGCGTACGCAAGTGCCCAACGCCGTGCCGCTGGATACCGAGCGCCTCGCGGATGCTGCTATCAGCGCCATCGGCTGCGATGACGTAATCAGCCAAGAGGTGGTAGACCTTACCGCTGGCACGTTCACGCACGTCGACGCAAACTCCATCGGCACGTTGTTCGAAGCTGAGTACTTCTACACCCAGGCGCAAGTCGGCTCCGCGTGCTGCTGCCTCCATGCGCAGGATTGGTTCAAGCTTGTCCTGGGCGATGGCCGCACCTGTGACTGGCGAAGCCATGACGGTGTGCTGAGCTTCCTGTCCCGGAGTCCAATCCGATTCGCCGTACCAGTCACCAGCCAGGCTTGTCGCGCGTACGCGCCGCAAACGGCTCCCTGCTGAAACTTGGGGAATCTGGTCGGCGATGCCGACGGCGCGATAAAACTCGAGCGTGCGTTCGGTAAAGCCCATTGCCCGAGGATGTGGTGAACTGCCTTTATGCTTTTCGATCACAACAGGCTTGATGCCTCGCCAAGCGAGAAACAGTGCTGCAGACAGCCCGACCAGACTGCCGCCAACAATTACAACGGAGGTACGCTCAAAACCAGGATTTTTTGACATGATTCGTCCTTGAAAGATGCCGGGGCACGGCGAAGGACGAAACGAAGCTTCTCGGAGCGCGGAAATATCTTGATGAGCCGCCTATACCCAACGAGAAGGCGACGTACGTCCGCCTCTCGTCGTGGTCCACGGCCCTTTTGGGCTGGATTCTAGCTCGGGTGAAGATTTGAGCTGACCGGGGCTTACCAAACCGGTCCACCATTTTCGACACCGGGAGGATAAACCAAAGACATCTACCACGCAAGGTGGATATATACGGCCCGCTTTGAGCGAGCCGTTCCGGGGCCATGCGGGCCGTCAGATGATCAATATGCAGCCCTCGAGCGCAAAACCGTCATCCCATCCCTGTTCTTCGCCGCCATGGAAACCGCCGGCACATAGCGCATGAAATCGTAGCGCGGCAATGCTGGTGTCGATACGGTTCCGGACAGGGCGAACACCGGGACGAACATGTCCTGCACTTCGCGCGGCGGCAATGCGTAGAAGCCGATCTGGCAGTCGTGGAACTGGACCGATGCCTCGCCGGCCCGCAGCTGTGCAAAGCTTTCATCGCGCATCAGGATGTCCATCAGGTGGTCGGGCGAAATGGTCGTCGCTTCGCCAGCGACGTCGACTTCGCGCCAGAAGCGCAGCATTTCGTCGACGCTACCGCCCTCGCCGACCGACACCTGGATCTTGGCGCCTGGTCCAAAGAATGGCAGCCCGGCTTCCTTGAAACGCATGTTCACCTGGCGGGCAATCGGAAACACGGTGTCTTCCTTGTCGCCGGCCTTGCGGAAGCAATATTCCAGGTCGGTGACCGAATGCACGGCCGCGGACGTGTGCATCAGGTCCATTTCCCGCAGTTTTCTCATGGCGAGATCAACGGCTTCTTTTTCGTCCGGCAGCCTGGGTTGATATTCCGCTTCGCTTTTCTGGCCTGGGCGTGCGCTGTAACGCACCGAGCCCGTGGCCACAAAATATTCCAGCGAAGACTGCTCGTCGCGTGCGATCATTCGCGCGCCCATATCCTGCGGGCGGGCTTTGACGCCGAACCGTTCGGCGCATTTGCTGGCGAGGTCCATCACAGCGCCGTCGATACGGCGCGGCCGCATCAGGCAAACCGATTGTTGCGCCGGCATTTTAGGAAAAGTAAACAATTCGTAGTTCATGAGAATCTCCTAGCAAGCGCCGCGCAGATAGTAATGGATGGTTGGAACAGCGGGATCGGGCGAAACGAAGCCCTTGCCATGCCAGTGGTCCTCGTAAGTATTGGTGCCAGCGGCATCGGCGCGCAGGTAGGCCCAGCGGCAGTCGGAGCCTTCGGTCTCCTGGGCGGCAGCGATCCAGGCGTCGCGTACGCGCCAGCCGTTGTTCAGGTGGTCGGCGAAATAGCGCCCGCGATTGGTTTCATCGTGGCACACGGTGTCGAATCCCAGCATGTAGTGCAGGCCGGTGAACGAAGGTCCCCAACGGTCAAACACGCCTTCGCGCTGCAAGACCTGGCAGGCATGGAACGCGATCCACTCAAGGTCGATATCGCCCAGGCGCACTTCACCCGGCGTGGCCTGGCCGCTGTCGATGGTGGTGCCGAAGATCGGTCCCTGCGGATTGCCGTGCCCAGCGAAAAACGCGATGTCGACGTTGTCGGCCCAAGCGCTATCGCCGCCGGACATCGGGCTGCCAGCGCCCTGCTGCTCAAAATCCCTGTCCCACGCCAGGTTGTCGCCCCAGGCGAACTGACGAACTGCGTGGAGCGTGTTGTAGAAGCCTTCGGCAGCGGCTCTCGTATTCGAGACGTCGGCAGCACGCCCGTTGTACTTCATGACCCATTCAATGCCCATTCCCATGATGTATCTCCGTAATTGATTCAAGACGCCCCACCGGTACTGTCTGGTGGGATGTCCTGAACTTTACGGATGCCGCTGGTTCCGGGGATCCGTGCTGGTACCTAACTTTGGGAACTGCCAGCACCTAAAATACGCTCGCGCTGCCCTTCCCTTTAAGGGACAAAGAAGGTAACGCTATATTGGAAGGACTTGACTTGGTCGCCAACTTTCACATTGCTGATCTGCACATTGAACTTGGTGTCAGCCGGCGAGCGCGACCACTCGCTGGCATCGGCAGTCAATTTCCAGCTCATGGTGTTGTCGCCATAACCGTTCGGCAATTGACCGACACTGCCAACGGAGAGCACTTTGCCCTGGTCATTGCTCATTGCCACGCTTGCGCCACTGAAGTCTGCGCCTGGCAAGGAGAAACTCCATGGATGGCTCGGGTCCGCCACTTTGGAAGTCCATGGGACATAGCCGCGTGCCGGCCAGGCTACTCCTGTGTCCGCTACGCTCGCCGGTGCCGCCACAGTTCCGCCAAACACCCACAAAACATTGGCCCGGGTTGTGTCGCCGGTACCAACTTCGCCCAGGCGCGAATAGAGCACCCAGCGGCGGTGCCCCAGGCTGGTGGTGCCGGAATCGGCGATGTATGCGCGTACCGCATTCGGTCCGGCGTTGCCAAGGGCTAAGTTCGAACTGCCCGCTGCAGTTGCGCCATCAGCCGAGTAGCAAGTCCACGAAGTTGGCGGCGAGTGGCTTAACTGGGAATTTGCGTCCATCATCAGCGCAGCTTGCTGCGCCATGGCGGAGTGCGTGAGATTCAGGGAAATATTCCCTGGTAAGCCGGCCAGTACCCGGAAACTGTTCACGGTATTGACGACGGCTGCCTTGTATTCAGCGGAGGTGGTGCCGGCCACACAGCCTTGAGTGGAGCCTGTCCATTGCATCGGAACCGAAAATGCGGGCAACATCGTGCCGTTGTAAAAGGCGGCCACTTCCGCCCTGCTGTTTGTGTTGATCGCCGCCATTCCTCCCGTTGATGGTGTGGTGGGCGTGGTGGGCGTTGTAGGCGTTGTAGGTGTAGTCGGCGTCGTGGGGGGCGTGGGAGTCGTGGGCGTAGTAGGCAGTGATTGTTCAGGCGTTTTCGATGCTTCGGAACCACCTCCACCGCACCCTGCCGCCAATGCAGTTAATGCCGCCAGCAGAATTCGCGCCACAGGAGTCGTCGTTGTCAGTTTAATCATAAATCTCTACTTATTGCCGAGTGAAACATTATTCGAGGCAGCATTATCACTTGACCGCGCCAAATGCCGCGTCTGATTGACTTTTATGATGAATCTGACAGCGCTGGATCTTGCATTTACTTGGATTAACTGATCGGTAGTATAGTTTCACCCCGGAATGCCAACTTGCCAAAAAAACTATAGATGTCCGATACCCTGATCAAGATTAATCGCTGGCCCGTTGTCGGGCCGATTGTGCGCGCCATCGGCCTGCCGAACCCGACCGAGTTGCAGCGTTCTGCGGCCCCCTATGTAGCCCATCCCTTCGAGTCAAAGTCATTCATGCTTGCGACTACGGAGGGCTGTTACGCGTCCGTTCCTCTTTCCTCGGTACTTCAGGTTGCTGGCGCCAGGGAGGCAACGGACTCTATCGATATTTTTGTGATGGACGCCACCGGCTGCAGGAAAGTCGCCGACCTGCGTGACGTATATTCGGCTTTCCATCAGCATATAAGTCGCATCGCGCGCAACGGGCGCGTTCTTCTCATCGCGCCCCCACTTGCTGCAACAGCTGATCCCGTGGCAGCTGCCGTGGCGCGCGGGCTGGAAGGATTCATCCGTTCGTTGGCCAAGGAACTTGGCCGCCGTGGTGTAACGGCGAACCTGGCCAGCGTGCCGCCGCAGGCTTTGGCCCGTATTGACGGCGTCGTCCGCTTTTTCTGTGGCCCGCAATGTGCCTACGTTTCCGGCCAGGTTGTGCACGTGACGGATGCCGCCAGCGTTCCGGGCACCCTGCCCTCAACTGCCGCTTTGGCCGCTAAAGTCGCCCTGGTGACTGGTGCCGCACGTGGCATTGGCCTCGCAACAGCAGAACGCCTGGCGCAGGAAGGCGCCAAAGTGGTGGCTGTTGACATTCCTGCTTCCGCTGAAGAACTAAAATCCGTTGCGAGGCGATTGGGGGCCATCCCGCTGGCGCTCGATATCGCAGCATCTGAAACTGCTGCGATCCTTGGCGAATTCATTCGGGAGAACTTCGGCGGTGTCGACATCGTCGTGCACAACGCCGGTATCACGCGTGATCGCACTTTGGCGAAAATGGAAGCACGCCAATGGGACCAGGTGCTGGACATCAACCTGTCGGCCATTACGGCAATCGACAAGCTATTGCAGGACGAATCCCTGCTGCGTGAGCATGGGCGCGTAGTCTGTATGTCCTCGATCAGTGGCATCGCGGGCAATTTTGGCCAGACGAATTACGCCACTTCGAAGGCCGCCCTGATAGGCTACGTCGCGGCACAAGCACAGGTGCATGCGCGGCGCGGGATCACTTTCAATGCCGTTGCGCCGGGCTTTATCGAAACGCCGATGACACAAAAAGTCCCCTTCCTGACGCGTGAGATAGGCAGGCGCCTCAATTCCTTGTCCCAAGGCGGAAAACCCCGTGATGTGGCGGAGCTGGTGACTTTCCTTTGCACTCCTGGCGCTTGCGGTATCAGCGGTCAAACGATCCGGGTATGCGGACAAGGACTGATGGGTGCTTGACAGCACCCGGACAACTATTCAATTGAAAGGTGACGCACACTACCAACGTCGAGAACTGTTTTTCGATGTCGCCTTGGGAAAACTAGTTAAGGCTGCGCAAGATCGTCATTGCCGTACAGAAATTAGTATCCTTCCGGTGACGCCCACCTCCGCTCAGCGTCCCAGGCGGCTGCCAGCACGGCAGTGAGCCACGCCTCATCTGTATTAACTTGCAATTGAATGTCGGAAATCTTTACATTTCTTCAAGCGCGATGCCCAGTCGACACACTAAGTGACTGATAGTAAAGCGGCTTCTTTGCCGGGCCCGTTTATTGCTAAACAATTTCCCGTTGTATTCATTCACTGAGCAATATTCTCGGGAGGAATTCACGTGCGACAATTCATTGCGAAAAGGCTTTTCGGCGTAGCACTTGCGCTTGCCGCCATCAGCGGCGCCGCGCACGCAACACCAAGCGGCACCATCACCCCCTTGATCACGTCGGGAGCCCTGCCCGATACGCCGGCGGCCCACGTGGATCCCAATATCGCTGCTTCACGCTTCTCAGGCGTCGTTTCCATCAATATCCGGTATGACGGTCTGAGCTATATCTGCTCCGGCGCCCTGGTCGGCAAACGCCAGGTGGTCTCGGCCGGACATTGCGTGGATACCAATGGCAAAGGCAGCCTGATCGACCTCAACAAGCCTGGCAACGATGTGCGCGTCGTCTTCAACGCTTCCGCAACGCCGGGCGACCCGGGCCGCGCTGTCGTCACTGCCAGCAAGGTCCAGATGAATCCGAACTATGCCGGCTTCGGCAACTGCCCGGCGGGCGTGCCGGGCTTCTGCGTGAATGATGACCTGGCCGTGATCACGCTGGGCCAGGATGCTCCGGCCTCAGCCAAGATCTACAAAGTGGCGGGACAGCAGTTGCAGGCAAATACCCGCATCATCATGGCTGGCTACGGAACCTCCGGCGACGGCATCAACGGTTATACGATCAGTCCCGACTTCCGCGTCAAGCGCACAGGCGAAAACATTGTCGACCTTTTCGATGGCAATGACGAACAAGGTTTCAATGGCCCGAATGAAGTCTGGTACGCGGACTTCGACGGCAACGGCCACGATACGTTCTGCGAGTGGAACCTGGCATGCTCGGCGAAACTGCCCAATGACCGCGAATCAGGCATCGGCGGTGGCGATTCGGGCGGCCCATCCTTTATCGAGCAATCCGGCGAGTTGATGCTGATTGCGACGAACACCTTCGGCGGCACGCCGGACGGCCTGGCCGGAGGTGCTTTCGGCACCTACTTCGGCGGCATCGTCCTGCATAGCTATCTGGATTACCTGATCAGGGCTACTGACGGCGCGCTCCAGGTAGTACCGGAGCCAGCGAGCATGCTGGTGTTTGGACTTGGCCTGCTGGCGCTTGCAACTGCGCGCCGCCGAAGCCAGCGGCGTTGACACGATCAAAGGGCGGGCTGCATCGCGTTCTTCAGCGCTGCAGCAGCACGCTCCCTCGACGAGCGCTTCCTCCACCAGATGACAACGCCGGTCACGCTCAGCATCGCAACCACAATGCCCATCGCAGAAATCAGGATGCGCCCGGGCAGCCCCAGGATACGGCCGGAATGCAGAGGAAATTGCGCCTGGACGAAAATGTCGGCCGCCGTCCCTTTCCAGGGTTGGCGGTCGCCAAGCAGGCGACCGTCGATGCCGTCGAAATACAGTACCGCCGGACCTACCCCACCCGCGCCGTGATCGTCGCCTGGATTGAAGAAGCTTACGCCATACATGCCATAGGCCTGCGAATAGAACACGCTGCCGGCCGGCTCCTTCCACTTGCGACGGTGCGCTTCCTGCGCGGCCTGCTGCAGGACCTTTTCATAGCCTAACTGTGCCAGGATCGGGTTGCGCAAGTCACGCGGTACCCGGGTGTCGAAAGGCGTAGGCGTCACTTCCGACACCGTCATCATTACCGGATAAAAGACTTCGCGGTACAGGTTCAGCGAAAACGCCGTGAACGCCAGGATGAACAGCAGGCCCCACGTCCACAGGCTGAAGGCGCGGTGCAGGTCGAAATTGAGTTTGATGCCGCCGCCCCAGCGCACTTTCCATGCTGGCTTCCAACGCTGCCACCAGCCGCGCGCGGAAGCCGTTCTGGCGCGCACTGGCAACGTGAGGTAAAAACCGACAAAGCTGTCGACCACCCACAGCATCGCGATCACGCCCATCAGCCAGATGCCCCAGCGGTCGATGCCCCACATCTCGGGAATATGCAAGGAGTAATGCAGCCGGTAGAGGAAGGAGACCAGGGTCTCTTTGCTGATTGGCCATACAGCGCCCCATTCGCGCTTGCCAAGCTCAGCGCCGCTGACAGGATCGACGAAGACCTGGTTGAAGCCCGTGGCATCGACGCCAAAGCCCAGGGCTCTCCCCTGCTCTGCATGCAGCGGAATATATGAAACCTTCGCACCGGGATGGCGTTGTTCTACCTTCCGCGCCAGTTCCAGCGACGACTGGGGTGTGCCGGGCGTATGTGCTTCCATTAAATGCGGATTGAGCAAATCATCCAGTTCATGGTCCCAGGAAATCGCAGCTCCCGTCAGGCCGCTGACGAACAGGAAGCCTGCCGTAAGCAGCCCAAGGTAGCGATGTATCAGCGTCAAGGTCGCGCGCATGTCAGGCTCGCTCTCAGAAACGATACTTCAGGCTTGCGGAAACGCTGCGCGGAGCTGCGTAGGTAATGGCGCCATAGGCTGCGAACATGCCGAAGTGCTTCTTGTCGAACAGGTTGTTCACGTTGACCTGTGCTGAAAGCTGTTTCGTTATCTCGTAGCGCGCCATCAGGCTGGCCAGCGCGAACGAATTCTGCTCGATCAGTCCATTGGTGCCGGCTGGAGCAGCCGGATCAAGCGTATAGGTGCGGCTTTCCCAGTTCACGCCGCCGCCAACCGTAAGCGCCTCCAGGCGGTAAGTGGTGAAGACGCGCAAAAGCTTGCGTGGATAAACGCTGTTGATGTCGGATCCGGCCGCGTCCTTCGCCTTGAACTGGGAATAACCTGCGGTGGCGTTCCAGCCGCGCGCGAGTTCCCCCGACACCTCAAACTCAAACCCATCGCTTTTGGCGCCGTTTGCAGCGCGGTAGTAGGCTTCCGGCGCCAGCGGACCGTTGCCATCGCGGTCGATCAAGCCCGCTTCCTGGGCAAGTTTGTCCTGCTTGATTTTGAAGACGGCAAGCGACGCCTGCACCCGGCCATCCAGGAACTCGCCTTTTACACCGGTTTCATAGCTCTTGCCAACCACAGGGTCGAGGATATTCCCGGCCAGGTCCTTGCGATTCTGTGGCTGGAAGATGTCCGTGTAACTGGCATACGCCGAAAGGCTGTCGGTGAGGTCATATACCAAGCCGGCATATGGGGTCAGTTGGTGATCGTGCTTCAGCTGGTAGGCAGGACTCCAGGCGCCGACCCCGGTTTTGTCGTAATTGGTGACGCGTGCGCCGACAATGGCCTTCAAGGGATCGGTGATCGAGAAGCGCGCAACGCCGTACACCGCTTCTTGTCTGGTTTGGCTGCTTTCATAGAAGGTCGGCGTGCCCCACTGCGGCTCCGGGTAGGCAGCGCCGTTCCAGGTGTTGAAGTTGCCCACCGGAGGATAGCCGACGCCGTAATCGGCGGCCCGGCTGTCGGCATTGAATTCCTGCTTCGAATGCATATATCCGATCGCCGCTTCGTGCTTGCGGCCGGCGAGTTCAAATGGGCCGCTTCCGTGCAGGCTGAAGTCATCCTGCCTGGTATGGGTAATATAAGAACCAGCGAAGGCGCCTACGCCCAGTCCCGTAACCCGGTCTGGAACGCCCGACAGGTAAAGCAGCGCGGAATCGGCTTTGCGGTCGCCATGACTGAAGCTGGCGCGCAGTTTCCAGCCGTTGTCGAAACTGTGCTCAAGATTGGCAAACGTGTTCTCGTATTGGGAGTTCCAGCGCGTCCAGCCGGCCGCCGAAGTCTTGGAGACGTCCCAATTGGTCTTGCTGCCGTCCGTGTACCAGTATGGCAGGCCGCCCCACATTGGCCCTTTGGGATCGTTTTCCTGTCGGCTATAGCCGGCCGACAGTACAGTACGAGGCGTCAGGTCTGCCTCCACCGTGCCGTAGAAAGTGTTGCTTTTGCTCTTCAGCAGATCGACCCAACTGTCGGCGCGCTGGTATTCACCGACCACGCGCGCACGCACGCTACTGTCGGCATTGAGCCCGCTCGCAACGTCCACCATGCCGCGCCGCTCGTTCCAGCGCCCGATGCCCACTTCCGCACTGCCGGTCAGCTCCTTGCTTGTGGCGCGCTTGCGCACCAGGTTGATGGCGGCAGAGGGATTGCCGGCGCCGGTCATCAGCCCGGTGGCACCGCGCACGACTTCGACGCGGTCGTAAATGGCCAGGCTGCCCACGACTTCCCCGGAACTCCAGGGCTGGTCCCAGGTGGTCGGCACGCCGTCGATCTGGAGGTTGTCGATATCGAAGCCGCGCGCGGTAAATCCGGCGCGGTGGGTTTCATACTGGTTGACCGAAATCCCGGTCACATTGTTGACGACGTCGGTAACGGTTTCCAGGGCCTGGTCTTCAATACGCTGCTGGGTCACCACCGAGATTGACTGCGGCGTGTCGCGCAGCGAAATATTCAGTGGCGTGGCAGTGTTGCTTCGCTCGGTGGTGTAAGAATCCGGCTTCTGCGCGGTCACCTGGATTTGCGGCATGACCGCCGCTTCTTCTGCCAACGCCGCCAGCGGAAACGCCAGCCCAAGCAGTGCCACCAACTTCTTCTTATCCATCGTTACCTCAGCTAATTAGACGAGTATTAGCTGGCAACAGGCTGGCTCAAATACGAAAACGCAAATGATAACCATTCTCATCTAAAAGTCAATACTTGCTTATGCAAGTTACTGGATTAGAGTGAAATTGACCCAGATCATGCCGCTGGATTGCGTGAAAGCCTAGACTTTTTCCCATCTATCCATCTCGGAGGCTGCCATGGGGTTCAAGACCGTCGTCGTCCACATCAATAGTTCCGGTTCGACCGAACGCAGGGTACGGCTCGCTTCCCAGATCGTGCGCCTGGCAAAGGGACGCCTGGTGGGAGCGGCCATGAGCGGCATCTCGCGGTTCCTGTATGCCGACCACGCCACCGCAATGGGCGTGAGCCTGGCCGCGCAATGCATTGACGAAGCGCGCGAACACGCCCGCGCCAACCTGCGGCGTTTCGAAGCCCAGTGCCAGATGCTCGACTTGCAGTCCTTCGAATCGCGCCTGCTCGACGACCAGGCCGCCGACGGCCTCGTGCTGCAGTCACGCTACAGCGATCTTGTGGTGCTGGGCCAGGTAAATCCGGACGATCCGGTATCGCCGCTGGAAGAGGAAACGCCGGAATATGTCGCCATGAACAGCGCGCGGCCGGTCCTGGTGGTGCCTTACGCCGGCCATTTCGAAGCGCCTTTCAAGCGTGTGCTGGTCGCCTGGGACGGCAGCATGGAGGCTACCCGCGCCATTACGGCGGCCCTGCCGTTGCTGGAACATGCAGGCAGGGTCACGCTGGCGGTCTTTAACGCCGGCCGCGAACCGGACTGCCACGGCAGCGAACCGGGCGCCGATATGGCGCTGTACCTGGCGCGCCACGGCATCAAGGTCGAGGTCTCCTCGCAGGTGACCAGCATCGACGTTGGCTCGGCCCTGCTTTCCTTTGCCGCGGATACCGATGCCGACCTGCTGGTCATGGGCTGCTATGGCCATAGCCGCTTCCGCGAGATCATGCTCGGCGGGACGTCCCGCACGGTCTTGCAAAGCATGACTCTTCCTGTCCTGATGGCGCATTAGGTCTATACTGGCCTGCATGCCTAATCCATTCGCCAATGTGGCCGCCGCATGGCTGGCGCATCCCCTGGAGATGGCCCGGGCGTGGCAGGAGCTTGCCACGGTCGCCTGGGCTACCGGCATGCCCGCGCCGTTGGCGGAAGCTGCGGAAGGCGACGACCGGTTCAGCGACGATGCCTGGCGCGACAATCCTTTCTTCCATGGGCTGATGCAGCAATACCTCGGCTTCACGCGCACGCTGGAGCGGCAGGTGTACGACACGCCCGGCGTGGAGGAAAGCGAAGCCCATAGCGCAGCCTTCTGGCTGCGCCATTGGTGCAACGCTATCGCCCCAAGCAACTTCGCGTTGACGAATCCCGTGGTGCTGCGCCGCGCGTTTGACAGCGGCGGCGCGAGCCTCAAGCACGGCTTTGAAGAGTGGTTGCGCGACTTGCTTGCAGGGGACCTGCGCATGGTCGATCCGGCACAATTCCAGCTTGGACGCGACCTGGCAGCGACGCCTGGCCGTGTCGTCATGCGCAACCAGATGATGGAGTTGATCCATTACACGCCGGCCTGCAAGGAAGTCCGTTCGATGCCGCTGGTGCTGGTGCCGCCCTGGATCAACAAGTACTACATCCTCGACCTTACCTCCCAACAGAGCATGGTGCGGCACCTTGTTGAACAAGGCTTCGACGTTTTTGCCATGAGCTGGAAAAACCCGCATGCCAATATGCAGGACGTGAGTTTCGAAAATCACCTGTTCGATGGCATCCTCGCTGCGATCGAAGCTGCGCGTACCATCGCGGGTGTGCCGCAGGTTCATGCAGTTGGCTATTGCATCGGCGGAACCGCCCTGTCAGCATTGATGGCGTGGTTGAACCGCCGCCACCGGGCAGCCCGCGACATACCTGTCGCCCACTGGACCCTGTTGGCCACCCTGACCGATTTCTCAAAGCCAGGCGATATTGCCAGCTTCATCAACGACGAGAGCGTGGCGCTGCTTGATGGTCTGATGGCGCGCCAGGGCTTCCTCGACTCGCACCAGATCGGCTGGAGCTTCCGCATGCTGCGCCCGAACACGCAGATCTGGCGCTATGTCGTGCATAAATACCTGCTCGGCGAACCGGCGCCGGCGCTGGCGCCTTTGGCCTGGAATTCGGACGGCACGCGGCAACCGCGCGCAACGCATAGCTTCTGCCTGCGCGAACTGTACCAGGCCAATAAACTGGCCCACGCCGATGCGCTTGAAATCCGCGGCCAGAAGCTGGACCTGGGACGCATCCGGCAGCCCTTGTACGCCGTGGGCGCGGTGGCCGATCACATCACGCCCTGGCGCAGCACCTATCGCAGCGCGGCCCTGGTCGGAGCACCGGTGCACTACGTCCTGACCGCCTCCGGCCATATCCTCGGCATCATCAATCCGCCAGGCGGCAGCGCCAAGCAGCAATTCTGGTCGGCGCCCCTGATCGCGGGCCGCGACGCCAAAGACTGGCTGGCGGTACAGTCGCCGACATCAGGCTCCTGGTGGCAGGACTGGACTGCGTGGCTGCATGCCCGTTGCGGAGCATGGCACGTCCCGGCAGCGCAACCGCATCCGGACTATCCGTGGCTGTGCGACGCGCCCGGAAATTACGTGCGCGAGCGTTGATCGTGGCCTTATAATTTCGGCCATGAATAATGAGCAGAAACAATTCCGCCGGCGCCTCGCCGTGCTGGGCGCGATCTCCCTTTTAGGCTTTGCCGCCCTGGCCGGCCGTGTCGTCTGGCTGCAGGCCCTCCAATGATTGCCAATGCTTCGCTGTGGCGCCGCCTGCGGCCGGTGCTGGCTGTCGACGCGCCTCTGGCAGCGATTCTTGGATTGCTGCTGATGGCTGGCCTCGTCACCTTGTACTCAGCTTCAGCCGATTTCCCTGGCCGCTTTGCGCTCCAGTTGCGGCATGTGCTGATGGCACTGGCCTTGATGTGGACCGTGGCAAACATTCCTCCGCCCTTGCTGATGCGCCATGCAGTAACGCTTTACTCCCTTGGCGTGGCCTTGCTGGTGGCGGTTTTCCTGTTTGGCGTGACGAAGAAAGGCTCGACGCGCTGGCTCAATCTGGGCCACGACTTCCAGCCGTCGGAGATGATGAAAATCGCCATGCCCATGATGCTGGCCTGGTTCTTCCATCGCTTCGACGGCGTCAAAGGCTGGCAGGTATTCGTTGCCGCCGCCGTGCTGCTGGCCATCCCCGTCGGCCTGATTGCAAAGCAGCCCGATTTCGGCACGGCGATGCTGGTACTGGCAGCGGGTTTCTATGTGATCGTACTTGCAGGCCTGTCGTGGAAGGCCTTGGCGGCGCTTGCAGCCTGCGGCCTCGCAGCCGTGCCGGTGGTTTGGCAGTTGCTGCACGACTTCCAGCGCCAACGCGTGCTGACCTTCCTCAATCCCGACGCCGACCCGGCGGGCAAAGGCTTCCAGATCACGCAGGCAAAGATTGCCATTGGTTCGGGCGGCATGGCCGGCCGCGGCTGGATGGACGGGACCCAGGGCCACCTCGGCTTCATTCCTGAGCGCTCCACCGACTTCATCTTTTCGGTATTCGCCGAAGAATTCGGCCTGTTCGGTGGCATCGCGCTGTTGCTGATGTACGCCTTGCTGATCTGGCGTGGACTGCAGATTGCGTCGGGCGCGGTGACGCCATTTTCACGCCTGCTTGGCGGCGCAATCACCATGATCCTGTTCACCTACGCCTTCATCAATATCGGCATGGTCAGCGGCGTGGTGCCGGTGGTTGGCGTTCCCCTGCCCTTTTTCAGCTATGGCGGCACAGCCCTGCTTACCCTCGGCGTCGGATGCGGCATCCTGATGGCGATTCGCCGCCAGAGCCTGGCCTGACCTGTTACAACTGTCTTGAATTGGACATTTTCGGCACCAGGTGTTCAGGGCGTAACGGAACCGTTGTTGAAATAGCGACACGCTAGCGATTTCGATTGAACTGGCGCTGTCTCCCCGTCAAGATTGGAGCACCCCAACCACAACCGGACGGAGAGACGAATGAACTTGAAACACCTTGGCGCTTTCGCACTCGCAGCTTCCTTCAGCCTGGGCGCCTACGCGGCCGACGGCCTGACAGCCAGCATCAGCATGGACAAGCGCGCACTGGGCCCGCGCGACGACGTTGTGGTTAACGTCACCCTGACCAACACGTCCTCGGTGCCGCAATACGTGCTGAAATGGCATACCCCGTTCGGTGAAATTGAAGAATCCCTGTTTGACGTGACCCGCGACGGCGCGAAGGTGCCGTACGAAGGCATGCACGTCAAGCGCGCTGCGCCGACTGCTGCCGATTACTACGTAATCATGCCCGGCAAGTCGCACAAGGTGACAGTGGAACTGTCGCAGATGTATAACATGAGCATTTCGGGCGACTACACGATCCGCTACAGCACCAAATCGCCGAAGCTATTCAGCAATGTCGACCCGATGGGCAAGGCGATGGACAAGCGCCAGCCCGATACGCTGCAGTCGGATGCCCTGAGCCTTTCGATTGAAGGAATCTTGCCGCGTGGAACTATTGCCAAAGCCCCGGTTGAACCGGCGCCAGCCGCGGCCGGCCTGTCCTTCAGCAAGTGTACGACTTCGCAGCAATCCACGATCGCCACGGCGGTGTCGGCGGCCCAAGGCATGACGAATGACGCCAATGCTTACCTTGGCGCCAACAAGACCGGTTCGCGCTACACGAAATGGTTCGGCACCTACACTTCGTCGCGCTATTCAACCGTGAAGTCCCATTTCACGGCGATCAAGGATGCGTTTGACAACAAGCCCGTCACCGTCGATTGCGGCTGCAAGAAGACTTATTACGCTTATGTGTACCCAACCCAGCCGTACAAGATCTACGTGTGCAAAGCTTTCTGGAGCGCTCCGATGACGGGCACCGATTCCAAAGGCGGCACCCTGGTGCATGAAATGAGCCACTTCAACGTGACCGCCGGCACCGACGACCACGCTTACGGTCAATCCGCTGCTGCCAGCTTGGCCATCAGCAACCCCGACCAGGCCATCGACAACGCCGACTCGCACGAATATTTCGGCGAGAACACCCCTGCCCTGCAATAAGCATCATCCTGCCGCTCACCTGCCGGTATGCTCGAAGCGTACCGGTCCAACGGTGAGCGGTATTTCTTTCCCGTTCATCAGGTAGTGCCCGGCGTAGCTGATGGTGTACGCATGCTTGCCCGGCCTGAATCCATAGGCTGGCGCGAGGTCGATGGCATTGCTGCGTTGCCCGCCCGGTTCCATGATCAGGTAATCCTCATCGGTCAAGGGGCCGCGCTTCACCATGATACCCTGGTACTCCAGCAACTGGCCGCTGGCCGCATCACGCACCTCGAACAGTTTGCCGTACATCTCTTCTTCTGTTGCCAGCGCCTGCAGCACTTTCACAGGCTGTGCCGCATGGTTGGCAAGCACGATGTGCAGTACCGGATGGCCGGCGGCCTCGTTGACGGTGAATTTGACTTCAAGCATTTGCCCTTCCCCTGACAGTAGTCCGGCTGCTAGCAAGGCTGCAATATTGATTTTCACTCCATGCCTCGTTACACGTGAAACCTGCTGTTAACGAATTTGTTCTAGCGCCTCGCCAACCACCTCCAGGAAGTCGTTGATGTTCAGCGGCTTGGTCAGGTAGCGGAAGAATCCCGCCTCCAGTGCGGTCTGTACGTCAAGCGGCATGGCGTTGGCGGACAGCGCAATGATCGGGATCTCGCGCGTGGCGGCATCCTGCCGCAGGCGGCGCTGGGCTTCGCGGCCGCTGATGCCGGGCAGGTTCATGTCCATCAATATCACATCGGGAAGATGCTCGCGCGCCATGGCCACCCCTGTGTTGCCATCGGTCGCCGACAGCAGCTCGAGGTCGAGGTGCAGCTTGACGATCTCTTCAACCAGCTTCAGGTTGGCAGGGTTGTCCTCGACATACAGCAGCAAAGGCTTGTTGTGCTGGCCGCGTAGCGGCGCTGGCGCGGGTTCGCCCTCCTGGTTGTCAGGGCGCGGCAGCTGTTGCGGCTCTGTGATTTCCAACTCGACCGTAAAAGTACTGCCCTGGCCTACTGCGCTGGTGACGCCAATGGTCGCGTTCATCAACTCGGCCAGTCGTTTGCTGAGCACTAGTCCGATGCCGCTGCCCTCTTCCGATCCGCCTTCCTGCCCCAGCCGGTTGAAAGGCTGGAACAGGCTGGCCATCTGTTCCAAGCTGAGTCCCGGACCGTCGTCCCGCACCGCCAGCCAGGCGCGGCCCGGGGCCGCTTCGCCGCTCGACACCCAAACGTGGCCGCCTTTGCTGTTGTACTTGACGGCATTGCTCAGCAGGTTGAGGACAATTTGCCTTAGCCTGATGCGGTCAGCCTTGACAAACAGGCCGCGCGGCACAGGCGGAAAAACCGTTACCTGGCGCGCGTCTGCCATCGCCTCGATCATTTTGCTGGCCTCGTGCAGCAGGTCATCCAGCGCGACAGGCTCGAGCGAGAGCGTGACGGCGCCGACCTCGATCTTGGCCAGGTCCAGTGTTTCATTGATCAGGTGCAGCAGATGCTGGCCGGCCTGCACGATATTGCCGGCGAAAGCATAGCGCTGCTGTTGCGTGAGCGGCAGTTTTTCATTGTGCAGCAGTTGGCCGAAGCCAAGGATGGCGTTGAGCGGTGTGCGCAATTCGTGCGACATGCTGGCCAGGAAGCGGTCCTTGGCCTTGCTGGCTTGTTCCAATTCGAGCTTTTGCTCCAGCAGCTTGCGCTCGATCTGGCGGCGCCCGCTGATGTCGCGGATGGCGCTGGAGACCAGCAGTTCGTCTTCCGTCTTCAAAGGACTGAGGCTGATCTCCACCGGGAATTCGGAACCGTCGCGACGCATCGCATACAGCTCGGTACCGGCGCCCATGGCGCGCGGCTGGGCTTTATCGAAAAAGCTGCTGCGTGCCGCCGGGTGGCGGCCGGCAAAACGGGCCGGTATCAGGATTTCAATCGGTTTGCCGAGGAGTTCCTGGCGCTGGTAGCCGAACAGTTGTTCGGTCTGCGTATTGACCAGCACGATCTCGCCGCGGGCATTCACGATCACCATCGGGTCCGGGGCGGACTCCAGGAGACCGCGGAACTTCTGCTCGGCCTTCTTGCGGTCGCCAATATCGCGGATCGCGCTCATCACGATCGCCCCCTCTTCCATTTGGATCATGCTGAGGCTGATCTCGACGGGAAATTCCAGCCCGTCCTTGCGCAAGCCGTACAGTTCCAGTCCTGCGCCCATGGTACGGGTGCGCGGATGGACGAAATACTGGGCGCGGTGCGCCACATGGCCGCCCCGGAAGCGGTTAGGCAGCAACACTTCGACCGGTTTTCCCAGCATCTCGCGCGGCTCGAAGCCGAACAGGCGCTCGGCCTGGCTGTTGACCAGTACAATCCGGCCGGTCGAATTGGCCATCACGATGGCATCGGGCATCGACTCCAGCAGGCCGCGGTAGCGCGATTCGACCTGGCGTGCATCGCGCAGCGCCTTGGCGTCGGTAATGTCGTTCTGGCTGTGAATGATGAACTGGATTTCACCCTGCGCCGAGTAAACCGGCTTGCACGCCGCGCCGACATAGACTGCCTGGCCATCCTTGCGCCGCCGCAGGTACTCGAAATCGGCGCCGAATTCCTGGCGTACCGGATGCCCGGGCATGCCGATCAGTTCCGCCAGCCGCTGGCCGCGCGCATCTTCCGCGCTATAGCCGTAGATTTCTGTCGCGCCCCGAGTCCAGAAGATCACGATATCGTGCGCGTCTGTGGCAATGATTCCGCCGGGAGCTTCTTCAAGGATGAACTTGCCCAGGTCAGTTTGCATTTTTGGTCTCTTAACGGACTCAGCGGAACCAATTGTAAGCGAATTCGGGCGAAAAAAAACCGCCGGCCCTTGCGGGCCAGGCGGTTGATAGCGCGGGGGTGCGCTCTTTAAATTACCAGGAGGCTTTCAAGGTGTAGGTGCCGCTGGTCGAGCCAGTGCCACCGGAGTAGTAGTACACCTTGGCATACCACGTTACAGCAGTCGAGCCCGTGTTGGCGCGCGTTACAACATCGGCCTGCCCAGTGCCTTTCACGCTGGATGCCAGTTCGGTGCCTGCGCTGTTGTACAGCTTCAGGTCGTAGTCCGACGTAGCATTTGGCGTCATGGTGGCGGTCAGGGTTTTGCCTGCAGGAACGGTGATGGCGAAGTAGTCGGCATCGGTGCTGGAACCCATGTTGGCGCTGGCAGTGGTGCAGGACTGGGTAATCGCGTTGGCAGTCGCAATGGTGTTATTGCTTTCCGTCTCAGACATGTTCACCGGGGTGCAGCTGCTGCCCGACAGGATGTTCTGTGCCTCGAACTTGGCCTGGAAGGTGTTGGCGTAGGTCAGGTCGGAAGGGAACAGGGTCTTGGCGGCGTTCACGATTGCAGTCGCCATGGCCGGCATCTTGATGTTGGACCCGAGGCCGAAGTGCGCTTCCAGGATGATCTTGTCGATGTTGGCGCGCGGCTTGCCGGCAGCGATCAGCGAGACCATCGAAGCGTACAGCGGAGCCGACCACAGTTCGTCGGACTGGAAGGTCACGCCGTTCTCGGTGACCGAGCTGTGCGCGCTGTAGGTCTTGCTGCTGTTGTACTTGGCGTCGGTGCGGTTCAGCATACGGCCGGCCCAGCACGAACCATGGCCGTCCCAGCTGAAGGCCCACTCTGGATGGTAGACCTGGCCGTTCGGGGTGCTGTAGGAGTACGAAGCCGCCCAGTAGTCGCCAAAGCCTTCGCCCATGGCGCCGGTGTCGCCGCCGGACCAGCTCGAGTTGATGCTGGCCTGGATGCCGTGGCCGTATTCGTGCAGGATGACGTCGGCATCTTCGCTGTCGTTCACGCAGCCGTGGCCGAAGGCCAGGTAGCCGGTGGCGCCGGTGCCGCTGAAGTGCGAGTTGTCGTCGCCATTGACACCGTCGGTGTCGATATCCATCGAACGCTCGAGGATGCCCTTGGTGCCAGAGAAGCCCAGCGACTGCATGTAGCGCTGGCTCTGGTCGATGTGGAAGTAGACGTTGGTGTCGTCGAAGGCGTTGTTGCCGCGCTTGGCAGTCCACACGCCGTTGGTGGTGGTGCTCGGCGCGGTGGCAGGCGATTCGATGTTCTTGATGTTGACGTAAGGGCCCGTCAGCTTGTACACGCCAGACGTGACAGTCAGGTCGCGCAGAGTCTTGGTCGAGTACGCCGCATCGAAGGCCGAGGCGGCCGAGGTGTCGGTCAGCGCGTCGGTGTTGAGCACGGTGCGTGGATCAGGATCGAAGGCATAGCCGCTGCCGTTGATGCCGGAAGCCGCTACCACCGTCGCGGTGGTGCCGGCTTTCAGGGCCGTGGTGCCGGCGTTCGCCTTGGCAGCTTCGGTGGCGGCTTTGCGGTCCAGGGTCTGGCCTGGCGCTGCGGCGCGTGCCGCCAGGCTGCGTTCACCGCCCTTGTTGGTGCGTGGCAGCGAAGTGCTGTACGAATCGATCACGCTGCCGTCATGCGCATTCAGGTATTGCACGAAACCGCCGGTTGGCATTTCGGCTTCGATATTGACCTTGCGTGCCAGTTGCACGCCGTCCTTGGTCGGCACCCACACCAGGGTGGAGGAAGGCACATTCACCAGGTTATGCTGGACTTTCATGTTCTTCCAGCCCTTGTCCAGTGCTTCGTCGTCGCTGATCTTGGCTTTGTTGTACAGTTGATTGACGGCGTCCGCATCAACTTTGGCCGAGATGTGGCGCGTTTCGTTGAAGATCTTTTGCAGGTCGCCGTTCTTGCTGATCGAGACCACGATCTGGGCGCGATCGACCGGCAGGCCGCGCAGCATTTGCTGATAGTAGTAGTGCTTGCCCGTCAGCGATTCCTTGACCTCGACCAGGACCAGGTTGTTCAGGTTCGCGGGCAGGCCGTAGCGTGCAGCGCGCACCTTCAGCACGCCTTCTGCGGAAGCGGCCTTGGTATTGGTGAAGACGGTCAGGTTGTCGACGGTTTTTTCGCCGGCTTGTGCCAGGCCGGCGCAGGCCAGCATGACCATGGAAGCAATGGTGGTACGGGTGGTGTAGCGCATGTTGTAAATCTCTCCTGAAGCAGTTATAGATGTATTTTTTTGGATGGAACAACAAGCCCCGCCGGGCTTAGCACTCAACAGCGTGAGCGGCGAGTATAACTACGAAAACTTGGCTGCCTGGATGCGATTCTTGATTAAAAATGAGTCAAGACCGCGCGCGCAACGTTAGAAGGAGTCCTCAGTGAAATTGAACATTCTGTTATTTTTTGCGGGCCTGTGCTCGATCGGCTGCGCAGCCGCAATCCCGGACGAAGAGCCGGACGTCACGGCGCAAGTTGCCGATGTGCTGGAATCGGTCGCCGACGGCAAGGCCGCGCTCGAGCGTTTCACCGAACGCGGCGCCAGCTATCTCGCCGTACCGGGGATGCCTGCGTTGATGAAAGGCTGCCGCCGGCCGCTGGTGTTGGAACTGCTTTCGCGAAACGTAAATGGGGAAGACCGGCTTTACGTGTACCGTGCGAAATGCCAGCCGCAAGCGCTGCGGATTGCCATCGACTTCAACAAGGCAGCCCGCATTAACCGGCTTGAACTGGCTCCTGAACGCTAGATTCACGCAGCGCTGGACTTGGCGATGTGTGTGTGGTCAGATATGCATTAATCAGCCAGGAGAAGAGCATGGACGTCATTACGACAGCGGTGACGGCAGGTGCCGGCGAGGGTGGCATCAGTGCTGCCTATCAAATGCTGAAGTCCCGCCTGGCGGCCCAGTCCCCTACGGTCGCCGATGCCATTGCCGACGTAGAGGAAGATCCCGGTTCCCGTTCGCGCCAGTTCGCGCTCAGCGATGCGCTTGCTTCGGCCGGACTTGCTGGCGACCGTTACTTGCGCGCGGCTGCGCGCAACCTGATCGATGAAGTCGAGCGCCGGCGCAGCGCGCGGACACCGGCAAAAGCCAGCCTGGACGGCGCGCCTGACCATGCAGTCATGAAAGTCTTCTTTGCCACGGATCGCGAACTGAGCGGCGATCGCCACCCTGCCCGCCTGTTTGGCAGCGCACGCGGGCAGTTGCGTTACGGTAGCTGCGAAGTCAGCATTCCTCGTGACCACCGGATGGGTGAGATGGAATCGCCGTCGCTGCTGCGGCTCGAGTTCCGCCAGGATCCGGAGCAGCACGTGGTGTTGCTTTCGGCCGACGTTGGTGAACGCGACAGTTATTTCAGCGACTTGCGACAGGCCATCGCCGCCAGCGGCACGCGCAGCGCCCTGCTTTTCATTCACGGCTACCGGACTACGTTCGAAGACGCTGCGCGGCGTACTGGCCAGCTCGCTTACGACCTGGGCTTCCACGGCGCACCAATTTTTTACAGCTGGCCCTCGCAAGGCAAGCTTTCAGGATATATATTGGATGAAGCCAATGTGGAGTGGTCCCAGGCCGACCTGGCCACGTTCCTGGCGGACGTGCTGCAGCAGTCCGATGCCGAACATGTCTACCTGATTGCGCATAGCATGGGCAACCGGGCCCTGGCCCAGGCAACGGCAAGTGTGATGGCGGCGCGCCCGGAGCTGGCGAAGCGGGTGCGGGAAGTGATCCTGGCTGCCCCTGATATAGATGCAGATGTTTTCCGCCAACAGTTGTTGCCGGCCTTATCTGCCGTGCCCAACCCGTTGACCCTGTATGCTTCATCTGATGACAGCGCCTTGCGTGCGTCCAAAGCCGTGCATGGATACGCCCGCGCCGGCGAGAGCGGAGCGGGCCTGGTGGTTGCCAAGGGTGTCGAGACGATTGACGCGAGCAATATGGATACCGGCTTCATTGGCCACACGTATTTTGCCGAGCAGCGCTCGGCTTTGAGCGATATGTACTACCTGATTCAAAAACATACCAGGGCCGCCGAGCGCTTCGGCTTGCAGGCGGTCGACAGTGCGATGGGACGCTATTGGGCGTTCCGCGTATAACGGAGACTTTGTTTATGACTTATGCAAGTGCGCCGGATGAAGCGGTTTTCTGCGTCGACAAACTGCTGCAATACATGGGGCAGGATGAAAAGGGCCTGGGCACCGTGGTCAAGATTGTGCGCGACGGTATCGGTCCGGGAGTCGAACCCCTGAACCTCGCCGGTGAGGCGATCCGTGATGGCAAGTTCATGGAAGCGCGCCGTATTTTGCACAACCTGCGCGGCTCGATCGGCAATCTCGGCGCAAAACGTTTCGTCGCAGCATCACTCGCACTTGAACTGGCCCTGCAAGAGGGTCGAATTGTTGAAATTCCCTTGCTGTTCACCGCGCTTGAAGGTGAATTAAAGCTGGTTCATGACCATGCCGGTGCATGGCTCGACCAGCACGCCGGACGCGCCGCCGCCCGCTAGCATTTGGTTACATCTGTTACCCCGGCCTGTTTTGTGCGGCGCAATACCCGTATGTTAAGATCGGCGTCACTATTTTGGTTTGGCAGTATTGCGAGCCGTGCGCCTGCTTCTGCTCGCATTTCATAGAATCCTGAAAGTTGCCGTCTACTTGACGTAGGGTAACTAATTGATATAATGCCATCCGTTTGGGAATGAATAGGTTATATGGAAATATTCAACAAGGCAGGAATTATCGTCACTTCTACACTTGTCATGGTCGGCATGTTAATTGCTTGCCAAGTCAAGGAGGAAGTCGAGCCGCCAGCTGCCGTTGTTGAAGCTGTCGCGAAGAAGCTTGCCGAACATGGCGGTGCTGCGGCAGAACGCCGCCTCCGCGAATGGGCCGACCAGGGATCGCCGGTGGCTGCACGTGAACTTGGCCTTCTTTACAGCCTGGATGCTGCAAAGCACAAAGAAGCCATGCGCCTGCTGGAGAAGGCTGCCCTCGCTGGCGACACCGTCTCTGTTGACTATCTATCTACCCGCTATCGATCCAGTGCCACTGTTGCCAACGCCGACGGCACCCGCAGCTGGCCGCTGTACGTCCAATTGGCAAATCAACACCAATCCAAATAAATCGCATCCTGATCGCTTGCTTTCTTGAGCGCGATCAATAGGCAGTCTTAAGGGCTCCCTACGCTGGAAACTTCACCAGCCTGGGAGTCTTGCCATGTCTCGTCTGATTACCATTGCGGCCGGCGTCGTTTTGGCCACCCTGCTCGCTTGCCAGCGTATGAAGCCCGTAGCTGATGTGCTTGCTGATGCGCGCAGGGCGCATGATCGCGGCGAAGACCGGGCTGCGGTGATCCATCTCAAGAACCTGCTGCAACAGGAACCCGGCCATGCCACGGCGCGACGCATGCTCGGTGAGCTGCACCTGGCGCTGGGCGATGCCGTCTCAGCCGAAAAAGAGCTGCGCCGTGCACTGGCCTTGGGCCAACCCCGCCAGGAACTGCTCCCCCCTCTCATCCGGGCTATGCTGGCCCAGGCCTCTTACCAGGGAATATTGGACGAATTACAGGCCGAACCGCCGAGTCCAGCCATTCTGGCCTGGCGCGGCGACGCTTTGCTGGGACTGGGCAAAGCGGAAGACGCCGGCCAGCTTTACAGCCAGGCCCTGCACAAGGACGCCAAGCTGATCGAGGCCCACCTGGGCCAGGCAAGGCTGGCCTTGCTCCGCAATGATGCAGGCGCAGCCGGCGATTCCGTCGGCCACGCCCTGGCTTCCGAACCAAACAATACGGACGCATTGCGCTTTCGCGGCGACCTGCTGCGCTTGCGCGGCGACTTGGCTGGTGCTCTGGCGGCATACCGCCAGATCCTCGGGCACGACAGGAACAATGCGCAAGCCTATGCCGACATTGCGGCGCTCCACCTGCTGGACGGCAAACCTGGGTTGGCCCGGCAACAGCTTGAGGCCGCACGCAAGGTGCAGCCGGCCAGCCTGGTGATCCTCTATACGCAAGGCTTGCTTGACCTGGCGGAAGGCCGCCCTCGAACGGGCGCAAATGGTATTGCACTCGGCGCCGGACCACCTTCCCAGCATGCTCCTGGCGGCCTCGGTAGAGCTCGAGACCGGCGCCACAGCCCAGGCCCGCGCCCATATCCTGCGTTATCGCCAATCCCAGCCCACGGAGCCCTTCGCCTTGCGCTTGCTAGCCATGTGCGATTTACGCGAAGGCAAAGAGGCAGATGCCCTGGCATTGCTGGAAACCGCCATTGCCGAGAACCCGCAGGAGGTTGACTTGCTGGCGTTGGGCGGGGAAGCCGCCATGCGCACCGGCAAACACGAACTGGCCGCCCGCTGGTTCGGCCAGGCCAGCGGCCTTGCGCCAGAATCCGGCAACTTGCAGGCAGCGAACGGACTCAGCCTGCTTAGCCAGGGACAGGATGCCCGGGCGATAGACGCACTGGAGCAAGCCACTCGGAAGGAAGGCGCGGCCGCGGCGCGGGCCGGGTCCTTGCTGGTGATGACCTATCTGCGCAACCGCGATTTTGTGAAGGCGATGGAGCGGGTACGGCAAATGGAAGCGCAGGGTGACAATCCTTCGCTGCAGAACCTGA
>Ga0209256_1000810_pt1 | contig 40058 bp, 40 predicted proteins | sample AraplaCol_mCL_r2_2_FD_184270 | JGI IMG/M metagenome (GOLD analysis project Ga0209256, IMG submission 184270) | Arabidopsis root microbial communities from North Carolina, USA - plate scrape MF_Col_mCL_r2 (SPAdes) (version 3) | ecosystem: Host-associated > Plants > Roots > Endosphere | place...
CGGGCGGTGGATTAGCCCTTGGGGTTTCCCCACCGGGCGCGCGCCGTCTCGACGATGCGGCGGGCCGCATCGAAGGCCTGGGATATAGTCATTTCCGACGTATCAAGCAAGACGGCGTCGGGGGCCTGCGTCATCGGCGCGTTGGCCCGGCCGCCGTCGCGCTCGTCGCGCTTGCGGATATCGGCCAGGATCTCCTCGAAGGTCACGCTCTCGCCCTGGCCCAGCAACTGCTTCCAGCGGCGGTCGGCGCGGACCTCGGGCGAGGCGGTGACGAACAGCTTGGCCGGGGCCTCGGGGGCGATGACGGTGCCGATGTCGCGGCCGTCGATGACGCTGCCCGGCTCGCGCAGGGCGAACTGGCGCTGCAGGTCGAACAGGGCCGAGCGCACGCCGGGATGCACCGCCACCCGGCTGGCGGCCTCGCCGGCCTGGCGGGTGCGAACCTCGGGACGCTCCAGCTCGGCCAGGTCCAGGCCCCGGGCCGCGGCTTCGGCGACCGCCGCGTCGTCCAGGTCGCCCTTGGCGTCCAGCAGGCGCACGCCGACGGCGCGGTACAGCAGGCCGGTGTCCAGCATCGGATAGCCGTAGAGCTCGGCCAGCCGGCTGGCGACCGTGCCCTTGCCCGAGGCGGCGGGACCATCGACGGCGATGATGAAGGCCGCGTTCATCGCGCTCAGGCCTCGTCGATCGCGCCGCCCAGGCCGCGCATCAGCTCGGCGAAGCCGGGGAAGCTGGTGGCGATCATGCCGGGCTCGTCGATCTCGACGGGCTCCTGGGCGGCCATGCCCAGGATCAGGTGGCTCATGGCGATGCGGTGATCGCCGTGGGTGATGACCTTGCCACCGCCGCGCACCGGATGGTTGCCGCGCGCTGTCCCGATCACCGTCATGCCCTCGGGCTCTTCCTCGACGGTCACGCCGCAGGCCTTCAGGCCGGCCGCCGTCAGCGCGATGCGGTCGCTTTCCTTGACGCGCATCTCGCCGATGCCGCGCATGACGGTCGAGCCTTCCGCGAAGGCGGCCGCCACGGCCAGGATCGGATACTCGTCGATCATCGCCGGGGCGCGTTCGGGCGGCACGACGACACCCTTCATGTCGGGCGAATAGCGGGCGGTGATGTCGCCCACCTGCTCGCCGCTGGACTCTCGGACGTTCGCGATCACCAGGTCCGCGCCCATCTCCTGCAGAGTGGTGAAGAGGCCGGTGCGTAGTTCGTTGAGCATCACGCCCTCGACCGTCACCTCCGAGCCCGGGACGATCAGGCCGGCCACCAGCGGGAAGGCCGCCGACGACGGGTCGCCCGGCACGGCCACGTGAGTCCCGGTCAGCTTCTGGCCGGCTGGCAGGCGGATGTGGCGCACGCCGACACGATCCTCGACGATCACCTCGGCCCCGAAGGCCCGCAGCATGCGCTCGGTGTGGTCGCGGGTGGCTTCCGGCTCGATGACCTCGACGCCGCCCTCGGCGTGCAGGCCGGCCAGCAGTACAGCCGATTTCACCTGGGCCGAGGCCATCGGCAGCTTGTAGGACAGGCCGCGCAGGTTGCCGCCCTTCAGGGTCAGCGGCAGGCGGCCCTTGTCGCGCCCCAGCCAGGTGGCGCCCATGCGGGCCAGCGGGTCCAGGACCCGGCCCATCGGACGGCCGCGCAGGGAATTGTCGCCGGTGAAGGTGGCGCACAGCGGGAAGCCCGCCGCCGCGCCCATGATCAGGCGCACGCCAGTGCCGGCGTTGCCGCAGTCGACCACATCGGAGGGCTCGACGAAGCCGCCCTGACCCTCGATCCGCCAGCGGCCGACGCCCTCCTGCTCGACGCGGGCGCCGAAGCTGCGCATGGCCTGGGCGGTCGCCAGGACGTCGGCGCCCTCCAGCAGGCCCTCGACCGTCGTGGTGCCAGAGGCCAGGGCGCCCAGGATCATCGAGCGGTGCGAAATCGACTTGTCGCCAGGGGCCCGAACGGTTCCACGCAAGGCTCCGCCGGGCGTGCTCTTCAGTCCAGCCGTCGTCATGCCGAAACCGGCTCCCTAGTCTTGGTGGTTTTCGCGAGGGGTTTGCTTTTGACAGCGGCCCCTCGTCATGGCAAGTGACCGGCCGCTTTTCCCATCTGGATCAAAGGGTCGCCGCCTTGGCCAATCCCGAATTGGGCGCAAAACAAATTTGCCCCAACTGCCAATCGAAGTTCTACGATCTGAACCGCCGCCCGGCCGTGTGCCCCAAATGCGGCGAGCAGTTCGATCCTGAAGAAGCCCTGAAGTCGCGTCGCGTGCGCGCCCGGGCCGTGACGCCGGACTACGACGCCGACGACGAGAAGGAGTCGGTCGCGCCGAAGGAGGCCGACGGCTACGAGGACGAAGTCGACGAGACTCCGGAAATCGACGAGGCCGCCGAAGAAGTCGTCGAGACCGACGATGAAGACGGCGATCCCACCGCCGCGCCGGCCCCCGGCGGCGACGACCTGGGCGTCGACTTCTCGGAAGACGACGAGCTGGCCGAAGAGGACGGCGACGACGTTCCCTTCCTCGAGGACGAAGACGAGGACGACGTCCTCGACGACGAAATCGAAGGTCTGCCGGGCCAGGACGACGACGACTGACGTCGTCCTAGCCTTTCGGAAAACGGGTCGAACAACGGTCCGAAAAATTTTCCGAAAAAAGTTCGCCGGGAGGGTTGATCCAAAAATCCTCCCGGCATAGGTTCCGCGCCTCTTCGGGGGCCACCCACTCGGAACCGCCGGAGAGACTGAGGAATACCAACGCTTCCCACCGGGAAAACTTGGGAAAACCTTGGGGCTATAGCTCAGCTGGTAGAGCGCTTGAATGGCATTCAAGAGGTCAGCGGTTCGACTCCGCTTAGCTCCACCAAGACGGCCGCTTCCCTAAAGGGAGCGGCCGTTTCCATTTCCGGGGCCGATTTGGCGCACGGCGTTCAAGACGCGAACGCAACCTCCACGCTGAAAACCCTCTCGTCCTGCATTGGTTTGCCGGTCAGAGTGCTTGCGTGTTCGGAGGCCTGTTCATGCGACCCATCAAATCCCTTCCCCGCGCCGTTCTCGCCATCGCCGCGACGCTGCTGTTGGCGGGGCCAGCCCTGGCCCAGACCGAACCGTCCAGAACCCAGCAGATCGAGGAAGACGCCGCCAAGGTGGCCGCCTCGCCGCTCAAGGACGCGGGCGTGATCAAGGACAAGATCCCGCAGGTGCTGATCGACGCGCGCAAGGACGCCTACGCCCTGCCGTCGCCCCTGACCTGCCAGACGATCTTCGACGCGGTCGACGCCCTGGACGCCGAGCTGGCGCCAGACCTCGACGCGGAGTCCACCAAGCTCAAGACCGGCATGTCGGCCGCCGAGATCGGCGAGACGGTCGTCCATGGCCTGACCCCTCTGCGCTCGTGGGTGCGCAAGCTGAGCGGGGCCGAGAAGAACGCCAACGAGGTCCAGGCCGCGATCATGGCCGGCTCGATCCGGCGCGGCTACCTCAAGGGCGTGGGGCTGCAGATGCACTGCAAGCCGCCCGCCGCGCCGCTGGGCGTGACCCTGCCGGCGGCGGCCAAGCCCGCGGCCAGACCGAAAAAGCGCTAGGCCCCGCGCGCCACGAACCAGCCGTTGCGGAAGCCCTGGTCGGCCTTGCCGTAGGTGAAGGCCGTGCCCTCGGGCGTGGTGAAGCGACCGCCAGCGGCGACCAGGATGGCGTGGCCGGCGGCGGTGTCCCACTCCATGGTCGGCCCGTGGCGGGGATAGATGTCGGCCGCGCCCTCGGCGATGCGCATCAGCTTGATCGAGCTGTCCATCGGGGCGCGAAGGGAAAAGCCGTACTGGGCCGCCAGTTCGGCGGCGCGCTCTTCCTTCATGGTGTGGCTGACCAGGGCCAGGGCCTGCCCCTCGGGCCACGCCCGAGCCTGCACCCGGGTCTCGGCGCCGCCAGGGCCTTCGCGCTTGAGCACGCCGTCGGCGCTGGTGAACCAGACCTCGCCGGTCGCGGGGGCGCAGATGGCGCCGGCCACGGGCACGCCGTTGTCGATCAGGCCGATGTTGACCGTGAAGTTGGGATCGCCGCGCACGAAGGCCTTGGTGCCGTCGACCGGGTCGACGAGGAAGAAGCGCGTCCCGACGGCGTCCGGCGTGCCGAACTCGCTGGCGTGCTCCTCCGAGATCGCGGTGATGTCGGGGAAGCGCTCGGCCAGCAAGGCCAGGATCAGGCGCTCGCCGGCCTTGTCGGCCTCGGTGACCGGGCTCTCGTCGGCCTTGCGGACCACGTCCAGCTCGGTGCGCCAGAACGGCAGGATGACTTCCGCCGCCGCCTCGACGATGGAGGCCAGGTCGCGGCCATAGTCGGCCAGGTTCACGTAGCTCATTCAGGCCCCTCGGGGATCGTCGCCGACGAACAGCAGGCGGACGCGCGTCGCGTCGATCGTCTGCTTGCCGGCGTCTTCGAAATTGACGGTCACGCGATGGCCGATCACCGACTGCACCTGGCCCAGGCCCCAGTCGGGCTGGTCGGGATGGCGCACGAGGACGCCCGGTTCGATAAACGGATCCATGACGCCCCCTGATAGGCCTCCGGCAACGTTTGCCAAAGTCCCAAATCACGCCAAAGATCGCGCCATGACCGACGCCGCCGCCCCCGCCCCCTCCGCCGACGCTCCGGAACTGAACGTCAACGGACCCGACTTCGCCGCCTTGGTGGCCGCGCGCCTGTGTCACGACTTCATCAGCCCGGCCAGCGCCATCGTCTCGGGCCTGGACCTGCTGGAGGATCCCTCCGCCCAGGACATGCGCGAGGACGCCATGAGCCTGATCTCGTCCAGCGCCCGCAAACTGGCCGATCTGCTGCAGTTCACCCGCGTGGCGTTCGGCGCCTCGGCCTCGGCCGAGAACTTCGACAGCCGCGAACTGGAGAAGCTGGCCCAGGGCGTCTTCGCTCATGTGCGGCCCACCCTCGACTGGGCCATCGCGCCCTCGACCCTGAACAAGGCCAGCGCCCGCGCCATCCTCAATATCGCCCAGATCGCCGCCAGCGCCCTGCCGGCCGGCGGCAAGGCGACGCTGCGCGCCGTGGTCACGGGCGACCGCGTGGCGATCACCGCCGACGCGACCGGTCCGCGCGCTCGTCTGCGTCCGGAGATCCTGGCCGGCCTGAAGGGCGAGCCCCTGGCCGAGGGCCTGGGCGGCCCGTGGGTGCAGGCCGCCTATCTGAACGCCCTGGTCCGCGCGGCCGGCGGCCAGATCGGCGTCGAACTCGGCGAGGACCAGGTGACCCTGGCGGCCTGGGTCCCGGCCTGATTTTTTTCCGCCGATAGGGCCTTAGGACGTCCTCGCCGTCACCGCTCCTTAACTCCCTCCGCCGCAAGCTGGCGGGATTGGAGTGGAGCGTGCCGTGAAGACCTGTCTCGTCGTCGACGACAGCCGGGTGATCCGCAAAGTCGCCCGGCGCGTCCTGGAAGACATAGGCTTCGAAATCGCCGAGGCCGCCGATGGCGTGGAAGCCCTGGCCTGGTGCCGGGCGACGATGCCTGACGCCGTGCTCCTGGACTGGAACATGCCGGTGATGAACGGGATCGAGTTCCTGCGCCACCTGCGCCAGGAGCCGGGCGGCAAGGGTCCGACAGTGGTCTTCTGCACCGTCGAGAACAAGATCGACGCCATCCGCGAGGCGCTGGACGCCGGCGCCGACGAGTACATCATGAAGCCGTTCGACGGCGACATCATCGCGGCGAAATTCGCCGAGGCGGGCCTGCTGTGACGCCCGAGGACATGGACTTGCTGGCCGCCCTGGCCCGCCAACGCGCCGGACTGCGGATCGAGAGCGACAAGGCCTATCTGGTCGAGAGCCGGCTCAACCCCCTGGCGCGCCGCGAGGGCTTCGACTCGATCGAGGCGATGATCACCGCGCTGCGGGCGCATCGCGAAGACCGCCTGATCTGGGCCGTCGTCGAAGCCCTGACCCTGAACGAGACCGCCTTCTTCCGCGACCGCGAGGTCTTCAACCAGCTGCGCGACGAGGTGCTGCCCACCCTGTCCAAGCTGGTGCGCCAGCGACCGATCCGGATCTGGAGCGCCGCCTGCTCGACGGGCCAGGAAGTCTATTCCCTGGCCATGACCGCGGCCGACTCCGTCGACCTGACGCCTGGCGCCCGGTTCGAGTTCTTCGGCTCCGACCTGTCCGATCGTTGCCTCGAGAAGGCCCAGAGCGGCCTCTACACCCAGTTCGAGGTGCAGCGCGGCCTGCCGATCCGGTCGTTGGTCAAGCATTTCGACAATCAGGACGAGATGTGGGCCATCAGCCCGCGCATCCGCCAGGCCGTGCGTTGGCGGCGGATCAACCTGCTGGCCGACCTGTCCTCCATGGGCAAGTTCGACGTCATCCTGCTGCGCAACGTCCTCCCGGGCCTGGACCCCAGCGTTCACGGCCGGGTGGTCGAGAGCCTGGCCGCCCGGCTGGACGACGACGGCGTGCTGCTGGTCGGCAGCGGCGAGTCCCTGGAGGGCGTCAGCGGGGCCGTGCGGGCGATCGCCGGTCGTGCTGGCCTGTTCACCCGCGCCGCGGCGTGAGACGGCCTCAGGCCCGGACTGCGCCCAGCTTCACGGCCCGCGCCCGCCAGAACGCCAGCATCCGGTCCCAGACCGTCGCGGGCGCCCCTTCGGGCATGGCCTTGAGCAGCTTGCATCGCAGGGTCTGGACGGGTCCCGGCGCCGTCAGGGCCGCGCCCACGCCCAGCGCCTCGATCATCGCGATCGCCTCCTTGCGATAGTCGACGCCCACATGACCGACATGTGGAGCGGGCGTGCGACAATCGCCGAAGTCCAGCTTCACGCCCGTCAGGCCTTCGATCGCCATGGCCGTGGCGGCGGCGTATTCGGGATCGACGCCCAACCGGTCGACGTCGACGACTAGGTCTGCGCGTGGCAGGGCCGCCAGGTAGGACAGCACATAGACGGCCAGGAAGGCGGAGAACGAGATCCGGGCCGGGGCCCGCTTGAACCGCTTGCGAACGGCCTGGATGCGCTCGAACAGGTCGCCCCTGGCCGCCGTCAGCCCCAACCGTCGCGCCGCAGGCTCGCCGCCCGCCGCCTCGGACAGGATCACGTACTGGCACAGCTCGAAATAGGTCGGGCGGGGTCGCTTGCGCAGCGAGTAGAAGGATCGCCACTGCTGCACCGGGTCGCGGATCAGCACGATATGGACGCCGCCGAACCGCCGCCGCAGCCAGCCGATCCGCCCCAGGGTGCGGCAGCAAGCCAGCACCGGCGTGCGATCCTCGCGTCTCGCCGCATCGATCAGGGTCTCGACATAGGCGGCTTGGCCGGGGTCCTCCTGGTCGGGCGAGAGGAAGTAATCGTCGAGGGCCAGGCGTGTTTCGAAGCCATGAACACCGCCGTCCGGCTTCAGCAGGTCGGCGAATTCCGACAGGTAGGGGCGTCCCTCGCCGGGATGGCGCAGGCCGCTGGTCGACGGCCGTTCGCGTTCGATCCTCTCGGGCGTCAACCGCGCCAGTTGCTCGTGCCAGGGCTCGTAATAGGCCATCACCTCGGGCACGGTGCGAAAGCGATGCCAGACATAGGTGCTGGAGCAACGCCAGCCGCTATGGACGAAGATCGGCGGGGAGGACGTACGCGGCACTTGGACTCTGACTCATGGGACAGGATCCCAGAAGTGCACGGCCAGCATGTCTGGCGGATATCGTTCCAGGCCGGTTTCCGAGGCGATTTGTAACCGGCCCGCCATGGGACGGCGCGATTGTCATGAAGCTTGTTCGCGGGTGACAAGATCGTCTTTAAATTGCATTCGCGACATAAAATCCTGGCAGAATCCGGGCGCGAAAAAGCCCGCCGGTCCCTGAGACCAGCGGGCTGATTCCGAGGTCGGCAAACCGACCTCGCCTTTCGGCCTTGGACCTACTTGGCGTCCTTGGCGGTGTCGCTGACGGCTTGGCCGGCCGACGAGACGTCCTTGCCGGCGCCTTCGACGGTGTTGCAGGCGGCGACGGTGAGGCTGGCGGCGATCGCGGCCAGAACGATGAGCTTACGCATGGGTCTTTCTCCGGTGATCGCCCAACAGGGGCGTCTGAGGTGTTGCCCCACAAGAACGTAGACGGTCCAGCTAGGTTCCGGCGGCCACGGCTTCGATCGGCGGAGCCTGCGGCGTGGGGAAAACCAGGCGCACCAGCAGGCCGCCAGCCGGCGAGGCCTCGAACAGCAGCTTGCCGCGCAGCTGGCGGGCGAAAGCGGTCATCAGGGTCCGACCTACCCCCTCCACGGGGCCCTTGGGCGCGCCGGGACCATCGTCGCCGATGGCGAGCTCGGCCTCTTCCCCGCGCACGAAAAAGTCGACCGTCAACGTGCCCCCGCGCTCGGCGAGGGCGTGCTTCTGGGCGTTGGTGATGGCTTCCACAGCGAACAGCGCCAGGGGCGCCAGCCGGTCGGGATCGATGACCAGCGGATCGGCATGGACCTCGGTACGGATCGGACCACCGCCGTTCGACACGTCGCCGGCGAGCAGCAAGGCCGTCAGCTCCTCCAGGAACGGCCGCAGGTCCACGCGCTTGAGATCGGGCCCCTGGTAGAGCGCCCGGTAGATCTGGGCCAGGGCGGTGATCCGCTGGCGGGTGTCGTTCAGGGCCGTTCGGGCGGCGGGGTCGGTCAGGGCGCGCTGCTGCATGTTCAGCAGGCTGGAGATGATCTGCAGGTTGTTCTTCACCCGGTGATGGATCTCGCGCATCAGCGCGTCCTTCTCACCCAGGCTGTCGCGCAGCGAGGCGTCGCGGGCGACGATGGCGGCGGCCATGTCGTCCAGCGTGGCGGCCAGTTCGCGGATTTCGGGCGGCGCGCGCTCGGCCTGCAGCGGGCGCACCGTGAAGCGGCCACGCGCATAGATCGCCGCGACCCGGCGCAGGTAGACAATCCAGCGGATCACCGCCTGCTCAGTGGCGTAGACCACCGCGGCCAGGGCCAGGACGAAGGCCAGCAGCGGCGCCAGCAGGCGCAGCATCGGATTCAGCCAGGCCCAGGACGCGATGCCCGGGGCCTTAGCCGACAGGATGACGAACACCTCCTCGCCGACCAGAGGGGCCGCCGAAAAGTCGCGCCGACGGCCGTCGGCGTCACGACCCGACCACAGGGCCGAGCCGTTCTTCGCGGCCTGGGCCCGCCAGGTGGCGGACGGCGCGCCGAACGCCCGGGGATCGGTCGAGGCGAAGACATGGCCGTCGGAGTCGGCCAGGGCGACCTCCGCGCCGCCAGGCAGATAGCGGTTGGCGGTCTCGGGTTGGATCGTCGACAGGGTCAGGACGGCGGCCATGGCGCCGTCGAAGCGTCCGTCGCGGGTTTCGGCCCGGACGGCCGTCAACACGGCCGGCTCGTCGGCGTAGGCGACGCCGGGAACGCTGGCCACGACCATATGCGACCCGGCGGCCAGGCGCTGGAACCAGCGGCGGTTGGCGCGGGTGGCGTCGGCCGGCGTCGTGGCCGCGGCGCAGGACACCCGGCCGTAGGCGTCGAAGCGGATCAGGTTGGCGTAGCCTGGCAGGCGTTGCTTCACCGTGTCCAGCCGCTGGGTGCAGGCAAGGCCCACCGACCCCGGACCCAGGGTCTGGAGCAGGACGCCGGCGGCCTCGATGCGGGCGCGGGCGATCGCGGCGCTGCGGCCGGCCGCCAGCTCGAGGCTTTGACGGCGCGAGTCCGCCTCGGCCTTGAACGCGAAGACCGATTGCAGGACGCCCAGGATCAGGACGGGCAAGAGCGCGAGGAACAGCGCGCCGGCCAGACGGACCCGAATGGATCCGACCGCCCCGGCCCCTCGCCCGAGAAGAGGCTTCACCGCAGAGTGCTCAGTCTCTCCGCGTCGGCCAGGATGGCGTACATGGCGTCGCCGGCGGCGGCGCCGTCGCGGTCATAGGCGCCGGCCTCGAGGATCGCCTGCAGGGCGCGCCGAGCGCGGCTGACCCGGCTCTTCACGGTGCCCACGGCGCAACCGCAGATCTCGGCCGCTTCTTCGTAGGCGAAGCCGCCGGCTCCGACCAGGATCAAGGCTTCGCGTTGCTCGGGCGGCAACATGGCCAGGCTGAGCCGCAGTTCGTCCAGCGCCACCGGCGCCTCGGGATCGTCGACGGCCACCAGGGTGCGCTCGGCCGCTTCCTGGTCGAGCTGGCTCTGACGCCAGGATCGACGCTTCTCGGAATAGAACTGGTTGCGCAGGATCATGAAGGTCCAGGCCTTCATGTTGGTGCCCAGCTGGAAGCTGGCGCGGGCGTCCCAGGCCTTCATCATGGCGTCCTGCGCCAGATCGTCGGCGGCGGTTGGGTCACCGGTCAGGGTCCGGGCGAAGGCGCGCAGATGAGGGATGAGCGTGACGAGTTCCTTCTTGAAGGTCCCGTCGCGGGCCGGGTCGAAGGGCGAGCGGCCGACTTGCGCTTCGCTCATGCTCAACGCTCTCCCGAAGGCTTTTCAGCCTTGCGCAGGATATCGAGGAATTCATCCGGAACCGGCTCGTTCACGACCTCGTCGAACATCTGACGAAGCTTGACGCCGATAGCCTGCTGACGGAGCCGCGCCTCGTCGAGAGCGGCGGCTCCTTTACGGTGATCTTCCATGGGTACGTGTTCGATCATGTCCTCGACGCCGGCAAGACGCGGCGCCCGCCCCCTTTGGCCGAATGAGAGTACGCCGGATGACAACGTCGGATTCCGTATGGGGTTCCACAAGCTTGAGCATATGATGGCAAAATTCTTCGCACTTCGGAACCTGTCATGGAACCCGGACCAGGAGGTTGCGTTTATGTTCGGATGACCGAACGGCGTAGCTTTGCCGCAGCCCCGGTCTTTTTGTATCCGAAGACACTCACACGGGAGGGGTCATGAGTCTTCTTGCCCGGCTGGCGCCGCACCTGCCTTACGTTCGTCGCTACGCCCGCGCCCTGACCGGCGATCAGACCACTGGCGATCACTATGTCCGCGTCGCACTCGAGGCCCTGGCGGCCGGCGAGCGGTCGCTGGATTCCAACCTGTCGCCACGCGTCGCTCTGTATCGCGTTTTCCACGCCATCTGGCTGTCGTCCGGCGCCCAGCTGGAAGCCCGCCGGGACGACCAGGCCAACGCCGCCGACGACGCCTCGCAGCGTCTGATGCGGATCGCGCCGCGTTCGCGCCAAGCGTTCCTGCTGACGGCTCTGGAAGGCTTCACCCCGACCGAGGCGTCGCAGATCCTCGACTGCGACTTCGCCGAGGTCGAGCGCCTGATCGCCGAGGCCCAGAGCGAAATCGACGCCGAACTGGCCACCGAAGTCCTGATTATCGAGGACGAGCCGGTGATCGCGGCCGACATCGAGGCCCTGGTCCGCGAACTGGGCCACGACGTGATCGACATCGCCGCCACCCGCGGCGAGGCGGTCGACGCGGTGACCCGCCGCACGCCCGGCCTGGTGCTGGCCGACATCCAGCTGGCCGACGGGTCTTCGGGCATCGACGCGGTCAAGGACATCCTGGCTCGCCTCGACGTGCCGGTGATCTTCATCACCGCCTTCCCCGAGCGTTTGCTGACGGGCGAGCGTCCGGAACCGACCTTCCTGATCACCAAGCCCTTCCAGCCGGAAACGGTGAAGGCGGCGATCGGCCAGGCGCTGTTCTTCCACCCGCGCCGGACCCAGAAGGCCGCCTGATCGGATCAGGCCCCAAAACGATCAAGGCCCCGGTCTTCACCGGGGCCTTTTTCTTTGGACCATGGCTGACCGAAGCGGATCAGCCGGCGGGCGTCTGCTTCACCGGAGCCTGCTCGGTCGAATACTGCTGAGCCTCGCCCGTCGTCGTCGCGCCGCGGGTGTGCTCGACGCTGGCGATGTCGCCCGAGCGCAGGCCCCAGGCGCCGAACAGCGCGGCCGCGGCCAGGACGGTCGAGATGACCAGCACCCAGAACACATGCTTGCCCCAGCGACCCTGGCGGGCTCGCGTGGCGTTGACGGTGGGATGATGTTGTTCAAGATCAGCGGGCATGAGGGGCCTCCTTATCGGGCGGCGAAATAGGATCCCGCGCCCGGCGTCGCCGGGCCGCTTGGAGCCAGGTTGTCGTTGAAATGCTGAAGGAGGCCCGTCGACGCCGCGACGGCGGCGATCACCGCCAGAGCCGTCAGACGATTGCGCCGAACCTTCTGCCGACGGGTCGGCGTACTTTCGAAGGCCAGTCCACCATGTTCGGCTTGATAGGTGCGGATCACGAGGTTGCTCCCCAGTTCAAGGCCACGCGGCCTTCGGGAAATCAACGTCTCGCTCCTGATGACGTTCCTTTCGCGCCTTTGCCGAAAGGCCTTCCAGGGCGTCGCGAAAAATAATCGTGCGAAAGGCGAAAAAATTTCCCGGTCCAGGGAACTGCTTCGCCGGCGCCACGTTTTCGGATTGCGGAGGCGGCGACGCCCCCCCGACTTGAGGCTGGTGAAAGCCAGCCTGCCGTCTCCGCACCCCCCTCTTGAGCCTTGTAGGCGGACCCTCTCGGATCCGCCTTTTTTGATGTCCGCAGGTAGGCGCTAGAGCCGTCCGTCCAGGTCGAAGCGGATATCGGCGCGGCGGCGCAGCGGACGCGCCTCGCCATCGGTGGTGGTGGCTCCGGCGTCGCCGGCCGCGCCCACGTCGAACTCGACATTGCCGTGACCCATCTTGGCCAGGGCGCGGGTGACGGCGTCGGCCCGTTGCTTGGAGACCGCGAGACTGACATCGGGCTGCCCGACGGCGTCCGCCAGGCCGATCACCCTCACCGAGGCGACCTTGCAGCCCGTGGTCAGGGCCTCTGCGCCCTTCAGCACCGAACGGGCCTCACTGGTCAGCTTGGCCGAGTTGCTCTCGAAATAGATCTGGACCGAGAAGTCCTCGCAGCTGGGGGCCGTCTGCACGATCTGGGACCTGGACTTGGGCCAGGGATTGCTTGCGCATCCCGCCACGAGACCGCCCAGGACCGCCGCGCCGACAATCGCCAATCCGACTTTCTTCATCGTTTGCCCTCTCTGACGTCACGGCGCGCAAAAGGCGGCCGACACGAAGCCGGCCGCCTTCCGAAGATTTCAGGTCAGGCCCGACTTAGCGGGGGCTGCCGTCTTCCCAGTAGTAACGACCGCTGCGCGAGTCATAGTAGTAATACCGTCCAGCGCGCTCGTCATAGTATTGACGGCGATTGACGTTGGTCGCGCCGCAGCCGCCGTCCTCACGGCAGCCCTTCACGGCGCCGACAGTTCCGCCGAGAGCCGCGCCGACCGCGGCGCCGGTGGTGGCGCTGCCGCCGCCCACGTTGTTGCCGACAATCGCGCCCGCCAAGGCGCCCAGCGCCGCGCCGCCCGCGGCGTTGCGTTCGGTGTTGCCGGTGGCGGTGCAAGCGCTGGCCAGCACGCCGACGCCCAAGAGGGCGATCAAGGTCTTGTTCATCGTGGCTCTCCAATTCCGAGCTTGTCCCAGGCAGGCAAACGGCCTCGCCTCGAGAACGGTTCCGGGAACCGGCGATCAAGCGCCGCCGTTTGTGATCTCGAACCCTCCGCGCGTCCGCGCTCCCTCCTTCGCGCCCTCGCGCCCAGTGGAATTTCCCATGCGTGTGGAAGTCGTCGCCAACATCGCCTCAGGTTCTGTGGGCAAGGATGCTCCGGCCCAGGCCGAGGCGATTCTGGCCGAGCACGGGGTCACAGGTCGGGTCCACGCCCCCGACGGCGATCTCAACGCCTGCCTGCGGGAAGCGCTCGACGCCAAGCCCGACGCCCTTCTGGTCGTGGCCGGCGACGGCACCGCACGGGCGGCCGCCGAGATGGCGGGACCGGACGGCCCCATGATCGCTCCGCTCCCCGGCGGCACAATGAACATGCTGCCCCACGCCCTCTACGGCGCCGTGCCCTGGCCCCAGGCGATGGCCGCCTGTCTCAAGGGCGGCGAGGAACGGATGATCTCGGGCGGCGAGATCAACGGCCGGCTGTTCTTCGTCGCCGCCATCCTGGGCAGCCCCGCCCTCTGGGCGGATGCGCGGGAAGCGGTCCGCACCGGCCGGGCGGACCTGGCCTTGCTCAGGGCTCGCCGCGCCCTGCGCCGAGCTTTCTCCAGCCGGTTGCGCTACGTGCTGGACGGCCGCCCCAAGGGCAAGACCGAAGCCCTGACCCTGATGTGTCCCCTGGTCTCGACCGCGCTGCACGAGGACGAGCGCGCGCTGGAGGCCGCCGCCCTCGACCCGAGCAGCGCCATCGACATCTTCCGCCTCGGGGTCAAGACCATTACCGGGGACTGGCGGGACGATCCCTCCGTCAGCGTCGGCCGCTGCCGGATCGGCAGGGTCTGGGCGGGCGGCAGGATCCCGGCGATCCTCGACGGCGAGCCCGTGCGACTGGACGACACCGTGAGCATCCGGTTCCGCCCGAAGGCGTTCCGCGCCCTGGTCCCCACGTCATGACTTCGCTCAAGCTGGTCCAGGTGTCCGACCTGCACTTCGGCGGCGAGCACAAGGCGGCCATCGAGGCCGCGACCGAGCGCATCCACGCCGAACGGCCCGACCTAGTGATCGCCGCCGGCGACCTGACCAAGGACGGCAAGATCGCGGAGTTCGACGCCGCCCTGGCCTGGCTCGACCGCCTGCCCCAGCCGCGTCTGGTCTCGCCCGGCAATCACGACATCCCCTTCGCCGGTCCCCGTGAGATCCTGACGCGCCTGGTCGCCCCCTGGAAACGCTACGAGGATCGGTTCGGCGAGCGGATGAACAGCGACTGGCACGACCCGCGCGCCACCATCGTCACCCTCAACTCGGCCCGCGCGTTCCAGCTCCGCGCCAACTGGTCCAAGGGAGCGGTGAATCGCCGCCAGGTCCGGGAGGTCTGCGCCGACCTGAAGGGCGCGGCGCCTGGAGCGCTGAAGATCGTCGTCTGCCATCATCCGCTGATCGAGATGATCGGCGGCCCGATGACCGCCAAGGTCCATGGCGGGACCATGGCCGCTCAGGCCTTCGCCCACGCCGGGGTAGACCTGGTCCTGACCGGCCATATCCACGCGCCCTTCGTGCATCCCTATCCGTTTTCGGACGGCTGCACCCAGGCGGTCGGCTCGGGCACCCTGTCGGTGCGGGAGCGGGGCGTACCGCCCAGCTTCAACCTGATCGAGGTCGACGACGTCGACATCCGCATCACGGCCCTGGCCTTCGAGCGGACTCAGTTCGTGACCTTCCGGACCTGGTCGGTCCCCCGCCGCTGCATTCCCAAGGGTCCAAATGAAAACGGCGCGACCGAAGTCGCGCCGCTCAAGGTCTAGGAGATCCCAGGCCGCCTAGGCGGACGCGGGGAAGGTCCAGACGGCGCCCTGGCCCTTGGCCGCGGCGAACTGGGCGTCGGCGAACGCCCAGTTGGGGAGAACGTCGAACCAGGCTTCCAGGAAGCCCTTACGGTTGTTCTGGTGGTCCAGATAATAGGCGTGCTCCCAGACGTCGCAGACCAGCAGCGGCGTGATCCCGTCCTTGGTCAGGGTGTCGTCGGCGTCGTGCGTGGAGATCACCACCAGCTTGCCGTCCTTCACGGCCAGCCACACCCAGCCCGAACCGAAGTGGCCGACGCCCTCGGCGACGAACTTCTCCTTCAGGCCGGCCAGGTCGCCGAAGGCTTCGGCGATGGCGGCCGAGAGCTCGGCGTCCGGACCGGCCTTGTCGGCGCTCATGCACTCCCAGAAGAACTGGTGGTTCCAGATCTGGGCCGCGTTGTTGAACACCTTGCCGGGGCCGGCTTCCTTGATGATCGCTTCCAGCGAGCGCGTGTCACCCTCGGGCAGGAGGCCGTTCAGCGCGTTCACATAGGCCGCGTGGTGCTTGTCATGGTGGAAATGAAGCGTGTTGGCCGAGATCGTCGGCTCCAGGGCTTCATAGGGATACGGCAGCTCGGGGAGGGTGAACATTGATCGCTCCAGCAAAAACGCCCCTGGCAAATGGGCGGGGAGGCCCAGAAAACCAGAGGCGGGAAGACAAGATTTCGAGATCGGCGGCCTTAGCGCGGCGGCGGCTTGCCCGCGTCCAGCAGCGCCTTGGCCACCACCGCGGCCAAGGCCGGGTTGCGGAAGGCGATGATCCCGGCCGCCAGGCCCGCGCTGACCGTCAGGATTGGACGCTCCTTGACCATCTCGATGGCTTTTTCGGCGAAGGCGAAGCCATCGGGGCCAGCGGAATGGTGATGGTGATGCGACCTGTCATCCGCCTTGAGGGCGGCGATCAGGCCGGCGATCCCGACGATCGCCGCGGCCACCGCGGCGACCACGGCCGCGGCGCCGGCCGAGCCGAGACGGGGCGCCAGCACCGCGAACAGCGCGAAGGCGGCCGAGACCACGCTCACAGCAGCGGCCGCGGCGATCGCCGCAGCCGCTGCCAGGGTCGTCAGAGTCTTCCCGAAAATCACTTGTCGCGGCCGCTACGGTTTCCGGCCAGCAGAAGGCCGAGCAGAACGCCGACGCCCAGGCCCGCCAGGGTGGCGGTGATGGGGCGCTCGCGGACACGCTCGCTGACATAGCGGCTGGCTTCGTCGACCGACTGGCTGGCCGTGTCGGTATAGGTGCGCGACTGGGCGCGCAGGGTTTCGAGGCCCTGGGTCAGCGAAGCTTCGATGCGCTTGGCGGCGTCCGACAGGTTGGCCTTGGCCGAGGCGGCGGCCTCGCTGAGGTTGGCGCGGGCGGCGCTGGCCGCCTCGCCGAAGCTGCGCTCGGCGTGCTCGATGGCCGCGCCGGCGTTCGACGACGCCTTGTTGGCTTCGTTCAGGGCAGGGTTCAGGGCGTTGTCGGGCATGATGATCTCCGGTTCGCGACTCGGTTCTTGTTCGGGGGCGGGCAGCGCGAAGCTGCGCCCGCACAACGCAAAGCCAAGGCGACAAGTTCCATTGTAGCCTCAAGGTTGGAGCTTCACCACAGGTGATCGTCCAGGCTTCGCCTTTATCGATCTCGCGCCCTGCGCGAACCCGGTCTATGTTCGAATCATGGACGATGCGGGCGGAACGCTGGCGGACGATCAGGAGGCGCGGCGCCTGCGCGCCCTCGACGCCCTTCGCGCCTTCGACGGCGACCCGGCGGATCCCCGCTTCGATCGGATCGTACGACTGGCCTCGCGCCTGTTCGGCGCGCCCCGCGCGGCCATCCGCCTGATCGGCAAGGACCGCGTCTTCCTGAAGGCCAAGGTCGGCTTCGACCATATCGAGGAGCCGCGCCCCGCCGGCCTGGCCGATCGCCTGCACGAGAGCGGCGTGGTCGCCAGCCACGACCTGACCAACGATCCTGGCCAGCCCCTGCGCCCCTGGTGCGCCGACAGCCGCTTCTTTGCCTGCGCCCCGCTGAAGGCGCCGGGGGGCGAGATCGTGGGCCTGCTGACCGTCGAAGATTCCCGCCCCCGGGACGCCGTCGATCCCGGCCTGTCCGACGCGCTGTTCGACCTGGCCGCCCTGGCGATGGAAGAGCTGCTGCACGACGCCGAGACCGCCCGGAACGTCGCCGAACGCACGCTGGACAGCGAGCGCATCGCCCTGGCCCTGCACGCCGCCAACCTCGGTGAGTTTGTCTGGGACATCGTGGCCGACACCGTGCGGATCAGCGCTCGGATGGCCAAGATCACCGAACTGCCCGAAGGCGTCGCGCCCGCCCAGCGCGGCGAGAGCCTGTACGCCTTCGTACATCCCGACGAGCGCGACGCGATCCGCGCCGAGATCGACGCGCAACTGAAGGAGCACGGCCGCTACGAGGTCGAGTTCCGCCGGGTGTCGTCCGATCCGGACCGGGTGATCTGGAATCGCGTGGCCGGCGTGCTGGTGCTGGACGCCGAGCGCAAGCCGCTGCGGCTGATCGGCGTGGTCCAGGACATCACCGCCCGCAAGGATACGGACGACCAGCGCGAGAACCTGCTCACCGAGCTGGATCACCGCATCAAGAACATCCTGGCCGCCGTGCAGTCGGTCGCCGGTCAGTCGGCCCGCAAGGCCTCGTCGCTGGACGGCTTCCTCAAGGCCTTCAACGGCCGGCTGAAGTCGATGAGCTCGGCCCACGACCTGCTCAGCGCCGCCCGCTGGCGCGGCGCCACCCTGGCCCGGATCGCGGCGGCCGAGCTGGGCGGCCTGGCTCCCAACCAGACCCGTTGGGACGGGCCCGAGTTTTTCCTGACGCCCCGCGCCGCGGCGGCGCTGTCGCTGACCCTGCACGAGCTGGCCGTGAACGCGGTCAAGTACGGCTCGCTGTCGGTCGAGAGCGGCCGGGTCGAGGTGGTCTGGCGCGCGGCGCCGGAAGGCGGCTTCAACCTGGAATGGCTGGAGACCGGCGGGCCGATGACGACGCCGCCGGAGGTGCGCGGCTTCGGCATGACCCTGATCGAGGACGTGGTCGGCCGCGAACTGGGCGGGCGGGCCACCGTCGAATACAAGCGCAGCGGGGTCACGGCCCGGATCCACGCGGCCGCCGACGCCCTGGTCGACGAGCCCGAACCCGACGCGCCGGCCGAGGCGCCCGACGAGCGGATCGTCGAGACCATGGGCGGCGGCGACGACGCCTTCCGGGCCGGCGACATCGCGGGGCTGAAGGTGCTGATCGTCGAGGACTCGCTGCTGCTGGCCATGGAGCTTGAGGCCGGCCTGGAGGACTCGGGCGTCGAGGTGGTGGGCTGCGCCGCCGAGCTTCCCGAGGCGCTGCAGATGCTGGAGCTGTCCTTCGACGCCGCCGTGCTGGACGCCGACCTCAACGGCCAGTCGGTGGCCCCGGTCGCCGAGGTCCTGCGCCGCGAAGGCCGGCCGTTCGTGTTCGCCACCGGCTACGCCGACAAGGCCGCCCCCATGGGCTTCGACGCCCCGATCGTGCGCAAACCCTACAACGTCCACCAGATCGCCCGGGCGCTGGCCTCGGTGACGGGGCGGTAGCTCACCCACTTGCCCCCACCTGACCGCTTCGCGGTCTGTCCGTCCCCATAGGGGGCGGAAGCCGGAAGGGCGCCCTCTTCCCCCTATGGGGGAAGACGATCGCGAAGCGATCCGTAGGGGGCAAGTGTTCGCCGCGCCGACCTATCCAGGCAACCCCTCGAACAACTCCAGCCCCTCCGGGACCACCGCCCAGTCCGGCTTGCCCTTGACGAAGATCGCCATGGTCGGGCGGAACACCGACGGGTCGTCCAGCGAGCCGGCGTAGATCGTGTGCGAGTCGGTCTCGCCCACCGGCCCGCCGAACACCAGGCTGGCGCAGACCGGACAGGTGTTGCGGATGGCGGGCGTTCCGCGCGCCGAGACGCACTCGAAGGTGCGGGTCGGACCGCTGAAAGTCAGGTCGTCGGCCGCGAAGGCCATGAACGGGATGAAGCCCGAGCCCGAGGCCTTGCGGCAGTCGCCGCAGTAGCAGTGGCCCATGTACAGCGGCGCGCCGCGCGACGCCCAGCGCAGGGCCCCGCACAGACAGCCGCCGGCGTGCAACGGCGCATCCATCCTAGATCACCCCCTTGGAGCGCAGGCCGGCGATCGTCGCGTCCGACAGCTTGGCCACGTCGCGCAGCACCGTGTCGGTGTGCTCGCCCAGGGCCGGACCCGGCCAGCGCACGCCTCCGGGGGTTTCCGACAGCCGTGGGAAGGCGTTCTGCATCTTCACCTTGCCGAACACCGGGTGAGCCACCTCGACGATCGACTCGCGGGCGGCGAATTGCGGGTCCTTCAGCATGTCCGGCGCGCGATAGACCCGGCCGACGGCCAGGCCCGCGTCCTCCAGCAGAGGCAGCAGGTCCTCGATGTCGTGCTCTACCGTCCAGCCGCCGATGGTGGCGTCAAGCTGCAGCTGGTTGACGCCACGGGCGGCGTGGTCGCGATAGCGCTCGTCGGTCGCCAGCTCGGGCCGGCCCATGGCGTCGCACAGGCGCTTGAAAAGGGTGTCCTGGTTGGCGCCGATCAGGATCAGCTCGCCGCTGCGGGTGGGATAGACGTTGGACGGGGCGATGCCGGGCAGGATCGCGCCCGACCGCTCGCGGACATAGCCCGACAGGTCGTATTCGGTGATCAGGTTCTCCATCACCGTCAGCACGCTCTCATAGATCGCCGCGTCGACCACCTGGCCCTTGCCGGTGCGCTGGCGGGCATGCAGCGCCATCATCACGCCGAGCGCGGCGTTGAGCCCGGCCAGGCTGTCGCCGATCGAGATGCCCGCGCGAGCCGGCGGCCGGTCGGCCTCGCCGGTGATGTGACGCAGGCCGCCCATGGCCTCGCCGATCAGGGCGTAGCCAGCGCGGTGAGAATAGGGCCCGGTCTGGCCAAAGCCCGAGACCCGCGCCATCACCAGGCCGGGATTGGTCCTGGCCAGGTCCTCATAGCCCATGCCCCACTTCTCCAGCGTGCCGGGGCGGAAGTTCTCGACCACGACGTCGGCCGTGTCGATCAGGGCGCGGGCCACGTCCCGGCCCTCGGGACTGCGCAGGTCCAGGGTGACCGAGGTCTTGTTGCGGCCGATCACCGGCCACCAGGGCGAGTGGCCCTTGGGCTTGGTGCGACCCCATTGCCGCATGGGGTCGCCCGCCTTGGGGTCCTCCAGCTTGATGACCTCGGCGCCGAAATCGCCCAACACCTGGCCGCAGAAGGGCCCGGCGATCAGCGAGCCCATCTCGACGACGCGCAGGCCGCTCAGCGGCGCCCCCCCAGTGTCCGAGGCCATGCGTTCATCTCCCCTCGATCACGGAACCGATCACGGCTGCGTGAAGTTCTTCTGCCACCTCGGCGCTGCGCGGCGCCGATCGCTGCCAATGTTCTAGAAAAACGCGCAGGGAAAGAAAGCCATGACCCGTAAGCTTCTCATCGTCGGCGCGGCCATCGCCGCTCTCAGCGTCGCCGCCTGCGGCCAGAAACCCGACGAGACCAAGGGCGCCGCCACCCCGGCCGAACAGGCCGCGACCCCGGACGCCAACCCGGCCGCCACCGTCCCGACCCCGTCGGACGAGACCAAGGCCGACGTGTTCGTCGCCAAGGCCGCGGCCAGCGACATGTTCGAGATCGAAGCCGCCAAGCTGGCCGCCAAGCGCTCGACCAATCCCGATGTGAAAAAGTTCGCCGCGATGATGGAGAAGGCCCACACCAAGACCACCGAGGACCTGAAGGCCGCCATCGCCGCCTCGGGCGCGGCCATCACCCCGCCGACCGCCCTGCCGGCCGACCTGCAGGACAAGCTGGACGACCTGACCAAGGCCGACGCCAAGGACTTCGACAAGAAGTACGCCGACGACCAGGTCGACGCCCACCAGGCGACCCTGAACCTGCTGCAGCGCTACGCCCAGGACGGCGACACCGCCGCCATCAAGGCGTTCGCCGCCGCCACGGCCCCGGCCGTGCAGGAGCACCTGAACATGGCCGAAGGCCTGAAGAACGGCCTGGACAAGGCCGACTAACCGTCCGGTTAGGGGATCGCGTAGGCGACCGTCGCCCTGGCGGCGGCTCGCTCACGCGATTCCGACCAGATCAACACATCCACGGTGGCGATGCGCCGGCCCAGCTTGAGCAGGGTTCCTTCGGCGAAGAGATCGCCCGGCTTCGCGCCGCGCAGGAAGTGGATGGTCAGCGAGCTGGTCACCGCCATCGCCACCTCGCCGATATGGGCCAGGATCAGGGCGTAGGCCGCCGAGTCTGCCAGGCTCATCTGGGTCGGTCCCGAGATCAGCCCGCCCGGCCGCAGGGCCCGGCTGGCGAAGGCCTGTCGCAGCAGAACACGCCCCGGCTCCGCCTCGACCACTTTCGGCAGATGCTCGCCGGCTTCCGGAAAGGCCTTGGCCAGGAAAACGTTCAGCGCCGCCGCGTCCAGCCTCAAGGCTTCGGCCGTCGGCGCCTCCCCGCTCATCGCATCTCGACCTTGGTGGTGTTGTCGTCGCCGTTGCGGTCGATGACGATGTTGTAGGGGTCCACGCCCGCGACCCTGGGCGCGACCTTGGTCACGAAGGTCAGGGTCTGGGTTCCCGACCTGATCCTGCGCCGCTCGAAGGTCACGACCTTGTCGGGGCCAAAGCCCTTCTTGCCCGGCTCCAGCGTGAACAGTCCCACGTCCATCACTTCGTCCAACGGCGCGGCGGTCTCCTGGCCGCGGCCCTGGGCGTACAGTTTCCTGGCCTCGACGATCAGGGTCGTTTCGAACCGGCCGTCGGGCAGCTTCCGGGTGGTCGCGGTTTTGGCCTTCAGGTCGTAGAGGGTGATCTTCTCGAACAGGTCGGTGATCAGGGCCTGCTTGTCGGCCGGGACCTCGGCGCGCAGGGCGGCCAGGAAGTCCAGCGACGTGGGATAGGGCGCGCCCTTGAAGGCATGGGCGGCGATCAGCTTGCGCAGGGCGCGGTTGACCGTGTCCTCGCCCACCTCGTGCTGCAGCCGGTACATGACCAGCGAGCCCTTGCGATAGTGGATGTACGGCTGGTTCTCGACCCGGGCGAGGGGCTGCTCCTCCAGCGGATCGCCGCCGCGAGCCCGCAGGTAGCTGTTCAGCTCGAACTTCAGGAACTTTCGGATCTGGGCCTCGCCGTACATCCGCTTCATGACCATCAGCGCCGAGTACTGCGAGAAGGTCTCGACCAGCATGGTGCCGCCCTGCTGGTCGGCGCCGACCACCTGGTGGGCCCACCACTGGTGGCCGATCTCGTGGGCGCCGACATAGGTGACCATGTCGATCTTCTCGGGATCGTCGTACCGGGCGATGAAGAACAGGTTCTCCGACCACGGGATGGTGTTGGCGAACGACTGGGCGAAGTCGGCGTAGCCGGGGAACTCCAGGAACCGCAGCTGGCGGAACTGGTAGGGGCTGAAATTGGCCTGGTAGTAGTCGAGCGAGGCCTTCATCCCGGTCTTCATCCGCTCGATGTTCCACGGATGATGCGGGTCGTAGTAGATCGCCAGGTCCACGTCCTTGTAGCGGTCGCGGGCCACGGCGTAGCGGGCCGACTGGATCGACATGTAGGGCAGGATCGGCGCCTCGGTGACGAAGCGGGCCGTGCGCCGGCCGCCCCGCACCTCGTCGGAAACCTGGTAGCCCGGCGCGATCGGCGTCTGGTCGGCCTCGGTGGTCACGGTGATGTCGGACGACACGAAGTCGGCGTCGTGGCGCAGGCCGTTGAACTGGCGGCTGGGGACGTCGCCCAGCTTGGGGATGCGGCGTTCGGCCGGCAGGCCGTACTTGCGGCGCTTGGCGCGATCCTGCAGCAGGCCGTCGCGGCTCATGCCCAGCGTCGGCGTGATCTCGGTGTTGTCGATGAAGGTCCCGTTGTCGACCACCCGGGTGTCGTCGCCCCGGTTTCGGAAGCCCCTCTGCGCCCGTTCGGTGATGAAGCTCATCATCCGCCGTTCGCCCGGCTTCATCGGCGTGTCGAACGCGAAGATCCGGTAGTTGAAGCGGTCGAAGGTCTGCTTGGAGCGGGCGCCCTCGATCGACAGTCCCTTGACCTTCAGGTCGCGGTCGAAGCGGACGTGGATTTCCTTGAGGATTTGGCCGCTGCGGTTCTCCAGCGTGTAGACGCCCTGGGTGTAGACGCCGGGATCGTGGGGATAGAGATCGACGTCCAGCTTCATCGCGATGATCTTGGGCTGAGGCGTGTTCTCGAAGCGCAGCAGGGTCTTTTCGTAGTCGGCCTGCCACTTTTCGTTGTCGATCCGCGTGCGGTAGGGATTCCAGACGTTGGTGTTGACGTAGATGAACACGCCGCTGGCCACGAACACCGCAGCGGCGGCGGTGAAGGTCAGGCCTGCCTTGCCGGTCAGGCGCGTGGGCAGGCGGCGCAGGCGCGGCCACAGGCGGGTCTCGGTCCCGCGTCGCCACAGGGCGTAGGTCAGCACCACCAGCCCGACGGCGAAGGCGCTCCAGTAAAGCCGGAACCACCAGGCGCCGATCCAGAACTTGCCCAGGCGATTGATGTCGGAGGTCGGGACGTTGGTGACGCCGCCGTAGTTATAGAGGTTGTGCTCGAAGCCCAGGTTTACGAAGGTCAGGGTGGTGACGATGTAGATCACCATCAGGCCCCAGCCGATGAACTTGTGGCCGGCGATCGCCTGCAGGAACACCGCCAGGACCGCCATCAGCACGGCGTCGACCGCCTGGGGCAGCAGGTACCAGAGCAGATACTTGTCCAGCTCCAGGTTCGCGTAGCCATGAGCCAGCTGGCTGACGATCGCCGCCACGACGCTGACGGCCAGGGTCGAGATCAGCACCAGCGAGATCGCCGCCACCTTGGGCGCGACGAAGGCCCAGTCGGCGACCGGCGCGGCGTCGATGATCTCGTGGGTCTTGCGGTCGCGTTCGCGCCAGACCAGCTCGCCGGCGTAGTAGATGGCGATGATCATCGGGATCAGGACGAACGATCCCGTAAGCGGGGACAGCAGCATCCGCGTCAGGGGATAGATCGTGCCGCCGTAGCCCGTCTCGTCCGTCGCGAACCACAGGGCGCCGGCGGCGTTGAAAAGGCCCAGGGCCAGCAGGACGAAATAGGCCGGGCTCTTGAACACCTGGCCCATGTCCAGTCGGGTTCGCGCCACCAGATGGGCCCAGGCCCAGGCGGCGTCATAGCGCGGGACGACCGGCGTTGACGGCGCCGCGGCCGGCGCATCGCGCTCGGCGGCGGCGGGCTTGGCCTTTGAGCCGCCGCGCTTGCCCGAGAGCTCGGCGGACTGGAAACGGAAGAGGCTGAAGGCCAGGCCCAGGAAGCCCGCCGAAACGGCGAGCGCCAAGAGGCGGTTGAACAGCAAGGTTCCAGCCAGTGGCGGGATCAGGGTGTTCTTCTCGCTGGTCGTCCAGTACTCGGAAACCAGCCCGTAGGCGGCCATGCCCAGCGGCTCCCACAAGGCGATGAGCTGCTTGAATTCGGGCTTGTCCAGGGCGATCCGGGCGACCGTCCAGATGACCAGGAAGCCAATGACGCCGACATAGGTCCACATCATCGAACGGGTGACGGTGGCCAGGGCGAAGAACATCGCCCCGGTCAGCAGCAGCGACGGCAGGGCCAGGACGAAATAGGCGAAAACGTAGGCCTCGATGCGGTTGGGACCCAGTAGTTCGCTGTCGACCCACGGCATCAGCGAGCCCAGAAACACCGCCAGCGGCACGGCCAGGAACGAGATCGCGGCCGCCGCGAAGGCGCCCAGGAACCGGCCGTAGAGATAATCGAACTTGGTCAGGCGCGTGGCCCGCAGGATCGGTCCAAAGCCCGTCTCGTCGTCGCGCACCACCACGTTCGACACGAAGGCCGTGGTGACGAACATGTAGAACAGCGAGAAAATCAGGTGGCTTTGGGCCAGGGCGTAGGGGCCGTTGCGATGGTCGGCCGGCCCGAGGCCGATGCTGATCTGGCTGATCGTGGTGACGCCGAACGTCAGCAGAAAAAAGATGACCGCCACCACCCAGAAGACGGGCGACTTCAGCTGGTAGCGCAGTTCGAAGCCCGCGATCTTGCCAAACATCCGGGCGTCCTCAGGCCGCGCGGCGGGTGTTGGACAGGGTGGAGAAATAGACGTCCTCCAGTCCGCCCTCGACGCGGGTGAAGCCGTTGCCCGGATCCTGGTCGGCCAGGACGTGGATCACGGTGCGGCCGGCCAGCAGGCGGGTGGAGATCACCTGATACTTGGCCTTGGCCGCCTCGAGCTCGGCCTTGTCGATGACCTGCTTCCAGATGCGGCCGTCCAGCTGGCGCACCAGGTCGGCGGGCGCGCCTTCCTTGACGATCCTGCCGTTGCAGATGATCGCCATGGCCGGGCAGAGGTCCGACACGTCCTCGACGATGTGGGTCGACAGGATCACCACAACGTTCTCGCCGATCTCAGCCAGCAGGTTCAGGAAGCGGTTGCGTTCCTCGGGGTCGAGGCCCGCGGTGGGCTCGTCGACGATGATCAGGCGTGGATCGCCGATCAGGGCCTGGGCGATGCCGAACCGCTGGCGCATGCCGCCCGAGAAGCCGGCGATGGCCTTCTTGCGCACGTCCCACAGATTGACCTGGTTGAGCAGGCTCTCGACCACCGCCTTGCGGTCCTTGCCGTCGGCCACGCCCTTCAGCACCGCCATGTGGTCCAGCATGTCGTAGGCCGAGACGCGCGGATAGACGCCGAAGTCCTGCGGCAGGTAGCCCAGGGTGCGCCGCAGCAGGTCGGGCGACTTGAGCACGTCGATGTCGCCGAACCGGATATGGCCCGAGGTCGGGGCCTGCAGGGTGGCGATGGTGCGCATCAGGGTCGACTTGCCCGCCCCGTTCGGGCCCAGCAGCCCGTACATGCCGGCGGGTATGGTGAGGTTGACCTCGTCGAGGGCCTTCACGCCGTTGGCGTAGACGTGAGTCAGGTTCTCGATGATCAGCATCGTCGGTCCTTAGGCCCCTCGACGTCCTCATGGCGGGTTTTCGCCACAATTGTCTATCCGTCATGCCTTGTCGTCGCAGGTCGGGGCAAGTGAAAGAACGTTTAGACAGGCGTCATGGCCGGCGTGTTGCAGGATCATGTCCTCACGAAGGTGACTTTTGGCGGAGCGGGTTTGGGTCTAATCAGGCGCCATGACGCATTACGCCTTTCCCCCGCCCGCCCAATCCACGGTTCCGGTGCAAGGCGGCGACTCCGTTTTCCCCGTGCGCCGCATCCTCTGCGTGGGCCGCAACTACGCCGCCCATGCCCGCGAAATGGGCGCGGACACCCGCGATCCGCCGTTCTTCTTCGCCAAGCCGGCCGACGCGATCGTGCTGGGCGACAAGGTCCCCTACCCGGTCGCGACGCACGACCTGCACCACGAGATCGAGCTGGTTGTCGCCCTCAAGTCGGGCGGCGCCAACATCGCCGTGGAAGACGCTCTCTCGCACGTGTTCGGTTACGCCGTTGGCGTGGACCTGACCCGGCGCGATATCCAAGCCGCCGCCAAAGCCAAGAGCCATCCCTGGGACGCGGCCAAGGGCTTCGACGCCAGCGCCCCGATCAGCGCCATCGTCCCCGCCGACAAGGCGCGACCTGACGGCGCGATCACGCTCAGCGTCAACGGCCAGCCCCGCCAGGCCGGCCAGATCGCCGACATGATCTGGACGATCCCCGAGGTCATCGCCGAAGCGTCCAAGCTGTGGACCCTGGCGGCGGGCGACCTGATCTTCACGGGCACCCCCGAGGGCGTGGCCGCTATCGGCCGCGGCGATCGGATCGAAGGCGCCGTCGAGGGCGTCGGCCAGCTGGCCTTCACCCTGGTCTAGGAGTTCGCGATGACGCTCGTCCTGCACGGCGCCTGGCGGTCCAGCGCCGCCTACCGGGTGCGGATCGGCCTGAACCTCAAGGGCCTGGCCTACGAGACCGCGCCGGTGAACCTGGTCGACAACCAGCACCAGGCTCCGGCCTTCGCCGCGCTCAATCCCCAGAAGCTGGTCCCCGCCCTGAAGGTTGACGGCCAGGTGCTGACCCAGAGCCTCTCGATCCTGGAATGGCTGGACGAAGTCTATCCCGAGCCCGCCCTGCTGCCCGCCGACCCGCTGACCCGGGCCCAGGCGCGCGCCATGGCCCAGATCATCGCCTGCGACATCCACCCGGTGAACAATCTGCGCATCCTACGGGCGCTGACCGGCCTGGGCGTCGACGAGCCCGGCCGCGACGCCTGGATCCAGCGCTGGATCACCGACGGCTTCCAGGCGTTGGAGGCCATGATCATCGCTCACGGCGGCGACTACGCCTTCGGCGACACGCCCGGTCTGGTTGATTGCTGCCTCGTCCCGCAGGTCTATAACGCCGAGCGATTCAAGACCGACCTGACCCCGTTCCCCGCCCTCCGCGCGGTCGCCGCCCGCGCCCTGCAGAACCCGGCCTTCGCGGCCGCCCATCCCAACCAACAGCCGGACGCCATCCATGCTTGAAGACCTGAAGAGCAACAACCTGGCCTGGTCCATTCGCAAGACCGAGGCCGACCCCCAGTTCTTCAAGCGCCTGGAGGGCCAGCAGAGCCCCGAATATCTGTGGATCGGCTGCAGCGACAGCCGCGTGCCCGCCAACGAGATCGTGGGCCTGGACCCGGGCGAGCTGTTCGTCCACCGCAACGTCGCCAACCTGGCCCCGCCGCAGGACGCCAACTACCTCAGCGTCCTGCAGTTCGCGGTCGACGTGCTGAAGGTCAAGCACATCATGGTCGTGGGCCACTACGGCTGCGGCGGCGTGGCGGCGGCCATCGACGGCAAGCGCCGGGGCCTGGTCGACCACTGGCTGCATCCGATCCGCGAGGTCCACGCCGAGCACAAGCACGAGCTCGACGCGATCGGCGACGAGAAGGCCATGCTCAATCGCCTGTGCGAGCTGAACGTCGCCCGGCAGGTGCGCAACGTCGCCGCCGACGTCTTCGTCCAGGACGCCTGGGCCCGCGGCCAGAGCCTGTCGGTGCACGGCTGGGTCTATTCGCTGTCGAACGGCCTGGTCACCGACCTGGAAGTCGGGATTTCGAGCCTGGACGACTACCAGAAGGCGTTGGGCGCGGTCGGCTAGGCCGCGCCCGATCGCCGCAGTCGCGGAAATCGACCCGCGTTCTTACCTGTTCGTCACCTTGTTGCGGCACGATGGACGCATGGACGCCTTTCTTCAGACCCTGCACGCCCTCGTCGCCGACAATCGCCTGCTGGTGTGCGCGATCCTGGCCGTCATCACCCTGCTGGAAGCCCTGATGCTGGTCGGGGTGCTGATCCCGATCATGGCGGTGATGCTGACGGCGGGCGCGCTGATCGCCACAGGCTCCCTGCATCCGCTCGAGGTGATCGCCTGGTGCAGCCTCGGCGCGGCGATCGGCGACGCGGCGTCCTATCTGATCGGCCGCCGGATCGGGGCCAGGGCCGTGCGCCATCCGTCGATGGCCAGGCACCGCCGCACCATCGCCCGCGCCCGTCTCTACACCCGCCGCTACGGCGTGCTGGCCCTGGTGGTGGCGCGATATCTCGGTCCGCTGCGCCCCTTCGTACCGATGGCCGCGGGCATGACGCGGATGCGCGACTGGACCTTCCACGCCGCCAACACCGTCTCGGCGCCGTTCTGGGTGATCTCGGTTCTGGCGCCCGGTTACCTGGCCGCCCGGCACCTGGGCGCCTGGCGTCCGGACCCGATGCTGCTGACCACCCTGACCGTGGGCGTCATGCTGCTGGTCGCCACCGTCATGCTGGTGCGCAACAGGCCGTTCAGCCGGTCGGAGCCTTGATCCGCACCCGGGCCGAGGCCTTGCGGCCCTGGCCGTCGACCACCTGCAGGCGGTAAAAGCCCGGCGCCTCGGGTCGCCAGACCACCTTGCCGCTCACCGGATCGACCGCCAGGGGCTCGCCCGCCACGTACCAGGTCAGGTTCTCGCCGCCAGCCGCCATCACCAGGCCGCGTGAACGAGGCCCGACGCTGTCGACCTGCACCGTGGCGCCGTCCGGCGGAAAGATCAGGCGCGGCCCCTCGGTCGCCTGTTGCAGGCGCTGCAGGGCGCCCGGCGCCGCCTTGGGCGCGATGGGTCGGGGAGCGATGGTCGGGGCGTTGATCACGTCGGCCACATCGAACAGCAGCGGCAGGGCCGCCTCGCGTCCCGTCAGGCCGCCGCGCGCGCCGCCGTCGGCCCGGCCGGTCCAGACGATGATCGCATAGCCGCCGACCACCCCGGCCGCCACGGCGTCGCGGAAGCCGTACGAGGTTCCGGTCTTGAACGCCATGGTCGGCCCGCCCCGGGTCAGGGCCGAAGGGGCGCGACCGCGCGGACCCGGGGCCTCTCGCAGGATGTCCAGCACCTGGGCGGCGGCCTCGGGGCGGACAATTCGGGTCCCGACCGTACGTTCGCGGGCCTTGGCTTCAGCCTCGGTGAAGGCCAGCGGCTTGGCTGTCCCGCTGTCGCCGAGCGCCGCATACAGCACGGCCAAGTCACGCGGGGTGATCCCCGCTCCGCCCAGGGCCAGGGCCAGGCCCGAGCTCTCGCGGCGCGCGGTGACAGGCCGCAGCAGCTTCACCCCGCCGTTCTCCAGGCGCGCCGCGAAGGCGTCGGGGCCGATCTTTTCCAGGGTGGCCACGGCCGGCACGTTCAGGGAGTAGGCCAGGGCCTCGCGGGCCGTGACCTTGTCGTGGAACACGTGGTCGAAGTTCTCGGGCTGGTAGTCGGCGAAGCGGGTGGCGGCGTCGTCGATCTGGGTGTCGGGCGCCAAGGCCCCGTCGTCGAAGGCGAAGGCGTAGATGAAGGGCTTCAGCGCCGAGCCGGGCGAGCGCACGGCGCGGGTCAGGTCGATCCAGCCGCCGGGCCGGTCGCGACCGGCCGAGCCGACCAGGGCCCGCACCGCTCGGCCCTTGATCTCGACCACCAGGATGGCCGCGGTGACGTCGGGGCCCTGGGAGGCGGCGACGGCGGCGGCCATCGGTTCCAGCCGCGCCTGGAGATCGGCGTCGATCGTCGAGACGACGCTGGGCTGCCTGGACGGCGCGGCCAAGGCCAGCTCGCCGGCCGCGTGCCAGGCCAGGGCCGGGAACGGCGCGCGCTTGGGCAGGGGCTCGGCCTCGGCTTCCGAGGCGGCGACCTCGGTCAGGACCCGGGCGCGCACCATCTTGTCCAGCACGGCGCGGCGGGCGGCGCGGGCGGTTTCGGGATGGCGGTCGGGACGACGGGCCTCGGGCGATTGCGGCAGGGCGATCAGCAGGGCCTGCTCGCCGTCGGTCAGGCTGGAGGGCTCATGGCCGAAATAGGCCAGGCTCGCGGCCCGCACGCCCTCCAGATTGCCGCCGTAGGGCGCCAGGGTCAGGTAGAGGGCCAAGGTCTGGTCCTTGGTCAGCATCGCTTCCAGCTGAGCGGCGCGGACCATCTCGATCAGCTTGGACGGCAGGGTGCGCGGCCGGGGCTCCAGTAAGCGCGCTGTCTGCATGGTCAGGGTCGAGGCTCCCGAGGTCGCGCGACCGTGGACCACCGCCGAGCCGACCGCCCGGACCAGCGCCAGGGGGTCGACGCCGAGGTGAGCGCGGAACCTGGCGTCCTCGACGGCGATCAGGCGCTTTTGAAACGTCGCGTCGGTGCGCTGAAGGTCCGCCCGCACCCGCCACCGCCCATCCTCGACCGGCAAGGCCCGCAGCCAGGCGCCACGATGGTCCAGCACCACGGGCGAGGACCGCTTGGCGCGGGCCATGTCCGGCGGGAGCGCGGCGCTCAGGACGAAGAGCAAGACCTGGAGGAGGACGAAGCCGACCAGGACGCGGGTGAGGCGGGGGATGGTGATCATCGACTCGTATTCTCGGTCCTCATCCTGAGCCTGTCGAAGGACGAGGGCCGACGCACGGCGTTGGGGAACATCCCTCGCCCTTCGACAAGCTCAGGGTGAGGGATGAACCTAGACGTCATGTCGCCGGCCTACTGCCCCGGCGCCACGGTGATCCGCCCAGCATCCGACCGAGCATTGAGACTGGGCCGGTACATGTCCTTGGCCGTCGCCCCGGGCAGGAAGAACTCGCCCGGCGTCACGGCCCGGGCCACATAGGCCATGGCGAACGGCTTCTCGCCGCCCAGATCGAGCGCGGCGATGTAGCGGTCGTCGCGGCTTTCCTGGACGTCGGGATTGGTCAGCTCGCCCAGGAACCGGAACGGCCCGTTCTGGGCGTCGTCGGCGCCCAGGGTGGTCTCGATCTCGAAGCCGGCCGGCAAGGCGTCGTCGACCACCAGGGCGGTCGAACGGGCTTGCATCGAGCGGCCCGACACCAGCACGATCACCCGGTCGCCCTGGCGGATCTGGTTGGGATCGATGGCTCCGCCGTTCATCGAGAACAGCCGCTTGGACACCGAGATGCCGTTGGCCTCGGCGCCCGGCGCGGCGACCGGCGTGCCGCGCACGCTGACCGTCCGCCACAGGGCGCCCTTGCTCCGGTTGGTGAAGTGGGCGTCGGACAGACGTCCCACCGCCCAGCGCGGCGTCCCGCCGGCCGGAGGCAGCGGATTGGCGCCCTGGGCGTCGATGGTGATCGGACCTGCCGCCTTCAGCAGCTGGTAGGCCGCCGACAACACCGCCGCCTGCTCCTGGGTGTTGAGGCTGTCTGGGTCCTTGACCACGTTCTCCAGGCGGCCCTGCAGCTGGCGGGCGATGTCGCCCTGCCCTGCCTGGACGGCGAGGGCGGTCACGGCCGCGACGTCCCGCAGCGGGCTCTGGTACCAGTCGCTGTCGTCGCGCCAGCCCAGCGACCGGATCGCCTGGCGCATCGCCGAGCGGGCCCGGGCCTGGTCGCCCATCAGCGCGAGGCCCGCCGCCACCTGGGCCTTGGCCAGGGGCTGGTCCTCGTCCTTCATCTGCACGTCGTGCCACCAGCGCAGCCGCGCCAGGTCCCCGCGACCAGCCTTGGCCATCACGTAGAGGGCGTAGGCCGAGGCGCGCCGACGCATGCGCTCGGTCGCCTTCTTGGAATCGTCGGGCGTGCGGCCCCACCATTCAGGATATTCCAGGCGGTAGGACACCGAGCTCCAGCCGTCCGGACGACTGATCTGGCGCATGGCGTTCAACGCCTTGTTCAGCGCCTCGTCCGGCACGGAAACGCCCTGGGCCTTGGCCTCGACCAGGAAGTCGGTGGCGTAGGCGCCCAGCCACGCGTCGGCCTCGCCGTCGCCCACCCGCCACAGGCCGAACGCCCCGTCCAGGGTCTGGCGGTCCAACAGCTTGCCCACCGCGCCGGCCAGGACGGCCGGGTTGCGCTTGAGCTTGGGATCGCTGGAGACGCTCTGGGCGTACAACAGCGGATAGGCGGTCGAGACCATCTGCTCGGTGCAGCCGTAGGGGTAGCGCTGCAGGGCCACCGCGATCGCCGAGGGGTCGAAGCCCTTGAACGGCGAGTAGCTGACCTGCAGCGTGATGTCGCCCGCCGCGAGGCCCGACAGCAGCTGGGCGTTCGGCGTGTAGCTCATCCCCGGCTGCTGCAGCTCGGTCGTCGTGCGCACCACGTCGCCCCAGCCGAGACGCGTCTGGATCGGATAGTCCTTGGCCGTCTGGAAGCCGGGGCCGGTGACCTTGAAGCCGACCTTGCCGACGCCCGTCACGGTCGGGGCCAGGAAGGGGATCTTCTCGGCGATCCGCTGACCCAGGACCAGGGTGATGACCTTCCTGAAGGCCACGGCGATGCCGTTGGTGGCGTTGGCCTCGACCGTATAGGCGCCGACCTTGCCCTCGACATTGTGCAGCTCCAGCGTCGCCATCGGCTTGTCGCCGGGGGCCAGGAAGCGCGGCAGGTTCAGGTCGGCCACCACCGGCTGGCGGACGGTCATCGCTTTCGAGCCCGAGCCGACGGCGTTGTCGGTCCAGGCCACGGCCATGATCCGCAGCTCGCCGTTGAAGTCGGCGGCCGGCAGCTTGACCACCGCCTTGCCGTCCAGGCCGGTCTCCACCACGCCCGACCACAGGGCCACGGTCTTGATCGGCGTCACCGTCAGGCCCTCGCCGCCCAGCTCGTCGGCGCCGAAATTGACGTTGGCCGGCGCGCCCATGTTCGGGTCCAGCAGACGGCCGTAGTCGTCGCGATAGTTCAGGGTCAGGGCCCGCTTGCCGAAGTACCACTTGGCGGGGTCCGGGCTGTCCTGGCGGGTCAGGCGCAGGATGCCCTCGTCCACCGCCGCGATGGTGACCTTGGCCTTCTGGCCCAGACCCAGGCCCTGCACCTTGATGGGCACCTCGACCGGAGCCTTGGAGTCCAGCTTCACCGGCGTGCCGATGTCCACCGTCAGCCGGCGGCCCTTGGGCTCCAGCGGCACATAGATCAGGCCCAGGGCCCGCTTGGGCTTGGGCGAGCTGACCGGGTCGCGCGGCTGGATCACCGTGACCATCACATACGCCCCGCCGCCCCAGGCCGCCGAGGTCTTCAAGCGCACGGTCGTACCGTTCTCGCCGACGCTCATCGTCTTGAAGTCGATAAGACGATCCGTGGCGACGGCCACCTGGGCCTGGCCGGCATAGGGGGACTTCAGGGTGATCTCCACCGTGTCGCCCTGGGCGTAGGCCTTGGTCCCGGCGCTGACACGGACGAAGTCGGGCGCCTCGCCCTCCTTGGCCGGCGAACCCCAGCCCGACGAGAATTTCGTGACCGTCCTGGCGCCGTCCGGTCCCTCGACCACCAGGCGGTAGTCGCCCCAGCCCAGGCGGCGGTTGAAGCGCGCGGGCGCGCCGGCGCCGATGTTGACCGTCGCCTTGGCCACCACCGCGTCGCGGCTGGTGCGCCGCCACTGCCAGCGGCCGTCCTGCTGGAACCAGTCATAGTTCCAGTTCTCGCTGATCAGGGTGTAGGTCGCCGTGGAGGCGATGCGGGCGCCGGCGGCGTTGACCGCGATCATCTCCAGGCTGACCGGCGGATCGCCGCGCCCGGCGTCGCCCTGCTCGATCTTGACCCCGTAGTACACGGGCTTGCCGCGCACCTTCAGGTTCAGGCCCTCGCGGACCGGACGGCCGCCGGGCTCGAACACCGAGGCCGTCACCGCCGCCACCAGCGGCTGGGCCGTGTCGCCGGCCTCGCCCGTGCCGAGATTGAGGATCGCGTGGCCGTCGCCGTCGGTGACGGTCGTGCCCAGCTCGATGAACTTCTCGTCGAAGGGCGTCAGATCATCGCCCCACTCATAGCCCTTGAACTGCGGGAACGGGTCGCTGTCGAGCCGCAGCCGCGCCTCGCCCTGGGTCTGCAGACCCGCGCCCGGCGCGCCGTAGAGGAAGCGGGCCGAGACGTCGATCTTGCGCTCCTGGCCGGCCGCGACCGGCACGGACTCCTGGCCCGTGGCGGTGACCGCCAGCCGTTGTGGCGCGAAGTCCTCGACGCTGAAGCTCAGCGAACCGGCGTCCGCGTCGCTGCCTTCCATCTTCAGCACCGCCGTCCAGCGGCCGCGCGGGGCGCTGCGGGGCAGGGCGATGTCGGCCAGCACCGCGCCGGCGTCGGCGCGGCTGAACGGGTAGCGCTTGAACTCCACGCCCGAGGGACGCTTCACGAGAATGTAGCCCTTGCGGTCGTTGACCGCCTTGGCCAGCCGGTCGCGGACCATGGCCGTCAGGTGCACGGTCTCGCCCGGCCGATAGATGCCGCGGTCGGCGTAGAGATAGCCATCGATGTCGGTGCTGAGCGCCCGGCCGCCGTCGGACTCGGTGCGGCCACCGACGCCCTGCTTGGACAGGTCGACCGGCGAGCGGTCCAGGTCCAGCACCGCCAGGTCGCCGTGGTCGCCGTAGGCCATGACCATCTTGGCCCGGGCCGCGCCGTCGCCCTCGAGCAGGGCGTGGGCGAAGCGGGCGCGGCCGTCGGCGTCGGTCTTGGCCACGGCCAGGTCCTCGCCGTCCTTGGCCACCAGGGCCACGCGAACGCCCGACAGGGTCTTGGCGGTCTTCAGCGAGCGGACCACCACGTCCAGCGACTCCGCGCCATCGTAGCCGATCAGGGCCATGTCGGTGAACATGATCCAGCGGCGGGCCTGGGCCGGCGTCGGGTCGCCCTCGCCGTCGGGATCGCGGCCGCCCGAGGCGTCGCGCGCCTTGATCACGTAGCCGCCGGGCTTCATCACCTTGAGCACCGCGCCCAGCGGGAAGACGGTCGTCGCCTTCTGGCCCGCCTGGCCATCGACGTTGATCACGCCCTTCCAGACCTGGCGGCCCTCGTCATTGGGACTGTCGTCGCCGTAGTCGCTGGCCCAGTCGCCCTCGCTGGTCGGGTCGGGCGCGCTGATCGACTTGCGCACCAGGTTGCGGTCCGACACGCGCCAGACCTCGATCGCCAGCTTCGAGACGTTCATCGTCTCCAGGGCCACGCCGTCGGATTCCTCGCGCGGCAGGATCACGCCGTCGCCCGCGAAGCCGACATAGGGCGGCTTCTCGCCGAAGGTGAAATCGACGTCGGCGTTGGCGGCCAGGGTTTCGCCGTTCCTGCCAGGCAGGCCCTTGAGCAGGGTGACGCGATGGTCGGTGAAGCCGACGCCGCCGATGCACAGCTCGTCGTCCTTCACCCGCACGGCCGGTTGGCGGCCAGGGTCGGGCGAGATCAGCACGAAGTCGGCATAGGCCTTGGAGGGGTCCAGCGGCTTGCTCATCTGGACGCAGGCCAGAGGCTCCGCGCCCGAGCTGTCGATGCGGCTGCGCCAGACCGCGAAGCCCTCGGGCTTGGGAATGCCGCGACGGGGCGCGTTGGCGGCGCGGGGCTTGCCGAACAGCGACCAGGACTGGCCCTTGGGCGCCTCGGCCGTAGCCGCCGACTTGCCGCCGAACCAGCCGAGGTCGGCGACCTTGCCCACCGCGAAACCGCCGCCGAAGCCGACGACCAGGGCCGCGGCGCCCACGGCGACCAGAGGCGACTTGAGTTGAGGCGGGATCCTGCCCGTCAAATCCCGCCAGGCTGTGGCCACGCGACCGCCGAGAGTCCCCCGCCCGCCTTCCGGCGGCGTCTCGTCCGTCGACATCCCACGTCTCCCAACCTTAGCGTGTCGGGAGACATGAACCTAAGCCGGGCAAGGGGTCAACGGGGTGCCTTATGCGTCGAACGCCACCACGCCCGTCGGCATGTCGTAGGTGGCCGAGATGATTTTCAGCCGGCCCTGGGCCTGCTTCTCGGCAAGGGTTCCATCCGCCGAGCGCAGACGCGCGGCGACGGCGCGGACGTTCTGGCGGATGGCCGCGTCCTGCAGGTCGGCCGGGTGCTTTTCCTGGGCCTCCAGCACCGCCGGGACGATCGGCAGAACCATGTCGAACAGGGCCCCGTGCAGGTCGGCATGCTTGGTGGCGACGTCGACCGCCGCGCCCACGGCGCCGCATTTGGTGTGGCCCAGCACGACGACCAAAGGCGCGCCCAGGTGCTCGACGGCGTAGACGATCGAGCCGAGCCCCTCGCGGCTGATCGTCGAGCCGGCCACCCGCACGACGAACAGTTCGCCGAGGTTGCAGTCGAAGACCAGCTCCGGGCCGACCCGGCTGTCGCTGCAGCCGACGATCACCGCGAACGGCCTCTGGCCCTTGGAGATTTCGGCGAGGCGCGCCGTGGTCGGCAGGGCGATGCTGGCCCCGCCGCGCGCGAAGATGGCGTTGCCGTGCTTGAGGCGGCCCAGCGCCTCGTCCGGGCTGACGGCCTGGGGCGGATGAACCTCGGCGGCCTCAACGGTATTGAGATCTTCCAGCGGCTTGACCTGCGCCATCACGCGATCGAGGGCGGCGCGATCGGTCGCCTGGGTCTTGAGCGCGGCGCGGGTGCGGCGGCCCTTGCGGGTCAGGACCGACGGCGTGGCCGGACTGTCGCCTTCGGCCCAGGCCAAGGCGGGCGCGGCGAACCCGGACGCAAACGCGCCCAGCAGGATACGTCTCGAAACCATCTCATCCCCCGACGAGCAAAACGGCAGTTGGCCCTAGCTGTGGCAGGGGAAGGTTAACCACGCCGCAACGACGTCCCGTCCTCAAAGCGGCAATTCGACACGTTTGACCACGGTGCGCATGGCGATCGACGAGCTGACCCGCACGACGCCGGGGATACGCGTCAGTTCCCGGGCGTGCACCCGCTCCAGGTCGTCGACATCGGCCACCACCAGCCTCAGCAAATAGTCCGAGCCGCCGGTCATCAGGTAGCACTCGGCCACCTCGCGGACGTGCGAGATCGCCTTCTCGAACGCGCTGAGCGTCGCTTCGGCCTGGGACGACAGGGTGACCGTGACGAAGACGCTGAGCGGCAGGCCTACCGCCCGCTCGTCGATCACCGCGGCGTAGCGGCCGATCACCCCCGCCTCCTCCAGCGCCTTCACGCGGCGAAGGCAGGCGGATTCGGAAAGATTCACCGCCTCGGCCATTTCCACATAGCTGGCCCGGCCCCGAGCCTGCAGCAGGGCCAGCAGCTTTCGGTCGAAAGCATCGAGGTTGGCTGCAGGTTTCTTCACAGGAAGCGCTCCATGGCGATGGAATCCTGCATATCACGGTTACGGGTGAACGAAATCCCCCAGGAACCTGCGTTCAGTCAGGCGTAAACCAGCGCCAAACGTCTTTTGGAGGAGACAATCATGCGCGTTGGAGTGCCATCCGAGATCAAACCGGGCGAACACCGGGTCGGCCTCACCCCTACCGCCGTTCGCGAGTATGTGGGTCACGGTCACTCGGTGCTGGTCCAGACCGGCGCGGGCCTCGGGGCCGGCTACGGCGACGACCTTTACGTCAAGGCCGGCGCGACGATCGCGCCCGACGCCGATGCGGTGTTCGCGGGCAGCGAACTGATCATCAAGGTCAAGGAACCGCAGAAGATCGAATGGGAGCGCCTGACGCCCCGCCACATCCTCTTCACCTATCTCCATCTCGCGCCCGATCCGGCCCAAACCGAGGGCCTGCTGGCCTCGGGCTGCGCGGCCATCGCCTATGAGACCGTGACCGACGCCAAGGGCGGCCTGCCGCTGCTGGCCCCGATGTCGGAAGTGGCCGGCCGCATCGCCGTGTTCTCGGCGGCCGAGACCCTGCTCAAGCACAATGGCGGCATGGGCCTGTTGCTCTGCGGCGTGCCCGGCGTGCCTCCCGCCCGGGTGGCGGTGCTGGGCGGCGGCGTGGTCGGCTCGAACGCCGCGCGCATGGCCGCCGGCCTGGGCGCCGAGGTCGTGGTGCTGGAGCGCTCGATCCCCCGCATGCGCGAGCTGGACGACCTCTATCAGGGCCGCATTCTCACGCGCTATTCGACCATCGCGGCGGTCGAGGAGGAGATCCTCAAGGCCGACGTGATCATCGGCGCCGTCCTGACCGCCGGGGCCGCCGCGCCCAAGCTGGTCAAGCGCGAGCACCTGTCGAAGATGAAGCCGGGCTCGGTGCTGGTCGACGTGTCGATCGACCAGGGCGGATGCTTCGAGACCAGCCATCCGACCACCCACGCCGAGCCGACCTACACGGTCGACGGCGTCGTCCACTACTGCGTGGCCAACATGCCGGGCGCCGCCCCGCGCACCTCGTCCGAAGCCCTGGGCAACGCCACCCTGCCCTTCGGCCTGGCCCTGGCGGACCACGGGCTGGACGCGCTGAAGACCAACGTCCACCTGGCGCGGGGGCTGAACGTGCTGAACGGCCAGCTGACGCACCCGGCGGTGGCGGAGGCGCTGGGGAAGGCGTCGGTGGATCCGTATGGGGCTTGGAAGTAAGAACCGCCGCTTACAAGGCCCTCCCCCTGTGGGGGAGGTGTCGCCCGTGGGGCGACGGAGGGGGGAGTTGGTCCGGCGTCGACCGCCCTATCCCCCCACCGGCCTTCGGCCGCCTCCCCCACAGGGGGAGGTTCTAGTGAGGCCTGGTCTCTAAGCCGCGAACCGGCCCAGGTCCTGGTGGCTCTCCACCAGGTCCAGCACGTCGTGCATCGAGAAGCCCGGGTCGGCCGGATAGAGCGCGTCGTAGATCGAGCGCGCGAAGGCCAGGTCCGCCGGGGTCTTCACCCGCCAGTCGTAGTGCGACCAGTCGCGGTGGGCCTTCAGGTGCGCCTGGCGGAAGCGGTCGGGCCGCTCGCGGATAGCGGCCGTCGGCGAGATCATGGCCAGCGGATCGCGAGCCTCGGCGGCGGCGCTGCGCAGAGCCTCGACCGTGACCACCTCGACCTCGAGACCGGCCGGATAGCTGCGCTCCACGCGGTTGGAGGTGTAGGCCGCGCCGCTGGCCTGGGCCAGGCGGACGGCCTCGTCGACGACCGCCGGATCGACGAAGGGCGCGTCGCCCTTGATGCGAACGATGTGGCTGACCGGGCCGGCGGCCTCGGCGCAGCGGGCGATGCGGTCCAGGATGTCGCTGCCCGCGCCGCGGTGCACGGCGTAGCCGCGCGAAACCACCAGGCCGGCCAAGCCGTCGTCGTCCGCGGCGTCGCTGGTGGCGACGATGATCTTGTTCAGGCGGCGGGCGGCGCGCAGCCGCTCCAGTTGGCGCAGGATCATCGGCTGACCCTGGAGGGTGGCGACGGCCTTGCCGGGCAGGCGCTTGGAGCCCATGCGGGCCTGGACGACGGCGAGGATCATGGCGTTCGTCTCCCTCTTTGCTCACCAACTCTTCTTCGGAGCTTGGGCCTAGATCTTTCCGTGCGTCAGGCGACCCAACGTCGCGGGTCCAGGGCCACCGGATCGTCGATGGCCATGTCGTCCCAGTCGAGGTCGGGCGGCGGGCTGGAGGCGGCGGCGACCACGGCCGACAGTTCGGCGGCCGAGGTGA
>Ga0209256_1000813_pt1 | contig 39970 bp, 34 predicted proteins | sample AraplaCol_mCL_r2_2_FD_184270 | JGI IMG/M metagenome (GOLD analysis project Ga0209256, IMG submission 184270) | Arabidopsis root microbial communities from North Carolina, USA - plate scrape MF_Col_mCL_r2 (SPAdes) (version 3) | ecosystem: Host-associated > Plants > Roots > Endosphere | place...
AGGCTGTCGAGGTCGCCCTTGAGGTCGTGGAAACCGATCGTGCGCGCGGCCGCGCCCCACTGCTCGGCATGCACGTCGCCGCAGGCGGCGGCGGCGATGCGGCCGGTTTCGATCGGCGCGTCGCCCGTGTTCGCGCGGAACACGTTGCCCAGTTCGAACAGGCGTACGCGCGACTGCTGGCGCGCGGCGTTGCGCGCGAGCGAGGCGACCAGGCCCGGCAGCAACGCGGTGCGCATCACGCCCAGCTCGCCGCTCAGCGGATTGGCGAGCGGCACGCTGCCGTCGGTGAGGCCCCACGTCGCGAGCAGGCCCGCATCGACGAACGCGTAGTTCACCGCTTCCAGGTAATCGCGCGAGGCCAGCTGGCGGCGCGCGGTGGACTCGTCCACGCGCGTTTCGCTCGGCGCGACCAGGCGCGCGGCACCGGCGGGAAGCGTGGTCGGGATCGCGTCGTATCCGTGGATGCGCGCGATTTCCTCGATCAGGTCTTCCTCGATCTCCAGGTCGAATCGGCGGCTCGGCGGCGTCACGCGCCAGCCGTCGGCAGTGGTGCCGTTGACGAGCGTTTCCACCGCAAGGCCCAGCGCGCGCAGGATGCGTTCGACTTCGGCGTCGGCGACGTCCAGACCCAGCACGCGCGCAAGGCGCGCACGGCGCAGCACGATCGGCTGCGGCGCATGCAGGTGCTCGGCGAGCGTGACGTCGAGCGTCGGCCCCGGCACGCCGCCGGCGATGTCGAGGATGAGCTTCGTGGCGTATTCCACCGCGATGCGCGGCAGTTCCGGATCGACGCCGCGTTCGAAACGATGACCGGCGTCGGTGTGCAGGCCGAGCTTGCGGCTGCGCCCGATGATCGCCGACGGAATCCAGTGCGCGGCTTCGAGGAAGACGTTGCGCGTGGTGTCGGTCACGCGCGTGTCGAAGCCGCCCATGATGCCGCCCAACGCGACCGCACGCGCGGCCTTGCCGCCGCGGCTGTCGGAGACGACGAGGAAGTCCTCGTCGAGCGCGACGGTGCGGCCGTCGAGCAGCTTCAGCTCCTCGCCGGCGCGCGCCGGGCGCACGACGACATCGCCTTCCAGCGAATCCTTGTCGAAGGCGTGCATCGGCTGGCCGAGTTCGAGCATCACGTACTGCGTGACGTCCACCAGGAAACTGATCGGACGCACGCCGCTGCGGCGCAGGCGTTCGGCCATCCACACGGGCGTCGAAACCGTCGCGTCGACATTGTCGATCACGCGACCGGCGAAACGCGGCACGCGCGGACCGGCGTCGAGTTCGACGCGCATCGTCGCATCGCTCTGCGCCGGAACGTCGGCGGCATCGAGCGGCTTCACTTCACCGCCGAGCGCGGCGGCGACATCGAACGCGATGCCGCGCACGCTGAAGCAGTCGGCACGGTTCGGCGTCAGCTTGATCTCGATGCTCGCGTCCGGCAGGCCGAGGTACTGCGCGAGCGGCGTGCCGACCGGCGCATCGGCCGGAAGTTCGAGCAGGCCCGAGGCATCCGGATCCACGCCCAGTTCCTTGGCCGAACACAGCATGCCGAAGGATTCCACGCCGCGCAGTTTCGCGGCCTTGATCGCGATGCCGCCCGGCAGGTTCGCACCGACCGTCGCCAGCGGCGCGATGAGACCCGCACGCGCATTCGGCGCGCCGCAGACGATCTGCACGGTGCCGTTGCCGGTGTCGACTTCGCACACCTGCAGGCGGTCGGCTTCGGGATGGCGCGTCGCGCTGACGATGCGCGCCACGACTACGCCGTCGAGTGCATCGCCCAGCGGCGTGACCTCTTCGACTTCCAGGCCGATCGCGGTCAACGTCGCGGCGAGCTGGTCGCGCGAAGCGGTGGTCGGAACGTGGTGGCGCAGCCAGTTTTCGGAGAATTTCATGGTGAAAGCCGGGAATCGGGAATAGTGAATCGAGAATCGGAATACGGGTGCAGGGCTTCGTTCTTACGACTCCCCATTCCCCATTCCCGATTCCCGCCTCAGGCGAACTGCTTCAAAAACCGCACGTCGTTGTCGAAGAAGCTGCGCAGGTCGTCCACGCCGTAGCGCAGCATCGCAAAGCGCTCCACGCCCAGGCCGAACGCGTAACCGGTGTACTTCTCCGGATCGATGCCGACGTTGCGCAGCACGTTCGGATGGACCATGCCGCAGCCGAGCACTTCCAGCCAGCGCGTGGAACCGTCGGGCTGCTGCCAGGCGATGTCCACTTCGGCCGACGGCTCGGTGAAGGGGAAATAGCTCGGACGGAAACGCATCTCGAAATCGCGTTCGAAGAACGCGCGCACGAATTCGGCCAGCGTGCCCTTGAGGTCGGCGAAGCTCGCGTGCTCGTCGACCAGCAGGCCTTCGCACTGGTGGAACATCGGCGTGTGCGTCTGGTCGCTGTCGCTGCGGTACACCTTGCCCAGCGCGATCATGCGCAGCGGCGGCTGGTGTTCCTGCATGTAGCGCACCTGCACGCCGGAAGTGTGCGTGCGCAGCAGGCGGCCGTCGCCGAAGTAGAACGTGTCGTGCATCGCGCGCGCCGGATGGTGCGGCGGGAAGTTCAGCGCTTCGAAGTTGTGCCAGTCGTCCTCGATTTCCGGACCGTTGCTGAGTTCGAAACCCAGGCGGCCGAAGATGTCGGCGATGCGCTCCATCGTGCGGCTGACCGGATGCAGTCCGCCGCGCGCGGCATCGATGCCGGGCAGCGTGACGTCGATGCTTTCCGAGGACAGGCGCGCGTCGAGCGCGGCGTCGTCCAGCACGGTGCGGCGTTCGCCCAGCGCGGCGGTGAGTTCGTCGCGCGCCTTGTTGATGGCCTCGCCAGCGGTCTTGCGCTGATCGGCCGGCAGTGCGCCGAGCTGCTTGAGCTGCGCCGTGACGCTGCCGTTCTTGCCCAGCAGCGATACGCGCAGGGCTTCGATGGCGTCGGGCGTATCGGCCGAGGCGATGTCGGCCAGCGCCTGCTGGGTCAGTGATTCGATTCCGCTCATGTGCTGGCGAACCTTTTCGATCGTGGGTGTTGCGAAGCGCCGGCGATTCCTTGCCGCCAGCCGCGCGCGCGGCTTCGAGCATGCCGGCGCGTGGTGCTTGATGCGGGCGCCCCAGAAACGAACATGGGGAAGGACTTGCGCCCTTCCCCATGCGTTATTGCGTTGTGCTTTCAATCGCCGCCGGCCGTGGCCGGATGCGATGAAGCGTGCAACTTACGCTGCGAGCGCGCTCTTCGCCTTCTCTGCCAGCGCCGCAAAACCCTGCGCGTCGTGCACGGCGATGTCCGCCAGCACCTTGCGGTCGAGGGTGATGCCGGCCTTCATCAGGCCGTTGATGAAACGGCTGTAGCTCAGGCCGTTGATGCGGGCAGCCGCGTTGATGCGGGTGATCCACAGCGAACGGAAATTGCGCTTCTTCTGCTTACGACCGATGTAGGCGTACTGCAGGGCCTTCGTGACCGCCTGCTTGGCGACGCGGAAAACCTTGCGACGGGCGTGGTAGTAGCCCTTGGCCTGCTTCAGGATCTTCTTGTGACGGCGGCGCGCCTGCACGCCACGCTTAACTCGTGCCATTGTTCAGCCCTCCTCAGAGATACGGCAGCATGCGATCGAGACGGCCTGCGTCCTCGGCACGAACGTGGTTCGTCTGCCGCAGGTTGCGCTTCCGCTTGGTCGCCTTCTTGGTGAGGATGTGGCTCTTGTTGGCGTGGCCGCACTTGTACTTGCCGGAAGCGGTCTTCCGGAAGCGCTTGGCCGCCGCCCGATTGGTCTTGATCTTGGGCATTGCGATGTCCTTTCGGATTTCGATGACTGGCCTGGGCGGTGGCCTTGCGCGTCCCGTAAGACGCAACCACTCTTTCCGTCCTGCCCTTGCCGGCTTGTAAGTCTCTGATCCACAAGGGATCAGGACAGGTTCCTGATACAACGAACTGCAAATCCCGGCGAGCCGGGCCGGCCATTATGCAGACAACCGGAAACCTTTGCAATTCATGGCTTTACTGGCGGGTCCGCCGGGCCTGGGGCGGCCCCAGGCGGGTTCCCCAACGAAAACGGGCCGCATTGCGCGGCCCGTCGTCCGGAGCGGATGTCTCAGCTCTTCTTCTTCGGCGCGATCATCATGACCATCTGGCGGCCTTCCAGGCGCGGGCGCGACTCGATCACGATGTCCTCGCCCAGGTCGGCCTCGATGCGCGCAGCCATCTCGCGGCCGAGCTCCTGGTGGCTCATCTCGCGGCCACGGAAGCGGATGTTCACCTTGACCTTGTCGCCCTCTTCCAGGAAACGGCGCATGTTGCGCAGCTTGATCTGGTAGTCGCCCTCGTCGGTCACGGGACGGAACTTGAGTTCCTTGATCTCGACCTGCTTGGTCTTCTTCTTGGCCTCGTTGGCCTTCTTCTGCATTTCGAAGCGGAACTTGCCGAAGTCCATGATCTTGCAGACCGGCGGATCGGCATTGGGCTGGATCTCGACCAGATCCAGACCCTCGTCCTCGGCCATGCGCAGCGCTTCGTCGCGCGAAAGCACGCCGACCATCTCGCCATCGCTGCCGATCACGCGCACGCGCGGGACGCGGATTTCCTGGTTCTTTCGATTCGGCTTCTCGGGGGTACTGATGTTGCAATCTCCGGTTTGGAACGTGCCGGCCGCCGGGGGGCGGCCGGAGTCATGTCAGGCTGCAGGCGTTACTGTACGCCCTCACTGCGCAAACGCGAGGCGAAATCGGCGACGGACATCGTCCCCAGATCCTCCCCTCCCCGCGTCCGGACGGCGATCTGGCCGTTTTCCTTCTCGCGGTCGCCGATCACCAGCAGGTAAGGCACGCGCTGCAGCGTGTGCTCGCGGATCTTATAGCCGATCTTCTCGTTGCGCAAATCGGAATGGACCCGGAAGCCTTGATTTGCAAGGGATTTCCGGATCTCCTCGACGTAATCGGCCTGCGCGTCGGTGATGTTCATCACCACCGCCTGGATCGGCGCGAGCCAGGCCGGGAACTGGCCGGCGTGGTGCTCGATCAGGATGCCGATGAAGCGCTCCATCGAACCGACGATGGCCCGGTGCAGCATCACCGGATGACGGCGCTGGCTGTGTTCGTCGACGTACTCGGCGCCAAGGCGGCCGGGCATCATGAAATCCACCTGCATCGTGCCCAGCTGCCAGGTGCGGCCGATGGCGTCCTGCAGGTGGTATTCGATCTTCGGGCCGTAGAAGGCGCCCTCGCCCGGCAGCTCCTGCCACTGAACGCCGGCGGCACTGAGCGCCGAACGCAGCGCGTTCTCGGCCTTGTCCCAGGTGGCGTCGTCGCCCAGGCGCGAGTCCGGACGCAGCGCGATCTTGATCTGGATATCGGTGAAGCCGAAGTCGCCGTAGACCTTCAGCGCCTGCTCGTGGAACGCGCGCACTTCGCCTTCGATCTGGTCCTCGGTGCAGAAGATGTGGCCGTCGTCCTGGGTGAAGCCGCGCACGCGCAGGATGCCGTGCAGCGCGCCGGAGGGCTCGTTGCGATGGCACGCGCCGAATTCGCCGTAGCGGATCGGCAGGTCGCGATAGCTGTGCAGCCCCTGGTTGAACACCTGCACGTGGCCGGGGCAGTTCATGGGCTTCAGCGCGTAGGTCCGCTTCTCGGACTCGGTGAAGAACATGTTGTCCTTGTAGTTGTCCCAGTGGCCGGACTTCTGCCACAGCGACACGTCGAGGATCTGCGGACAACGCACTTCGCCGTAGCCGGTTTCGCGATACACGCGGCGCATGTACTGCTCGACGACCTGCCAGATCGACCAGCCCTTGGGATGCCAGAAGATCAGGCCGGGGCCCTCTTCCTGCAGGTGGAACAGGTCCTGCGCCTTGGCGATCTTGCGGTGGTCGCGCTTCTCGGCTTCCTCCAGCTGCGTGAGGTAGGCCTTGAGGTCCTTGTCGTTGAGCCACGACGTGCCGTAGATGCGGCTGAGCATCTGGTTGTTGGAGTCGCCGCGCCAGTACGCGCCGGCCACCTTCATCAGCTTGAACGCGCGCAGCTTGTCCGTGGACGGCACGTGCGGGCCGCGGCACAGGTCGGTGAATTCGCCCTGGCTGTAAAGCGAGAGGTCTTCGTTGGCCGGGATCGATTCGATGATCTCCGCCTTGTACGCCTCGCCCATGTCGCGGAAGAACGACACCGCGTCGTCGCGCGACTTCACGCTGCGCGCGACCGGGAGCGATTCCTTCACGATCTTCTGCATCTCGGCCTCGATGGCCGGCAGGTCCTCGGGCGTGAAGGGACGCTCGTAGGCGAAGTCGTAGTAGAAGCCGTTGTCGATCACCGGACCGATGGTGACCTGCGCGCCCGGATGCAGGCGCTGCACGGCCTGCGCGAGCAGGTGCGCGGTGGAGTGGCGCAGGACGTCGAGCGCGTCCGGATGCTTTTCGGTGACGATCTCCAGCGCGACGTCGTGGTCGATGCGGTAGCTGGTGTCGACCAGCTTGCCGTCGACCTTGCCGGCGAGCGCGGCCTTGGCCAGGCCGGCACCGATGGAGGCGGCCACGTCGGCCACGGACAGGGGTTGTTCGAATTCGCGGCGGCTGCCGTCGGGGAGCGTGATTGCGATCATGGGATGCGGGCGCGCGATGCGCGGCTGGCTGGGTGGAGGTCGGCGCTGCTTCAGTGGCAGCGCGGGTTGAGCGGAACTATCCGGAAACGAAAAACGGCGCCGCGGCGCCGTCCGGAAGGGGCGTCGTGGGCGCTCAGCAGTGGGCGGTGGTAGTGCTCATGTCGCACGCTCGGCCGGCGGTTTGCCGCGGGCCACCTTCGTTCGTCTCCGGGCGACGCGCCCGGTAGTGGAGAAAGTGTTGGGGCTGGCGTCGATCAAGTCAACGCCAGCCATCGCGCATGCCGCCCCGGAAACGGCGCTGGAGGGACGCGACGCAAAAGAAAACGGCGCCACCCGTGAGGATCGCGCCGTTCAGAACCACTGTGTAGTGGTGGGCGGTACAGGGTTCGAACCTGTGACCCCTACCATGTCAAGGCTGGGATAAGGGGTTCAAGGTAGTCCACGCTTTATCTAACTCATTGTTTTAAGGCTCTTTGGACTGTTGTGCATCGGCATGGATTTCCATACTCTTTCCATACTCAATGGAAAGCATTGGATTTCAGGGGAATTGGCTTGGCTGAACTCAACAAGGTTGGCGCTCGCAACAAGCTCGTAGCGAGGCCAAGCAAAGAGCCGTACTGGCAGAAGCTTTCCCTGGGGTGCTATCTCGGCTTCCGTCCGTCCGTGCATGGCAACGGCATGGGTACTTGGCTGGCCCGCTACCACGATCCCGACACTGGCAGGAAGCCGGGCAAGACCCTTGGGGCATTGGACACTCTCCCGCCAAGTGAACGCTTCGACGCGGCGAAAAAGGAAGCCGAGGAATGGTTCCGGAATTTGTCGCAAGGCGGCTCCACCGAAGAGCCCACCGTCAAGGAAGCCTGCGCAATCTATGCAGGCAACGACTCCGAATTGCAGAGACGCTTCCGCCAGTACATCGACAACGACCCCATTGCGGGGATCAAGCTCCGAAAGCTCCGCGAGCATCACGTCGCAGCATGGCGTACCCGGCTCGAAGCCATGCCGGCCCGAGTGACCCGCAGGAAAGAAGGCGAGCAGATCACCCGCCCCCGGTCGCCGGCTACGATCAATCGCGACATGACGCCCCTCAGAGCTGCGCTCAATGCCGCCCTCCGCCGGGGTGAGGTGGCCACGGCGCTCGCGTGGCGCGTGGCATTGGAGCCCGCCCGAGCGACTGGGCGCCGCCAGCTGTACCTCGACAAGGCCCAGCGCCGCGCGATGCTCGGTAAGCTGACCGAAGATGCGAGTGCCTTCTGCCGCGCCCTCTGCCTGCTCCCCCTTCGTCCCGGCGCGCTGGCCGGGTTGCTGGTGCGTGATTTTGATGCCCGGACCGGCTCCCTTATGGTGGAACGCGACAAGGCCGGCAACGGTCGCGCGCTGAAGCTGCCCGAGGACCACATCGCGCTATTCAAGGTCCAAGTGAAGGGGAAGCTGCCGCTGGCGCCGATCTTCCCCCGCGCGGACGGCACTGCGTGGAACAAGGACAGCTGGAAGGGACCGATCAAGGACGCTGCGCTGGCGGCTGGCCTCCCCGATGAGACGACGGCTTACACCCTGCGCCATTCTACGATCACCGACCTCGTGACTGATGGGCTGGACCTCCTGACGGTTGCGAAGGTCGCCGGCACGTCGATTCGCATGATCGAGAAGCACTACGGTCACTTGCGCGGTGACCATGCAGCGAAGGCGCTGGCGGGTCTGGCGCTGTGACCGGCACTGGACCCCACAATGCCGGCGACATCTTGACGCTCGGCGAGGCGATTGAAATCTACGCGGAACGCGATTGGCGCAGGAGCGACGCCGACAAGGGAAAACTAGGCATCAGGGGCGCAGAAGATCGCGCGCGTAAAGCCATCGTTACCGCCGTTGAAAGTGGCGCCCTCCGGGCCGCGAGTGAGGACGGCAAATCGTTTCGTCGCGATTATTTCGCGTTCTGGGCCAGTTCCAGCGAGCCCACCCGCAAGGGCATTGAGTGGGCCGGTGACTTTGCGAGCGTGAAGTGGTCAGAGCGATTCGAGGGGCTATATCAAGCCGGCCCACTAGTGGTCCGAAGCTTCGAACTTGAGTGCGACTTCACTTATCCGAAGTGGTCCCTACTGGAACCGATCCCGACACCATCAGTCGAGGCACCCCGGGAGTGGGTAGAGGCATTGGCGTTCTCCAAATCACAGAACGACGCGCTCCGGAATAGGATCGCGGAGCTTGAGAGCGAGGTCGCGCACCTCAAGCTCGCCAACTCTGGCCGGAAAGGAGGGCTCTCGAAGGGATTGTAGAGAAACGAAGCGAAGCGAGACATTTCAGTTTCTCTACCCACAATGACCAGACCAACAGGGTTCACAGCAGCACGAGCCATCCGGCTTGGCGAGCAAGTGAACGGAGTTGGTAATGCACGAAAGCATCGCATCTGTCCGTCCCGCCTACGGCCCGCTGGTGCCGTCCTGCGCGCTCTATGGCATCAAACGCACCCGCGCGTACGAGTACGCCAAGAGCGGCTTGATCGAAACCTTCACACTGAGCTCGAAGAAGCGTTACGTCTACTTCGCGAGCCTCGATACCCTCCCCGAGCGCATCGCCGCTGTCGCCGCGAAGGAGGGCACGTAAATGGATGGCGACCGGAGCGAACCGGGTGCGCGCCCGATGGCCGAAATCGGCGACGATTTCCTCCGCGAACTCATCCGCAAAGCGCACGCGCCCCCGCTGGTAAAGCGGCTCGACGCCTTCTTTGAGTTCTACCGCGAGGGCGTGATGGTCTACGACGTTCGCGTCTGGAACCTTTTGGACGCACTCCGGCTGATCCTCCACCTCTCGGAGAAATCATGGTTCACGCTCCAGCACGTGGAACAGTTCACGCTGCTGGCTGCTGACATGTTCGATGCGGAGTTCCGCTAGTGGCCCGCATCCGCACCGTGAAGCCCGAATTCTGGACCTCCGAGCAGGTGATGGAGCTGTCGGCTCTCGCTCGCCTCGCCTTCATCGGATTGTGGAACTTCTGCGACGACGCGGGTGTTCACCCTGCCAGTGCCAAACGGCTGAAGGCCGAGGTCTTCCCGTCGGATGAAATCAGCCTCAATGAAGTGAGCGACCTCATTGCCCAGATGGTCGGCCAAGGTCTGCTTGCCGAGTTCGAAAACGGCGGCGGCCATTACTGGTATATCACCGGTTGGGCGAAGCACCAGAAGATCGACAAACCGACGTATCGCCATCCCCAGCCGCCCGGCTGGACCAAGGAGCACAAGATCCTCGGCGAGTCCTTGGCTAGCGATAGCCAACCGCTCGACGCGCCTTCGCCGAGCGATCACCGAGTCATCGGCGAGGATTCGACCCCGGAATGGAAGGGAAAGGAAGGGAAGGAAAAGGAGAAGAAGAAGAAGAGCCCGGGCGCCGTCGCGCCCAAAGTGAGCCAGAAGAATCTCGACAGCAATGCCAGCACACCCTCGGTGCTGGGCGTCCGTGAACTGATCGCCGATGGCGTCGACGAAACACATGCCAAGGAATGGCTGAAGGTCCGCAAGGACAAGCGGCTGACGCTGACCGGGTCCGCGTGGGACGACGTCAAGACCGAGGCCCAAAAGCTCGGCATCACGCCGGCGGAGGCCGTCCGGATCGCAGCGCGCAAGTCGTGGGGTGGCTTCGAAGCGGAATGGGCTCTGAAAAGCGGCATCGTGCCGCCGGCGAACGCTGTCGGCTCGAAGGCCAGCTGGGAGACGACGGTGGAGATGACGCTGTGAACGCCCACCAGAATCTGCGCCTGCCGCCGCAGTCGGTCGAAGCCGAGCAGGCCGTACTCGGCGGAATGATGCTCGTACCCGACTCCTACAGCGCAATTGCCGGCATCCTGTCGGAGCGCGATTTCTACCGCCGCGATCACCAGCAGATTTTCCGCGCCATCGCTCATCTTGCGGGCAAGGGCAAACCCTTCGATGCCGTGACCATGGGCGAGTGGTTCGAGGCGCAGGGAAAATCCGATCTGGTGGATGGCGGCGGCTACTTGATCGAACTGGCGAGCAACACACCGTCCGCTGCGAACATCAATGCCTACGCAGAGATCGTGCGCGACAAGGCCGTGCTGCGGCAGTTGATCGAGATCGGCACCAAGATTGTCAACGACGGCTTTGCTCCCGACGGCCGTGATACCGGCCAGATCCTGAGCGACGCCATCGGCCAGCTGATGGGGATCAATCAGGCCGCAGCCGACTGCGAGTTCACTGGCAAGCAGGCGATGGAGCTGGCTTGGAACGAGGTCGTGCGCTCCTACGAAAATGGCGGGGCCCTGCCGGGCATCACCACCGACATCCGCGCCTATGACGAGGTCACTGGCGGGCTGCATGACGGTGATCTGGTTGTCATCGGTGCGCGCCCCGCCATGGGTAAAACCGCGCTCATGGGCAGCTTCGCAGAGGCGGTGGCGATGGCCGGGAAGCGGCCGGCCATCTTCAGTGCGGAACAGCCGGCTAAACAGTTGGGCCTGCGACGGCTCTCGGCGGAGTCCGGCGTGGGTGCGGCCCGTGTCCGAGCGGGCAAGTTCAAGGAAGAGGACTGGCCCAAGCTGGCCGCCGGCGTGGGGAGCGCCAAGGATCGCGAGATGTGGATCTATGACCGGAGCGCCGTGACGCTCAACGAGCTGGTTTCGGTCGCCCGGAAGTGGAAGCATCAGCACGACATTGGCTGCATCTTCATCGACTACGCCCAGCGAGTGACTGTTCCCGGGGCGGATCGCATCACCGAGGTAGCGACCGTGGCACGCGGGCTGAAGAACCTCGCCCGGGATCTGAACATACCGGTTGTTGCGCTGGCGCAGGTCGTGAAGGGTGTCGATAGCCGCGATGACAAGCGGCCCAAGGCTGGCGACCTCGCCAATAGCGACGAGCTGACCCGCGAGGCGGACCAGATCGTGATGCTCTACCGCCCGGTTGTTCACGACCCCAAGGCCCCCCCGAGCCTCGCAGAGCTATGGATCGAAAAGAACCGCCACGGCCCGACGGGCATGCGCAAGGTTGCTTTCCAGCCGGAGACGATGACGTTCACCGACATGGCCCGCTTTTCGGAAGAAAAGGGCTTCTGATGAAAATTGATGAACGCATCATGGTCGAACTGATGGAGGTGAAGCCTTGAGCGACAACCAGTTCCCTTACGACTCTAATGAGAGTGCCTGCGTGATAGAAGCGCTGGACTTGATGGCCCCCCTCGCTTCGAGCTCGCTGTTCACTGGCTCTAAGCAAGATCAGGCCGGCTTGGTCAAGACCATCGGCGAGCGCATGCGACAGGCCCGAGAGCTGTGCAACCTGAGTCAGCAGGAGGCAGCGCGCAGGCTCGGATACGCGAATCCGTCCAAGTTGTCGAAGATCGAGGCAGCAACAGATACCTGCTCCGTTCCTCTCTGGTCCATCGCAGGCGCTGCGAAGCTCTATCAGGTCAGCATGGATTTCCTGTTCGGCGTCACGGACGACTGGGAACCGGAGGCGCCCCGCTCGGCTCAACAGTGGCTCTTGGACGGCTGGGAGAAGATGCGTCAGCGCGATATGCGTGCGCTGGATCGCGTCCACGCCGAGGCGGTTACGGTCGCGGCAACGACTACGGAACTGGTGGTTGCCGTGCGCGGCTTGGGTGAGGCACTGACCATGTATCGCGCCCGAAACGAAGGGTTCGATGACTCCCCTGCATCCGCTCCCCTCGTGGGTCGTTTGGCGCGTTTGGAGGCCATCGCTCGCGACGCGGAGGTCAAGCTGAGGCGCCTGCGACTCACTCCTAGCTAAGACGCGCCCTTTCCTGTCTCCGCCGCGAATCGTCGCTGCTCCACCGGATGTGCAGCGGCCATGTGACAGTAAAACTCACGGAATCGGAAACCTCACAATGAAGGATCGCAGCAAGACCATCGGTTCCCTGTCCAAGAACCCCAAGGGGCGCCCGACCAAGTACAAAGCCGCCTATGCCGCGCAAGCCCGCAAGCTGGCGCTGCTCGGCATGACCGACCGAGGGATGGCCAACTTCTTCGAAATTTCGGAGTCCACTCTGAACTTGTGGAAGAAGGAGCACTCCGATTTTTCGGAGTCCATACGCGCGGGAAAAGTTGAGGCTGATGCCCGCGTAGCCGCTGCCCTATTCCATTCGGCGCTCGGCGGCAGCACCGTCACCGAAGTGAAGGAAGAGGTAGATGCTGAGGGCAACAGTGTCACCAGAAAAACTGTGAGGGAACTTCCGCCGAACGTGACAGCGCAGCAGTTTTGGCTCAAAAACAGACAACCTCAGAGCTGGCGAGACAAAGTTATTTTGGAGGACGAGACTCCGCCGGAGAAGCTCGCCGAGACGGCGCAGCGGTTCGCAGAAATCATGGCGACCGCGCGGGAGCGGCAGCGCGCGGTACTGATCGAACGCGGCATTCTGTCAGACAGCGAGGCTTGACCATGCGGACTCCCAGTGGCATGTCCATGTGGTGCCGCTCTGAGCCCCGCTTACGCGCGTACCAATCGGGGAAGATGCGGTCATCTCGCTGGGGCTCGGGTTCCGCGCGCTTGGCATCGGCGATCCACCGTTTGAGCTGTGCGACCTTGTTCCCCGCTACGCGCTTGTCGTTTAGAGCAGCCTTCGTCTCTTTCACGGCGAGCTTGCGCTCGGCGTCGGCCAGGCGCTTCACCTGCTTGAAGAGTTCCTGCTCACTTTCGGTGATGAGCGCGGCGTTGTATTCGTCAATGAGCGTGCGGATCTGCTGCTCCTCCGGCGTTCTCGGATCGAGAAACGCTAGATCCATGCCCTTTGGCAGCTTCAACTTCGGATCGCTACGCCTGCGGACATATATTTCGACGAAGTCGCGAATGCTGAGGACTGAGCCGGGGAACTGGTGTAGATATTTTTTGTAATCGGCCCAGACCTCAGCGGAGTAGCACATCAGCGCTCCTTAGGCAGCGACTACACTGCGCGAAACCAGATTCAACCCTTCAAACATTCCGATCAATTCGCCTTGAAGCCTGGCTATTAGCGTTGGCCTGGTTGCGACCTCCGCTTCCGGCACCCGATCACGGGCCAGTCCCACAATGGCCTGCGAAGCGTGCAATGCCATTCCGGTGCTAAACCGAAGCATGTTCACGACTTCCGAATGGGGGATGTCGATTTCCCCAGACCTTCTCACCAAGGATTGGAACTTGTGGTGCGTAAACCCATGCAGCGATTTTTTGGACTCCATCCAAGTGTCCAGCAGATCCGTGAATTGATCGTCACCCGTGCGTTCGATGAGCAGCCGGATCATGCGCTCGGGATCTGCCGAGTCGTGGCCCTTCTGGTAATGCTCCAGTTGCTTGTCATCCGCGCAGGTGAGCCATAGGCCGCGAACATATGACTCGAATGCAGGCCGCATCAGCGCATGGGCGGATGCCATGTGTCCGAACTTTGTCAGGTGAATGACCGATGCATGATGTTCGTGGGTTACCCAAAACGCAGTAACAGCTAGATGATCCGGCTGTGTCCCTCGCATGGGTATGCCTAATTCCTTGATCGCCCACCCGGCTGCAAGCTCAGCCAGAAGCAATGCTCGCTGCACATCAGGGTCGGCCATGTAGGGCGGCCAAGTTTGTTCAGTGGACATGCCCTTACGCCTCCACCTCTAAGTCGATACCGGCGATAAAGCGCCCGTGCCCAACCAGCATTGCATTGATCCGCTGCATGACGTGCGCGTAAGCGCGCTCGTCAGCCTTGTCCTCAATGGCCTCTGCATTTGCGGCGAACGCCACCCAGATATCCGCATCGTTCGGGTAGTCCTCGACCATCTGTGGAAGCCTGGCTTGGCGGTCGTTGAGCAGTGCATCGAGTTCGGCAATGGATGCGGCCATGGTTCGCTGTTCGGTGGATCCCCCCCTATTTTGCCTGCTCGCCGGTCCCGTAGGACCGGCTTGCCTGGCGGTCGCTCACCCGACGACCTTCACCTCCACGACCACTTCAGCACCAATGGCAGACCAGCCTTGGCGCTCGATGTCGGAAATGACCTGCTTCGGGTCCAGCCCAATGCGGGGCTTGTCCGGGTCCAGGTCCAAGGTCTTCCAGGACTGGGCAGTCCAACCCGCTGGGACTGGGAAGCCCGAACGGACGGCTAGGTATGTGTTGCGGATGGTTGTTGCGTAAATGTCCACTGTCATAGATATCTCCTCTGTGTTGAGAATGGATTAGTGGGCAATGGCGGCATGCCATGACCCATACCTATTTAGTGTTCGGCGAAGCTGGCGAGCTCACTTTTTCAGCCGGCGCAATGCCTTGGCCACAGGTCGCGATAAGGCGGGCCAAGACCCGGCCGCAAGGCCCGGTCGGAACGGGCCATCGTGGTTCCGAGACCCCGGGCGTATGCTGTCCGCCCAGTGGCCGTCTCACTGGGTGATAACACTTCCCGGAAGATCGCCGCCATGTCCGAACCCGCTACCGTCTATTCCTTGCCACCTCGTCGGCTACCAGAGCCGGCGGGTTTGATCGGCCCGGCAACCACCTTTCCCACCCCCTTCTACCGCCCGATCCTCGGCTACCGGGCAACCTGTGGTTTTCCCTCGCCCGCCGAGGATTTCCTGGGCGATGAGCTCGACCTCACCGAGCGCTGCTTTCGAAACCCGGTCGCAACCTATTTCGTCGAAGCCGACACCGGCACCTCGATGGTGGATTTCGGTATTTATCCAGGCGACACCCTGGTCGTCGATCGCTCCATCGATGCCAAGCACGGCGACATCGTTATGGTGCTGTGGGACGGTCGCTACATGGTCAAGCAACTATCGATCCGCGGCCGTCGCGTCGAATTGCTGTCAGGCAACGAGAACAATCCGCCGATCATCATTCCGCCCGAGTCCGAGCTCCTTGTCCGGGGCGTGGTGACCTGGTCGTTTCGCCGCCAGTTCAGGAGGGCTTGATGCGGCAGCGCATCGAACTGTGGAAGCGCGTCTACGACACGGACGACAACGCGATCACCAAATCGCTGTCGAAGATGGCGTGGGACCTGGCCGCGTTTACTTGCCTTGTCGAACTCGTCCGGCAAGCCCCGGATGCACGCAACGGAAAGCGTCTCAACGGCATGTATCTGGACATGCTCGCCACTGGGTTTTGGAGCAGCACGATGCAAGGCGTGCGCCGCCTCGCCGAGAAGGGCCCAATCGATGGTCCCTATGGCGTTTGCTCGTTGGGTGCCCTCATCCATGACGCCAAGGCGACTCGAAATCGCCTAACGCGCGAGGTCTTCGTCAGGGACATCGCGGCCCTGGAATACAACTACGAAGCGACTCGGACGAAATACTGGGAGTTCGCACTTGCACAAGCCAACAGTGGCGCCGGCGCTTACTGGGTGCCACGGGAGTTTCATTACGAGCCGTCCGAGGAACGCCACGCCGAATTTGACTGGTTGAGTGGCACGAACCATGGAACGTCAAACCCCAACGACCTGATCCGAGAGGAAGTGTTCGACGCCCTGGAAATTCGGTTGGCCCGACTGGACGGCGTCGTCGAGCACGTCAATGTGGAGATCGCCCACGCCGCGACCGAAGCAAGTCGCCAGGGTCGCGTTCTGGATCGATGGGGACTTGCCGACGCCAAATCTGCGATCAAGGAACTGGCGCAAATTGCCCAGTTGGCCGGGAACTGGTTCTGCTTCAGCGGCGTCGGCACTATCCTCCCTACGCCTCAATTTGACCAGTTCGAGCACCTCAACCAGCCACTGTTCGCCGGCAACACGGACGATCTTCAAGCCATCTGGAACGATCTCGATGAAGAGATCGGCCAGTGGCATGCTGTGGATCAGCGGAACCCGAAATGATCGGCCTTGTCGATGGCAATAACTTCTACGCTTCGGTTGAGCGCGCGTTGACCCGAAGCTTATCGGTCGACCGGTTGTAGTCCTATCGAACAACGACGGATGCTGCATCGCCCGCGACGCGCTGGCAAAGCAACTCGGGGTCAAGATGGCACAGTCCATCCATGAGGTGCCGTCCGAGATCCGCCGCCAGCTGATTATTCGCCCGGCGAATTTTGGCCTCTACGGTAATATCTCGGGGCGCATCGTCTCGATCCTCCGCGACTTGTTTCCTCGCGTTGAGGTCTACTCGATCGACGAGAGCTTCGTGTCCTTCGAGGGCATCAAGGATCGCGAGGCGACTGCGCGTGAAGCACGCGCCAGGATCTTGCAATGGACGGGTATTCCTTGCTGTGTCGGCATTGGCTCCACCAAGACCCGTAGCAAGGCAGCGAGCAAGTTGGCGAAGAAGGTCGCGCATGGCGTGGCCGAGCTTTCCGATCTGTGGTCGCAGCTCGATAGCAACCCGGTCGATGATGTGTGGGGCGTGGGTAGGCGTTGGGCGGCCAAGCTCGGCGCCGAAGGCATCCGGACCGCCACCGATCTCATGCGCGCCGATCCCGAAACACTGCTCGCCCGCTACGGCGTTACCTTGGCGCGCACCCAGGCCGAGCTTCTCGGCATGCCCTGTTCCGACCTCATCGAAACCGAGCCTGATCGCCAGCAGATCGTCTGTTCGATGTCGTTCGGACGGGAGGTCGTGGAACTTGACGATCTGTCGCAGGCCGTGGCCACCTTCGCCGTTCGTGCCTGCGAGAAGCTGCGCGCTAGGCACCTGCAGGCCAGCGGCGTATGGGTGTGGCTCAACACCGACCCGTTCAAGGAAGGTGCGAAGCAGTATCACCCGTCCAAGGCGTTCAACCTGATCGCGCCCTCCTCTGACACGCGCGAGGTCTTAACCGTCGCCCAAGCTCTCACGCGCGCGATGTATCGCAAGGGTTATCGCAACAAGAAGGCCGGTGTTGGGCTGTTGGACCTCACGCATCGCGATGCGCACCAATACGATCTCTTCGCACAGATCAATCCTCGCTCAGCCAAACTCATGGCGGTGATGGACGCGGCCAACCGCAAGTTCGGCCACAGCACAATGGGAATCGCCTCGGCCGCGTGGGGCCATAGGGGAAAGCCACAGTGGTCGATGCGACAGGAGAATTTGTCGCCGTCCTATACCAGTCGCTGGGATCAGCCTCTGAGGGCCAAGTAGTGGGGATATTGACGCGAGACTTGAGCGACGAGGAGTATCAGCGCCTCAATTGGCTCTCACTCATAGAAGGCACCGAGTGGGAGCGATATCGATGGAACGCTGCTCAAGAGCTTTTGAAAAGGGGGCGCGAATTGTTCGATGCAGGCGACACGGTGGTTGGCGAGGCCCTCCAGATCCTGGGCGGCGCCATTTCCATGCAGCTTCTCTATGGCGCGCCCCGTCCATTCGGCGCAATGGTGCAAATGAGGGAAGGCCGATCGCTTTCGATTGAGGATCTCGACGAACACGACGCGCGGCTATTGGGGCGGATTGCTCGCGATACCGCCGACCCTTGGCTCCGGGCTCGATTTGGCGACCTGGCCGTGTCCATCGATGACGGTTTGCGGAAGGATTGGGAGCTTGGGAAGCTATCCGTCGAAGCGCATGCCGACTACATCGAAAGCGTTTTCCTGACGGACCGGGCCATCGAAGGCATTGACGAGTTCCGGCGGGCGCTCGTGTTGTTCTGGGTTTATGCCAAACGCGACGACGCGCTTTGGGAGCGGTTCTGGGACTTGGCCGTCAAGCAAGTGCAGCACGCATGCGACAACGGTTGGCCTGGCGCTGCATTCCCGCTGTGCGACGAAGCCTTGGACAGGAATAGGGAGGCATGCGAAAGGATGGCTCCGATCATCCAAGCGCATGCGGACAAGATTGCGGCCTCAGCCCCTTACGAGGCGGCGCGCTACTACGACTATGCCGCCCGTCTATGGCATCGATTGCGTCAGACCGACACGGCCAGGGCGGCCCAAACAGCGCAAGGCGAAGCTCTGGTTGCCGCGGCAGCACAAGCGGCAGACTCAAACCCGCTCGTTGCGCCGGACTGGCTGATGGAAGGCATCGCGGTGCTCCGTCGCGCGCGGGCGACTCCAAGCCGGATCAGCGAATTGCGGGATCTTCTCAACCGCTATCAGCTCAACTCCCTGGATCATTTCCACGGAAATGAGTTCAAGCTGGATGTTTCGGACTGGATCCATTTCATTGATCGAGAGGTTGTAGGCCCTACCTTCTTTGAAGCGCTGCTTCAAATGGCCTTCCGGGTCGAGAAGTGGCTCGATTTCGATGCCATTCGCGCTGAGACACTGAAATCTGCCGAGGAATTCGTCCTTTCGTCGCTGATCCAGACGCATCACTCCAACAACGAAGGAGCCGTTGTCGCCAGGCAGGAAGCGTTGGATCGAAACGACGAGTCCACAATCTTCCAGCGCATGGTCCGCCAAGCGCGCGAAGTCTATTTGGACATGCGAGGCAAGGTGCTGGTCCGCCATGTCACCTCCATGCTGTATTCGAACTACCAACCGCCCTTTTTCGCGATCAAGGAGATCGTCGACGCTTCTCCTTTTACGCCAAAGGATCACTCAGAGACGATGGCTCGGGGCTTTTACGCGGGTATGTGTGATGACTGGGTTGCTGCCGCGGCATATCTGATCCCCTCGGTCGAACCCTTGGTCCGCTCGCACCTTCGCCGTCGCGGCGCTCACACAACGGTCCACCGCGAGGACGGAACGCAGCAGGAACGAACGCTCTCCGAACTCTTGGCGATGTCCGAAGCGGAGCAGGTCTTTGGCAAGGGGCTCGTGTTTGAGCTTCAAACACTCTTGACCGAGCCCCTTGGCTACAACCTCCGGCATCAGTATTGCCATGGGCTGATGCCTGACCAGCAACTCCAAAATTCCGGGACCATGGCGCTCTGGTGGTGCCTTTGGAGAATTATCTTGTTCCCCTGGCGAGATCACCCATCCTTGCAGGTTATGTCGCACTCGTCTGAGGACGAAGACACGGGCATCGCAGCCGAAATGCCGGCAGTTGCTTCGCAACATTTCGATCCAGAAGCAAATTGATGCAGATTGCGCACAATGACTCAAATAGGGGGCAGCACGCTAGCACCCAGGCGTCGCTGCCGATCCTGCAAGTGATCTGCAAAGCTCGACTGGCCTGCCCTGCCTATTTCTGTTGGGGCGACCAAGATGGCCGAGGACATGCGCTACCACCGGGCCAAGCCAGGCGAGCTCCGGGCGTTGATGAAGTAGACTCGCGACTAAGGGTCGTCCGCGCTCTAAAACCGTCCGCCCATCTTGATCTTGGGAATAAATCGACCGGGGTCCATCCACCGCTTGCGTGGTGACATCCTGGACGCCTGCACGGTGATCTCAGGCGGAGGATCGAAACTCTTGTCGTCGAGTTCAATGTTCTTGCACGCTGCCGCCATACGGACATAGCCGCGAACCATCGCTTCTCGAAAAAAATAGAGGCGTCGACTGGAGACCCCGTCCAGAATGGACCCATAGTTCTCTGCCTTCAGGTTGCGCAACTGGGCCTGGAACTTCTTCTTATCCAGCGTTTCGACTTCCAAGGTGTCGCAAATCTGCGAGTACGAACCCCAGATTGAGTCAGTTGTTCGCTCCATATCGAAAGCGTCGGCCACGGCCCACAGCACGTAGGCGGCATGATCGCGGCCGCGGGTTGCCTTGTCGTAGGGCTGTCGCAAGTTCGCATGGACAGCATCTGCAGCCTTCGCGAATGCGTCGTGGAGGTGGGCCATCGTGATGCTTCCCGCACTGGCGTCCTCGTACCAGGTCCACAGTAGCTGTTCGGTAAGCAGATGGACGTAGTAAGGGAAACCATTGCTGACGCTGGCGATCCGATACACCACGCTGGGATCGGCATCCAGGTCGAATGCACTCAGCGCCTTATTCGTAATATCCAGCCGCGGCTGGTAATCCAGGCGCTCCAGCTGGATAGTGTCTAGCTGCCGGTGTGCCGATGCATGAGACTCCAACAACTCGTCCAGAGCCGACGCCACACCAGTAAATATCAGCTTGACACCAGACTTGCGGTCACCCAGCGCCTTGATTAGTTCGGCGAACTTGTTTCGTTCTGCGGCATCGGGGATCAAATCAAATTCGTCGATGACCGCGACAGTTCTGTGTGAATACCCGGCGAAAGCCGCATCAAGGCGAGCTGCAGACTCCTCAATGTCCATGGGTGCCGTCGTCGGCTGTGTGCTGGTTTCCGTCTGCCGCGAGAACGACAGCCCCTTTCCGTCCAATCCGCGCTTGTCCTGGACTGTGGTGGCCTTGTTCGGCTCAGTGCCACAAGCACGGATCAAGCTCCAGATGACACCCAAGAACGTCGAACTCGATCCACACGAAGCATGGAGGGGCGTAGCATCGCTGGACTGAACCTCGGCTGCTGCTGCGCTGGCCAATGAGGACTTGCCGACTCCACGCTCACCATAGATGAAGACCTGGCGGCCTGGCGCCAGCAGTGACCGGCGGATTCGATCGAGCTGATTGTCTCGACCAAACAAAAACTCATGGGATTGGATGGGAGAGGACGGGAACAGCACCGCATGGATCCGTTGACCAAAGTCAACCTCATTCAAGGCATGCAAATCCGTCATTTCGGTGCTCTCCCCTATTAGCTCCACGCTGCAGCCACTTCATCCCACGACACAAGACGTCTGATCGCAGCAGACTGCGCCATCATCGGTATTCGCCCAGCCAGCCGATCCAGTCTGCTTCTGGGTGAGATACGACTTCTTCGGGCCGACCACGGGCGCGTCCGCAGGCAAGCCTCGGATTGCACGGAGCAACTGCACCACGCTGGCCTCGGGTCGGGCATACCCAATTAAGCGGCCTCAGCGATGGGAAGCCCTGCCTTTTCGGCGATGAAGGCGTTCATGCGTTCGGCCAGTGCTTCACGACGGAACGAGAGGAAATCGCGATACCGGTCGATGTCCCAGAGCGCCGAATCAAGCGGCACACACTGGCTGGCCAGCGCCTGTTCACCCTGCTTCTTCACGATGTCCGCCAGGTAGGCCGTGGCTTCCTTGTTGCTGATGCGGCGGTTCGTCTGTCCCGTGATGAAGGCCATGTTGGCAATTTCGTTGGTCTCACCGGTCTCGTAGCCCTTCGCCTTCAACAGCGACTTGGGAATGACGTGGTGCCACTGGATGAAGTGGAGCTTGCCCTGATGAGTCAGGGACAGCCCCAAGCCGCTATACCAGTCCTTCGCGTCGTTGGCCTTCAGGGCCAGATAGGCCAGCGAGAACAGCGGGCTATTGATGCCGCGGCCTGCCAAATCGCCCGGCTCGACATGCAAGCGCCCGAACTGACGCCTGACAGGGTCAATCAGGCCATCGATGCCCGCGCCGCGGAATATGATGGCCAGGTCTTCATTGAGCAGGGTTTCGGTCGAACCACGCGAGTATCGACCGCGGGCATTGGCTACAAGCAACCAATGAAGCAGCTTCCGCTGCTCATCGGCCGTCAGCTTGTTGTCCTTCAGCCGACTTACCGCAGCCAGGGCGTGGATGAACATGGGCGAGGACAGCAGCGACTCGTCCTCGATGCCTGCATTGCTGCGCAGGAAGTTGATGGCGAAACGTAGTCCTTCTTTCGCCTCCTCCCAGCCTTGTTTCAGCTTTTCCACCGGGGTGGAGGCCACACTGCGGAACAAACACTGCTGGGTCGCAAACACGACGATGGCACGGACCAGCTGGCCCAGGTCAATGGTGAACCAGCTCTGCTCGCATTCTTCCTGGAACTCTTCCAGTTCCCGCAGCAGATTCGGCCAGCGGGAAGTCATCTGGGCCAGGGCCAGGTCGGACGAACGCAGCTTGGCCCCCAGCGAGTTCACGCGGACGAAGATTTCCGTCACCTCTTCGTAGCTCATGGCGCGTTCCAGCACATGGACCACATAGCTGTAGTCACGCACGGCCCGCAGCTTCTTCAGTCGGTCGGAGTAGCGTTGAAACCGCGGATCATCGAACGACTTGACCCCCGCCTTCTGCAACAACTCACCGTCGTTGCTATTGCCGAATACCTCGCTGACGCGGATCCAGTGAGGCTGGGAAAGAAGGCTCTTGCTGGAAACCACGAAGGTGCGTCGACTCAACTTCTCCTGCAAGCCTTCGCGTTCGGCCTGCTCGCCTTCCTCGCCCTCCTCGCCTTCGGGGTCTTCATCGGAACTGAATGGCGATTCTTCATCGCTCTCCACTTCCAGCACGTCGGTCGGCGGTCCGTCCGGGTGCTCCAGATTGAACAGGATATCGATGGGCTTCTTGCGGCCCCGGACTTGCACAGGCTCGCCATTCACGACGGCCGTCAGGGAGGTCAGTCGTTGCTGACCATCCAACAACAACTTGCGGCCCACGAAGGCACTGGTCTCCTGGGAGATGGCTGAGTCGCGGGTAGGCACCGGCTCGTCGGTTTCCCACATGAGGATCGAGCCGCTGGGGTAGCCGCGATACAGCGAGTCCAGCAAGTCGCGCACGCGCGTGGCCCGCCACACGTAGTGGCGCTGGATCTCGGGGAGCCGTAGCTCGCCCCGCTTATACATGCCCACGAGCGTCGAAATCGAAATGTTCTGCTGCAGCATCCTGCGTCCCCTGTCGAATGTTTAAACGCCTGCGTCGGAACGGGCCTGGGGTCCAAGCCACTGAGATTACTTGTGCTTCACGAGCCTCGCGGTCGCCGGGTCGTAGACAAACTCGGTGATCGACCCGTCCCGAATGCGCGCCACGGCCTCGTCGATGGCGTAGAGCGGGACCAGGAACCACTCGCGCGGCTTGACCGGGTTTCCGAAACGGTCCTCGATGGTGAGGTTCAGCAGGGCCGGCGCAAAAATCTTGTGGAACAGGTTTTCCAGCTTCGTGCGGTTGATGTTCGCCAGCTTGTAGGTGGCAACCACCTCGACGCCGGCTAGCAGGTAGGTCGCATCCTTCGCCGCATTCGAGATGCGATGGTCCACGTCGCGGCCCGTCACGCCGATCTTGTGGATCAATTGATGGTGCTCCACAACATAGGGATGGTCGGACAGGCTGCGGAGGACGTAGATGGTCCCGCTCGCAATGTCGTCCGGCTCCTCGGTGTCGCCGAACAGCGGGCCTGCGTTGGGTTCGGAGATGAGCCGGGCTACCTTGTCGCGATGCAAGGCGCGTTGGAGGGAACGCTGTAGCAGTTCGCTTTCCGTGCCGTTGTCGTAGATCACGCGCAACCGCATATCACGCCGGTCGTAGTCGGTCTTGAACTCGCCTTTTTCCTCGGCGATATAGGCCGTCTGGCCACCGATGATGAAGAACGTGCCCTGTCGGATTTCGTCGAGGGACCGTTCTTCCAGTTTCAGCATACGCCGCACAGCGGAATTCAGTTCTCGTTGAACCCTCTCGAACAGTGGCTTGAACTGATCGAAGTCCTCGCACTTCGTCCGGTTGGCGATTTCTTCCGCTGCCTGGCGCTCCTGGTAGGACCTGACATGGCGCAGCTGGGTGATGTCGTGGGTCGCATCCCCCAACTCGGCCAGCAAGGCATCGTCATCCAGGTCTTCCGGCGCGGGCGCCTGCGGGCGTTCGCCCGTCAATAGGCCATGTGCGTCCATTGGCACCAACAAGGGCAAAGCGTTCGGCATGGCACGCAAGCGGTCCAGCCGAACGGCGTAGATGCGCTCAAAAATGTCGCGATCTTCGCCATGCTGGGGTGCGCGGCCATGGGTGTCGACGAACCGGAGGATGTCCTCGAATCCAGCGATCAGGCGTTCTTCCTGGGGCGTATGTGTGCCGGCCTTGACCGGAATGGCCTCAACGCCCAAGGCGTCCAGCAGTTCGTCATCCAGGTTAGACATTGGCTGCGCCTCGTTCCGCTGCCGCCTTCTCTTGCGCACGGAACTTCTGTAGGGCAGCTATGCCCTCCGCCATGCGCTTTTCCCAAGCATCGGGCGAGTTGATGTCAGGCAGACGGCCGCGCTCGGTCTTGAACTGCAGGGCACGCTTGGCGAGTTCGCGGGCTTCATCCAGCGGAATGGCCACACGCTTGGCCGCAATGCTGGCCTGGACCTGCTTCAGGACTTTCTCATCCATTGCCTTGGCCAACACGGCGTAGGCGGCATCGAACGGGTTGATCCGGTCGATGAGATCGATGTCTAGGTCCCGGACGTTGACGAACTTACGCACGCCATCGATAAGTGACGTGTTGCCATACTCGGCCTTCTCCTCGGCAACCGCCAAGGATTGCTTGGCCTGCTGAGTGACGTTCAGCGCGGCAATGGCATGCTGGCGAATAGCTTCCTGATCCGCTTCGCTCATCTCGGGATAACGGTCACGCACGATTTTTCCCATCTTCACGATGGTCAGCTCTTCGGGCAGCGTGTCTTCCTTGTCAAACAAGCCCTTCTCAATCGTCGACTTGTCTTGGACGAAAGCGGTGATGACCTCGTTGAGGTCTTCCTTGCACACGCGCTTGGCCTCTTCGGTGGCCGGCATCGCCAGCCCACCTACTTCGACGTGGACCTGGCCCGTCTGCTTGTTGACGCCGACGTTGGCCTTGCCTTCTTGGTAGCCGCCTTCGCCGTAGTCGAACCCTTCCATCGCCCCCCGGTTCTTTGGGGTGAACTCGAAGCGCGGGGCCAGCACCTGTTCCATCAGCAAGCTGGCGGCGATGGCTTTCAAGGTGTCGTTCACGGCGTCGACCACCGCGGCTTCGTCAGCGGCGGGCTCGGCGATTAGGTTGGTGAACCGGGACCGGTCCTTACCCGGCGCGTCGCGGGTGGCGCGGCCAATGATCTGCACAATCTCGGTGAGGCTGCTGCGATATCCGATGGTGAGGGCGTGTTCGCACCAAATCCAGTCGAACCCTTCTTTGGCCATGCCCAAGGCAATGATCACGTCGACGTTGTCGCGATTGTTCTTCTGCGCCGGGTCCTTTAGAGAATTCAGTACCTTGCCACGGCGTCCGGCATCGCTGTCGTCCACCAGGTCCGCCACCTTGATGGTGCGTCCGTCAGAAACCTCGATCAGGTGGAAGCCGGTGACTTCGTCAACCCCCTTCCAGGTGCCCAAGTGGTCCATGATCTCGTCGACTTCCTTGTGCTTGTCCTTCAGGCTTTCGCGGGCGTTGACGTTCGGGATGTGGACGATGGTCTTCAGCGACGGGTCTAGCACCTTCATGATTGCGTCGAGATACCGCCCCGTGTAGAAGAAATAGCCGATGTCCAGCGACTTCAGGTACTGGTAGCCGTTGAGCTGTTCATAGTAGGTGTAGGTCACCGTGTCGAACTTGGCTTCGTCGGACGGTGACAGCACAGCCACGGTATCCCCGCGGAAGTAGGAACCGGTCATGGCCACGACGTGGACCGAACCGCGCTCGATGAGCTGCCCCAGTTGCGTGCCCAAAATGTTGTCGGCACTGCTACTGACATGGTGGAACTCGTCGACAGCGATCAGGCGATTGTCGAACGCCTCAATACCGTATTGCTGGACCGCGAAGCGGAAGGTCGCGTGCGTGCAGACCAGAATCTGGTCCTCGCTGGCAAGGAACTCGCCCACGGCCTTGATCTTGGAACTGTTCGCCTTCTCGTCGTCATCGCCAGGGGCGTTGCACAGGTTCCACTTGGGGCGAACGGTCCAGTCGGCCCAGAACCCATGCTCGGTCAACTTCTCGTCGGCGAAACTACCCCCGATGGAGCGCTCCGGCACCACGATGATGGCCTGCTTCAGTTTCTGGTTCTGGAGCTTGTCCAGTGCGATGAACATGAGGGCGCGAGACTTGCCAGACGCCGGCGGCGACTTGATGAGCAGGTATTGCTCACCGCGGCGGTCGTAGGCGCGCTCCTGCATGGGGCGCATGCCCAGGGCGTTGATCTTGCTCGATGCGCCCGTTCTGGCCGTCGCAATCGAAACCGACGGGACCGTGTAGGTGTTAGTCGGGTTGCCTTCCATAGTCATTTCGCCTTCCCCTTTTTCGGCTTGGCCTGACTGGCCATCATCTTGGTGTAGAGGTCGAACAGCTTCTCCAGCCGCTCTGTGTCGTTCTTGAACCGACGACCGATGTAGATCCGCTCCAGCACTTCATCGTTGCGTTCGTGGGCACGACGCAAGTCGTCCGGAAAGTCTTCCGGCTCGTATAGATCGCCGATAGTTTTCGGGAAATGCGATTCCCGTGCCAGCAGGATTTCCTGGGCGCAAGCTGTGAGGTCGGCTTTGTTCTGCTCGGTCAGCGTGGGCACCGGAAAGGTATTCCAGCCCAACTTGTTGCCATATGAGAAACGCATTTCCAGTCGCGAACACACAGTCCCAATCCAAACGAAATGCATTTTTGAGGCGATTAGAGCCAAGTTCCACAATGGTTGATCGTAAAGCGCATAGCACTTACTGCTGATAATTGGACCGGCAAGCAAGTGACCAACAGGAAGATATGGTCTGTTTTCCGACGAAATGGCAGGCACCACAATGGCCCGCTCGCCATTTTTGGCAGACAACTGCACAAATCGATGCGGCGTATTGGCATGTGGGCGCGTGGATGGCGCTGTTTTTTCATCAAGGCGAGCATCGCGAACTCGCTGCAAGATGGCAGAGATGGCGGGGTTTGCCAGCGCCTCGGGAAGTTGCTCATCTTCAATCCAGAGGCATGCGCGCGGCTTGGAATGAATCAACTCTTCGGAACCGTAATATTCGCGAATGAGTGCAGGATTTACAGCTTCATCAGCAATCAGGCGACGACCATCATCTTTCGAGAAAATCAGGTGCCCCCCATCTTTGGGCATGTTCCCCAAATACATCCCGCCAACGTCAGCAATCGGCTCGTTTCGTGCCGCTACCACAACCATTGAATTTGGAACCAAATAGGGTCCAATCACTTCAACCTGCCTGGCCTCATTGTCCGAATATAGGACAGGCTGTCTGGTGCCTTTAGGCGCCAAGCCAATCACGATGACCGTAACGCCCGCCTTGTTGCTGGCCAGGTTCGACCATTTGAATGACGTGTGAGCAAAGGAGATAACCATCCCTTGCTCGAAAATCAGAGGCCACAACAGAGCTACCTGTTCGCCCTGACAAATCGAGTTGGTCGTCACCAGCCCTGCAGAACCCCCTGTTGCATTGCAAAAATGCGCGGCTTTGATCACCCAATTGGCAACGTAGTCCAAAGAAGCATACGAGCCCTTGTAGTTCGCGAAAACTGACGACGTGTCTCGTTTCTCAGATTCGCTCTGCTTGTTCCGCCCCTTATAAGGCGGATTTCCGCAGACGTAGAACTCGCCCACGTTATGCTCAAAATTGATAGCCGCCTGATCAGTCGGGGAGTTGAAAAGATCGTCGCCCACGAGCTTCACGCCCGTCTGATCGACATCCATCAACCGCAACCAATCCAGCCTCAGCGCATTGTCGCAAGTAATCCAGTTCTTGCTGTCTAGCGGCAGGACTTCCGTCAGCGCTTCCTTCTGCCCTCTGTAGAGCACATCGCACTGAAACTCAGCGATGATGAGTGCGAGGCGTGCGATTTCCGCCGGGAAGTCACGTAGTTCGATTCCGCGGAAGTTGCTAATCGGGATTTCCGATTTCAGCTGTTCCTCACCCCGTCGCTTGTTGATCTCGAACTCAATTTCTCGCATTTGCTTGTAGGCAATTACGAGGAAGTTGCCACTGCCGCACGCCGGATCGAAAACGCGAATTCGAGCCATGCGCTTGCGCAAGTTCAGCAGCTTGATCTTGTTGTCGCCTGCTGCTTCCAGTTGGGCCCGCAGGTCATCGAGGAACAGCGGGTTCAGCACCTTCAGAATGTTGGGCACGCTGGTGTAATGCATGCCCAACTCGCCGCGCTCATCCTCGTCAGTGACGGCCTGGATCATCGACCCGAAGATGTCCGGGTTGATCTCTCTCCAGTTCAAATTGCCTGCACGCAGCAGGAAGCTGCGAGCGATCTTGGAGAACGTCGGCACGTCGGTGCTGCCACCGAACAACCCACCATTTACGTAGGGGAAGACCTCGGCCCAGCGCGGCAACTTCGCTGCGGCACGATCCTCACCCTGCAGGTTCATCGCTTTGAAGATGGTTTCCAGCACCTGGGCAGTATTGGAACCGTCGCTCTCAGTCATCCGCTCCAGGGTGCCAGTGAACAGGCTTTCGCCCTGGAAGATGTCGGTGTCTTCGGCGAAGTAGCAGAACACCAGACGGGCCATGAAGTGGTTCATGTCCGGGCGGCGTGCGGCCTTGGCCCAGTCCGGGTTCTTGGACAGTAACTCGACGTAGAGCTTGTTCAGCCTCGCCGTCGCCTTGATGTCGATTGGGTTGTCCTTGATCTCCTTGATGGTGGAGATGCCAGCCAACGGCAGCAGGAACCCGAAGTGGTCTGGGAACTTCTCGAACTCGCAGACCAGGATCTCGCCGCTGGCCAGCTCCTCGGCTTCCAACAGCTGGCCGTCGGTGGCCAGGATGAACTTGGCCTTGCCCTGGGCCGTTTTAGGACTCTCGCGGAGCGCCTTCAGGGTGGCCCCGACCTGGCCCGGAGGGCTGACGGCGATATGGATGTTGTTGCGCTGCAGGACCCCGTTCGGAAAGTCAGAGGCATTGCTATCCCCCTTCCGCAGGCGCTTCAGGGTAGTTTCCTTGTTGCCGAACGCCTCCAGGAACTGGAAGGGGAACTCCGCCGCATCAAACGGCTTCTCGGCTAGGGTCGATAGGGCCTCTTCGATCTCAACTGCGTTCATCAGGTCGTTGGGCTGCTTGGTGGCTTACCTATCGATTGATTATGACGGCGCCTACGGTTTACCCCAACGGAAAGATGCGATCCCCCTCCAATCGGCCGACGAGCACAAGCGCCACGACCGTCTAGCCGCATGCGTGTAGCAGGGACTCCCGCCGCCGTAAGTAGGGGGCATATTCTGGAGCGCGCACTTCGGCCCCGAACGCTAGTCAGGGACTGGCCCTACGGCCTGCGCTCAGCGCAAACGAAAAACGCCCCACTAGGGGGCGCTTTCCATACTTCTTCCACACTTGGCGGTGGAAACAATTAAAAAACGGCCTAAGCCGTTGATTTAATTGGTGGGCGGTACAGGGTTCGAACCTGTGACCCCTACCATGTCAAGGTAGTGCTCTACCGCTGAGCTAACCGCCCGGAATTCTCCGGATTTACTCCGATACCCCGCTCGCCGCAAACCGCTCGTCGAGGGGCGCGCAGTGTAGCCCGTCGGCCCGGCGGCGGCAACAGGTTCGTGCGCACCCGACGCGACCACGCCGGTTCAGGCGGCGAATCCGGCGTCCTTCAGCTGCCGCAGCTGGTCGCGCACCGCCGCGGCTTCCTCGAACTCCAGGTTCTTCGCGTGCTCGTACATCTGCTGTTCGAGCGCCTTGATGCGCGCGGCGAACTGCGACGGCGAAAGCTTCGCGTAATCGGCCAGGCTTTCGGCCACCTTCTTGCCCTTGCCGCGCCCCTTGGCGGTTTCGCCGGGCTCGGCGCGCGCCCCTTCCATGATGTCGACGATGGGCTTGGCGACCGAACGCGGCGTGATGCCGTGCTCGAGGTTGTGCTCGACCTGCCGCTGCCGGCGGCGATCGGTTTCGTCCAGCGCCGCCTGCATCGACTTGGTCACCCGGTCCGCGTACAGGATCGCCTTGCCACGCACGTTTCGCGCGGCGCGGCCGATGGTCTGGATCAGCGAACCAGCCGAACGCAGGAAGCCTTCCTTGTCCGCGTCGAGGATCGCCACCAGCGACACCTCCGGCATGTCCAGGCCCTCGCGAAGCAGGTTGATGCCGACCAGCACGTCGAACTTGCCCAGGCGCAGGTCGCGGATGATCTCCACGCGCTCCACCGTGTCCACGTCCGAGTGCAGATAACGCACGCGCACGCCGTGTTCGCCGAGGTATTCGGTGAGGTTCTCGGCCATGCGCTTGGTGAGCGTGGTGATGAGTACGCGATCGCCCATCTTCACCCGTTCGTTGATCTCGCCCAGCACGTCGTCCACCTGCGTCGCGACCGGGCGGATCTCCACTTCCGGATCGATCAGGCCGGTCGGACGCACGACCAGTTCGACGATCTGGTCTTCGGACTTCTTCAGTTCGTACGGCCCCGGCGTCGCGGAGACGTAAATCGCGCGCGGCGAACGGCCTTCCCATTCCTCGAAACGCAGCGGGCGGTTGTCCAGCGCCGACGGCAAACGGAAACCGAATTCCACCAGCGTTTCCTTGCGCGAACGGTCGCCCTTGAACATCGCGCCGATCTGCGGAACGGTCACGTGCGATTCGTCGACCACCAGCAGCGCATCCGGCGGCAGGTAATCGAACAGGCACGGCGGCGGCTCGCCGGGCATGTGGCCGGTGAGGTGTCGGCTGTAGTTTTCGACGCCGTTGCAGAAACCGACTTCGGCCAGCATCTCCAGGTCGAACTGCGTGCGCTGGGCGAGGCGCTGCGCTTCGACAAGCTTGTTCTGCGCGTACAGCTGCTCCAGGCGCTCGCGTAGTTCGTCCTTGATCGTCTCGACCGCGTCGAGCACGGTGCGACGCGTGGTGACGTAGTGCGAGCCGGGATAGATCGTGTAGCGCGGCACCGGGCGCAGCGTTTCGCCGGTGAGCGGATCGAACAGCGTCAGGCGCTCGATCTCCCCGTCGAACAGCTCGATGCGCAACGCCTCGGCATCGCTTTCGGCCGGATGCACGTCAACCACCTCGCCGCGCACGCGATAGGTCGCGCGGCGCAGTTCGGTGTCGTTGCGCGTGTACTGCACTTCGGTGAGACGGCGGATCAGCTCGCGCTGGTCGATGCGCTCGCCGCGCACCATGTGCAGCACCATGCGGAAGTATTCGTTCGGATCGCCCAGGCCGTATATCGCCGAGACGGTACACACGATCAGCGCATCGCGCCGCTCCAGCAGCGCCTTCGTCGCAGACAGGCGCATCTGCTCGATGTGTTCGTTCACCGAGCTGTCCTTCTCGATGAAGGTGTCGGAAGAAGGAACGTAGGCTTCCGGCTGGTAGTAGTCGTAATAGCTGACGAAGTACTCCACCGCGTTGTGCGGGAAGAACGACTTGAACTCGCCGTACAGCTGCGCGGCGAGCGTCTTGTTCGGCGCCATCACGATCGTCGGCTTCTGGACCTGCGCCACGACGTTGGCGACGGTGAAGGTCTTGCCCGAGCCGGTCACGCCGAGCACGGTCTGCGAGGCCAGTCCGTTCTCGAAGCCCGCCACCAGCCGCTCGATCGCCTGAGGCTGGTCGCCTGCGGGCTGATAGGACGAGACGAGCTGGAATCCGGCGGGATGAAGGCTGTCGTTCATCGGCATGGCTCCGGGAAATTCCTCAGTGTAGACGGGCTATTGGATGGGGGCGGGAACGGCGTTTCCCTACCCCGCCCGGCGGCGTCCGGCGATGCCGCGCGATGACACCGGACGCGACGCTGATCGCCTCTCCCACGCGGCTTTCGACGCCATGGACCGCGCCCGCGGCCTCACCCTTCCTGAACTGATCACCACCCTGGCCATCGTCGCGATCTGCGCGATGCTGGCGTGGCCGCAACTGAGCCCGCTGATCATGCGCACCAAGGGCACCACCGCGTTGCATCTGCTTGGAAGCTCCCTGGCGGGCGCGAGGATGGCCGCGGTGTCGGGGCGATTTCCGGTCACGGTGTGCCCCAGCGCCGACGGGCGACAATGTCGCAAGGATTCGATCTGGGAAGACGGCTGGATCCTCTATCGCGATCGCCGCGGCCGCGACCAGCCCGACACGCCGGCGGACATCCTGCAGCGCTTCACCATCGACAGCGCCGCATTCACCCTGCGCAGCACCAGTGGCCGCCAGCGCGTGCGTTACGTGCCCAGCGGCTACACGGCGACCAACAACCTCACGATCCTGCTGTGCGAACGTCGCGCGCAACGCGAGGTGGGCCGCGTCGTGGTGAGCCGCCCGGGGCGCATTCGCACGGAACGGCCCCGTATTGCCGATCCCAAGTGCGTCTTCTGAGCGGTCATGTCTTGACCTTGGCGCCCGAGGCTTTACAATGCCGGTCCCCGCCCGAATAGCTCAGCCGGTTAGAGCACTTGACTGTTAATCAGGGGGTCGTTGGTTCGAGTCCAACTTCGGGCGCCAGATTCAAGAAAAGACCGCGAGCAATCGCGGTCTTTTTTTTGCTCCGCGATTTCCCTTCGCTGCGATCCGCAGCCCGCCCGTGCCCTGCGAACGGGATGCCTGCACCGCATCAGCCGGTTGCCTACGCCAAAAACAGAAAGGCCGCGATCGCTCGCGGCCTTTCTGTTCGTCGCCAGGGAATGCAGTCCATTCCTGCGACAGATCGTCTTTCGGCTTACCAGCAGTCCGATACGGCGCCGCTTCCGGTCTTGCCCTTCACGCCGGCCTGATCGATCGACATCGCACCGCACTTCGTGTCGCTCGCCTGGGCCGTTCCAGGAATCGGCGTCGCGGTGAGCGTATACGTCGTCGCTGTCGCGTTGATGCACACGTTGTAGTAAGCCGTACCGCTATGCGGCGAACGCCCCATTTCGCCACTCAGGATGCAATCGCCACCGGGCGAGCCAAACCCGACGTAGGTGTTGTTGACCGTCTTCCAGCGTTCGGCCAGTTGCGAAAGTTCCAGCAGGTCGGTCTTCGCCTGGCCTCGGCGGCCCTTGCGCACGGAGTCCGTGTAGGACGGGTACGCGATGGCGCCGAGGATCGCCACGACGAGGACGACGATCATCAGCTCGATCAACGTGAAACCACGGGCCGCGCGACGCGCGGGAGCTGCAACAGCATTCATCGGATCTGTCTCCAGGATTGACGGCCGCACGGGCGGACGCGATACAACGGCTGCGAACCGGCCACCGAAACGATCGCCATGCAGTACTCGGGGTTCAGCGCATCGTAGTTGGCGATGGCCGCGTCGTCAGGCGTACCGGTCAGACCCGCTTCCTTGCCCGTGTTGTAGACGCTGACGTCCTTGACCGGGGCGGAACCGTCGGTGGTGAGCTGCAGGCGACCGCTGCCCTCGGCGAGGTTATTGCCGCTGGGCGAACCCACCTTCACCGTACCGAGATTACCGCCGCCGCTCAGCGTGGACAGGCCGTACAGGTAGTTCGCACCACCACCGGAGCAGGCGTCGCCCGCCGTCGGCGCGTAGGTGGTGAAGTACAGGGTGCCGCCATCGAGCTTCGGGTAACCGACCATGCGCTCGCCCGCCAGGACCAGGCCGCTGCTGCCGGTCACGCCCAGGTCCACGTACCAGCCGCGCTTGGTGAAGAAGTCCACCGTTGCGTTGGAGACCGTGCCGCTGGCCCCGATGGTCTGGGCGACGAGGTTGGCGCGGGTGATCGGCAGGGTGAGGTTCTCGCCCGGCATGTCCAGCACGCCGTACATCGTGTGGAGATCGGTGTTCTGCTTGTCGCCGTCGTAGGAGAAGCTGCCGGTGCCGAACAGCAGCATGACGCCACCACGCGGCCCCACCGCGGCTTCGAAACCGCCCGTGATGGCCTGGCGCTTGGCCGTGCTGCCCGTGCCGTCCTTCGCCGTGAACAGCGGCTTGCCGCCCAGCGAGACGCGTGCCGTGCCAGTCGTGGTCAGGTCGAACTTCCAGACATTGCCCTGCAGGTCGCCGCCGTACACGGTATCGACCATGCCATCGGAACCAAGCACGTAGCCGCTGGCAGTCGTGTTGTACTGGTAGCGGTCGATCGCGACGATGTTGCCCAGGCCGTTCGCGGCAGCCGGGCCGCCGGTTTCCTTCGCATCGATGTAGTCGACGTCGCCGGTGGCCATGTCCACCACGAACAGCGTGACGGTGCCCTGCGTTGCGGCCACGCCCTGCAGCTTGTTGCCGTAGCCGCCGCCGAAGATCGCCTTCCACACCGGACGCCCGCCGCTGCCGCGCACCGGCACGATCACCGGCTTGCCCAGCACGTAGCCGATGCGATCGCCCACGGCGCCCGGGATGCGGTCGTTCACTTCCCACAGCGCGTCGGCGGCCTGGAAGCCGGTGTTAGGCGCGGACGTCACGTCCAGACCGAAGACGCTGCGGCCGCCCGCACCGGCGGTGCCGACGAGCACGGTCTTCCACGTCGTGCCGAACATCGCATCGGACACGACGACCGGACCGTCGACGTAATAGCGGTGCTGGAAGTTCGGGCTGGTCGGGAACAGCAGGTTGCCCATGTAGCCCACCGCCGTCGCCGGGATGTACCCGAAGACCTCGGCGCCGGTCAGGCCGTTGAAGCCGTGCAGCATGCCGTCGTTCGCGCCCACGTAGACCATGCGCTTGCGCGTGGCCTTCGCCGTCAGATAGGCGTTGTAATTGTACGGGTCGTACTCGAAGGTGCCGTCGGCCTTGCGGATGAGCGAGTAGCCGTAGTCGTCCGTCGGCGCCGACACGACCGGCGTGGAGTTGATGATGTCGCCGAGCACCGTGGTGCGACGACGCAGCGTCGTGCCTTCCAGCGTGCGATCGCCGGCGAGGTACTGCACGGCCTGGGTCGCGGTGACGCCGAGCGTGGTGATATCCGCGCCGTTCACCGGACCGCAGCCGCTGGCGTAGTTGGCGCACAGTGCCGTCAACGTGCTCGGGCCGGCCGTGTAGAAGTCGGCTACCGCGGGCGTGCTGTCGTCGGTCGTGGTCGCGTAGAACAGTTTGCGCGAACCGGCCGTCGGAACCTGCTCACTCGCCGTCCAGATGTGCGTGTAGGTGAAGGTGGACGTGCCGTCGGCGTTACGCACCTGGCGCGGCCTCGATGCATTGACGTCGCCATACCAGTCCGTGCCGTTGCGATCGAAGCGCGGCGTCACGGAGAGCGAGTTGTCGCCCAGGCGCGAACCGGTGATCGCCAGGCTGCCCGATACGCCGCCGCCCACGCCCACCGAGGCGAGCACGTTACGCATTGCGGTGGTGATGTCGGCGGGCGTCTGCGCATTGATGTACTGGCCGCGCGAGTTCATCGTCGCGTGCCAGATCTCATCGACCGTATTCGGGTTGTCGTTGGTGCGCGTTTCCCAGGCCGGTGAGGTCGTCGCCGCCAGCGCCTGCGAGGTTGCGAGGGCGCCGTCGGTCGTGCCATTGGGCTTCACGCCGTAGTTCACGCCGAACTGCTTGCCGCGCGCGCCCAGCGTGATGCCGTAGAAGTTCATGTGGAGGTTGGTGTTGCAGTCCACACCCTTCTTCGCCGCCGCATCCGTGCCTTCGCAGACCTGCGGGTTGGCCGTCGGCACCCTGCCTGGCGTGAACGCCGTGCCGCGCAACGTGTTGTTGTAGTAATTGGCCACGATGTCGGCCATCGTGTTGTTGAACGTATCGGCGAACGGTACGCCCATCGTGCCGTCGGCGTTGTTGTAGCCGGTCGGGCCGTCCTGGTTGCTGTAGCCGTCGGTGAACAGCATGCCGGCGTTCTTCTGGCACGCGTTCTGGATGACGTTGGTGTTGGTGTTGAACTGCTTGCCGATGTGCTCCACGGCCCAGCGGTTCGGCGTGCTGCCGCTGGCGCCAAGCTTGAGGACGTCCGTCAACAGCGCCGACTTGGCCGAGTTGTCGTCCATGTCGCGCATGGTGACGTTGGCGTAGGCGTAGCTCCCGCCGCCGCTGTTGATGGTGAAATAGCCAACGCGCAGCTTGCTGGTATCGACCAGCGATCGCGTCAGGCCCGCGACCATCGCGCGGTTGCGATTGCCGTAGTAGGAGAACCAGTTAGCGAAGTTCTGTTGGGTCGCGGTCGTCGTGGGCGTGTACTTGTACAGCGAGCAGCCGGTGCCGCAGGCGTTCGCGACTTCCACCGCCGTCGAGTAGCCGGTGATCGCGCGGTTTTCCTTCAGGTAGAACACCGCGGGCGTGTGTTCGATGGCGATGTCTTCTGCGCCCGAGTTCCACGTCACGTCGGACGACGCCGTGTAGACCACCCAGTCCTGCTTGGTGCAGTTGCCCTGCCAGTTCGTCGCCACGCACTGGTAGCGGGCGTACTTCGTGCCCGACGGGATCACCATGCCCGTCTGCATGCGGAAGTCGTCGTTCGTGCTGGTGCTGTAGTACGGGGCGAACAGGTTGACCCACGCCGACTGACGCGGGTCGAGCTTGGTCTCGGTGAGCGAGGCGTTGCCGTACGAGGTCAGGTCCGACTTGACCCACGGATCATAGGTCGTATCCGGGTTGTAATAGGTCTTGTTGAAGTCGGGGGAACGGGCGAAACCGTACCGGTCGAAGGGCGGAACGCCCAGGTAGTTGTTGATGCGCGTACCCGGCAGGACGTACAGGTAATCGCACGAACCGGACGTACGCAGCGCGGTGCCGTTGAAGAAGCTCTGGGAGTTCGTGTCCCAGCAACCTTCGCCGTCGGCACCGGGGAACATCGTCTGGAACGTCATCGAGCCCGAATCGTCGATGGCCATGATGAAGTTCGGCGACACCGTCGCGCCCAGGTGCATCGGCTCCTGCGCAAGCACGCCGTCGCCCTGTCGGGTGGCGTTCGCGCCGACGTCGGTGAGCACGAGCACGCCGGCGACGCCGGCTGCAAGTGCGGAAACGATCAGCAATCGTTCGAGTTTCATGTATAGGCGCCTTAAGGCATGAAGACGGTTTCGACCGCGGAATCCGAAGTCGGATCGGTCGCTGCGTCGGTCGAGAATGCGGAGATCTGCCAGATCACGGGTTTTTCGTTGACCGGCTGCGTCCCCTGCGCGATCGAGAAGCCGGGCGTGCATTCGTTCAGGCGCGTGGCGACGATGGCGGTGTCGGGATCGTCGTCGACCGCGCGGAAGCCGGCCCAGGCCGAACCGCGGACGGGGCTGGGATCGTCGCAGCGGCGCTCTTCGTCGCGCTCGCCCGCGCGCGGGATGAAGCGGTTGTCGGCGTTGACCTGCACCTCGACGTCGCGCGCGATGCCTTCGGCGCGTTGGAACGCGGTATTCACAGCGCGATAGTTGGACGCCATGCGCTCCTGCAGCGCGGCGACCTGCATGCCGACGATACCCAGCAGCGACAACAGGACCAGGAAGATCAGCGCGACGTAGAGGACGGCACCGCGCTGGCGGGCCGGGAATGCATATGCGGAACGTTTCATCGGGCCGGCCTCAGTTGCCGAACAGGCGGTTGCGAAGCACGACCGTCGTCTCGTAGGCCGAGCGGTAGTGGCCATCGTTGGTCGCGGGACGGGTCAGGTTCAGCCCCAGCACGTTCGGTACGGTCGCCGCCTGCTCGGCGCCGGAACGGTCGGAACTGCGCATCAGCAGGCCCACCTGCACCGAACCGATGCGACGCCACTCATCGGACTGCGTGTTGTTGGGATTGTTGGTCGGCGCGGTATTGACGGCCGATGCCACGCGCGTGCGTTCGACGTTGCCGCGCGGCAGGTCGTTGGGCAGGTGCTCGTCCATGCCGTAGAGCAGCTGCAGGGACTCGACGCCTTCGACCAGTTCTTCCTTGACGAAGGACACGTTGCCACCCGCGCCAACGATCGCGCGTGCGCGGAAGAGCGACGGCGGCTTCGTGTTGTCGACATTGGTGCCTTCGCCGACACCGACGTAATAGACGACTGCTTCGGCGCGGTACAGCACCGGCTTGTTGTGGGTGTTGCCCTCGAAGCTCCACTCGTCGCCGATCAGGCCGCTTCCGTTGAGCCCTGTCACGCTCGCCGAAACCACGCCGGCGGCGTTCACGCCGCCATTGGCGGCGAACACACTGGCCTGCTGGCAGTCGGCCAGCCCGAACAGGCCGCTGGAATCGGTCGTGCTCACCGTCGAGCCGTAGCTCTCAGGCGTGATGGTGTAGGACGTGGCCGAGGCGGCGGCCAGCGTTGCCGGGACGCCATCGCGCGAGAGGTAGCGCACGACGAGGATGTCGCTGCCGGCGATCGGCTGGAGGGTATTGATGTCGTTGGGAAGCGCCGGCGACCACTGGTTCACGTTGCCCACGACGGGCGTGCCGGCGGTCAGCGCGCGGGTGCCGCCGGGCGCGGTGCCCGTCGCCTCGAAGCCCTGCACGCCCATGTCGAAGCGCAGCGGGAACGAGGCGGCCTGAAAGTTGCGTGCGGTGCGCTGGGCCGGCGTGAGGAACCACAGGTTGAGGCCCTGGCGCGTGGCGTCGCTCGCGCTCGGGCGCTCGGGGGCCATGTGCGCCTGGTCGTTCACGCAGCCCATGTGGCCAGCCATGCGCAGGTCGCGCTGGATGTAATCCACCGCGAAACGCGCGTTTTCCTGCGTGCGCGCCACACCGGTGGACAACTGGTAGGCGTTGCGCGAGGCGCTCATGACCTGGACCAGCCCCAACAGCAGGATCAGTCCGATCACCATCGCGATCATCAGTTCGATCAGCGACAGACCATTCTGGCCGCGCTTGTGCTTGAAATTGCGCGTGCTCATAGCGTGGACACCACCTGGAAGCTCGTGAGACGGCCTTCGACGCCGCCGCTGGCGGCATCGGCTGTGCGGCCGACGTTGTCCGCCCAGGTCACGGTGACCGTCGCGGTGTAGCGACCCACCGGGTTTTCGACGACCTGGACGCTGCCGCGGCCGCCGGGCAGCTGCGACACCACGTCGCAGCGCCAGCGCGCGATGTTGTTCAGCGCGGTGGCCGCGTCTTCGGCGACGGAACTGCACCCCGTGTTGGGCACGGTGACGCCGGTGAAGGACGCCTCGGTCAGGCGGTTGTAGACGACGATGTGGCGCGGATTGGACCGCATCATGTCCATGACTTCGGCGGCGAGGTTCGTCGCCATCGTCCGGTGCTGGGCGCTGTTGGTGTAGCGCACGTTGAGCACCTGCAGGAACGCGAGGCCCAGCAGGCCCACCGCGAGCACCAGCAGTGCGATCAGCACCTCGATCAGGGAGAAGCCGCGCTGCGCGTTGACGCGCCCCGGAATGTTGCGCCTGCGGATCATTGGCAGTTCCTCTTTTCCATGCGCGCCTGCCCGGTGCGCTTGAGGATGATCAGGCGCTGGTAGTCCTGACCCGACGGACAGTTGGCCAGCGACACCGTAAGCGTGGTCTCCTGGGTGGTGCGGCCGGTGCGATCGAATCCGATCTGCGACACGCCGCCGCCGTTGGCGACCACGGTCAGGCTCATGGCGGAATTCCCTTCGAAGTAACGGATCGCCGTATCGCCCGAAGTCCAGGTGCCGCTGGAGTCCATGTCGGTGTATGCGAGGAACCCGGCGTTCCAGTCCGTGCCATCGCATCCGGCACCCGTGGTCGACGGACAGACGCCGCCAGCGCGATTGCTGCGAATCGCCTCGCTTCGCGCGAGGTTGAAGGCCGCGAGCACGCCGTTGGTCGACGTGGCCACGCGATTGGATCGGATCACACCCGAGAACGACGGATACGCCAGTGCACTGCCAACGGCCATCACGGCGATTACGATCATGAGCTCGATGAGGGTGAACCCCCGGCTCGCGGAACTGGTCATGAGTTGGAATTCCCCTTACACCCCGAGGGCATGTTTCCCTGACCGCCGGCCCCGGACAAGGGCACCGGGGATGAGCGGTCGGATCGGCCGATGGGCGTGGCGGGCGATGTGACGCCCATCTCCCCTGCTCTCCCACGCGGCCTGCCGGCTATGGCCCCCGCCACGGACCGGCAGGCAATATGGTGGCCCGGCGGCCGCTCCAGTGCAGTGCTCCAA
>Ga0209256_1000823_pt1 | contig 39467 bp, 30 predicted proteins | sample AraplaCol_mCL_r2_2_FD_184270 | JGI IMG/M metagenome (GOLD analysis project Ga0209256, IMG submission 184270) | Arabidopsis root microbial communities from North Carolina, USA - plate scrape MF_Col_mCL_r2 (SPAdes) (version 3) | ecosystem: Host-associated > Plants > Roots > Endosphere | place...
GTGGGACAAGACCGCCGAGTTCGGCGCGCCCCGCACGGGCATGCTGATCGTCGAGCAGTGGCCGCAGCTGCCGGAGAGCTGGATCGACGCGGAAGCCGAGGCCGAGATCGGCTGGCTGGTCGACACGGTCGGCGAGATCCGCTCGATCCGCGCCGAGATGAACGTGCCGCCGTCGGCCAAGCCGCCGCTGTCGGTGATCGGCGCCAACGCCGAGACCAAGGCCCGCCTGGCCCGTCACCGCGATCTGCTACTGACCCTGGCCCGCCTGGACAGCGCCCGCGAGGCCGACGCGGCTCCCGCCGGCTCGGTTCCGATCGTGCTGGGCGAGGCGACGGGCGCCCTGGCCATCGCCGAGTTCATCGACCTGACCGCCGAGAAGGCTCGCCTGGCCAAGGAGATCGCCGGCCACGTCAGCGAGATCGAGAAGACCGGCAAGAAGCTGAACAACCCCGACTTCCTGGCCCGGGCCAAAGAAGAGGTGGTGGAAGAGAACCGCGAACGCCTCGCCGAGGCCGAAGCGGCCAAGGCTAAGCTCGAGGCTGCGCTGGCGCGGCTGGAGGCGGTGGGGTAGGTCACGGCAGGTGACACACACTCATCCAACGGCCGCGCCAGTCTGGCGGAGTTCCGGGAGTGAGTGTGTGCCCCCGTCAGTGGCTACTTCTTCGCGCCGAGCATGCCTTCGAGCTCGGTCTTGGTCGCGTTGATCACCGTGGCGCCGTCCTGCACGGCCAAGTTGGCGACGTCCACGGCGAAGGTCTTGTCGTCCATCTTGATGGTGGCCATCGACTTGCCAGTGGCGTCCGGCTTGACCTCGGCGACCGAGCCGATGACGGCGCCGGTGTTGTCCTTCACCGGCTGGCCGGCGGCGACGGCGGCCGCCGCGGTAGCGGCCGGAGCGGCGGTCGTCGAGGCGGCGCCCGGACCGCTGGAGGCGGCAGCGCTGGACGCCGGCGGGCCGGCGGCCGGATCCTGAGCCGGGGCGGTCGTGGTCTGGGCCAGGGCCGGAGCGGCGGTGGCGAGGGCTACGGCGGCGGCGCCGACGGTCAGAAACAAACGCATGCAGATTTCATCCTTCGAATGTCCCCCGACATCGAAGGCTAGGGTCGCGTCGCTTTGAGGTCAGGGCGGGACGCTGCTGCGTTGAAAATGGGGCGCGGGCGAACGCGGGTCGTTCCCGCGGTCCGCTCACCGTCCGTAGACGGCGTCGCGGACGTCCCTGGTGATCTGACCGTTCATGCCCTCGAACGCCGTGTTGGTCATGATGACCACGGTCAGCCGGTTCTTGGGGTCGACGAACCAGTTGTGGCCGTAGACGCCGCCCCAGGCCAGCGTGCCCGCGCCCTGCGGGGTTTTGGCGATGGCGGGATCGTCCAGCACCGCCCAGCCGTAGCCGAAGCCCCAGCCGGGGCCTTGGGTGGCCGCCTGCTGGCCCACCTGGTCCTTCGTCATCTCCGCCACCGTCGAGGCTTTCAGGATCGGAGCGCCGCCTTGGCGCACGGTCTCCAGCAAGGTCAGGACGTCGCCGGCCGTCCCGACCATGCCCGCGCCGCCGGACGGGAAGGCGGTTTCGTCAGTCGCCCGGCTAGGCGCGAACCGCACGGCGGTCGGGGCGCCGATGGGGAAGGTCATATTGTCGGTCATGCGCTTGGGCGCGGGCTGGGCGTTGAAATAGGCCGCCGTCAGCCGACTCGGGTCGCGGGCCACGAAGCCGGCGTCGCTCAGGCCCAGCGGCTTGGTCACCGTCTCGGCGACGACCTGGGGCAGGAGCTTGCCGGTGGCTTTCTCGAGCACCGATCCCAGCACGTCGATGGCCAGCGAATAGCGCCAGGTCGAGCCGGGCGGGAAGGCGAGGGGCGCCTGGGCGAGGCGCTGCAGGTCCTGGTCCAGCGTCAGGCCCGACAGGTCGATGCCGTCCGACACGCCCAGCGTGTGATAGGGGTGCGAGGCCTGTTCGGCCAGGCCGTAGGTCAGCCCGCTGGTGTGGTTCAGCAATTGGCGCAGGGTGATGACAGGCGTCGTCCCGTCGGCTAGCTTCGGCTTGAAGTCAGGCAGCCACTTGGTGACCGGATCGTCGAGCCGCAGCTTGCCGTCCTCGACCAGCTTCATCACCGCGACGCTGACGAATGGTTTGGTGACCGACGAGTAGCGGAAGACCGCATTCTCGCGCATCGGGCGGCTCGCCTCGCGGTCGGCGAGGCCCGCCGCACGGTGGTAGACGACCTTGCCGTCTCGGGCCACCAGCACCACCGTCCCGACCAGCCGTTTCTCGGCGAGGGCGGCGTCGACCACCTTGTCCAGCCGAGCCGCCAGCGCCGCGTGGGGTGTGGTCGCGACGGGAATGGGCGGCGGCGTGGCCAGGCTGGGAGCCGAGACCGCCAAGGCGGCGGCGAGGGCGAGGCTGACGATCCACGGACGCATTCGACGACTCCCGGTTTGCGAACCCGAGGTAGGGCGATACCGAAAAGGGGGCAAGCGGGGGTCTGAAGGCGCCCGTAAGTTATCAATGTTCCCTTATGTTCGAACAGACGTTTGCATCCCGTCGCGGGCTGTGCTTTGTCGCTACGGAAACGTGCTCGTCCAGCGAAGCGCGACATACCGGGAGAGAGTAAGAATGACCCAGGCCGCGCCTACGCCCGCCACTATCCCCTGGCCCGCCATGTCGGTGAAACAGGCCTACGCCCTGATCACCGCCCCCGGCTCGCCCGGCGAGATGGAGGAGATCGACATCCGGGGCGTGAAGACCCGGGTCTGGAAGAACTGCCCACCCACCCTGCGCGACACCTTGCTGGTGGGCCGCACGCACGGCGAGAAGATCTACCTGGTTCACGAGGACGAACGGGTCAGCTTCGAGGCCTTCTATCGCGTCGTGACCGTCTTCGCCGCCGAGCTGGAAGCGGCCGGCGTGAAGAAGGGCGACCGGGTCGCGCTGATCATGCGCAACCTGCCCGAATGGCCCGTGGCCTTCTATGCCGGCCTGTCGCTGGGCGCGATCCTGACGCCGCTGAACGCCTGGTGGACCGGCCAGGAGCTGGAATACGGCCTGACCGACAGCGGCGCGACCGTGGCGGTCATGGACATCGAGCGCTACGAACGCCTGGCCGAGCACTTCGACAACTGTCCTGACCTGAAGCGCGTCTATGTCAGCCGCTCCAAGGAAGAGATCGCCCACCCGTATGTGAAACGGATGGAGAGCGTGATCGGCTGCCCCAACGACTGGATCAAGCTGGACGAGAAGCCGCTGCCGACCGTCGAGTTGGGTCCCGAGGACGACGCCACGATCTTCTACACCTCGGGCACCACGGGTAAGCCGAAGGGCGCCCTGGCCACGCACCGCGCCGTAAACAGCAACATCTTCGCTGCCGCCGCCGCCAGCGCCCGCAGCTTCCTGCGTCGCGGCGAGGCGCCGCCCCAGCCTGATCCCAGCCTTCCGCAGAAGGGCTCTCTGATCTCGGTGCCATTCTTCCACGCCACGGGCTGCTTCGCGGTGATGAACCCGTCGCTGTTCGGCGGCGCCAAGCTAGCCATGATCCGCAAGTGGGATCCGGAAAAGGCCATGCAGCTGATCCAGGATGAGAAGCTGACCCAGATGGGCGGGGTGCCGACCATCGCGTGGCAGATCATCGAGCATCCGGCCCGCGCCAATTACGACCTGTCGTCGCTGGAGACGGTGGCCTACGGCGGCGCGCCGTCGGCGCCGGAGCTGGTGCGCAAGATCAAGGAAATCTGGCCCAAATCGCTGCCCGGCAACGGCTGGGGCATGACCGAGACCTCGGCCACGGCCACCAGCAACTCGGCCGAGGACTATGAGAACCGTCCCGACAGCTGCGGCCCGGCCGTGCCGGTCACCGACCTCAAGATCATGACCCTGGAGGCGCCGTACAAGGAGCTGCCGATCGGCGAGGTCGGCGAGCTGTGGTGCAAGGGGCCGCAGGTGGTGAAGGGCTACTGGAACAAGCCCGAGGCCACGGCGCAGACCTTCATCGACGGCTGGGTGCGCACCGGCGACCTCGCGCGGCTGGACGACGAGGGCTTCTGCTACATCATCGACCGGGCCAAGGACATGCTGATCCGGGGCGGCGAGAACATCTACTGCATCGAGGTCGAGAACCTTCTCTACGACCACCCGGCGGTGATGGACGCCGCGCTGGTCGGCATCCCGCACAAGACCCTGGGCGAGGAACCGGCGGCCGTGGTGACGCTGAAGCCCGGCGCCCACGCCGACGAGGCCGAACTGCGAGCTTTCGTCGCCGACCGTCTGGCCGCTTTCAAAGTGCCGGTGAAGGTGGTGTTCTGGCCCGAGACCTTGCCGCGCAACGCCAACGGCAAGATCATGAAGAACGAACTGAAGAAGGTGTTCGTCGAGGGATAGGCGAGCGCCTCCGGAGGAGGCGGAGATGGTGCAGTCGAAGGCGGCGAGCGTCGATGTCTTCATGGCCGAGGTCGGCGACGACCGCCGGCCAGCTTTGGAGCGGTTGCGCAATCTCTGCCGCGAGGAGCTGGCGGCCTGGCCCGAAGGCGTGACCTACGGCATGCCCGGCTACGGCCCGCCGGGCGCGCCGGTGGTCTGCTTCAACAACCAGAAGCAATACGTCGCCTTCTACGTGGGCGAAACGGCGGTCGAGGGGTTCGCCGACCGGCTGGCCGGCGTCGACCACGGCAAGGGCTGCATCCGCTATCGCAAGCCCGATGCGATCGACTTCGACCTGGCGCGCGACATCCTGCGGGATGTGCGCGCCAGGAACGAAGCCCGGGACTGAGTGGGTCTAAACGCTCACTGGCGGCTTGCGACCGGCCCAGGGCTGGGCCGCTTCCAGCTCGTAGGCCAGTTGCAGCAGCGTTTTCTCCGCCCCGGCGCGCCCGGCGAACTGGACGCCCACCGGCAGGCCGTCGGCCGTCCAGTGCAGCGGCACGCTCATCGACGCCGCGCCCGCCACGTTGTGCAGGGTGGTGTAGCCCACATAGGCGTTCAGGCGCTCTGTCAGGTGCGGGATATCGACGGTCCCCGACACCCAACCCAGCGGCGCGGGCGGCGCGCCCAGAACGGGCGAGATGATCACGTCGTATCGGTCGAACCAGCGGTCATAGGCCTGGCCGGCCGCCTGGAGGTTGGCGATGGCCTTCTGCAGCCCGCCGGCGGGCATCTGGCCGACTAGGTCGGCCATGGCCAGGGTGAAGGGCTCCAGAAGGCTGTCGTCCGGCTTGCGGCCGATGGCCTTGCCGACCGCGTCGACCAGTTCGGCGGCTCCGCTGGCCCACAGCGCCAGGAAGTCCTGGGCGAAGCCGGCGCCGTCGACGGGCCATTTGGTCGGCTCGACCTTATGGCCCAGCGATTCCATCAGTTTGCCGGCGTTCTCCGCAGCGGCGCGCACCTCGGGATGCGGCTGCGCGCCCAGCATGGTCTCGGTAATGATCCCGACGCGCAGTCGCGCTTTGTCGGGGCTGGAGACCAAGCCCACCGGAGGGAAAACCGCGTCAGGACCGTGGCGCTCCGTCGCCGCCAGCATCGTGGCGCTGTCGCGGACGCTGTGCGTGACGACGTGGGCGACCGACAGGTCGACGCCGCGCATGGGCGGGCGGCCCTGGATCTGGCGCCCCCGCGAGACCTTCAGGCCGAACAGTCCGCAAGCGGAGGAGGGGATGCGGATCGAGCCGCCGCCGTCGCTGGCGTGGGCGAAGGGCACAACGCCGGCCGCCGTCGCCGCCGCCGCGCCGCCGGACGAGCCCCCGCTGGAGTGGGCGGGGTTCCAGGGATTGCGTGTAGGAACGAAGCCGACCGGTTCGGTGGTCGGCAGGAAACCGTATTCCGGCGTCGACGACTTGCCGATGACGATCAGTTCGGCCTTATCGAAGGCGTCGACATAGGCCTCCTGGGCCTTGGCCGGCGGGTTGCGCAGCATGGCGCGCGAGCCGCTGTAGGTGGGCAGGCCTACATAGTCGTCCAGGTCCTTGACCAGGAACGGCACGCCCGCGAAGGGGCCGGTCGCCGTGGCGGTTCCCGCGTCCAGCCGCTTGGCCTTGTCGATGGCGCGATCGAAGTCGGGAGTGACGAGGAAGCCCAGCTTGGGCTGCAGCGCCTCGGCGTCGCGCACGGCCTTTTCCGTCACCTCCAGGGCGCTGACCTCCTTGCGGCGGATGCGGCCGGCGATCTCGACGGCGTCGGGCGCCCAGGGCTTGGAGGTCGGGGGAGCAGTCTTGGCTGCGGCCTCGGAAGCCGCGGCGGCGGCGATCGTGGCGGCGCCGGCCATCAGGCCCTCGCGTCTGGACATCATGCGTTTCCCCCTTCGGGTCCCTATGGTCCGACGTCTGAAGCGCGTCGGTGATCAATGATCACTGTGAACCGAAGGGCGTGCGCTTCGCAAGTCGTGCTACAGCGCCCGGATGAAACGCAAACGCGCCGACATCCTGCTGGTCGAGGCCGGCCTGTTCGACAGCCGGGCCAAGGCCCGCGCCGCCATCGAGGCCGGGGCCGTCAAGGCTGACGGCAAGCTGGTGACCAAGCCCTCTCAGGAGTTCGACGTGACCGCCGTGCTGGAGGGCGTCGCCGCCCATCCGTGGGTCGGTCGCGGCGCCCTGAAGCTGGCCCATGCCCTGGAGCTGTGGCCGATCGCGGTTGAGGGTCGGATCGCCCTGGACGTCGGGGCCTCGACCGGCGGCTTCACCGAGGTGCTGCTGTCGAAGGGCGCCGCCAAGGTCTACGCCGTCGACGTCGGTCGCGACCAGCTGCATCCGCGCATTGCCGCCGAGCCGCGTGTGGTCGATCTGTCGGGCGTCGACGCGCGGGTGTTGGACGAAGGCCATCTGGACGAGGCGCCCAGCCTGGTGGTCAGCGACGTCAGTTTCATCTCAGTGGAGAAGTGCCTGCCCGTGGCCCTGGACCTGGCCGAGCTGGGCGCGGACCTCGTCAGCCTGATCAAGCCGCAGTTCGAGGCGGGGCGCGACCGGGTCGGGAAGGGCGGGCTGGTCAAGGATCCCGAGATCATCGCCGACTGCATCGCCTCGGTCCGCGCCTTCGTCGAGGCGGCCGGGTGGGCGGTGAAGGGCGTGGCGCCCAGCCCCATCACCGGCGGCGACGGCCAGGTGGAGCACCTGCTGTGGGCCACCAAGAACTAACTTTTCAATCGCTCATCCCGGCATTCGCGGGGGTGAGCGGGTTTTGAAGAGCGCAAAGAAAAGGCCGTCCACTTTCCGTGAACGGCCCCAAGATGATCGAATGAGAAATCGGGTCGGTTAGTCGACGACCTGGTAGCGGCCCGAGGCGTCCGGGCAGACGCGGACGAAGCGCTTCTGGGTGCGACCGTCGGGCAGGTAGATCGGGCTTTCGGCCAGGGTGCAGCCGTTGGCGTCCGACTTGCTGTCGGCCACGCCGTACGCGCGCTCGGACTCGTAGGTGTAGTCGTCGCGACGGTCGTCGTAGCGGCTGTTCTCGTAGCCGCGGTCGTAGGAGTCGTTATAGGCGCCGCGATCATACGCCGGCGGCGGGGGAGGCGGGGCCGAAGCCGCGCCGGAGGTGCAGGCGGCCGAGTTGCGGCCGATCGCCGAACCGGCGATGGCGCCGATCAGGCCGCCCAGGACGGCGCCTTCCGTGCGAGCGCCCTTGGCGGCCACGCCGCTGCCGATCGCCGCGCCGATGCCCGCGCCGGCCAGGCCGCCGCCCGTGCCGCGCTGCGTCGTGCTGCGGCGGCAGGGATCGTAATAATAGCCGTTGTTGTCATAGGCGCCGCTGCCGGCGTAGGCGCCGGCGTTGCCGTAGGCGCCATAGGCCTGGGCCGAAGCCATCGTCGGGGCCAGCGCGCCGACCAGGGTAGCGGTCGCGGCGACGACGCCGAGAACGGTCTTGAACATCTTGAAACTCCTCCGACCGGGCCTCGAGATTCACCCCGACCCGCCTTACCGACCTAAACTGCCAAAGCCTTGATGAACGGCTGTTGAGCGACCCGTTCATCTTCGTTCACGCGCTTTCGCGCCGAATGCGCTATGGAGCGTCGAAGAGCTTGTCGGCGTCGATCGTGGCGCGGACATGGCGGGCGTCCGCGTCCCCGAAATCATGACCTGAAATGGCCGGGCCCGGTGAAGGTTCCGCCGTACGAATTGGACTTTCTATGCGTGAACTGAGGATCCAGGCGGTCGGCGCCCAGGGCGACGGCATCGCCGAGGGCTCTTTCGTCCCCCTGACCCTGCCGGGCGAGCTGATCACCGCCGAGATGACCGGCAACCGAGGCGAACTGGTCGAGGTGCTGGAGCCCAGCGCTGACCGCGTGACCCCGCCGTGCCCGCATTTCGGCGTCTGCGGCGGCTGCGCGTTCCAGCATTGGGACGCCCAGCCCTATCTGGAATGGAAGCGCGAGCAGGTCCGGTTCCAGCTGGCTCGCGAAGGGGTGGAGACCGAGGTTCTGCCGACCTTCGCCTCGCCGCCGGCGTCGCGTCGCCGCGTGGCCCTGCACGCCCGGGGCGGCAAGGGCGGGGCGCGCCTGGGCTTCAAGGAGCGCCGGTCGTGGAACCTGGCCAGGATTGAGACCTGCCCGGTCTCGAACCCCAAGCTAGTCGCGGCCTTTCCGGGCTTGGCCCGCCTGGCCGCCCCGTTCCTGGAACATCCCAAGTCGGCCCCGACCCTGCACGTCACCCTGACGGCCACAGGCCTGGATATCGACGTCACCGGCGTCGAGGCCAAGAGCGGCGGGCTGTCGGCCGACGCCCGGGTGCGCGCGGCGATGATCGCCGGCGAGAACGACTTCGCCCGGGTCACCATGGCCGGCGAGATGATCTACATGGCCCGCCAACCGATGGTGAAACTGGGCCCGGCCATCGTGTCGCTGCCGGCCGGAAGTTTCCTCCAAGCCGTGCCGCAGGCTGAGAAGGCCATGGTCGAGTTCGCGGTCGAAGCGGCCCAGGGCGCGTCAAGGATTGTCGACCTGTTCAGCGGCGTGGGCACCTTCACCTTCCGCCTGGCCGAGATCGGCAGCGTCTACGCCGCCGACAGCTCCGCCCCCGCCATCGCCGCCCTGAAGGGCGCGCTGGGCACGGCCTCGGGCCTGAAGGCGATCACCGCCGAGGCGCGCGACCTGACCCGTCGGCCGGTGCTGTCGACCGAACTGAACAAGATCGACGTCGCCGTGCTCGACCCGCCTCGGGCCGGCGCCTACGAGCAGCATGTCGAGATCGCCAAGTCCAAGGTGGCGCGCGTGGTCGGGGTGTCGTGCAACCCGGCCACCTTCGCCCGCGACGCTAAAATCCTGATCGACGCCGGCTTCCGCCTGGAGCGGGTCTTGCCGGTGGACCAGTTCCTGTGGTCGCCCCATATTGAGCTGGTGGGAGTGTTCTCCCGCTAGGACGGCCGCCTTCTCGAGAGAGAAGGGGCGTCTGGAGATGGCCATGGACGAGCGATCGGGCAAGGCGGGCGAATCTAGGGAGGCGACCCCCAAAGGCCGGGGCGCCTTCGCCCTCGACGGGGCCAGCCAGCGCGCCAAGGCGGCGGTCAAGGCCGCCTGGTGGACCGCCGCCGGCGGGGTCACCCGGGCCCTGGCTCGGCCCACCCAGGGCGAGGCCAAGGTCAAGTTCCAGCCCAAGGGCCCGCCGGTCTCGACCGACCGGCTGCGCAAGGCCTATCTGACCGCCTTCGATAAGGACGCCGCCGATGTCGCCGCCGGCCTCTATCCGCCGCTCGACGGCGGGGCCGGCAATCCGGCCGGTGCCTTCCGCGAAGCCTTGGACGTCATCGCCGACGCCCGGGCCGTCGACCAGCGCCGCCGCCGGGGCGACGGGGTCGAGGTGCGCGAGGCGCCGGAGAGCGAGGGTTATCCCAACTACTACCGGCAGAACTTCCACTACCAGTCCGGCGGGTGGTTCACCGACGCCAGCGCCCGACGCTACGAAGCCCAGGTCGAGGCGCTGTTTTCGGGCGCGGCCGGGGCGATGCGTCGCCGGGCCCTCTCGCTGCTGGCCCGCCACTGGCGCGGCAAGGACCAGCGCGGTCTGAAGCTGGTCGACCTGGCATGCGGTTCGGGCGCCTTTCTCAGCGACCTGAGCGCGGCCTTCCCGCGCGCCGCCATCGCGGGCCTGGACCTGTCGCGGGCCTATCTGGCAGCCGCCCGCAGTCGCTCGGGCCGGGGCGGGGTGCAGGCCAACGCCGAGGCCTTGCCGTTCGCCGACGCCAGCCTGGACGCGGTCACCTGCGTCTACCTGTTCCACGAACTGCCGCCGCGCGTGCGCCCGGTGGTGGCCGCCGAGATCGCCCGGGTGCTCAAGCCCGGCGGCGTGCTGGCCTTCGCCGATTCGGTGCAGCCGGCCGACGAGCCGCACCTGTCCCGGCTGCTGGAGGCCTTCCCGGCCTATTTCCACGAGCCCTATTATTCGACCTACGCCGAAACCGACCTGCCGGCCCTGTTCACCCAGGCGGGGCTAAGCGTGGCCGGAAGCGACCAGGCGTTCCTTACCAAGGCGCTGCTGCTGGAAAAGACCTGTTGAGCCACGCCATCATGGCCATTGCCTAGGCCGACCGGCTCCTGTATTCGAACCGACCTCTTCGCCGACGCTCCTTGTGTCGACCCGGATGGCCCGGTGGCGGAGTGGTGACGCAGCGGATTGCAAATCCGTGCACCCCGGTTCGATTCCGGGCCGGGCCTCCACCTTTTCCGATTAATTCAATCTCGGCTTCTTCAGCAGCGCGTTGCGGTCGACCGAGCGGATTTCGACCTCGAACACGTCCTCTTCGCGCTGGATGCGCAGCGCGACGGTGACGCCGGCCGGACCCTGGTCCCAGAGCGCGGTGTAGAACTCGGCCAGGTCGGAAACCTCGTCGCCGTTGACGGCCAGGATCAGGTCGCCGGCCCGCAGCTCGGCGCGTGCGGCGGGGCTGGCGGGCGAGACACCCACCAGGATGACGTGCGACTCGGTCTCCTGGGCGAAGACGCCCAGCCAGGGACGGGGCGGATGAGCGGGCTTGCCGCGCGCCAGGTCGTCCAGGATCGGCGGCAGCAACTCGGCGGGCACGAACATGTTCATGGGCTTGGCCACGCCGTCGCTGGACTGCCCCGACAGGCTGAGCGAGCCGACGCCGACCAGTTCGCCCTTGGGTCCGATAAGGGCCGCGCCGCTCCAGTGGGGATGCGCTGGCTCGGTGATGATCGCCTCTTCCAGCAGGTACTCCCAATAGCCGGCGAACGGCATGCGGGTCAGCACGCGCCCGGCGGCGGCGTGGGCGCGTCCGCCGGCCCCGGCGATGATCACCGGACTGCCGGGCTGCAGCACCTTGGACGTGCCCAGCCGCAGGGCGGGAAGGTCGAGAGGTTCCAGCGCCTGGACGAGGCCCAGTCCGGTCTGGCTGTCGATACCCAGCACGTGGGCGTGGACGCGTCGGCCGTCGTTCAGCGTCAGCATCACTTCACTGGCCTCGGTGATCAGATAGGCCATCGTCAGCACCAGACCGCCTTCGCTGATCACCACGCCGTTCCCCAGTCGCTCGGTCCCAAGGACGCGCGCCGTGAAGGCGTCGTTCGGAACCTTGGATTCCAGGGCCACTACCGAGGACAGCGCATGATCAAGGTCGAAGGCGTAGGCGCTCGCCGCGGGCCGCAGCCGCGCTTCCACCTCATGCCCCTGGAACGGTGAAGACAAATCGATCTCCTCTAGGAGACTCAAATCTGGGGCGTAGCGCGGCCCGAACAAGAGGGCGTCGAGAGGAGAGGCGTTCACGCCGCCAGGGCGGAGAGGTCGCTTGGGCGTTCCTGCCGACTGCGCCGCCAGCGGCTGGGCGGCTGACCCACCAGGGCGCCGAACGAGCGGCAGAAATGCGCCTGGTCGGAGAAACCGCAGGCCAGGGCGATATGGGCCAGGCTCTCGCGGGTGGAGAGCATGAGTTGTTTGGCCCGGATGATGCGCCGTTCGATGATGTAGCTCTTGGCCGACTGGCCGAAGCTCTCCTTGAAGGCGTGGGAAAAGTAGCTGGGGCTCAGGCGGACCGCCGCCGCCACGTCGCGAACCTGCAGGTTGCGGTCGCTGTTGCGGTCTATGAAGTCGCTGGCCGTGCGCACCTGCCAGGGCGCCAGCTTGCCGGTCTGCTGATCGCGGTTCAGGCGCTGGACCTCGGCTTCCAGCAGTTGGCTGGCGCGATGCATCAACTCTCGGGCGGCTTGAGGGTCGCGATCGAAGGCCCGCGCGGCCTCGGTGACCAGGCGCGCCAGCACCAGGGTCTGGTCACGCGGTAGGGTGGAGGTTTGGTTCGAGCTCGTGGAAGTCATGGTCAACTCGCCACCCATTTTCGCAAACCAATGTTGCTTGTTCCGGCCAGGTCCAGTTCCAGTTTGGCTAGCACTGTGACCGCTACCTACGCAATGGCACAGGAGGAAGCTTAGCTGTTGATTGATTTCGAAAGACCCTGTGATTTGGCGTGTACTGCCATTTTTTCTGTGGGCGCATGGAGAGCGTTGGTTTTGTCGAATTTCGACGCGAGTTGCGACTGCGAGTTTTTTGAACATTTGGTGACAATCTAGACGGCGGCGCGGCCGCTCGCCAACTTTGTGTTCTTGAAATGTTCCGGGCGCGAGCGCATGATGGATCCATGGTCGCTCCCGCCAATCTCCCCGGTCATCCTCCCCTGAGCGTGCGTGGGCGCGGGGCCAAGTCCAATCGCACCGGACGGTTCGAGTCCAACGTCAGCGAAGCCTTCGACGACGGATGGGGCGAAGAGGAAGAACCGGCGCAGATGGCCACGACGGTCCAGCCGATGAAATCGCGGACCATCATCGCCCGTAACGACAGTCCTGACATTGGCTTCGAGAGCTCGATCAATCCTTATCGCGGCTGCAGCCACGGCTGCATCTATTGCTACGCTCGGCCGGCCCACACCTATTTGGGGCATTCGGCGGGGCTGGATTTCGAGACGAAGATCTATTTCAAGCCCGAGGCTGGCAGGCTGCTCGAGCGCGAGCTCTCCAAGCCGAAATATGTCCCCAAGGTGATCCATATAGGCGGCGACACCGATCCCTATCAGCCGGATGAGCGAAGGCTGCGGGTGACCCGGACGGTGCTTGAAACCCTGGCGCGGTTTCGTCACCCGTTCACGATCATCACCAAGTCGAACCTGATCACCCGCGACCTGGATATCTTGGGACCGATGGGGCAGGCGGGGCTGGCTCGGGCGGCGGTGTCGATCACCAGCCTGGACCACCGGCTGTCGCGCAGCATGGAGCCCCGGGCCTCGACGCCCAAGCGCCGGATCGACGCCGTGCGCCAGCTGGTGGCGGCGGGCGTGCCGACCACGGTGATGTTCGCCCCTTCGATCCCGTCGTTGAACGATCACGAGATGGAAGGCGTGCTGGAAGCCGCCGCCGCCGCCGGCGCGACCACGGCGGGTTATGTGGCGGTGCGTTTGCCCCTGGAGATCAAGGACCTGTTTGAGGAATGGCTGGCGGCCGAGCATCCGGATCGCGCCCGGCGGGTGATGTCGCTGGTCCGCCAGATGCGTGGCGGCGCGGCCTACAGCTCCGAATGGGGCAAGCGGATGACGGGCGAAGGCCCGGTCGCCCAGGTGATGAGCCAGCGCTTCCAACTGGCGCGGGCGCGGTTCGGCCTCGACAACAAGCTGCCGGCCCTGGACCTGACCCAGTTCGCCGTGCCGGCCAAGGCGGGGGATCAGCTGTCGCTGTTCTGAGGCGTTGAGCCTTGACCTTCGTCGCGCCGCGCGGTGAAGCAGAGCCCATGATCACCGTCGTCCTGCCCACCCGGAACAGCGCCGCCCGCCTGGTTCACGTCCTGCCGCTGCTGGTGCCCGCGGCCGTCGACGGCCTGGTCAAGGCGGTGGTGTTCGCCGACGCCGACTCCACTGACGCGACGCTGGAGATCGCCGAGGACAGCGGCGCGAGGGTGGTTCAGGACTTGGGCGACGCGGGGGCGCGTCTGGCGGCGGGCTGTGGGGCGGCCAAGAGCCCTTGGGTGTTCGCGCTGGGCGAGGACCTGGTTCTGCCCGACGGCTGGCGCACGTCAGTGGAGGCGCACTTGGCGGGGGCCGGCGCGACCGGCAAGCCGGCCTTCATCGCCGCGCCGGGCCTGTTCGGACGTCCCCTGGCGGTGCTGGTCAGGCTGGACGCCATCGAGGCGGCCGGTGGCTTCAAGCCGGGCGGCGATCCGTTGAAGACGCTGCTGGCAAAGCTGAAGGCGAGGGCTTCGCGATTGAAGGCCTAAGTCGGACGGTCTTTAAGGACCTTTGCGGACGCTCAATATCACCGCTCATCCCCGCGAAAGCGGGATCCAAACGGCGGTAGGGGGATCCAGCGCTTTGCAGTTTCAGCCTCGGCTTGGATCCCCGCTTTCGCGGGGATGATCGGTATTGAGGCTGGCGTGCAATGAGCGACATCCACCCCTAGCCGACATTGCTCGGTCGGGCGGCCTTGACCGCCAAAGCCCTACTGGTCCAGCCTGAAATCAATCACCCGCGCGCCGCTGGCGACGGCGTCCAGGGTCTTGGTCTCGGCGCCCATCAGCTTGCGATAGGTCCAGTACGAGGCCATGACCTTCTCGACGTAGTTGCGGGTCTCCTGGGCCGGCAGGCTCTCGATCAGGAGCAGCGGGTCGCAGTCCGCGCCGCCCAGCTGTTCCTGGGTCTTGATCAGGGTGCCTGGGCCGCCATTGTAGGCCGCCACGGCGCGGAACAGGTCGGGGCTCTGGAGGCCCCGATCCATCAGCCAGGTGAAGTAGTCCTGGCCGACGCGCAGGTTGAAGCTGGGGTCCAGCAGAGGGGTGGTGTCGGCCAGCAGCTTGTCGTCGCCGGCCGCGCGGGCGGCGGCCACGGGCATCAGCTGCATCAGGCCGGTCGCTCCGGCGCCCGAGATCGCATAGGGGTCGAAGCGGCTTTCCTGGCGCACCAGGGCGTAGACCATGGCCTTGTCGATCGTGAAGCCGCCCTTGGGCTCCAGCGGCGGCAGGGGATAGTCCTCGCCGCCCACGCGCTTGACGGCGCGACCCGCGTTCAGCGGAGCCTTCTCGTTCAACGCCAGGGCCAGGTCGGTCCAGTCACCCCGGGCCTTGGGATCGTCGCTGGCCAGGGACAGGCCGGCGCGCAGCTCCTGGCCGGCCTCGGCCCAGCGGCCGATCTGGGCCAGGGCGGCGGCGCGACGGGCGCGGGGATCGGCCTTCAGCAGGCGGGCCAGCGACTCCACATCCGGGCCTTCGTAGCTGACCTTGGTCAGCAGCGCGGCGATCGGGTCGTCCTGGGCCAGCGCCTGGCCGGAGAGTGCGAGCTGGCGGGCGGCGATCATGCCGTAGAACGTGTTGGGCGCGCGGGCGGCGGCGCTGAGCAGGTCCTCGACGTCGCGACCCTGGCCGCCGGAGGCCGCAGAGCGCGCGGCCCAGAACGCGGCGGCCGAACGCAGCCATTCGTCCTGGTTCTCGTCGTGGGCGACCTGCTCGAAATAGGTCCGCGCCTGGGCGTAGGCCTGCAGGCGGTAAGCGGACAGGCCGGCGATCCAGGGTTCGCCGGCGACCTGGGCCAGGCTCAGGGCCTTCTTCACGTCGCCGGAGTAGTAGGCTTCGCGCGCGGCGCGGGCCTTGTCGGCCGGGGCGGGGCCCTTGGCGCCGGCCACGAACAGGGCGGGAACCTTCGGCGCGGCCACCCGGGCCGGCTTGCGCTTGACGGCCAGCGCGTAGATGCGCTCGGCGCCGGCCTGGTCGCCATAGGCCGCGAGCCAGTCGGTCAGCTCGTCGTAGCGGGCCGCGTAGGCGGTCGGGTGCATGATCTTGGCGAATTCCAGCCGCCCGCGAAGGCTGCGGTCGCGGGCGTTGGAGGCGGCGGCCTCGGCGGCGTCGAAATCGCCATGGTCGGCGGCCGCGAAGGCGGCGCGGTAGAAGCGGACGTCGGCCTCCGACAGCGGCTCAAGCGACGACGCATGGGCGCTAAGGGGCGTGCCGAGCGCGGCGGCGAGACAGATCACGAAGGCCGAAAGCACGGCCAGAGGGCGAGCAAGAAGCTGCAATGCGTTTCCGCGCCCTTGCCCCGAAGGGCTCCCCGACGCGTCCCGTGTCCAACTGGTCGTCCGAATCTCTAGTTGGGACGCTCCGGCCGATCAAGTCTTTCGCTGAGCGTCAGCATATCTGACCAGGCCTTCTTCTTGGCGTCCGGCTTCCGCAGCAGGAACGCCGGATGCAAGGTGGGCAAGGCCGGGAGCTCGGTTTGACCGTCGCTTGAGGTCCATTCGAACCACCGTCCGCGCAGCGACAATATGCCTTCCTCGCGCTTGAGCAGGCTCTTGGCCGACGCGCCGCCCACCAGCAGCAGGATCTTGGGCTGCACCAGCTGAATCGCCCGCTCCAGGAACGGCGCGCAGACGGCCTGCTCCTGCGGGGTGGGCGTGCGGTTGCCCGGCGGGCGCCAGAAGACGGTGTTGGTGATGAAGGTTCGGTCCAGCAGGCCGGCCGCCTTCAACATGCGGTCGAGAAGCTGGCCGGCGCGGCCGACGAACGGCGCGCCCTGTTGATCCTCGTCGGCGCCGGGGGCCTCGCCGATTACCATCAGCGGCGCGTCTGTCGGGCCGCGTGAGACGACGGCCTGGCGCGCGCCCTGGGTCTTGAGCGGGCAACCGTCGAAAGCGGCGATGGCTTCGGCCAGGGCGGGCAGGTCGGCGCAGGCGGCGGCCAGGGCCTGGGCCTTGGCCACGGCCGCGCCCAGATCGGGTCCGCGCCCGAAGGCGGGGGTGACGACCTGCGCCACCGGCGGCGGGGCGGGAGGCTCCTTGCGGGCGCGCAGCATCGCCGCGCCCTCCGCCAGGCGGTCGATCGGGTCGTCCGCATACGACGCCTCGACCCCCGCGTCCGCCCAGAAGGCGAGCAGGCTTTCCACGGCGCGCGGATCGACGGCAGGGCTCATGGCTTTCTCTTAGTACGAAGTTTCGAACCTCGCCACGCCGCGTCCGCGCTGCATCGCAGCAAAAAACATCTGTTTATTCTTGACCACCTTCGCGTCACCTCACGATAAGGTCCGACTCAAGCAGCAAGAACGCGGGCCGCGTGCGCCCGGGCGGGAGATCTCCATGAGCGAAGAGCTCGAACGCGAGTCGATGGAATACGACGTCGTCATCGTCGGCGGCGGACCGGCAGGCCTTTCGGCCGCCATCCGGCTCAAGCAACTGGCGGCCAAGGCCGGGACCGAGGTTTCGGTGGCGGTGCTGGAGAAGGGCTCCGAGGTCGGCGCCCACATCCTGTCGGGCGCGGTGATCGATCCCAAGGGGCTGGCCGAGCTGTTCCCCGACTGGAAGGAACGCGGCGCGCCGCTGGAGACTCCGGTCACCAAGGACGTCTTCCGCCTGCTGGGTCCGCAGGGCGACCTGGCCTTGCCGATGTTCGCCATGCCGCCGTTCATGCACAACCACGGTTGCTACATCGCCTCGCTGGGCAATGTCTCGCGTTGGCTGGCGACCCAGGCCGAAGAACTGGGCGTCGAGATCTATCCGGGCTTCGCGGCCTCGGACCTGGTCTGGAACGCCGACGGCTCGGTCAAGGGCGTGGTCGTGGGCGTCGTCGGCGTGGCCAAGGACGGCCACCACAAGCCCGACTACAACCCCGGCATGGAGCTGCACGGCAAGTACGTGTTCATCGCCGAAGGCGTGCGCGGCTCGCTGGCCAAGCAGCTGATCAACAAGTTCGACCTGTCGGCCGGCAAGTCGCCGCAGAAGTTCGGGATCGGCATCAAGGAACTGTGGCAGGTCCCGCCCGAAAAGCACCAGCCGGGCCTTGCCGAGCACACCACCGGCTGGCCTCTGGACAACAAGACCGGCGGCGGCAGCTTCATGTACCACTTCGGGGACAACTACGTGGCCATCGGCTACGTCGTGCACCTTAACTACAAGAACCCCTGGCTGTCGCCGTTCGACGAGTTCCAGCGCTTCAAGCACCACCCGGCGGTCAAGCCGCACCTGGAAGGCGGCAAGCGCATCGCCTACGGCGCGCGGGCCATCACCGAGGGCGGCTATCAATCCGTGCCGAAGCTGACCTTCCCGGGCGGCGTGCTGATCGGCTGCTCGGCCGGCTTCGTCAACGTGCCGCGCATCAAGGGCAGCCATAACGCGGTGAAGACCGGCATGCTGGCCGCCGAAGCCGCCTTCGAGGCCTTGGGCGCGGGCCGGGCCAGCGACGAGCTGACCGCCTATCAGGACCTCTACGAGAAGTCGTGGGTGGCCAAGGAGCTGAAGGTCGTCCGCAACGCCAAGCCGCTGCTGGGCAAGCTGGGCACCGCCCTGGGCGGTGCGGCCGGCATGTTCGACATGTGGTGCACGCACCTGCTGGGCGGCTTCTCGTTCTTCGGCACGCTCAAGCACGACAAGACCGACGCGGAGTCGACGGGCCTGGCCAAGGACTACAAGCCGCTGGTCTATCCCAAGCCCGACGGCGTGATCAGCTTCGACAAGCTGAGCTCGGTGTTCATCTCGGCCACCAACCACGAGGAAGATCAGCCGGCCCACCTGAAGCTGAAGGACCCGTCCGTTCCAATCCAGGTGAACCTGCCCAAGTACGGCGAACCGGCGCGGCTGTACTGCCCGGCCGGCGTGTACGAGGTGCTCTATAACGAGCAGGGCCAGGACCCGCGCTTCCAGATCAACGCCCAGAACTGCGTCCACTGCAAAACCTGCGACATCAAGGACCCGTCGCAGAACATCGTGTGGACCACGCCGGAAGGCGGCGGCGGGCCGAACTACCCGAATATGTAACAAGAGGGCCCATCGAGGCTCGGGGCGCGGTTCGAAATTTCGAGCCGCGCCTTTTTCTTGCGATACGCCCGGAAACCGATGAGGGTGCGGGCATGACGCGTACCAAGCTGCTCCTCGTTCTTCTCGCGGCCTCGACCCTGACCGCCTGCGCCGCCGCCGCGCCCGGGCCGGACCTGCGAGGTGAACTCACCATGGGATCGGGCTGGGGCACCAGCCGCTCGGCCTACGGCCAGTTCCTGGCGGGCCAAGCGGCCCTGCTGAACGGTTCGAACGCCCAGGCCGCGAGCTATTTCGACGAGGCCCGCCAGCTGGACGAGGACCCGGGTGTCCTGGCCGATCGGGCCTTCACCGCCGCCTTGTTGGCCGGCGACGTGCCGCGCGCGGCGGCCCTGGCGCCCCGCGGGATCGACGCCAACGAGCAGGTCCGTCGCCTGGGCGTCCTGACACGGGTAGTCGAGCTGCTGGGCAGCGGCAAGGCGCGCGACGCCCAGGAGCTCTTGAAGACCGACACCCTTGGCTTCCCGCACCGTCCCGCCGCCGTCCTGCTTGCGCCCTGGCTGGCCTCGGCCGCTGGCGACGGCGCCGGCGCGGTGGTCCGCCCGGAACTGCAGGGCGACCGGTTCGTGCAGTATTTCGGCCAGCTGAGCCAGGCGAGGCTCTACGAGCGAGCCAAGCGCTATGACGAGGCCGAGACCGACTACAAGGCGCTGATGGCGATCGAGAACGCCCGGGGCCTGTTCGTCGAGGATTACGGCGCGTTCCTGGAGCGTCGCAAGCGCCATGCCGACGCGGTGGCTTTGTACGACGCGGCTCTTTCGCGCGATCCGGACGATCAGGGCCTGCAGACGGCGCGGGCGCGCGCCGCCGCGCGCGGTCCCGCGCCGGCCCTGGCCACCGACAAGCAGGGCGCGGCCCATGTGCTGGTCGCCTGCGCCGCCAGCTTCGCCAGCGAACGCCAGAGCCAGTTCGGCCTGGCCTATCTGCGTCTGGCCCTGCGCCTGGATCCCAAGCGCGACGACGCCTGGCTGCTGGTCGGCGACCTGCTGGCCCAGGATGATGACCACGCTGGCGCGCGCGAGGCCTACGCCAAGGTCCCCGCGACCTCGCCCCGCTACGTCGCGGCGCAGGCCAAGCTGGCCTGGAGCTACCAGACCGCCGGCGAAAAGGAGCGGGCCATTGTCCTGGCTCAGCAGTCCGCCGCCGCCGCGCCCAAGAGCCGCGACGCCCAGATCACCTACGCCGACCTGCTGCGGGCCAACGAACGCTGGGCCGAGTCGGCCGCGGCCCTCGACCCGCTGATCACCGGCGAGGGCGACAAGCCCGATTGGCGTCTGCTCTACATGCGCGGCATCGCCCTGGAGCGGGCGGGACGCTGGGACGCCGCCGAGCGCGATCTGCTGACGGCGGTCAAACTGAACCCTGACGAGCCCGATCTGCTGAATTATCTCGGCTATTCGTGGATCGATCGCGGGGTGCGCTTGCCCGAGGCCATCGCCATGGTCCAGAAGGCCGTGGACGCGCGCCCGCAGTCAGGCGCGATGCTCGATTCCCTGGGCTGGGGCTACTACCGCCAGGGCGACTACAAGACCGCCGTGGCCAAGCTGGAGCAGGCCGTCGAGCTGGAGCCGGGCGACCCAGACGTCAACGGCCACCTGGGCGACGCCTATTGGCGCATCGGCCGCAAGGTCGAGGCCCGCTACCAGTGGCAGCGGGTGCTCAGCCTGGAGCCGGACGCCAAGCAGAAGGCCGAGGCTGAGGCCAAGCTGAAGGACGGTCTGGACGGTCCGCCGGCCAGGATCGCCTCCAGCCAATAGACGACTTTTAGACGCTTCCAGACGAATTCCCAGACGCTTCAAAGGCACGCCATGCGCCTCGACGCCTTCGCCCCGGCCAAGGTCAACCTATTCCTGCACGTCGGTGGACCCGACGCGCAGGGCTATCATCCGATCTCCAGCCTGATGCTGTTCGCCGACGTCGGCGACCGGGTGTCGGTGCAGGCCAGCGATACGCCCAGCTTCGAGGCCACCGGCCGGTTCGGTGGACAGGTGCCGCTGGATGACGGCAATCTGGTGGTGCGGGCGGCCAACGCCCTGCACGCCCGCCTGGGCGGGCCGGTCCCGCCGTTTCGCCTGATCCTCGACAAGGCGCTGCCGATCGCGGCCGGCCTGGGCGGCGGCTCCAGCGACGCGGGCGCGGCCCTGCGGCTGCTGCGGGAGGCCCTGGCGCCCGACCTGTCCGACGCCGACCTGGAAGCCGTGGCCGGAAGCCTGGGCGCCGACGGCCCGGCCTGCCTGTGGGGCGCGCCAGTGATGGCGCAGGGCAGGGGCGAGCATCTGTCGCCCGCACCGGCCCTGCCGGAGCTGCACGCTGTTCTGGTCAATCCCCTGGTCCCGTCGCCGACGGGCGCCGTCTATCGCGCCTATGACGCCGCCGTGCATCCCGACGGCGAGGCCTCGCCGCCGATGCTGGACGGGCTTTCGAGCGTGGAAGAGGTCTGCGCGTGGCTGGCTGGCTTCACCCGCAACGACCTGCAGGCTCCGGCCGTCGCTCTGGAGCCGCGCATCGGCCAGGTGCTGGACCTGCTGGCCGACGAGCCGGAGACCTTGCTGGCCCGCATGTCCGGCTCGGGCGCCACCTGCTTCGCCCTGTGCGCCGGCGACATCGAGGCCGAGGGGCTGGTCGAGCGCATCGAGCAGATGCGTCCGGACTGGTGGGTGAAGCGCTGCCGACTGGGCGGGCCGTTCTAGGGGCAAAAGAAAAGCGCGGAAGCCTAAAGCTTCCGCGCCCTCCCGATCCGAACCTTTGGACCGAACCTTCCTCAGCCTTAGCTGTGGTAGGCGCGTTCGCCGTGTTCGGAGATGTCCAAGCCTTCTTCCTCGGCTTCCGGCGAGGCGCGCAGGCCGATGACCAGCTTGATCACGTAGAAGACGATGGCCGAGGCGATGGCCGACCAGACGATGGTCAGGCAGACGCCCTTGGCCTGGGTGATCAGCTGAGCCAGGGGCTCGTAGGTGGCCAGCGCATCGCAGGTCGAGATGTCGCCGTCCTTGGCGCAGGTGGTGTAGTCGACGATGCCGGCGCCGCCCCAGGCGGGGTTGACCAGCAGGCCGGTGCCCAGGGCGCCGACGATGCCGCCGATGCCGTGGATGCCGAAGGCGTCCAGGCTGTCGTCATACTTCAGCGCGTTCTTCACGACCGAGCAGAAGAAGATGCAGATCGGCGAGACGACCAGACCCAGGATGACCGCGCCCATCGGACCGGCGAAGCCGGCGGCCGGGGTGATGGCCACCAGGCCGGCGACCACGCCCGAGGCCAGGCCCAGGGCCGACGGCTTCTTGCGGGTGACCCACTCGACCAGGATCCAGGACAGGCCGGCGGCGGCGGTGGCGACGAAGGTGTTGATCATCGCCAGCGAGGCGTAGCCGTTCGACTCCAGGTTGGAACCGGCGTTGAAGCCGAACCAGCCCACCCACAGCAGACCAGCGCCCACGAGGGTCAGGGTCAGGGAGTGCGGGGGCATCGGCTCCTTGGCGTAGCCTTGGCGCTTGCCCAGGATTAGGGCGCCGACCAGGGCGGCGATACCGGCATTGATGTGCACCACCGTGCCGCCGGCGAAGTCCAGAGCGCCCCAGGTCCAGATCTGGCCGGCCTTGACGGGCGCGGTCGGGTCCAGAGCGATGGCGTTCGGGCCTGGCCACCACCAAACCATGTGGGCCAGCGGGTAGTAGGACAGCAGCGGCCACAGCACGGCGAAGGCCACGATGGCGGCGAAGCGCATGCGCTCGACCAGCGAACCGACGACCAGGGCGGCGGTGATGGCCGCGAAGGTCGACTGGAACGAGATGAAGGTCAGTTCGGGGATCACGACGCCCGTCGAGAACGTCGCGGCGTTGCTGGCCGGCGTCACGTCCTTGAGGAACAGCCGTCCCAAGCCGCCGACGTACTTGTCCCAGCTGCCGCCGTCGGTGAAGGCGAAGCTGTAGCCCCACAGCACCCAGGCGACGATGCCGATGATGGCGACGGTCGAGACCTGCATCATCACCGACAGCATGTTCTTGGAGCGGACCAGGCCGCCGTAGAACAGGGCCAGGCCCGGCAGGATCATCAGCAGGACCAGGACGGTCGAGGTGAGCATCCAGGCGTTGTCGCCTTTGTCCTGCTTGTCTTCGATCGTGGGAGCAGCCGCGGCGGGGGCCGGGGCGGCGGCGGCGGGCTCAGCGGCAGCCGGAGCGGCCTCGGCGGGCGCGGCGGCGGCCGGAGCTGGGGCCGCCGCGTCCTGCGCAAAGGCGACGGCGCCCAGCGGGGCCCCCGCCAAGGTCGCCGCGAGCATCAGCCCGGCCAGCGGTTTAAAGGTCAGTCTCATCGTTGGTATCCCCTGTTCCCCGACGGATTTAGAGAGCGGCCGGGCCGGTCTCGCCGGTCCGGATGCGTACGGCTTCCTCGACATTGAGGACGAAGATCTTGCCGTCGCCGATCTTGCCCGTGGCGGCGGCGGCCTTGACCGCCTCGATCGCCTTGGCGGCCGACGCGTCGTCGACCACGGCTTCCAGCTTCACCTTGGGCACGAAGTTCACTTGGTATTCCGCGCCGCGATAGATTTCGGTCTGGCCCTTCTGGCGGCCGTAGCCCTTGACCTCGGACACGGTCAGGCCTTCGACGCCCGCGGCGACGAGCGCCTCGCGGACCTCGTCGAGCTTGAAGGGTTTGACGATCGCTATGATCAGTTTCATCCGCCTTGCTCCGACCCGCCGACGCGGGCTCCCCTTGAATTGGCTGTAGAGCGCGTTGCTCACTTGCGCCGCGACCTGGACTCATCGAGTCCGCGTCGTTTCCCCGGCGCTGTTCACGCTATCGGTCGCGCTTCGGACATCACCGTCGCTGGGCGGGGATTTGGAGGGGAAAGGGGCGGGGCGCCTAAAAACCGTGCATTGAGGGTTTGGGGCGCTCGGAAAGGCGGCGTTTCGGTCTTCGAGGGACGGGCTGGCCCAGCTTGTCGCGAAGCGCATACAATCGCATTCAGGCGACGAAGCGTCGCGATCAGGAGTCTCCGCCGCCCATGCCGCCCCTTTTGCTGAAGATCGCGCCCTGGTGCCTGCTGATCGCCTCGAACGTCTTCATGACCTTCGCCTGGTACGGCCATTTGAAGAATCGCGCGACGACGATGCTGGTCGCCATCTTCACCAGCTGGCTCATCGCCTTGCCGGAATACTTGCTGGCCGTGCCCGCCAACCGTCTGGGCCATCAGGTCTATACGACCGCACAGCTGAAGACCGGCCAGGAAGCGATCACGCTCATCGTCTTCACGCTGTTCTCGGTCTTCTATCTGGGAGAGGCGATCAGCTGGAAGACGCTGTTGGGCTTCGGTTTCATCTTCGTTGGCGTGGCGATCGTGATGTTCTTCAAGTAGAGCGTTCACGAACCCGTGAACTTGGAACGGACTCAAGGTCTTGGGCGCTGATGTGGCTGTATTTCCGCAGATAAGGATCAGCCCCATGTTTGTGCGTATCGCTACCGCCACCGCCGCCCTGGCGCTGATGTCCGGCGTGGCCGTGGCTCAGTCGACGGCTCCGCAAGCCGGCGCTCCGATGAACCCGGACCCGACCGCCGCTGCGCCGGCGGAGTCGATGCCGGCCGATCCGGCCGCCACCACGACCACCCCGACCGACGCCACGACCGCCACCACCTCGGCGGCGACCGGCACGGCCACCGACACCGCCGGCCGCGTCTCGTCGATGCCGGCCGAGCAGCAGGCCACGCTGAAGGCAGGCGACGCCAACGTCACCTCCAACCCGCCGGTCGCCGACACCCCGGAAAACCGCAAGCTCTACGGCGCGCCCATGTCGAACGCCGGCAAGCGCACCGCCGCCAAGGGCAACTAAGCCCTTTCAGCGGTCCCAACTAAGCTTGAAGCACCAGTCGGCGGGCCCTATGGTCCGCCGACTTTTTTCTGGCCCCTATCCTGGGGAATGTTCGGACCCTGATGCCCGCCGCGAAAACTCAAGAAAAGCCGAGGTCTTTCCAGGACCTCATCCTGACGCTCCATGACTACTGGAGCGCCCAGGGCTGCGTGATCCTGCAGCCGCATGACGTCGAGGTGGGGGCGGGGACCCTGCACCCGGCCACCGTCCTGCGCGCGCTGGGCCCCAAGCCGTGGAACGCGGCCTATGTCCAGCCCTCGCGCCGTCCGGGCGATGGCCGCTACGGCGAGAACCCCAACCGCCTGCAGCACTATTACCAGTACCAGGTGATCCTGAAGCCGAACCCGCCGAACATGCAGGATCTGTACCTGGGTTCGTTGGAGGCCATCGGCCTGGATTTGCGCACCCACGACATCCGCTTCGTCGAGGACGACTGGGAAAACCCGACCGTCGGCGCCTGGGGCCTGGGCTGGGAAGTCTGGTGCGACGGCATGGAAGTGTCGCAGTACACCTACTTCCAGCAGGTGGGCGGCCTGGACGTTTCGCCGGTGGCGGGCGAGCTGACCTACGGCCTGGAGCGCCTGGCCATGTACGTGTTCGGCGTCGACAACGTCTATGACCTGCCGTTCAACGATCCGGACGCGCCGCTGGGTCACCTGACCTATGGCGACGTGTTCCTTGAGAACGAACGCCAGCAGTCGGAAGCCAACTTCCACGGCTTTGACGTCGCGGTGCTCAAGCGCCAGTTCGAGGATATGGAACAGCAGGTGCCGCTGATGCTGGCCCGCTCGTACCAGGGCAAATCCCTGGTGCTGCCCGCTTACGACATGGTCCTCAAGGCCAGCCACCTCTTCAACCTGATGAACGCCCGCGGCGCGATTGCCGTCGCCGAGCGCGCCAGCTACATCGGCCGCATCCGCGACCTCTGTAAGATGTGCGCCCAGAAGTGGGTCGAGCAGCAGGAAGCCGCGTAAAGTCATGCCCCAACTGCTTCTCGAACTGTTCTCCGAAGAGATTCCCGCCCGCATGCAGGCCGGCGCCGCACGCGACCTGGAGCGCATGGCGCGCGAGCACCTGGCCGCCGCCGGCTTCCTGCCCGAGGCCCTGAAGACCTTCGCCGGTCCGCGCCGCCTGACCCTCGTGGTCGAGGGGCTGCCGATCGCCCAGGCCGACCGCAAGGAAGAGCTGAAGGGTCCGCGCGTCGGCGCTCCGCCGCAGGCCATGGAAGGCTTCCTGCGCAAGGCGGGCCTGACCCAGGACCAGCTGGTCGAGCGCGACGGCGTGTACATGGCCTTCATCGAGAAGACCGGCCGCCCGACCACCGAGATCGTCGCCGAGATGGTGGAAGCCATCGTGCGCGGCTTCCCGTGGCCCAAGTCGATGACCTGGGGGGCGTCCAAGCTGCGCTGGGTGCGGCCGCTGAAACGCATCCTCTGCGTCTTCGACCGCGAGGTGGTGCCGTTCGCCATCGAGGGCATCGAGGCCGGCGACATCACCGAGGGCCACCGCTTCATGCGCGTGGGCTTCGGCTGGGGCGGCCAGCCGTTCAAGGTTCGCGACTTCGACGAATACGCCAAGGGCCTGCTCGAGCACTTCGTGGTTCTGGACGTCGAGGAGCGCAAGGCGCGCATCCTGGAAGGCTGCAAGACCTTGTGCTTCGCGCGGAACCTGGAGCTGGTCGAGGACATCGGTCTCTTGGAAGAAGTCGCCGGCCTGGCCGAATGGCCGACCCCGGTGCTGGGCGACATGGACCCGGCGTTCCTGGACCTGCCGGGCGAGGTGATCCGCACCTCGATGCGCACGCACCAGAAGTACTTCGCCGTGCGTAAGCCGGACGGCGAGGGCCTGGCCCCGCACTTCATCACCATCGCCAACGTCGAGTCGGCGGATGGCGGCGCCGTGATCGCCGCCGGCAACGCCAAGGTGCTGAGCTCGCGCCTGTCGGACGCCCGGTTCTTCTGGGACGAGGACATCAAGGTCGGCTTCGAGCCATGGCTGGAGAAGCTGAACGGCGTCACCTTCCACGCCAAGCTGGGGACGATGGCGGAGCGTGTGGATCGGATTATGGCGCTTGCGCGGCAAATCGCCGTGAAGCTTGGAGTAAACCCTGACGAGGCGGCGGAAGCTGCACGACTTGCGAAGGCAGATTTAGCTTCGCAGATGGTTGGAGAGTTCCCTGAGCTGCAGGGCCTGATGGGCGGATACTACGCTCGTGCTGCCGGGATGGACGATAAGACTGCAGATGCCGTTCGAGATCACTACAAGCCGCAAGGGCCGTCCGACGCAGTCCCCGTCGCGCCGTTGAGTGTAGCTGTTTCACTCGCGGACAAGCTAGACACCCTGGTCGGCTTCTTTGCCATCAACGAAAAGCCGACTGGTTCAAAAGATCCATTTGCTTTGCGCCGCGCTGCGCTAGGGGTGATCCGAACCGTGGTCGAGAATGGTGTTCGACTGTCGTTGAACGATGTCGCTCTATTCCAAGTCGGCTTGGTGTTCGAGCAAGCGAGTGAGCGCTATTCGCAAGAAAAATTCCAAGGAGCCCCTTCGAAAATCTTTGTTGATGGCGAGGAGGTCAACCTTCAGGGGGCTCTCCTTGAGCCTAGCGATACGCTGCGAGATATCGCTGCCTTTAGACCGAAGATGCTCACGGATTTCTTCGCCGACCGCCTGAAGGTCACCCTCAAGGACCAAGGCAAGCGTCACGACCTCGTCGACGCCGTGTTCGCCCTGGGCGACGACGACCTGGTGCGCATCGTCGCCCGGGTGGAGGCGCTGGACGGGTTCCTTAAGACCGACGACGGCAAGAACCTGCTGGCCGGCTACAAGCGCGCGTCCAACATCCTCAAGGCCGAGGAGAAGAAGGGCTGGAAGGGCGAGCGCGAGCGTGTCCTGCTCGACGACGCCTCCGCGCCGGAAGTCCAGCTGCACGACGCCCTGCGGATGGTCGAACCGGCCCTGAAGGCGGCCCTGGCCAAGGAAGACTTCACCGCCGCCATGCAGGAACTGGCCGGCCTGCGTGGTCCGGTCGACGCCTTCCTGGACGGCGTGTTCGTCAATTCCGAAGTCGCCGCTGAGCGCGACAACCGCCTCAAGACCTTGGCCGCCGTGCGCGACGCCATGGGCCAGGTGGCGGACTTCTCGCTGATCGCGGGGTAGGGGCGGCCCACTTCCTTTCGACCGTCATTCCCGCCCTTGTGGCGGGAACCCCTCTGTCCGCCGCAGGTGCGGGAGTGTGGCGCGCTGGCGCGCCAATGCGCCTCACGTGCCAGCTGAACCAGGGTTTCCCGCCACAAGGGCGGGAATGACGAGACTTGGGGAGGCGGTACCGGGTCTATCGCCACCTAAACCGCGAACACCTCGCTGTTGTCCATCCGCACGCTGCGGATGGCGCGGCAGGCGTGCTCGGCGGCGCGGTGGTGTTCGGGCTTGAAGCCCAGCAGCAGCGAACGCCGCCGCGCGCCCGACAGGTTCAGCGTCGCGCCGTGCAGCAGATCGGCGTCGAACACCAGGATGTCGCCGGCCTGGCCCGACAGGGTCAGCGCCAGGGTCTCGTCCGGCTCGCCCCGGTCGAGATGGCGCGACACGACGCGGGTGGCGCCGTTCTCGGGCCCGTAGTCATCCAGGAAGACCAGGGCGGCGACGGCGTTCACGCCCGCGCCATCGCGATGCAAGGGCTGGTGGCCGCCGTCCAGCAACGGCTCGCGCCCCTCGACTTGGCTCAGGAAGAACGGCCCTCCCAACATCCGGGCCGCCGCACCCAGCAAAGGCGGCAGACGACAGGTCCGCTGCACGACGGGATCCAGGTCGACCAGGGCGTGACGCCAGCCGGGCCCCCGCGGCACGGCCCACTGCTCCGGCGGTCCCACCCCGGCGTCGAAGGCGGCCCGCAGCGGTTCGCGCCAGGCCTCGGGCACGGCGCCGCGCAGCAGCAGATAGCCGTCGCGGTCGAGAGCGGCGGCTGGCGCGGCTTCCAACGGCGCGACCTTGGTGGGCGTGACGAGATCGCTCATGGCGGCCGAAGCCTAACCGTGACGGTTGCGCGACGCTACCCCAGCGCGAACCCCGGATAGCCCTGGGCCGCCACGGCGTCGCAGTGGATCTTATAGCCCTCGCCGACATAGGGCATGAACACCCGGGGCTTCCCCGGGATGTTGGCGCCCATGTACCAGGAGGCCGCGCGGGGGAAGAGGGTCTTGTCGGCCTCGTCGTTGACGTGGGCGACCCAGTCCTCCTGCGCTTCCGTCGTCGCCTCCAGCGTCGCGGCGTTAGTGGCGCGCACGTGGGCGATGGCGTCCATGATCCAGTCCACATGCTGCTCGGCGGCCGTCAGCACATTGGTCAGCACGGAGGGACTGCCGGGGCCGGTCACGGTGAAGAGGTTGGGGAAGCCCGCCACCGCCAGGCCTAGATAGGTCTTGGGTCCTTCGGCCCAGGCGTCCTTGAGCGGCAGGCCGTCGCGCCCGCGGATGTCCATGCGCAGCAGGGCGCCGGTCATGGCGTCGAAGCCCAGGGCGCTGACGATCACGTCGACGGCGTATTCCTTGTCGCTGGTGCGCACCCCCTTGGGCGTGATCGCCTCGATCGGCGTGTCGCGCAGATCGACCAGCTCGACATTGTCGCGGTTGAAGGCCTCGTACCAGCCGGTGTCGACGCAGGCCCGCTTGGTCATGAAGGGGAAGCTGCGCGGCGTCAGCTTCTCGGCCAGGACCGGGTCCTTGACCGTTTCGGCGATCTTGGCCCGCACGAAGTCGCCGGCCGCCTGATTGCAGCGCTCGTCGCGGGCGATGTTGGGGATCTGCACCGCCGAGATCAGGCCCCATCCGTTCCACAGCTGGGCGACCAGGGCGTTTAGCTCCTCGTCGGACGGAACATAGTCGATCGGCGGGATGGGCAGAGGCGGCTGGCCGCTGCGCAGCAGTTCCACATAGGCGGGAAAGTTCGCCCGGAAGCCTTCCACCTCCTCGTCGCTCAGCGGCGCGTTCTGGGCGGGCAGGCTATAGTTGGGCGTGCGCTGGAAGACGTAGACTTGGGCAGCCTGCTCGGCGATCAGCGGCGTGGACTGGACCGCCGATGAGCCCGTACCCAGCACCGCCACCCGCTTGCCGGTGAAGTCTACCGGTTCGTGCGGCCACAGGCCGGTGACATAGGTCTGGCCTTCGAAAGTATCGGCGCCGGGCAGGTCGAGGCCTCGTGGTGCCGACAGGCAGCCGGTGGCCATCACGCAGAAGCGGGCGGCGATCTCGTCGCCCCGGTCGGTGGTCACCCGCCAGAGGTTGGCGGCCTCGTCGAAGACCGCCGCGACCACGCGGGTCTCGAACAGGAAGGACGGCCGCAGGTCGAACCGGTCGGCCACGTGCTGGGCGTAGGCCAGGATCTCGGGCTGGGTGGCGTACTTCTCGCTCCACCGCCACTGCGCCTGGAGTTCGTCGGAGAAGGTGTAGGAATAGAGCAGGCTGGGGATGTCGCAGCGGGCGCCCGGATAGCGGTTCCACCACCAGGTGCCGCCGACGTCGCCGGCCGCCTCGATCCCCTGGACGCTCAGCCCGGCCTCGCGCAGCCGGTGGACCATGTAGAGGCCGCCGAAGCCGGCGCCCACGACCACGGCGTCGAGCGGCGCGTGGGGCGGGGTGTGAAGGGCTTCGCGAGCAGCCGGGCTCGCCCCCGGACGGGTCGTTGCTGGCGCCATGATTTCCTCCCCGGCCTTTTGTTTTCGCCCGCGAAGGCGACCGGTGAGTCCAGGCTAAGGAACTACCCTAGGGGCAGTCCATACCCGACTTTCGAGACTTAGCCACCGACCACGCGCAGGGTGGGGCGCTCGCCCCGGACGCGGTGCAGGGGCACGTCGAAGTGGAAGGTCGAGCCCTGGCCCGGCGTGGTGTCGACGCCGATCGCGCCGCCCATCAAGGCCACCAGATCGCGGCAGATGGCCAGCCCCAGGCCCGAGCCCTCGTGGGCGCGGGTCATCGAGCCGTCGACCTGGGAGAAGATCTTGAAGAGCCTCGGGCGGTGCTCCGGCGCAATGCCCGGGCCGGTGTCGCGCACCTCGAACCGGAGGCCCGTCGCCGAGGTCGCCACGTCGATCCGCACCGAGCCCTGACGGGTGAACTTCACGGCGTTGGCCACCAGGTTGCCCAGCACCTGGCGCAGGCGGATCGGATCGCCGATCCAGGCGCCCTCGCAGCCGGGGGCGAGCTCGAATGACAGGGCGATGCCCTTGTTGGCCGCCGCGCCGGAGAACAGGTCGCAGGTCGCCTCGACCAGGGCGGCCGGCTCGAACGGTTCGGCGCGCAAACGGACTCCGCCGCCTTCCAGCCTGGCCATGTCGAGGATGTCGTTCAGCAGGGTCAGCAGCGCCTCGCTCGAGCTGCGGATCACATCCAATCGGCCGCGCTGGCGCTCGGGAAGTTGGTCGGCCTGCATCACCTGGGTCATGCCCAACACGCCGTTCAGCGGGGTGCGGATCTCGTGGCTCATATTGGCCAGGAACTGGGTCTTGGCGGCGTTGGCCGCTTCGGCCTCCTCCTTGGCCGCGAACAGAGCCCTCTGGCTGCCGGCCAGCTTGTTCAGGGCGTCGGCGACGCGGAAGAACAGGACGATCGCCGCGAGCGTCAGGGCCGCGAAGCCGAACGCCAGCCAGGGCGCGGCGGTCTTAAGCAGAGACATGCCCGGATTGCGGGCCGGCCAGGTCAAAGACCCAATCGGGCGGCCGTTGATATCGATAAGCGGAACGCTGGAGACGCCCAAGGTGGTGTCGGCCGTGAGGACCAGGCCCTCGATGCCGAGGTCCTTTTCCAGGCCGCGGGTGTAGCTGGCCCCGATTCGCCGCGCCGTCACGACCACGGCGGGCGGGATGGGCCGGTTCAGCGTAGCCGTCCGGGAGGTCTCGGCGATCACGTCGGACGCTACCACCAGGTAGATCTCGTCGCCGGAATGGACCAATCCGCCGTCGGACGTCGCGCCTTCCAGACCGAAGCGTAGAGCCTCGTGCGCGGCGGACGCCTTGGCGGCGACCTTGGCTACCAGCGGGTTCGCATCGCGGGGCAGGGCGCCCAGGGCCGAGGGCGACACCCGCGCCCCGGCCAGCGAGCCGTAGATCACCTGGCCGTCACGCACGACGAAGGTCAGGTCGTGCCCGAAATATTCGTGGTAGTACTCGCCCAGATTGACGTCGGCCCAGGCGCGGTCGACGGGCGGGCCCATCGCTTCGACGGCGTCTTCCCACACGGTGGCCGAGGTCAGGTCGCGGGTCATGCGGCCCAGGTCGCGCTGGATCGTCCGCTGCACCAGCTCATGCTCGTCCTGGCTTTCCATGTGGTCCAGGGATCGGGCCGCGAACAGCATCAGGGCGATGCTGCCCAGCACCGAAACGGCCACAAGGACGATGCTGGCCCCGACGATCCAGTGGATCGATCTCAGGCCGCGCGCCAGGGAGGGGGGATTGAGCCACGCCATGCCGAAGGCATAGCGCACTTTTCAGCCGTCGGGCGGCTTGCGCGGCTCTTGGCCGCAGCGACCGTTCAGCTCGCCAGGCGCATGTCCTGGCGCTCGCCGCCGCCGATCTTGAAGCGGCCCACCAGCGAGACCAGCTGGGCCGTCTCGCCCTTCAGCGAATGGGTCGCGGCGGTGGCCTGTTCGACCATGGCGGCGTTCTGCTGCACCACCTGGTCCATGTGGTTGACGGCGGTGTTGACCTCGGCGAGGCCCGAGGCCTGTTCCTGGCTGGATGAACTGATCTGACGCACCAGGTCGTCGATGGCGGCCACGCGGCCGACGATGCGGTTCAGCGCCTCGCCGGTCTGGCCGACCAGGTCGACCCCCGCCTCGACCTGCTGGGTAGAGGTCGAGATCAGGGTCTTGATTTCCTTGGCCGCCTCGGCCGAGCGCTGGGCCAGGGCGCGGACTTCAGAAGCCACGACGGCGAAGCCCCGGCCGGCGTCACCGGCGCGGGCGGCCTCGACCCCGGCATTGAGCGCCAGCAGATTGGTCTGGAACGCGATTTCGTCGATCACCCCGATGATCTGGGTGATCTGGCGCGACGAGTCTTCGATGGCGCCCATGGCCGAGACGGCCTGGCCGACGACCTGGCCCGAGCGCTCGGCGTCGGTGCGGGCCGAGGCGACCTCGGTGGTGGCGCGCGTGGCGCCGTCGGCGGTCTGGCGCACGGTGGCGGCGATCTCGTCGAGGGCGGCGGCGGTTTCTTCCAGGCTGGCGGCCTGCTGCTCGGTGCGGCGCGACAGGTCGTTGGAGGCCTGGGCGATCTCCTGCGTGCCCGATCCGATCTGCGAGGCGACACCGGCGATCGTGCGGATGGCGTCCTCAAGGCCCGCGGCGGCGGCGTTGAAGTCGTTCTTCAAAGCGACGTAGTCGGTGGCGACCTGGGCGGCGATGCGAGTCGACAGGTCGCCGCCGGCCAGGCTGGCCAGGCCCTTGGCCATGACGTCGACGACGGCCTTCTGCTCGCGGCCGGCCAGTTCGAACGCCGCCTCCATGTCGCGCAGCTTGCGGTCCAGTTCCTGCTGGAAGCCGGCGGCCTCGGCCTCGAGCCGGGCGCGTTCGATGCCGGACTGGCGGAACACCTCGACGCTCTTGGCCATCTCGCCGATCTCGTCGGCGCGGCCCGCGCCCGAAACGGTGATGTCGTTCTGTCCGGCGGCCAGGCGGCGCATGTCGCTGGCCAGGTTCAGCACAGGGCGCACGATCGCGGCGCGCGAGATCACGATCAGGATGCCGGCGAAGACCATCCCGGCCAGGACGGCGATCGTCATCAGGATCTCGGAGAACCGGGCGACGCTCTTGGCGCGGACGGCGGCCGCGGTCGACGCCGCCTCGATTTTGTCGGACGCCTGGCTCATGGCGCCTTCCAGCGTCGTGAACTGCTCCATGAAGCCGGGCATGGCGGCGATGGCTTGGGTGGGGTCGGCCGCGGCCAGCTCGACCATCTGGCCGGCCGACTTGATGTAGGTGTCGAGCGGCGCCTTGAGCTCGGCCAGGGCGGCGCGGCTGGCGGGGTCAGTGGCCAGGGCGTCGTTGTCGGCGATCGCCTTGCGGAAGTTGGCGACGTGGGCGTCCAGGTCCTTGCGGACGTCCTCGATGGCGATGCCCGAGCCGGCGTCGCCGGCCAGCTGGCTCGACAGGACGTCGGCGCGCAGGGCGTCGTGCATCATGTCGGCCTCCATGTGGTTTCGCAGGACCGAGGAGGAAACGTTCGCGTCGCGAAGGGCATCGTCGAGCCGGGTGGTGGACCACAGGCCGGCGCCCGCGCTGGCCGTGCACAGCACCATGACGGCCGCGCCCGCGCCCATCACCTTGTGATTGATCGTCCGAAGCATTGCCGGTCCCCGCCTGTCTTCCGCGTGGATCAATGTCGGGCAACGAGGTTAATGGCGTCTTCGTCATTCGGGTCCATCGGACTAAATCCTGCGCCTGAGACAAAAGGCCGCGCCGCCGAAACTTTAAGAGGTGGTTCAAGACGTCTGGGTACTTGTCCCTGCGTTGACTGGGGCGATACCATGACTTTGTTCAATTCCATCTGTTCTTGCGCGGCATTCGCAATTGGTGTCGCCGTGAGCTCTGCGGCGCTGGCTCAAGCCCAGGCTGACGACGGCGCCTGGACCCACGAGGTCGTCTACAAGGCCGACGTCGCGGGAACCGTGCGGGGCGGGACCGCTCACGCCGGTCGTGCGCTGGACAATCTGGATGTGATCGTCGACGGCGACCTGGAAAAGCTGGTCGGCTGGCGTGGAGCCACGGTGCGCGGCCACCTTCTCAACAACAGCGGCGGCGCCCCTAACGACCTGGCCGGCACCCTGCAGGGCGTGGATAACATCGAGGTCGCGCGCCCCCGGGCCCGGCTTTACCAGCTCTGGATCCAGTCCCGCTTCGCCGGGGACAAGGGCTCGGTGTTGGCCGGGCTCTACGATCTGAACAGTGAGTTCTACTCGACCCAGGCCTCTGGCCTGTTGCTGGCGCCGTCGTTCGGTATCGGTTCGGAATTCGCCTCCACTGGTCCGAACGGTCCGTCGATCTTCCCGTCGACGGCCCTGGCCGTGCGGGCGAAGATCGAGGGCGAGAGGGGCGCCTACGTGCAGGCCGCGGCGCTCAACGCGCATGCCGGCACGGTCGGCGATCCCGACGGCCCCTCGACCAAGTTCGACAATGGCGCGCTGCTGATCGCCGAGGCCGGATTCGGCGACAGCTGGCGGGTGGCGGCCGGCGGCTGGTTCTACACCGAGCGCCAGCAGGACGTGCGTAACCTGGACGCCAACGGCGATCCGGCGCTGAGCAAGGCGCGGGGCGGCTATCTGCTGGCGGAGTATCCGCTCGTCGACGGTGGCGACGCGGGGCGCTCGATGCGCGCTTTCGCCCGCCTGGGCTTCTCGGACGGCGACACCACGCCGTTCAACTCAGGTTGGCAGGCCGGGGTGCTGGTGGAGCGGGTCTTCACCTCGCGGCCCGAAAGCGCCTTCTCGATCGGGCTGCAGCAGGGCGTGCTGTCGTCCAAGCAGCGGGCCAACACCCTGGACGCCGGCGTGACGCCCGCCGACGCCGAATCCGGGATCGAGATCACCTATTCCGACAAGGTCGCCCCGCGCGTGACCTTGCAGCCCGACCTTCAGGTAATCCGCCAAGCGGGAGGAGACCGGAACGCCAGGACGGTGGTCGTCGCGGCCCTGAGGCTGACGATCAATCTGTTTTAGGCTGCGGCATAGCTTGAGCTGTAGGCAGGGAAGAGCGTGGCTCAAGACTCACAGCGATGTTCCAGCGCAGTCATGAACGCGCAAATCTGACTTGGACAACGTTGTCATTGGAAGAATTTGCTGAAATTTCGGTTTAGTCTGCGAAGAGAAAACCGTCGGTGGACGGGTTCTTTGACAAGGTGCTACTGAACGCCCGGATATTGCAGTGCGGGATGGGCGTTAACGCTCATTGTCCCAGGCCAGGACGGCTCCAAAAGAGGGCCGCCGGCTTTTTCACTATCGCAGGGTGAACAAGAAATGCCGGTTGATACGCGGACCAAGACTCAATGGGTCTATTCGTTCGGGGGAGGCGGCGCTGACGGCGACGCCAAGATGAAGAACCTGCTGGGGGGGAAGGGGGCCAATCTCGCCGAGATGTCCGCCCTGGGCCTGCCGGTGCCGCCGGGCTTCACGGTGACCACCGAGGCCTGCGTCCACTACTACGCCAACGGCAAGCAGTACCCGACCGAACTGGCCGAGCAGGTCGGGGCGGGCCTGGCCAAGGTCGAGGGCCTGACTGGCAAGACCTTCGGCGACGTCGCCAACCCGCTGCTGGTCTCGGTGCGCTCGGGCGCCCGGGCCTCGATGCCGGGCATGATGGACACCGTCCTGAACCTGGGCCTCAACGACGAGACCGTCGAAGGCCTGGCCAAGCTGTCGGGCGACCGCCGCTTCGCCTATGACAGCTACCGCCGCTTCATCCAGATGTACTCGAACGTCGTGCTCGACCTGGAGCACCACATGTTCGAGGAGATCCTGGACGACCACAAGGATCGCCTGGACGTCCACGTCGACACCGGCCTGACGGCCGACGACTGGGCCGCGGTGATCAAGGACTACAAGGCCGCCGTGCGCGACGCCCTGGGCAAGCCCTTCCCCCAGGACGCCCAGGAACAGCTGTGGGGCGCGATCGGCGCGGTGTTCGCCAGCTGGATGAACGACCGGGCCAAGTTCTATCGCCGCATGCACGACATTCCCGAGGCCTGGGGCACCGCTGTGAACATCCAGTCGATGGTGTTCGGCAATATGGGCGAGACCTCGGCCACAGGCGTGGCCTTCACCCGCAACCCCTCGAACGGCGACGGCCGCCTGTACGGGGAGTTCCTGATCAACGCCCAGGGCGAGGACGTGGTGGCCGGCATCCGCACGCCCCAATCGCTGACCAAGGCCGCCCGCGAGGAGATGGGCGACAGCGCTCCCTCGATGGAAGAGGCGATGCCGGAGGTGTTCGGCCAGTTCAAGACCGTGGTCGAGACGCTGGAGCGGCACTACCGCGACATGCAGGACATCGAGTTCACGGTCGAGCAGGGCAAGCTCTACATGCTGCAGACCCGCAGCGGTAAGCGCACGGCCAAGGCGGCCCTGAAGATCGCCGTCGACATGGCCGCCGAGGGGGTGATCACCCGCGAGGAGGCCATCGGCCGCGTCGAGCCTGCCTCGCTGGACCAGCTGCTGCACCCGACCATCGACCCGACCGCCCATCGCGAACTGATCGCCAAGGGCCTGCCGGCGTCGCCCGGCGCGGCCACCGGCAAGATCGTCTTCGACAGCGACGCCGCCGAGAAGGCCGCCGCCGCTGGCGAGGCCGTGATCCTGGTGCGCGAGGAGACCTCGCCGGAAGACATCCACGGCATGCACGCCGCGCGGGGCATCATCACGGCTCGGGGCGGCATGACCAGCCACGCCGCCGTCGTGGCGCGCGGCATGGGCCGCGCCTGCGTCAGCGGCGCCGGCGACGTGGCCATCTTCCCCAAGGAAGGCCTGTTCCGGGTGCGCGGCCGTGATTTCAAGGCAGGCGAGACCATCACCATCGACGGCTCGACCGGCGAGATCCTCAATGGTTCGCCCAAGATGATCGAGCCCGAGCTGACCGGCGACTTCGCCACCCTGATGGAATGGGCCGACGCCGCGCGCCGCATGAAGGTGCGCGCCAACGCCGAGACCCCGCTGGACGCCAAGACCGCTCGCCAGTTCGGGGCGGAAGGCATCGGCCTGTGCCGGACCGAGCACATGTTCTTCGATGAGACCCGGATCGCCGCCGTGCGCGAGATGATCCTGGCCGACGACGAGGCCGGCCGTCGCGCCGCCCTGGCCAAGATCGCGCCCTTCCAGAAGGCGGACTTCGTCGAGCTGTTCACGATCATGGAGGGCCTGCCGGTCACCATCCGCCTGCTGGATCCGCCGTTGCACGAATTCCTTCCGCACACGGAAGAGGATGTCGTGGCCGTCGCTCAGGCGACCGGTCTGGACGCGGCCAAGCTGATGCGCCGGGCCAAGGAGCTGCACGAGACCAACCCGATGCTGGGCCACCGCGGTTGCCGCCTGGGCGTGTCGTATCCCGAGATCTACGAGATGCAGGTCCGCGCCATCATCGAGGCCGCCTGCGAGATCGCCAAGTCGGGCAAGGCCGCGCCCGTTCCAGAGATCATGCACCCGCTGGTCACCAAGGGCGAGGAGATGAAGTATCTGCGCGACCTGACCGACCGCACCGCCAAGGCGGTGCTGGAAGAGCAGGGCGTGGATATTCAGTACACGGTCGGAACCATGGTCGAGTTGCCGCGCGCCGCCCTGCGGGCCGGCGACCTTGCGGGCAACGCCGAGTTCTTCAGCTTCGGCACCAACGACCTGACCCAAACCACGTTCGGCATCAGTCGCGACGACGCCGGCAAGTTCCTGGGCGCCTATATCGACAAGGGTATCTTCGACAAGGATCCCTTCGTCAGTCTCGACCAGGACGGCGTCGGCGACCTGATCCGCATCGCCGCCGAGCGCGGCCGGGCGGCGCGTCCGGGCGTCAAGCTGGGCATCTGCGGCGAGCACGGCGGCGACCCCGCCTCAATCAGCTTCTGCGAGAGCGTGGGCCTGGACTACGTGTCCTGCTCGCCCTATCGCGTGCCGATCGCCCGCCTGGCGGCGGCTCAGGCGGCGCTGGCCAACAAGTAGCGATCGCGACGGATCGAAAGGAAAGGGCCGCACGATGCAGATCGTGCGGCCCTTTTCGTGACTGGCGGCTACTGGGCCTTCTCGCTCCAAAGATCCAGGTCATCCTCGCGGCCGATCAGGGCCAGGCCCGAGGCGATGGACTCGAACTCGCCGCCGCTCTCGATCTTGGCCGCCCCGAACCGGCGCAGGAAGATGTCGCGCACGGCTGGCACGAACGAGCTGCCGCCGGTCAGGAAGACACGGTCCACGCCCTCGGGACCCAGGCCCGAACGGTCGAGCGCCTGATCGACGGCGGTCTCGATGGCCTTCAGCTCAGGGGCGATCCAGCCCTCGAACTCGGCGCGCTCCACGGACTTTTCGATCAGCACCGAACCGGCCTCGAAACGGAACGTCGCCTCGTCCTGGCTCGAAAGAGCCTCCTTCAGCGCCGACACCGAGCGGTAGAGGGCATAGCCGTGATTGTCGTCCAGAACTTCGATCAGGCGGGCGATCTTCTCCGGCTCCATCGCCGTGCGTTCCAGGGCGCGGATGTCACGCATGTCCTTGGAGGCGCGCAGCAGGGCCAGCTGATCCCAGCGAGCGAAGGCGGTGTAGTAGCGCTGCGGGATCGGCAGTCGGTTGTCGAACGCCTTGTAGAGGCTGCCCTTGCCCAATTCCGGCGACACCAGCTGGTCGATGATCCGATAGTCGAAGGCGTCGCCGGCCACGCCCACGCCCGAGCGGGCCAGGGCGGTGGACCGCAGCTTGCCGTCTTCACGCTCGAACCGGACGACCGAGAAGTCGCTGGTGCCGCCGCCGAAGTCGGCGACCAGCACGGTGGCGTCCTGCTTCAGCTGGCGGGCGAAGAAGAACGCCGCGCCGACGGGCTCGTAGGCATAGCGGATGTCGGTGAAGCCCAGGCGCTTGAAGCCGGCCTCGTAGCGAGCCAGGGCCAGGGTCTCGTCGGGATTGCCGCCGGCGAAGGTGACGGGCCGGCCGACGATGACCCGCGGGGGCAGGGTCTCCATGGCCGCGCCGCCGTGGCTTTTCAGCTTCAGCAGGAAGTCCGACAGCAGGTCCTCGAACAGGTAGCGCTTGTTGAGGATCTTGGTCTCGGTGAAGGCGGCGCTGGCGGCGAAGGTCTTGAACGACTGGATGAAGCGGGTCTCCAGCGGGTCCTCGACATAGGCCTCGATCGCCCA
>Ga0209256_1000825_pt1 | contig 39320 bp, 34 predicted proteins | sample AraplaCol_mCL_r2_2_FD_184270 | JGI IMG/M metagenome (GOLD analysis project Ga0209256, IMG submission 184270) | Arabidopsis root microbial communities from North Carolina, USA - plate scrape MF_Col_mCL_r2 (SPAdes) (version 3) | ecosystem: Host-associated > Plants > Roots > Endosphere | place...
CCGGATCTTCGAGGTCGAGATCGTTGTGGTAGAAGCTCGCCATCGAGCCGAGCATGCCGACCAGCATCGCCATCGGATGCGCGTCGTGGCGGAAGCCGTACAGGAAGGTGCGGAAGGCCTCGTGCATCATCGTGTGATGCGTGACCTCATGTTCGAACGAATCGAACTCGCCCTTGCTCGGCAGTTCGCCGTTCATCAGCAGGTACGCGACTTCGAGGAAGCTCGACTTCTCGGCGAGCTGCTCGATCGGGTAGCCGCGATACAGCAGCACGCCGGCGTCGCCGTCGATGTAGGTGACGGCCGACTTGCAGCTGGCGGTCGCCGTGAAGCCGTTGTCGTACGTGAAGGCGCCGGTTTCCTTCGGCAGCTTGCCGATGTCGATGCACGGCTGGCCGAGGACGGGGTGGTGGACCGGCAAGGTCACGGTCTTGTCGCCGGCGGTCAGGGAGACCTGATCGAAGCCGGTTTTCTTGGAATCGGACACGAAACACTCCTCAAGTCTGCATGCCGCCGGAAGACGCGGCACGGAGCGGGCACGGGGGTCACGGCACAGACGGGCGCCGCGATCCGTGAATTATCGCACAACGCCTTTCGAGCGCTGACTCGGACTTTGGTGGCATGCGCCGCCCGGGCGCCTCCTGGCGGGTTCGCGCCCGTTGCAAGGGAATGGGCGCAGAAAGCGGCCAGATGGCGAAAAGATGGCGACTGGGATGAAGGCGACGCCGCCGGACGGAGCACGATGCCGGCGCCTTGTTCGACCTGCCGCATGGGGGCGGCGCGATGTCCGCCAACAGTGCGTTCGAATGCTGGAACGCTCCGACGCCGACGCCAGGCAATTCAGGGCCGCTGCGTGGGTCTTCGGATCATCTGCCCGGATTACGCGAGCCACAAACACGAAAAACCAACGGCCGCCTTTCGGCAGCCGTCGGGTATTTCATCGCAACTTGTTCGTCGCTACCGATTCGTCGAAATCCGGAACGCCGCGGACAACCGCAAGGCCGGTGACTCGCCGAACGAAGTCCCGTGGGTCGCGCTCGGAAGCGCGGACCGCGGATTACTTCTGCGCGTAGCGCTTGCGGAACTTGTCGACGCGACCGCTGGTATCCATGATCTTGTGCTTGCCCGTATAGAACGGGTGCGAAGCCGAGCTGATATCGACCTTGATCAGCGGATACTCATTACCGTCTTCCCACTTGATCGATTCCTTGCTGCCAAGGGTCGAACGCGTCAGGAACTGGTAATCGGTGGTGACGTCCTGGAAAACGACGTCGCGGTAGTCGGGATGGATGCCGGCCTTCATGGCACTCACCAATTCATTCGGGGAAAGCGCGGCAGTATAGCGGCCCTCCCCACCCTTGCGCAAGTCGTCGGAAGTCCGGACATCAGCCGGCCGCCAGCGCCGCCCGGATCAGGCCCTCGAAACGCGCCTGGTCGTAGCGCATGAGGATGCGGAACCGGTCCGCATGACCGCCCTGGCGGTTCCAGTCGACGATCGTCATGCCGCGTGCGTGGCCGTGGCCCAGTTCGACGTCGACGGGGCGATCGACCAGCTCCGTCGCGCCGTCCGGTTCCAGCGCGTAGGCCATCGCCAGCGCATCGGCCGAATGCCAGTAGTCGCCGCGGCGATCGGCGGACCATTCGCGCGTCCTCTTCGAAATGCGCTCGTAGAAGCGCGCGCGCGGCGAATCAGCGGCAAGCCATTCGACCACGCGGTCGTGCAGCAGGCCGTGCGCGATGGTCCCTTCCCAGTCGGCCAGGTCGATCCGTTCGAAGGCTTCGAAGACGAGGTGCGCCGCTTCCGGATCGAAGTACACGTTGAATTCCGCCGCCGGCGTGATGTTGCCGTGGCCCGTCACCGCGCCGCCCATGACGACGATGCGCGCGACGCGCTCGGGCAGCGTCGGATCGAGCTTGAGCGCGAGCGCGACGTTCGTCAGCGGACCGAGCGCGACCAGCAGCAGCTTGCCGGCGTGTTCGTGCGAGAGACGCAGGATCGCCAGCGCGGCGTGCTCCTGCTCGGCGGCGCGGCGCGCGGGCTCGTAGCCGACGTCGCCGAAGCCATCTTCCCCGTGCACATAGCCCGCGTCCGGCGCCGGATGCAGCAATGGGCCCGGGCAGCCAGCGAAGACCGGCGCGTCGATGCCGGCGACTTCGCACAGTTTGAGCGCGTTGGCGACGGTGTGCTTCAGGCCGACGTTTCCGGCGGCGATGGTGAGGCCGACGACCTCGTGCCGCGGATCGTTGAACGCCATCAGCAGGGCGAGCGCGTCGTCCACGCCCGGGTCGGTGTCGATCAGAAGGGGAATTTTGTCCATTGCCCGATTATCTCCATGAAACGTGTCGCGTGCTTTTCACGATTCCAGCGCTTGTCGCAGCGCGCGCACGGCGTCGCTGTCCGATTGCCACCATTGCGCCTCCAGGCCCGGAAGCCGGCGCGGCAGTCGCATGGCCGAGTCGCGCAGCGCCTTCGCCGACGCATGCACCTCCCGCACGCCCGTACGCTGCACGAGGTCGCGCACGTTGCCAGGGGTGACGCCCGCGCCGGCCATCACGCCGATGCGCCCTGCGGCGCGCTGCACGAGCGAGGCAATCGCATCGGCGCCTTCGATCGCGCTGGCCTGCGCGCCCGACGTCAGCACGCGCTCGCAGCCCAGCGTGATCGCCGCATCGAGTGCGGCCTGCGGATCGTGCGCGACGTCGATCGCGCGATGGAACGTCACGCCCAGCGGCCGCGCTGCGGCGATCAGGTCACGGCATAACGCGACATCGACCTCGCCGTCCTGCGTGAGCGCGCCGATCACCACGCCGTCGCAGCCCAGGCGTACGCACAACTCGATGTCGCGCAGCATTGTGTCGCGTTCGAGCGCATCGAAAAGGAAGTCGCCACCGCGCGGCCGGATCAGTACATACAGCGGAATGCGCAGGCGTTCGCGCGCCATCGCGAGCGTGCCGTACGACGGCGTGCAGCCGCCTTCGCCGAGGTTCTCGCACAGTTCGACGCGATCTGCGCCGCCTTCCTGCGCGGCCAGCGCCGAAGCCAGCGAATTGGCGGCGATCTCGAGTTGTACGCGACTCACTTCTGTTCGGTCCGGTACACCGAAGCCGCGTCGTGCAGGCGATCGTGCGGACCGGGCGACGCGTCCTGCACGGCGTAGACGAAACCGCGGTGCAGCGCGAACGCGCCGACGTCGCCGTCCTTGTTCATCGCCAGGAAACAGACCTGCAACGTCTTGCTCGCTTCGGGGCGCTTGCGCACGACGCGGTCGATCGCCTCGCGGCACGCATCCGCGGGGGAGCGCCCCTGCCGCATCAGTTCGACGACGAGGAAGCTCGCCGCGTTGCGGACCATCTCTTCACCGACGCCCGACGCAGTGGCGGCGCCGACCTCGTTGTCGACGTACAGGCCGGCGCCGATGATCGGGCTGTCGCCCACGCGGCCGTGCAGTTTCCACGCCATGCCGCTGGTCGTGCACGCGCCGGCAAGACGTCCCTGCGCGTCGCGCGCGAGGATGCCGAGCGTGTCGTGGTTGGTCTTGTCGCCGGGGCGCGCCTGGCGTTCGGCGTTGATCTGCGGCGCGTACTTCGAAGTCTTCAGCCATTCGCGCCATGCCGCGCGCGCCGTGTCGGTGAGCAGCGGCGTCTTCTCGAACCCCTGCGCGACGGCGAACTGCTGCGCGCCTGCACCGACAAGCATGACGTGCGGCGTCTTCTCCATCACCGCGCGCGCGACCGAAACCGGATGCGCGATGTCTTCCAGCGCCGCGACCGAGCCGCAGCGGCCATCGCCATCCATGATGCTGGCGTCGAGCGTCAGCACGCCATCGCGATCGGGGTTGCCGCAGCGGCCGACAGTGGGATTGCACAGGTCGGCTTCGGCCCAACGCGCGCCGGCTTCGACCGCATCCAGCGCGCTGCCACCTCGGGCAAGCACCGGCCACGCGGCGGCATTCGCGCCGACGCCGAAGTCCCACGTCGAGACCACGCGCGCGCCGCTCGCAACGGGCGCGGTTTCCCCGCGTGGAAGGACCGCGGCACCGGCCGCGAGCAGCGAGGCCTGCAGGAACTGTCGGCGATTGCCCATCAGGAATTCCCGGAACGTTGTGTCGGAAGCTGCGTTCAGAACTGAACGATCAGAAGCCGGAATGGCGCTCGTAATACCAGGCCGCGGCGCCCACGAGACCGAGCTGGCCGTGATCGACCAGCCACACCGGCACGCGCGCGAGCACTTCGCCCAGCACGCCCTTGTTGAGGAAACGCTGCGCGAAGTCGCTTTCCAGCAGGAACGGGCGAATCTGCGCGGGAATGCCGCCGGCCAGGTACACCGCGTCCGCGCCGAACGTCACCGCGAGGTCGCCCGCGAGACTGCCGAGCAGGCTGCAGAACAGTTGCAGCGATTCCAGCGCCTGCGCGTCGATGCCCGTCTGCGCGGCGGTGGCGATCGCTTCGGGCGAATCGAGCTTCGGCACGACGCCGTCGAGCTCGCACAGCGCCACGTATGTGTTCACCAGGCCGGGCCCGGAGAGGACGCGTTCGTTGTCCACATGCGGCCAGCGCTGGAGCAGGCGCGCCAGCAGCGCCATTTCGCGCGGCGAGCCGACGGCGAGCGCGGCGTGGCCGGCCTCGCTGGCGAGCACGCGCAGCGGCACGCCCTGCGTCAGCGTGCGCGGCAGGCACAGCGACGCGCCGAACCCCGTACCCGGGCCGAGCACCAGCGCCGGACCTTCGCCGGCCTGGAGCGGGCCGCAGACGCGGGTCATCGCGTCGACGTCGATGTACGGCATCGCGCAGGCCACGGCTTCGAAATCGTTGAGCAGCGCGAAGTGCGCGATGCCCGCCTCGCGGCGCGTGCGCTCCACCGACACCGGCCACTGCAGGTTGGCGTTGATGAGGTTGTCGCCTTCAAGCCGACCGGCGATGGCGACCACGACGTGCGTGCGATCGGCCCCGTGGGTTTTCGCGAAGTCGTCGACGATGGCGGCGAGCGACGGGAACTCGGCGCAGACGTAGCGGTGGTAGGCGAGCACATCGACCTTGCCACCGGGCCGGACATGGACCAGGCCCAGCCGCGCATGGGTGCCGCCCACGTCGGCGGCGATGAACGGCTGCGAGCCGTGTTGCCCGACGGGATGTTCGGTTGAAGCGGGAATCACGATCGGCGGGTTCGGCGGCTGGCGACGGGGGTTCATGATGCCCGTTTCGGACGGCGGGCTGCAGGTTTGGCCTTCACGCTTTGCCTTCCCCCGGGGGAGAAAAGGTCATGCCGCGGCGAACCGGACCGCCCCGCCCACCCAGCGCGCGACGATGCGCTCGGCCAGTTCGGGCGACTCGCGCAGCAGTTTTTCGCCCATTTCGTGCACCTGCGGGAGCAGGTCGGCGTCGCGGGCGAGGTCGGCCACGCGGAACTGCGCCAGGCCCGTCTGGCGGGTGCCGAGCAGTTCGCCGGGACCGCGCAGTTCCAGGTCCTTTTCGGCGATGACGAAGCCGTCGTTGGTCTCGCGCATCGTTTCCAGGCGCTGGCGCGCCATCTGTGACAGCGGCGCCTGGTAGAGCAGCACGCAGCTGGACGCCGCACTGCCGCGCCCCACGCGCCCGCGCAGCTGGTGCAGCTGCGCCAGGCCCAGGCGCTCGGCGTTCTCGATGATCATCAGCGAGGCGTTGGGCACATCGACGCCGACTTCGATCACGGTCGTGGCAACCAGCAGATCGATCCCGCCTTCCTTGAACGCGCGCATCGTCGCCTGCTTCTCGGCGGCTTTCATCCGGCCGTGGACGAGGCCGATGCGCACTTCGGGCAGGCGTTTGCACAGGTCTTCGTACGTGGTCTGCGCGGCCTGCGCGACGACCTCGTCGCTGTCGTCGATCAACGTGCAGACCCAGTACGCTTGCCGACCTTCCGCGCACGCCTTGCGGATGCGTTCGACCAGTTCCGGCCGGCGCTCGGCGCTGAGCGCCACCGTCTGCACCGGCGTGCGGCCGGGCGGGAGTTCGTCGATGGCCGAGACGTCCAGGTCCGCGTAAGCGGCCATCGCGAGCGTGCGCGGGATCGGCGTGGCGGTCATCACCAGCTGGTGCGGGACGATCGCGTCGCCATTTCCATTGCCGCCGCTGCCCTTGTCGCGCAGGGCGAGGCGCTGGTGCACGCCGAAGCGATGCTGTTCGTCGACGATGGCCAGCGCGAGGTCGTGGAACGCCACGCCTTCCTGCATCAGCGCATGCGTACCGACGACAACCTGCGCCTCGCCCGAGGCGACGTCCTCCAGCACCTTCGCGCGCGCCTTGCCGGTGACCTTGCCCGCGAGCCACGCCACGCGCACGCCCAGCGGTTCCAGCCATCCGCGCAGGTTGTTGAGGTGCTGCTCGGCGAGCAGCTCCGTCGGCGCCATCAGCGCGGCCTGCTGGCCGGCCTCCACGGCGCACATGGCGGCGAGCGCGGCGACCACGGTCTTGCCGCTGCCGACGTCGCCCTGCACCAGGCGCAGCATCGGATGCGGCTTGGCGAGATCGCCGCGGATCTGTTCGAACACGCGCTGCTGCGCGCCGGTGAGCGCGAACGGCAGTCGCTCGCGCAATGCGTCCGCCAGCGCGGTCGCGCGCAGCACCGGCGCCGCGTGCGCCTGCTGTGCGATGCGCTGGCGACGAAGGCTGAGGTGATGCGCGAGCAGTTCCTCGATCGCGAGCCGGCGCTGCGCCGGATGCCGCCCGGCCAGCAGCGCGGCGACGTCGGCGTCCTGCGGCGGGCGATGCACCGTGAGCAGCGCTTCGCGCAACGACGGAAGGCTGGAGCCGTCGCGCAGCTCGCGTGGGAGCAACTCCAGCGCTTCCTCGGCCGGCAGCCGGTCGAGCGCCTGCCCGATCAGACGTCGCAGCGACACCGGGCCGAGGCCTTCGATCGCCGGATATACCGGGTCCAGGCTCGTGCCGAGCGCGTCATCGCCGGCGTCGTCGATCATGCGATAGCTCGGGTGGACGATCTCCAGCCCGTGCTGGCCCGGCCTCGGTGTTCCGTAGCAACGCACGCGCGCGCCGACCTGGAACTGCGCGACCTGCGCCGCGCGGAAATGGAAAAACCGCATCACCAGTGTGCCGTGCGAATCGTCGCCGACGGCCACGCGCAGCATCGGCCGATAGCGGAAGCCGCGTTCGACCGCCTCCACGCGCCCTTCCACCTGCGCGGCCACGCCGGGCTGCAGCAGGCTGATCGGCGTGAGCGCGGTGCGGTCCTCGTACTGGCGCGGCAGCTGCAGCCACAGGTCCTGCAGCGTGGCCAGCCCGCGCGCGGCGAGCTTCTCGGCCACGCGCGGCCCGACGCCCTTCAGGGCGCTGATCGGCTGCTGCTGGAGATCGACGGATGCACCGCCCTTGCGAATCGGCATCGGGAAAGGATGCCGTGAAAGGCGCTGCCGTAGAAAGAGGGAAAACGGGCGGCGTGATGTCGGAAGAAATGCCGAAAGGAGCCCCGATGCCCCGACGACCCCTCCCCCGCGAGCGGGAGAGGGGCCTGCGTCCGATCAGAAATCGGCCGTCAACTCCACGCCGTACGTGCGCGGCTGGGTCATGCGTGCGCCGACGGCGCCCAGCACGGTCATGCCGTAGGTGCCGAAGGAATTCACGTACTGGTTGTCGAGCAGGTTGTTGCCGTACACCGCGACGCCCCAGTGCCCGCCGGCCGACGTCCAGCCGATGCGCGCATCGAGGAGCTCCTGCGCCTCGCCCGCTTCGGCCTGGCCGAAGCGGCCGCAGCCGAGCACCGACACGGATTCGTCGTTGCTGCGGCACTCGCCCACGTAGGAGTAGCGCGCCGATGCACGCACGTCACCGGCATCGGCCAGACGCCACACGTAGTTGGCGCCGGCGGCGAAGGACCATTCCGGCGCGCCGGTCGGCTGGCCGCCCAGGTCCAGGCCCTGCGGATTCACGTACTTCTTGAAGGTCGAGTCCAGGTATTCGGCGTTGAAGTCGAAACCCAGTCCGTCGGTGGCCTGCCAACGCAGGTCGAAGTCGACGCCGTACGCTTCCTGGTCCGACGTGTTGACGAGGAACCGCGGGATGTCCGTCGTCATGTCCAGCGTGACGGCCTGGCGGTTGTCATACACGTAGTAGAACGCCGACACGTTGTACGCGAGGCGATAGTCCGGCAGCGCGTGCTTGATGCCGGTTTCGAAGTTCCACACGTCCTCGTTCTCGAACTCGCTGCCGATCTGCAGCGCGTTGAAGCCGCCGGCCTTGTAGCCCTTGGCAAGCGAGGCAAAGCCCATCAGGTCGTCGTTGAAGTGGTAATCGACGACGAAACGCGGGCTCCAGTCGTCCCACGACTTCTTCGAGCGATTGAGCACACCCTTGTTCGCCATCGCCGGCGGATCGATGAAGGCGATGTCGAACACCAGCGCTTCCAGCGGAATGCCGGCCGCATCGAGGAAACCGATGCGATCGAGCAGCGCCAGCTGCGCGTCGAGTTCCGGCGCGCTGCGCAGGTCGTTGAACCAGGTGAAGTCCTTCTCGTCGCGCGTGTAGCGCAGGCCGACGGTGAAGTTGGTCTTGTCGTTGACGTGCCAGATCACGTCGCCAAAGGCGGCCCAGGCCTTCGTGTCGAGCGAATTGACGAACTTCTCGTTCCACGGAAGACCGGTGAGGTCGACCGGGATGCCGAACATGTTCGCCGCCATCGTCAGCGGGCCGTACAGGCCACCCGGCGCGAGGCCGAGGTTGTTGGCGATGGTGTCGACCGAATCGGTCAGCGCGTTCACTTCGCTGGTCTGGTCGGCGTCTTCCTGGAAATAGCTCAGGCCCGCGACCCAGTCGATGCGGTCGGTGGACCCGTTGAACTTGAACTCCTGGTAGAAGTTCTTGTTGCTCTCGGTGTTGGTCGAATCGACGTAGAGATAGCTGAGGTTCGTGCCGTCTTCCTCGACGCGGTTCATCGAGTCGTAGTCGTGCCACGCACTCGTCGAGGTCAGGCTGAACCCGCCGAAGTTGTGGTCGACGATCAGCGTCACGCCATCGAACGTGCGCGTTTCCGCATCCGGCGCATCGGTCATGTACGGCTGGCGTTCCGGATCCAGGAACGTATCGGGATCCGCCGGCGCCGTCGGCAGCGCGGGCAGCGCCGGAATCGGCACTACGCTGGTGGTCGCCTGGCCACGCTGGTCGAGGTTTTCGTGGTCCCACGAAATCCAGGCGCGCGTGTTGTCGCCGAAGCGCGTCTGGAACGCGGCGCGCGTGGCCCAGTTGTTCTCCGGCGCGAGATCCTCGCCGGTGACCGCATCGCGCACCCAGCCATCGGATTTGTTGAAGATGCCGTTGAAGCGGAACGCCGACGTGTCGCTCACCGCGACGTTCGCCATGCCTTCGAAGTAGGTCTTGTTGTCGTTGCCCAGGCGCAGCTTTCCGCGCGCGTGGTTTCCGTCGGTGTCGGGACGGTGCGTGATGATCGAGATCGCACCGGCCGCGGTGTTTCGGCCGAACAGCGTGCCCTGCGGGCCCTTCAGCACTTCGATGCGCTGCACGTCGGTGAACGGCAGCAGCACGCCGCCGCCGCGTCCGGCGTACACGCCGTCGACGTAGACGCCCACGGCCGGATCGGTGCCGATGCCGAAGTCGTCGGTCTCGATGCCGCGCAGCTGGAAGCTCGGCTGCGTGGGCTGGAGACTGTTGACGCGCAGGCCCGGAACGAAGCTGTCGATGTCGCCAAGGTCTTCAGCGGCGACGTCGTCGAGCAGCTGTTCGGTGACGACCTGCAGCGCGATCGGCACGTCGAGCAGTTCCTGCTCGCGGCTCTGCGCGGTGACGGTGATCGTATCCAGCTGCGTGGCATCCACCTGCGTGGACGCGGATTGCGCGAATGCCAGCGGCGATGCCGCAACGGCGATACATCCAAAGAGCGCGCGGCCAAGACCGACCGCGAGCCTGCTCTTGCGTGGCGACATCGGAACTCCCCTCCCAATGACTTTCTAGTTTGTGGCGGCTTGGATCAACGCCGCATCGCGCGGCCCCTATCCTCGCGACGTTCGAACCTTACCTCATCGCGACGTGCGTGCCATCGCTGGTGCAACTGCCAAGCCACGCGGCGATCCAGTCGCGGACCACGGCGACGCCTTCCTCGTGCACGGTGGCGCGTCCGACCTCGGGCATCATCGCGCCCGGGTCGAGGCTGCTCATGCGGTAGATCAGGATGGAGTCCTGCGGCTTGCCCGGCACGATGTCGAACATGTGGTCGCCCGTGCCCTGCCCCGCCGCGACCGGCGGCTTGCACAGTCCGAGGCGACGCGTTTCGTCGGTGCCGGCATCGAGCCACAGGCCCGAGGTATCGGCCGCGCCGACCTGGCTGTGGCAATGCCCGCAATTGACGTCGAGGTATGCACGCGCGCGGCTTTCGACCGACGCACTCGCATCATCCAGGCGCGCATTGCGCGGCACGCCGGTCGCGGGCAGCCCTTCCAGGCGACCCATCGACACCATGCGCGCGAGCTGGTTCTGGCCTTCGTGCCACGGATCGTCGCGATTGAGATGCCGCGCCTTCGGGCCGATCGGATGCAGCTCGCGCGTGGTGTTGTTCGTCGAATGGCACCCGGCGCACTGGTTTTCGTCGGGCACCATGTAGGCGAACGACGTCTTCGCACTGCCGTCGGGCTTGTGCATCGTCAGCGGCACGGTGTCGCCGGCGCGCGCGAGCGTCGCCACGGTCTGCTCTTCATTCCATACGTACGGCAGCGCGACCCAGCCCGCTTCGCGGCGTACGAGCAGGCGCGTTTCGATCAGGCGCACCTTCGTCAGGTCCAGCCCGTCCGCCGACTCGCCTTTCTGCTCGGCCACGCGCAGCACGGCGCCGTCTTTCCCGCGCGGGTAGTAGAACGTCTTGCTGATGATGGTGCCGACGGGGAAGTCGAACGCTTCGTTCGCGTCGTACTTCGCCTTGGATCCCTCGGGCATCCAGATCGTGCGCAGCTTGTGCGCGTAATCGCTGAACAACGCGGTGTTCAGCGCGTACGGCTCCACGCCCTGGTTGAAGCTCAGGTGCTTTCCGTCGGACGAGAGCACATGCCACTCGTCCAGCGTCTGCGGCTGGCCCTGCGGGTGGAACAACACCGGAGCGTTGCTGCGCTTGCATCCGACAAAGGACATCGCGGCCGCCAGGATGGCCGCGCAGATCACGAACTGCTTCATGCCGATGGTGCTGCCTTCGCGGTGCTCGCCGCGCCATCGGTCGGAAGCGTCACCACCGGGAGCGGCGGCAACGTGCAGCGCACCTTGTCGGTGACCACGCTGGGGTTCTTGTACTTGTTCGGGCCATCGGCGTTGAGGGTCTGTGCTTCGCCGTTGTCGATGCACACCTGCGGACCGCCTGCGCGCTGCGCGTTTACGTAGCCGTCCCACAGCACGTCGGGCAGGCGCCCGTTCAAACCGAACATCGCTACCTTCAGCGCCTTCAGGTCCAGACCGTCGGGCCTGTCGCCGCCGCCCTTGAAGCGGTTGCCGTGGATGGCGATCTCTTCCGGATACGGATCGAATGCCTTCGCCACGCCCTTCTCGGTCATGTAACCGGTGGAGAAGTAGCTCGACACGATGACGTTCGCCGTCTGGTTGTCGGCGATGTCGTTGTCGAAGATCTCGACCTGGTCGTTCGAGTTGATGACGACGCCCGAACCGGCCGGCACGCTCGCCACCGCCGCGCCCTTCGCGGCGAAGTTGTCGGTGTTGTTCTCGAACACCTTGTTCTTGTAGACGCGGGTGGTGTGGCCCGGCTGCGGCAGGTTCGGCATGTTGAACACGAGGATGCCGCCGGTGTTCTGCGTGGCGGTGTTCTCGTAGACGTCGGCGCCGATGGTGTTCTCGATCTCGATGCCCGCGACGTTGCGCTCGGCGCGGTTGCGACGCACGACGACGTTTTTCGACTGGCCGACGTAGATGCCGGCATCGGATGCGCCGATCGCCACCGAATCCTCGATCAGCACGTTGGTCGTCTGCACCGGGTAGATGCCGTACGCGCCGTTGGTCGTCTTCGGGCCGCCGGTCCATTCCACGCGCACGCCGCGGATGGTGATGTTGGCGCCTTCGTTGATCTTCAGGCCGTCGCCCTTGGTGTCCTCGATGGCGAGGTTTTCCAGGGTGAAATCGCCCGCGTTGACCAGCAGCCCTTCGGCGCCGGCCTTCTGGTCCTTGAAGCTCAGGATGGTCTTGTCCATGCCGGCGCCGCGGATCGTCACGCCGTTCACGCGCAGCGTGAGGCTGCGGTCGAACGCGTGGCGACCGGCGGGGATCTCGATCACGTCGCCGGGCTTGGCGTCGAGCAGGCGCTCGATCAGCACCTTCTGGAACTCGGTGCTGGCCGCGGGTGCGGCAGGCTGCTGTTGCTGCTGGCAGGCGGCCAATGCCGCCAGTCCCACGGTGACCGCCACGCCGAGCACGATGCGCTTCATCCGACTCCGATCTCCTGTGCGCGCGGCCCCGGCCGCGACGCGTGCTGCGGCGCGAGCGCCGCGAATGTCCCCGCCGGATAAACGGGCCACGCCGACCCTGCGGCGTGGCCCTCCCCCGGCCCCTTTCGAAGTCTGTGACCTTCCGGCGATCCCGGTGGAGGGCAAAGCCGGCATACTCAGGGGGGGAAACCGGACAAGCTACGCCAGCGTATGCCGAGCCAGCACCACGACGACCCCCGATTGAACACCGCCACGATCAAGAGCGGCATCGTTGCCGGCCTGGTCGCGATGGCGCGCGAGCATGGCGTGGGCTGCGACGGCTGGTTCTCCGGATTGCGCCTTGGACCGGCCGCGTTCGACGGCGAGGCGCCGGTCTATCTCTCGTATCGCCAGGCGTGCCAGATCATGCGCCGCGCCATGCGCAGCCTGCCCGTGCATGGCCCGGGACTCGTGCTCGGCCAGCGGCAGGGCATCGGCCATTTCGGCCTGCTGGGCCTTGCGATGCTCACCGCGCCGCAGTTCGTGCAGGCGCTGCAGTTGGGCATCCGCTACGCGCCGATTACCGGCGCGATGATGGAAATGGAACTGGACGAACACGACGACGGCGCGATGAGCGTGGTCGCGCGCATGGTGTCGACGGATCCCGAACTGGAGCCGTTCCTGTGCGAAGAGCTGTTCGCCAGCTCGCTGATGCTATGTCGCGGCCTGCTTGGTGCGGAATTCCGTCCGCGCGTATTGGAACTGGCCTACGCACCGCCGTCCTACGCGGCAGACTACGTGCACGTGTTCGCGTGCGACGTGCGCTTCGAGGCGCCGCGCAATCGCGTGGTGATCGATCCGCGCTGGTTGCAGGCGGCGATGCCGGCGAACAACACGGCCAGCGCGCAGCAGATCATCGCGCTGTGCGAGGAACAGATGCCCGCCGGGCAGCCACGCAGCGAGATCGTCGCGGTCGTCGAACGACTGCTACGCCAGCGCATCGCCGACAACCCGCGCGAAGTGCAGATCGCGGCGGAACTTCATCTCACCGAACGCACGCTGCGCCGCCAGTTGCACGCGGCGAAGACAAGTTTCAGCGAACTGCACGATCGCGTGCGCAGCGAATCCGCGCTTGCATTGCTGGCCGATTCGCGCGTGAGCATCGCGCACGTGGGAGCAGCTGTCGGATTCAAGGATGCGCGCGAATTCCGCCGCGCATTCAAGCGTTGGACCGGAGTGGCGCCGCGCGAGATGCGCGAGAAATCGGAAGCCTGATCACCGGAGGAACATCATGGAACTTGGCGCGTTCTCGATCAGCCTCGCGGTGAAGGACCTCGCGGTGTCGCGTGCGTTCTACGAGAAGCTGGGATTCTTGTCATTCGCGGGGGATGCCTCGCAGGGATGGCTGATCCTGCGCAATGGCTCGACGGTGATCGGCCTGTTCCAGGGCATGCTCGAGAAGAACATGCTGACGTTCAATCCCGGCTGGGACCAGAACGCGAGCGCGCTGCCTTCATTCACGGATGTGCGCGACATCCAGCGGTCGCTGGAAGCGCAGGGCGTCGAACTCACCGCGCGCGCTGACCCGTCAAGCACCGGGCCCGCGCACGCTTTGCTGACCGATCCGGACGGGAACGTGATCCTGCTGGATCAGCACGTGTAGCGATGTCGCGTCTTCGCAGCTGGGCGCGTGCACTCAAGCGGCAGACGCTGGTCATTTACTACGCCGCCCGCGATCCGCGCACGCCGTGGTTTCCCCGCCTGCTGGCTTTCGTCATCGCCGGGTACGCGCTCAGTCCGATCGATCTCATTCCGGATTTCATCCCGGTACTGGGTTATCTGGATGACGTGATCATCGTGCCGCTGGGTGTGTGGCTCGTGCTGCGCATGATTCCGGCGGACGTGATCGCCGAGTCGCATGCGAAAGCCCTGGCGGCTTTGGAGCGGCCCGTCAGTCGGGGAATGGCGGTGGCGATCGTCGCGATCTGGTCTATCGCTCTGGGCGCGCTCGCGGTTTGGGCGTGGCGCGCATTCCACCACTGACGAGGCGGACTCGGGGCTATCCCAACCTTTCACCCGGGTGCGCTTCGCTTACCCGGGCTACTGCGGCGGATTGTGGATCGCCGCGATTCGGACGATCAGTCCAGCACCATCACCGCATCCACTTCGAAGCGCGCGCCGCGCGGCAAGCCGGACACTTCGACGGTGGAGCGAGCCGGGTATGGCGCGCTGAAGAACTCGCTCATCACCGCGTTCACGGCGGCGAAATTGTCCAGGTCCGTGAGATACAGCCCAAGGCGCACGATGTCGCCGAGCGATCCGCCAGCGGCTTCACACACGGCCTTGAGGTTCTCGAACGAACGACGCGCCTGCGCGCTGATGTCGCCTTCCACCAGCAGGCCGGTGCTCGGATCCAGCGGAATCTGGCCGGAAAGATAGACGGTGTCGCCTGCGCGCACGGCCTGCGAGTACGGGCCGATCGCGGCCGGCGCCTTGTCGGTCTGGATGATCTGGCGGGACATGGGGCGGATTCCTGATGACGAAAGCGCGAGGTTAGCGCAGAAGTGACGACGCGCGCCCGTGGCTCGTGGCCCGCGTTACATCCGCTGCACGCCCAGCACCACGGCAAGCCGTCGCACGCGCCGCATCACGTCTGCGAGGTGGCGGCGGTCGCTCACTTCGATGGCGAAGCGCATCACCGCGATGTTGGCATCGCGCTCGAGGTATTCGACGCGGTCGATGTTCGACTCGGCTTCCGCTATGGCCGCGGCGACCTGCGCGAGCGAGCCCGGACGGTTGTCCACTTCGATGCGCAACGCCGCGGAGAAATCGCCGGTGACCTGGCGGTCCCAGCCGATCGGCACCCAGCGGTCCGGCGACTTGCGGTAATCGGCGACGTTCGGGCAATCCAGGCGATGCACCACGATGCCCTTGCCGGCCGTGTGGTAGCCCATGATCTCGTCGCCGGGAATCGGCAGGCAACAATTGGCGAAACTGATCACGCCGCGCTCGGCGCCGGTGATCAGGATCTTGTCCTGCGACATCGGCAGCATGTCGCCGCCCGGATTGCGCAGCGGCTTGCCCGGCGCTTCGCGCGCGAGCGCCATCGCGACCTGCTGCGGCATGCGGTTGCCCAGCGCGATATCGGCCAGCAGCGCCTCCAGGCGCGGATACCGGAACTCGTTGAGGTACGCATCCATGCGCACGGCGGGCACGCGATCGAGCGAGATGCCCAGCGCCTCCAGCGCGCGATCGAGCATGCGATGGCCCAGCTGCACCGCGTCCTCGTGTTCGAGCTGCTTGAGCTGCTGGCGGATCGACGTGCGCGCCTTGCCGGATACGACGAACTCCAGCCACTGCGGCTTCGGCGTCGAGGATTTCGCGGTGATGATCTCCACGCGTTGGCCGCTCGCCAGTCGGGTGCGCAGCGGCACCAGGCGGCTGTCGACGCGCGCGGCGACCGCGCGGTTGCCGACGTCGGTATGCACGGCGTAGGCGAAATCCAGCGCGGTCGAATTGCGCGGCAGCGACATGATGTCGCCCTTCGGCGTGAACAGGTAGACCTCATCGGGGAAGAGATCGACCTTCACGTTCTCGAGGAATTCCAGCGACGAACCGGTCGCACGCTGCGATTCGACGAGATTGGCGATCCAGCTGTGCGCGCGTGTCTGCGCGCTGCTCGGACCGTCGCCGCCATGTTTGTACGACCAGTGCGCCGCGATGCCGCGTTCGGCGATGAGGTCCATTTCCTCGGTCCGGATCTGCACTTCGATCGGCGAGCCATACGGACCGAACAGCACCGTGTGCAGCGACTGGTAACCGTTGGCCTTCGGGATCGCGATGAAATCGCGGAAGCGCGAATCCAGCGGTTTGTACGCCGCGTGCACGACGCCGAGCGAGTGGTAGCAATCCGGCACGGAGCGCACGACGATGCGGAAACCGAACACGTCCATCACCTGCGCGAAGGTTTTGTGCTCAGCGCGCATCTTGGTGTAGATGCTCCACGGCGATTTCACGCGGCTGATGAGCCGGTGCGCGAGTTTCTCCTTGGCCAGCCGCTGCGCGAGCTGCGCTTCGATCTGCACCAGCGATTCGCGCCGTACGACCGGCTGCGTGCGAAGGCGCTTTTCGATCACCGCATGGCGCCACGGATGCAGCGCACGGAAACCGAGGTCCTGCAGCTCGGCCTTGATCAGGTTCATGCCCAGTCGCTGCGCGATGGGCGCGTAGATCTCGAGCGTTTCGCGCGCGATGCGGTGGCGCGCTTCCATGCTCTGCGCACCGAGCGTGCGCATGTTGTGCAAACGGTCGGCGAGCTTGATCAGGATCACGCGCAGGTCGCGCGACATCGCCAGCAGCATCTTGCGGAAGCTTTCCGCAGCAGCTTCCTGGCGATCGCGGAACTGGATCTTGTCCAGTTTGGTGACGCCATCGACCAGCTCGGCCACGGTTTCGCCGAACTCGCTGACCAGGCCGTCGTAGGTGAGCGGCGTGTCCTCGATGGTGTCGTGCAGGATCGCCGCGATCAGCGTCTCGACATCCAGCCCCTGGTCGGCCAGTACCTTGGCGACGGCGACCGGATGGGTGATGTACGGCTCGCCCGACTTGCGCGTCTGCCCCACGTGCGCGGCCGCGCCCACCGCCCACGCCCGGCGCAGCTGGGCGCGCTGGTCGTCGGGCAGGTAGTCGGCGGCCAGTTCCAGCTCGCGCACATAGTCGGGGACTTGTGCGTCGTCGTGGAACGGCGGCACCGGAAGCGAAGCGGTCGGCGCGGGTTGTGCGGGGGTCATGTAAGGAATCTAAGCGCGGTGATCCATACACGCAATGCGAGAGGATCAATGCGCTGAACAGGGTCGGTTATTGCAATCCTGGAGACAGGAACGGATCAACCCGCCGGGATCCCCCGCTCGCGGGATCCGGAAGCCCCGCGAGGGCCTCGAACTGGAACGCGCGTCGCGCGTCGCACGCCTTCACATGACGCTCAAGCGAGCGGCACGAACGGGTCGGTCATTCCAAATGAAAACGGCCCCGCAGGGCGGGGCCGTTCATGACGCAGGCCGGCGAAACCGGCCGCGACGGTCGATCAGTCGTCGCCCTTGGACAGGTCGTCGTCGGCGACCACTTCCGCGGCGGCCCATTCCAGCGCCTCGCGCTCCTTGCGCTCGCGCTCGGCCTTCTCGACGGCGTCGATGTAGTCGGTGTCGATGCGGCGCGCGGCGATCTCACGCAGCGCCAGCACGGTCGGCTTGTCGTTGGCTTCGGTGTTGTCCAGCTGCGGATCCACGCCATTGGCCAGCTGGCGCGCGCGCTTGGCGGCCATCATGACGAGTTCGAAGCGGTTGTTGACCACTTCCAGGCAATCTTCAACGGTGATGCGGGCCATGGGGCTCCTGGCGGCCGGCGGGCCGTCCATACAGGCTTTAAGGGACCGCAGAGTCTAGCCGCGGCCGGGTCAAGAGGCAAGCCACTCTTTATGAATCAGTAGGTTACGGCCCACGCCAGCCAAAAATGGGCTGTTTTCACTCGCCGGACCGCCTCACATCGAGGAAATCCGGGCGCTCAGAGGCCCGGATCGTCCGCCAGGAGCGCCGTGATCAGGCGCGCATGACGCGCCACCTGCTGGTCCTTGCGGACGCGACTGGCGATGAAGATCGAGCACATCTCGCCCACGGCGGTCTCGAAGTCCTCGTTGACGATCACGAAGTCGAACTCGCCGTAGTGCGACATCTCCTCGCGCGCGGCGGCCAGGCGCTGGGCGATGACCTCCTCGGTGTCCTGCCCACGGTTGCGCATGCGCTGCTCCAGCGCCTGGCGCGACGGCGGCAGGATGAACACGCTGACCGCGTCCGGCACCTTGTCGCGCACCTGGCGCGCGCCCTGCCAGTCGATCTCCAGCAGCACGTCCTTGCCCGACGCCAGCTGCGGCTCCACCGACTGTCGCGCCGAGCCCTTCCAGTCGCCGTGCACGAGCGCGTGTTCGAAGAAATCGCCGACGGCGACCATGTCTTCGAATTCCTGCGCGCTCACGAAGTGGTAGTGCTCGGCGTGCCGCTCACCCGGTCGCGGCTTGCGCGAGGTGAACGAGATCGACAGGCAGATGTTCGGATCGCGCGCCAGCACGGCGTTGACGATGCTGGATTTTCCGGCGCCCGAAGGGGCGGCGACGATGAAGAGGGTTCCGCGCATAGGGCCGGGATCAGTTCGTGATTCGAGATTCGGGATTGGGGATTCGCAACAGCGCAATGCTTGCGTCGGTGATGCTGTCGTCGGGTTGGCGTCCGTGGCGTCGCGGTTGCGAATCCCGAATCCCCAATCCCGACTCGCGCCTCATTCGATGTTCTGGATCTGCTCGCGCACCTGGTCGATCAGCACCTTCAGCTCCACGGCGACCGCCGAGCTGCGTGCGTCCACCGATTTGGAACCAAGCGTGTTCGCTTCGCGGTTGAATTCCTGCAGCAGGAAATCCAGGCGACGGCCCACCGCTTCCTTCAGCTTCAGCACGCGACGCGCCTCGGCGACGTGCGAGTCGAGGCGGTCGAGTTCCTCGTCCACGTCGAGCTTCTGCAGCCAGATCACCAGTTCCTGCTCCAGCCGGCCGTTGTCCAGCGGCTGGGCGAGGTCGGCCAGGCGGGTCTCCAGCTTGGTGCGCTGGCCGGCGCGGATCTGCGGCATCAGCGTGCGCACCTCCGCGGCGAGCGCGGCGATTCCGTCGACGCGCTCGGTGATCACGGCCGCGAGCTTGCCGCCCTCGCGCTCGCGGGCGCGGACGAATTCGTCGAGCACCTCGTCGAGCAGCACCAGCGCCTGCGCCTGCAGTTCGGCCGGATCGCCCGCCTGCGTCTGCAGGACGCCGGGAAACTGCAGCAGTTCTGTCAGCTCGGTGCGAAGGCGCGGGAAACGCGAATCCAGGTCCAGCGCCAGCTCGCTCAACTCGCGAAGGCGCGCGGCGTTGAGTTGCAGCGCGCCCTCGCCTTCCGGTGCGCGCAGGCGCAGCGTCAGGTCGATCTTGCCTCGTGCCACGCGTCCCGCGACGCGCTCGCGCAGCGCCGGTTCCAGCGCGCGCAGCTCGTCCGGCAGGCGCACGCCCAGTTCGAGGAATCGGTGGTTGACCGAGCGCAGCTCGCAACCGAGCGTGCCCCAGGGAGTGGAGCGTTCGCCGCTGGCGAAAGCGGTCATGCTGCGGATCATCAGGAAATCCAAGGCCAACAGGGAGCGAATGGTAAACTCGCGCGCCCTCTAAACGGTAATTTGGCCATGACCGGCACGCCCGTCGCCCCTTCCGCCGGCCCCCAGGCCACCGTCGCGCGCCCCAGCGGCCGCGCGCCCGATCAGATGCGCGAAGTCCGCATCGAACGCGGCTACACCCGTCACGCCGAAGGCTCGGTGCTGGTGAGCTTCGGCGAAACCCGCGTCCTGTGCACCGCAAGCGTCGAGAACAAGGCACCCGGTTTTCTGCGCGGCAAGGGCGAAGGCTGGGTCACGGCCGAGTACGGCATGCTCCCGCGCGCCACGCATTCGCGCTCCGACCGCGAGGCCGCACGCGGCAAGCAGGGCGGTCGCACGCTGGAAATCCAGCGCCTGATCGGCCGCTCGCTGCGCGCGTGCGTCGACCGCAAGGTGCTGGGCGAACGCACCATCACGCTCGACTGCGACGTGTTGCAGGCCGATGGTGGCACGCGCACGGCGGCGATCACCGGCGCCTACGTCGCGCTGGTCGACGCGGTGCAGTGGCTGCTGAAGCGTCGCGAGATCACGCGCGATCCGATCTTCGGCGCGGTCGCGGCGGTGTCGGTCGGCATCTACCGTGGCGTTCCGGTTCTCGATCTGGATTACGCCGAAGACAGCGCCTGCGACACCGACATGAACGTCGTGATGAACGACGGCGGCGGCTTCATCGAATTGCAGGGCACAGCCGAAGGCCACGCGTTCCGTCGCGAAGAACTCGATGCACTGACTTCGCTCGCGCAGGCCGGCATCGCCGAGCTGATCGCGAAGCAGCGCGAAGCGCTGGCGGGCTGAGTCCGCGCCATGCAAAAGCACATCGCCTGTTTCGCGCTGGTCGTGGCGGACTACGACGACGCCATCGACTTCTACGTGCGCAAGCTCGGCTTCGAACTGCTCGAAGACACCGACATGGGCGACGGCAAGCGCTGGGTGCGCGTCGCGCCGCGCGGCGCGCAGACGGCGATCCTGCTTGCGCGCGCCGTGGACGACGAACAGCGCGCGGCAATCGGCCACCAGACCGGCGGCCGCGTCGGCTTCTTCCTGCACACCGACGACTTCGCGCGCGACCATGCGTCGATGCTCGCGCACGGCGTGCGCTTCCTCGAAGAACCGCGGCACGAGGCATACGGCATCGTCGCGGTATTCGAGGATCTGCACGGCAACCGCTGGGACCTGCTGGAGCCGGCGGCATGAACGCAGGCGCACGCGAACGCTGGGTCATCGCCAGCAGCAACCAGGGCAAGTTGCGCGAGCTCCGCGAACTGCTCGACGACACCGGCATCGACATCGTGACGCAGGGCGAGCTGGGCGTCGGTGATGCCGATGAAACCGGCCTTACCTTCGTCGAGAACGCACTGCTGAAGGCGCGCAAGGCCTCGCGCGAAACCGGCCTGCCGGCGCTTGGCGACGACTCCGGCATCTGCGTGGACGCGCTGGGCGGTGCGCCGGGCCTGTATTCGGCGCGTTATGCCGGCGAACACGGCAACGCGGAAGCGAACATCGACAAGCTGCTGCACGAATTGCGCGATGTGCCGGATGCGCAGCGCGGCGCGCACTTCTATGCGGTGATCGTGCTGCTGCGTCACGCCGAAGACCCGCAGCCCATCGTCGCCGAAGGCATCTGGCGCGGGCGCGTGCTGCATGAGCGGCGCGGCGCGGGCGGGTTCGGCTACGACCCGGTGTTCCTGGATGTCGAGCAGGGCTTGTCGGCGGCGGAACTCGATCCGGCGCTGAAGAACCGCATCGGCCATCGCGGGCTGGCGCTGGCCGCGCTGCGGCGCCAGCTGCTGGATGCAGCGCGGTAGCAGCCGCCGTGTTCGTCATCGTCTGGGAATACGAAGTGCGACCGGGCGTCGAAGCGCAGTTCGAGGCGATGTACGGCGCGGACGGCCCGTGGGTTGCGCTGTTCCGCCAGTTCCCGGGCTACCTGCGCACCGAACTGCTGCGTGGCGACGGCCGCTACGTCACGCTTGATCGCTGGCGCAGCGCGCAGGATTACACTGACTTCCGCAACCACCTGCCGCCTCGCTACGCGGAACTCGATGCGCTGGGCGATGCCCTGACGCTCCACGAACGCCCGCTCGGCCAGTTCACCGGCGACGGCGACTGACACCCCGATTCGCCGGACGTCCACCGTGCCGCTCACCACGCCCCCGCTGTCGCTCTACGTCCACCTCCCCTGGTGCGTGCGCAAGTGTCCGTACTGCGATTTCAATTCGCACGAAGGACGCGGCGCGCTGCCGTTCGATGCGTACGTGGACGCGCTGCTGGCCGACCTCGACTTCGACCTGCCGCTGGTGTGGGGCCGCACGATCCATTCGGTGTTCTTCGGCGGCGGCACGCCGAGCCTGTTCCCGCCGGAGCACATCGACCGCTTCCTGCAGGCCGCCAGCAGCCGGCTGCGTTTCGCGCCGGCGTGCGAGATCACGCTGGAAACCAACCCGGGCACCGCCGAGCACGGTCGTTTCGAGCTCTACCGCGCCGCGGGCGTCAACCGGTTGAGCTTCGGCATCCAGAGCTTCGACGACGAGTGCCTCAAGCGCCTGGGCCGCATCCACGACAGCAGCGAGGCCGAAGCGGCGGTGAAGCTCGCGCAGGACGCGGGCTTCGACAATTTCAACCTGGACCTGATGTACGCCCTCCCCGGCCAGACGCTGGCGATGGCCGAACGCGACCTGGAACGCGCCTTCGCCCTGAACCCGACCCATGTCAGCCACTACCAGCTGACGCTGGAACCCAACACCGTGTTCGCCGCACGGCCACCGCGCGACATCCCCGACGACGACGCCAGCTGGGACATCCAGGAGCACTGCCAAGCGATGCTCGCCGCTGCCGGCTATGCGCAGTACGAAGTCAGCGCCTATGGGCGACCGGGCCGGCAGTGCCTGCACAACGTCAACTACTGGCAGTACGGCGACTACCTCGGCATCGGCGCGGGCGCGCACGGCAAGATCACGCTGGGCGCCGAGCAGGACATCCTGCGTCGCTGGAAGATCAAACACCCCACGCGCTATCTCGTCGCGGCGGGCCATACCGATGCGATCGGCGGCGACGACCGCATCGCGCCTGCGCGGCGCCCCTTCGAGTACATGCTCAACGCGCTGCGGCTGGTCGATGGCTTTTCGCTGGACGCGTTCGAAGCGCGCACCGGCTTACTACGCACGTCAATTAGCGACGCGCTGGGGCAGGCGCAGGCACAGGGTTGGCTGTCGGTCGAAGGCGATCGCGTGCGACCGACGGAACTCGGCCGCCGCTTCACCAACGACGTGATCGAACTGTTCCTCGACGAGGACGCGCTCGAGCACCGTCCTGCCGCACTGCCGCATGAAGTCGCCGGGTATACGGTCGACTGAGCGTAATCGTCGAACGCGCCTTGTCCTGTGGACAAGACGTGCCGCAAGCGTCTCTGGCCGCTGTTTAGGTCGCCCGACGTTTCATCGAGTGCGCCCCCTGAGGGACCACGCTGGAGCGACAAGGCTGGCGGGGCACGGATGGGTAGATGCATGATCGTCCGATCTGAGACGGTGATCCCATGTCCGCCACGTTCGAACCTCTAGGCAGTTCGATCCCTCGTCCTACCCTGGCTTCGGCGGCATTGCCGCCGCGAGTGCGGCGTGTACTCGAGCATCTCTACGCGCTGGTGTCCGACGAAATGTCGCGCCAGCTCGAGGCGATGCTGGGCGAATTCGAGCAGCAGCTGTTCAAGCACGCCGACCTCGCGCGCAATCCGGCGCAGCAGGCGAGCCATCTGGAAACCCTGCGCACCACGCGCCTCAACCGCGCGGACCTCGTGCCGCGCTACCTCGCGCTGGTCGAAAGCGAACTGACGACGATCCGCGACCCGCTCGGCGCGCCGGTTGCGAGCGACGGCACCGCGCCGGCGTTCCGCGACCTCAAGCTCGTCGAGCACGGCGAGGTCGACGAATCGCTGCTGCTGCGCACGATCGCCTCGCGCCAGGAATCCCGCGCGGGCCTGCCGCTGCTGCTGCTCGGCCAACGCTTCGGCGTGCTGGCCGGCCAGCCGGCCTTCGACGCCGAACGCCTGCCGATCGGGCCGTACGCGCTGGGGAAGATCCTCTCCGACGCCGCGCACGCGCTGCAGATCAGCCCCGAGGCCCGGTTGCACCTCTACAAGGTCTTCGACCACCAGGTCATGACCGGCTACGCGCAGCTGGTGGAGACGATGAACGCCCTGCTCGCGCGCGAGAACGTGCTGCCGAGCCTGTCGTTCGTGCCGATCCGCCCGCGCTCGCCGCAGCGGCAGGACGGCCTGCGCCCGGATGGCCAGAAACCGGAGGGCCCGCGACGAGGCGCCGAACCCGGCGAGGCGGGCGATCCAACGTTGGGGCCTCAGCGCCCGATGACCGCCTGGCCCGGCCAGCTCGATGGACACGGGAATGGCCCGGCGCTGGAAGACGAAACCTTCAACCTGCTGCAGCACCTGCTGGCCGCGCGACGCGACCTGGTGGGCAAGCTGCGCCCCGCGTCCGAAGCCGGCGCCGGCACGCCGCGCCCCACGCTGACCCGCGAGGAGCTGGTCAACGCCCTGTCGTCGCTGCAGGACGTCCCGCTGCACCAGGCGCCGCCGCGCAACCTGACCGACGTCCGCCAGACCCTGCTCGCGCAGGCGCGCCAGCAGCGCGGCGAGGCGGCGTTCCTTTCGCGCGACGACGCCGACACCTTCGAACTGCTCGACCTGTTCTACAACGAGATCGGCCGCGAACTGCGCACCGACGCGGCGATCGATACGCTGCTCAATCGCCTGCAGGTTCCGCTGGTGCGACTGGCGTTGCAGGACCGCGGCTTTTTCGTGCGCAACGAACACCCCGCGCGCCAGTTGCTCAACGCCGTGGCCGAAGCCGGCGCGCACTGGGTGCCCAAGGACGAGAGCGACCCGCAGCTCAACGACCAGTTGCGCCGCGCGGTCGACCACGTCGTGGAGAACTACGACGGCGACGATGGCGTGTTCGAGAGCGCCAACCGCCAGCTGCAGGACCACCTGCGATCGATGGCGCGCAAGGCCGAGGTCGCCGAACGCCGCCACGTCGAGGCAGCGCGCGGCAAAGAGAAGCTGGTGCTCGCAAAGCGCCAGGCGAGCGATGCGATCGAAGGCATCATCAGCGAGCACAAGCTGCCGCGCTTCGTGCAGACGCTGCTGAGCCAGGCATGGACCGACGTGCTGACGCTGACGTTGCTGCGCAGCGGCGAGGATTCGGAGGAATGGCAGCGCCAGCTCGACGCCACGCGCGAGATCGTCGCCGCCAACGCCGCCGGCCAACGCGGCCAGGTATCGGGCGCGCTGGGTGAGGACATCGAGGTCGCGCTCACGCAGGTCGGCTACCACGTCGAGGACGCCGGTGCGATCTCGCGCCAGCTCGTCACCGGCATGGCCGCCAACGACGATGCGGCATCGCGAACGGAACTGGCGCTCAAGCTCAAGTCGCGCACCCGCCTGGGCATTGACGACGTGCCCGCGCCAAAGGCGGCCCCGCGCTCGCCGAAGGAACAGGAGTGCTGGCGCCACCTGCGCACGCTGCCGTTCGGCACGTGGTTCGAGTTCGACATCGGCGATACGAGCGAAGTCGTGCGACGTCGCCTGTCGTGGTTCAGCCCGGTGACCGACAACGCGCTGTTCGTGAACCAGCGCGGCCAGCGCGTGGCGGAGCAGTCGCTGGACAGCCTCGCGCGCCAGGTCGCGGCCGGCAAGGCGCGCGTGGTCACCGAGGAAAAGAGCCGTCTGGTCGATCGCGCCTGGAGTGCCGTGATGGGCGCGCTGGGCCAGCTGGTCGGGCACAACAACCACTCCGAAGCTCACGCCTGAAGGATGCTCGCATGATGGAAGAGTTCCGCCGCGCCCGCCGCCGAGCGATCCAGGATCCGGTCCAGGTCGTCGACACGATGACCGACACGGTGATCGGCCAGCTCAGCAATCTCTCGGAGACCGGGATGTTGCTGATCGCCAGCACGCCACTGGTCGAAGACGGCCTGTACCAGTTGCGATTCAACCTGCGCGGCGCACCGCACCAGTCTTCCCCGATCGAAGTCGGCGCCCACCTGCTCTGGCAGGACAACACCAGCACCCCGGGGCAGACGTGGTCTGGCTTCCGCTTCATCACCATGCTGGAGAGCGAGCTCCAGCAGCTGCGGCACTGGCTGGAATCCGGACACGGTCGGGCGATGTAGGCCGGCCGGTCCGAACCGGCTAACGCAGACGACGACGGGGCGGCGAATCGGGCGCGATGCTGCGTCTGTCCGTTTCCCTTCCTGAACACGGGCGCTGCGACTCGATACGGCACAATGGGCGGTGTTCCCGCCCTTGATCGCATTCGAAATGAGCCAAGTCGCCGCGCTGTACCCCAACCACATCGCCGAACTGCACCGCCGGACCGAGCAGGCCCTCGCCCGCGGCGGTTTCGAACATCTCGTCGTACCCAGCGGTACCTCGCACTACCAGGTCTTCGACGACCGCGACTATCCGTACGCGGTGAACCCGCAGTTCAAGGCGTGGCTGCCGCTCACGCGCGCGCCGGGAAGCTGGCTGGTGGTCACGCCGGGCCAGAAGCCCAAGCTCATCTTCCTGCAGCCGTTCGATTACTGGCACGTCGTCCCGTCGGCGCCGAGCGGCTACTGGGTCGACCACTTCGACATCGTCACCATCCGCAAGCCCGAGGAAGCGCTGCAGCACCTGCCGGCGAATCCGGCGCGCTGCGCGATCCTGGGCGAGGCGCAAAGCGCGGTCGGCACGGCTTCAGGTCAGAGTTTCGTGCCGAACAACCCGAAGCCGGTCGTGAACTATCTGGAATACCACCGCGCGTTCAAGACGTCGTACGAAGTCGAGATGATGCGCGTGGCGACGAAGCGCGGCGTGCGGGCGCATCGCGCGGCCGAGCGTGCGTTCCGCGCGGGCGCGAGCGAGTTCGGCATCCACCTCGTGTACTGCCAGGCCGCCGCGCAGGACGCGAACGACCTGCCGTACAGCAACATCATCGCGATCAACGAACACGGCGCGGTACTGCATTACACCGATCGCGACACCGTTGCGCCGCAGTCGCCGCGCAGCTTCCTGATCGACGCCGGCGCCGCGCACGAGGGTTACGCCTGCGACATCACGCGCACTTACGCGCACGATGCGGGCAGCGAATTCCAGGCGATGATCGACGCTGTCGACGCCGCGCAGCTGAAGATGTGCGACCAGGTGCGCGCCGGCATCGATTACAAGCAGATCCACCTCGACGCGCACCTCGCGCTCGCGGGCGTGCTGAAGGATTTCGGCGTCATCAACGTGTCGCCTGAAGCCGCCGTCGCCACCGGCGTGAGCAGCGCGTTCTTCCCGCACGGCATCGGCCACGGCATCGGCCTGCAGGTGCACGACGTCGCCGGTTTCGCCGCGAGCGACGAAGGCGGAACGATCGCCAAGCCCGACGGCCATCCGTACCTGCGCCTGACGCGCGTGCTCGAGCCGGGCATGGCGGTGACCATCGAACCCGGCCTGTACTTCATCGACATGCTGCTGGACGAAGTGAAGAAGAACGGCCACGCCGACAGCATCGACTGGGCCCGCGTGGATGCGTTCAAGCCGTTCGGCGGCATCCGCATCGAGGACGATGTCGTGTGCACTGATGACGCGCCGGTGAACCTGACGCGGGATGGGTTCGCAGCCTGATTAGGCGGCACTACGCCTGGGCTGCGAACGACCCGCCATGGGTGGCGGGGCCGGGCTATCCGAAGACCATGCGTCGCGCCAGGGATGGCAGCGCGCGCCAAGCCCCACGGTGACGTTCCCCGGATGCGCTTCGCTTATCCGGGCTACAACAGCTTTGCCGTTGCTGTTGCTGTTGCTCTTGCTGTCGAACAGCCTGACGAGTCACTAGCCCCGAAGGGCGCCGCACAGGACGTGCGGCGGTGAGCGCCGTAGCCATGGATGGCGAGTCGCGAACGCGCCCTTGCTCCGTAGGGTCGTGGGATTGGGTTGGACTTTCCACGCACTTTCTTTGGGTTACTTTTCTTTGTGCGAGCAAAGAAAAGTGACCCGAGCGCCGCAGGCGATCGGAAGCTTGGCTAGTGATTCTTCTTTGAAGGCCGCTTGCGGCTGGCGTGACGGCCTGGATCCCGGCCTGCGCCGGGATGACGGGCAAGGGCAAGGTCAAGATGGGTTCCAGCTTTCGCTGGAATGACGGTGAGGGTGTGCAGCCGTCAACAGAGTGCCCGCGCGTTACGGGCCTGGATCCCGGCCTTCGCCGGGATGACGGCCACTACCCTCAGCCGCGCGAACCCATCAGCGCTTCGATCTCGTCCGCACTGCGCGCGAGCGCATCCGTCAGCACTTCGGGTTCATCGCGCGTGACCAGTACGTCGTCCTCGGTGCGGATGCCGATGCCGCGCCATTTCGCGTCCACCGTCGTGTCGTCGGGCGATACGTAGACGCCCGGTTCGATCGTGAACACCATGCCCGGTTCGAGCAGGCGCGATTCGCCATCGAAGCGGTATTCGCCGACGTCGTGCACGTCAAGGCCAAGCCAGTGGCCGGTCTTGTGGCGATAGAAACGGCGATAGCTGCCGTCGGCCAGATTCTTCTCGAGCTTGCCCTTGAGCAGGCCCAATCGCAGCAGGCCTTCGGTCAGTGTTTCGACCGCGGCGACGTGGCCGGCTTCGTACGCGATGCCTGGACGCGCCTGCGCGAGCGCCGCCGCCTGCGCGTCGCCGACCAGGTCGTGCAGCGCGCGCTGCTCTTTGGTGAAGCGGCCGTTGACCGGGAACGTGCGCGTGATGTCGGCCGCATAGCCGCGGTATTCGGCGCCGGCGTCGATGAGCACCAGTTCGCCATCCTTCGCCTGCGCAGCGTTCGCCCGGTAATGCAGCACGCAGGCGTTGGTGCCGGCACCGACGATGCTGCTGTATGCGGGGTCGGCATCGTGCGAACGGAACACGCGTTCGACTTCGGCCTGCAACTGGAATTCGTGGATGCCGGGACGCGCGGCGAGCATCGCGGTTTCGTGCGCGAGCACGCTGATGTCGGCCGCGCGCTGCATCAGGCGCAGTTCGTCGCGATCCTTGAACAGGCGCAGTTCGTCGAGCAGATGCCCCAGCTCGAGGAATTCGTGCGGCGGCTGCGCGCCCTGGCGCATCATCGCGCGCACGCGGTTGAGCCAGCCGATCAGCTTGAGATCGAATTCCTGGTCGCGACCGAAGTGGTAGTACACGCGCGAACGGCCTTCGAGCAGGCCAGGCAGGATGTCGTCCAGATCGGTGATCGGATACGCATCGTCCAGGCCGAACGCTTCGACCGCGCCTTCCGGACCGAAGCGCGGGCCATCCCAGCCTTCGCGCTCGGGATCGCGTTCGCGGCAGAACAGGATCACCTCGCCGTGCTTGCGACCGGGCACCAGCACGAGCACCGCTTCGGGCTCGGGAAAACCTGTGAGGTACAGCAGGTCCGAATCCTGGCGGTACGGATAGTGCGTGTCGCGGCTGCGGATGCGCTCGGGCGCGGACGGCAGGATCGCGATCGCGTCGTCGCCGGCCATGCGCATGAGCTGCTTGCGGCGCTTCGCGTAGGCCTTGTCGGGGATTCGGAGGGGTTTGTGCATTTACCGCTCGTCATTCCCGCGCAGGCGGGAATCCATGGACGTTGTTCTCACGACGTTCGAGATCCCGATTACGTTTCGAGCCTGGATCCCGGCCTTCGCCGGGATGACGCATCGGCCCGCTCGCGCGAACGCGAGCGGGCCACTACGTCAGTTCAACTTCTGACGATGCTGGGCCGCCAGCGCGCAGTCGCCGTGCAGCAGCAACGCCGCCACGCGCACGAACTCCTCGATCTCGACCAGCGCCTCTTCGTCTTCCTCATCGCCGTCGCTCTGCGGCTGCGCGGCGGCGAGCTTGGCGAGGTCGCCCAGCGCTTCGGTACCTTCTTCCGACAGCTTCGCAACCGAACCTGCCGACAGGCCGAAACCGCCGAGGAAGCCGCGGCACCACTCGAACAGCGCGCCGCTGCGCTCGGCCAGCGAGGCTTCGGAATCGGGCAGCAGCAGGGCGAAGTCGAAGCTGCGGTCGGCCAGCTGCGCGGCACTGGCCAGGCGCAGTTCGTCCAGCGCGCTTCCGGCCGCGGGCGCGGGCAGTGCGTCGTCGGCCAGCACCTTCGCCGGCCATTCGCGCACCGACGGGCCACCGCCGGCCAGCCAGCCGCACAGGCCGCCGTGGAGTTCATAGGGCGAAGCAGCGAGCGCCAGCTGGCGGCTCTCTGCCTCGATCGCGGAGACGGAGGGCAGTTCGATTTCGGACACGATCGGGCGTGAAGTACGCGAAATGGGGGGGACGGGCCGAAGTGTAACAACCCGGTGGTTGTTGCCGACGCGAACGCCTGCCTACACTGCACGCAGCAACGCTGGAGTCGTTGCCGGGGGTGTTCGTGTCACGCCAGACCTTCTTGCCAGCCGCCCGGCTCGCCGGCGCGGTTTTCGTACTCGCTGCAGCCCTGGTCGGGACGGCCGGCGCCGCTACGCGCGATTTCTACTTCGACCGCCCCGGCAGCGACCGCGGCCTGGTCCAGAACACCGTCACTGCGTTCGCACAGGACACGCAAGGTTACGTCTGGGTCGCCACCCAGGGCGGCCTGCACCGCTACGACGGCCAGCGCTACCTGCCCTACCGCCACAACCCGCGCGACGCCGCCAGCCTGCCCGACAGCCACATCACGGCGCTGGCGCTGGAAGGTGACCACGCCCTTTGGGTAGGCACGTATTCGGAATACCTCAGCCGGCTGGACCTGGCGGACGGCCAGATTCGCCGCTTCACCGCGTCCGGCACCGCGCACCCGCACCGCCAGGTGATGGCCGTGCTGCCCCATCGCGGGCAGGTCTGGGTGGGGACGGTCGCTGGGCTCGAACGCCTGGATCCGGCGACCGGCAAGCGCCAGACCGTCGTGCCGCTGGAAACCCAGGTGATCGGCAATGCCAGCCGGCAGAGCCTGCTGGCGACCCGCGACGGCGTGGTCTGGTGGGGCGGCCCGTCGGGCCTGTACCGCCTCGATGGCAGCCTGCCGGAGCGCATCGGTCCCGAGGAAGCGGTCACCGCGTTGTTCCAGGACGTCGGCGGCCAGCTGTGGATGGGGCGTCGCGACGGCCTGTTCCGCCTGCACAGCAATGGACGCGAACTCGTGCGCGCGTGGCCGCAGCAGGCGATGCCGGACGACGATCCGCCCGTGGTCCGCGCGATCGTGCAGGCGCCGGATCGGCAACTGTGGTTCTCGGTGTACGGCTACGGCCTGCGCCGGCTTGACCCGGTGAGCGGCCACGTCGAGGAAGTGCGCGAAGAACCCGGCATCGACGCGAGCCTTCCCGACGATTCGATCAACGCGCTGATGATCGACCGCGGCGGCATGCTTTGGATCGGCGGGCAGTTCCGCGGCGTCGCGGTCGCCGATCCGCGCGGCACGCGCTTCCGCTACGTGTTCAACATGGAGCAGCCGCGTCGCGCCGATAGCCCGGCCTCCGCCGACAGCATCCGCTCCGTCGTGCAGGGCCAGGACGGCGCGCTGTGGCTGGGCACAGACAACGCACGGCTGTTCCGCTATGCGCTGGCAGAGGACCGCTTCGAGGACCTGAGCGCGCTGCTCGCCGACCAGGGCCGCGCACCGCACGTCACCGGCTTCGCGAAAGCCAGCGCGGACGATCTGTGGGTCGCCACCGATGCGGGCCTGTACCGGCTCGATCCGCAGCGACGCACCGCGCAACCGCTGCCCGTTCCGGAACTCGGGCGCACGCCGTTGCGCACGCTCGCGATGGGACGCGACGGCACGTTGTGGATCGGCAGCCACGGCTATGGCGCCTATCGCTATCGCCCGGACAGCGGGCAGCTCACCCACTACGCCTATCGCGAGAACGACCCGAGCGGCCTGAGCTATCCGGTCGTCCACGCAATCGTCCAAGACAAGGACGGCCATGTGTGGTTCGGCACGGGCGACGGCCTCGACGTGCTCGATCCAGCGACCGGCCGCCTGCGCCACTTCCGCCATTCCAATACCGATCCGCAGAGCCTGCCCGGCAATCGCGTCCGCGCCCTGCACCTGGCCAGCGACGGTTCGCTGTGGGTCGGTACGCACGCCGGCCTGAGCCGCATCGTCGAGGAGAAGGACGGCAGCGTCCGGTTCGCGCATCCGCTGACCGGCACGTTGAGCAGCGATCTGGTGCCGGTGGTGTTCTCGATCGCCGAAGCCCCGGCCGGCCGCCTGTGGCTGAGCACGCAGGCGGGCATCATCAGCTACGACATCCGCGACGAGCGCACGCGAAGCTACGGCCTCGCCGACGGTCTGCAGGACCTTGAGTTCCACGGCGGTTCGGTCGCGCAACTGGGCGACGGACGCATCGTGTTTGGCGGTGTTCGCGGGCTGAACCTGTTCGACCCGCGGCGCATGCACGAGTCCAGTTACACCGCGCCGTTGCGACTGCTGGGTGCGTGGGTGGGCAACCAGGCCAAGGCCGATCCGCGTTCGCTGTGGCAGGCGCCCAAGCTCGACCTGGACGAAGGCGACGGACTGCTGCGCCTGCGCTTCGGCGCGCTGGATTTCGCACCTACCGCCGCCACGCGCTATCGCTACCGCATGGACGGCTTCGATCACGAGTGGATCGACAACGGCACCGCGCAGGACGTGACCTATTCGCGCCTGCCGTCCGGCCATTACAACTTCCTCGTGCAGGCCACCAACCGGCATGGCGCGTGGAACGAAGCGACGCTGGAGACGCCGGTGCACGTCGCGCCGCCGCTGTGGCGCCATCCGCTGGTGATCGCCGCCGGCGTGCTGGGCCTGATCGCGCTCGTCGGCGGCTTGACATGGCGACGCCTGCTGGATCGCCGCCGCGAACGCGGTTACTTCGCGCAGATCCGCGAGCGCGATGAGCGCCTGAAGCTTGCGTTGTGGGCCTCCGGCGAGCAGTTCTGGGATTACGACCTGGAACGCCGCGTTCTGCGTCGCACGCGCGCCGACGACCAGGCCGTCACGCCGGAGCTGGGCGTGCAGACGCTGGTCGACTCGAACCTGCAGATCCACCCCGACGACCTGCCGCGCGCCATCGCGTCGCTTCGTCGCCACCTGCGCGGCGAATCGCCGTTGTACGTGTCCGAACACCGCGTGCGCGAAACCGACGGCAAGTGGGTGTGGATGCTCGCGCGCGGCCGCGTGGTCGAGCGCGATTCCACCGGACGCGCACTGCGCGTGGCCGGCACGGCGCGCGACATCACCGCGAACCGCAGCGCCGAGCGCGACCGTCGCATCGCGGGCCAGGTGCTCGACAGCATGATGGAAGCGGTGGCGGTGTTCGATCGCGAATTCCGCTTTGTTTCGGTCAACCCCGCATTCACCCGCATGACCGGCTATTCGGACGCGGAAGTGATCGGCCGGCCGACGCGCCTGCTCGACAGCGACCAGCACGATCCGGCGTTCTATCAACACGTGCGCGGCGAATTGCGCCGCAACGGTCGCTGGTCGGGCGAGATCTGGCAGCAGCGCAAGAACGGCGACGAGTTCCTCTGCTGGTTCCAGGGCAGCGAAGTGCTCGACGCGGGAGGCCAGCAGGGGCACTACGTGGCGGTGCTGGGCGACATCACCGACCAGAAGCGTGCCGAGCAGGAACTGCGTTACCTCGCCAACTACGACACGCTCACCAGCCTGCCCAACCGCGCGCTGCTGTCCGAGCGCCTGTCGCGCGCGATCGTGAAGGCGCGTCGCGGCAACACGCGCATCGCGATGCTGTTCCTGGACCTGGACCGCTTCAAGGACATCAACGATTCGCTCGGCCATGCGGCCGGCGATCGCATCCTGCGCGCGGCCGCACATCGCCTGCAGCACGCGGTCGGCGCGACGCACACGGTCGCGCGCCTGGGTGGCGACGAGTTCACGGTGCTGCTGGAGAACCTGGAAAGCATCGAGCACGCCGAACAGGTCGCGCGCGACGTGCTGGCCTCGTTCGAAGCGCCGCTGGACATCGACCAGCGCCACGACGTGGTGATCTCGCCGTCCATCGGCATCAGCCTGTATCCCGATCACGCGACGGTGCCGACGGACCTGCTCAAGCACGCCGACACCGCGATGTACCAGGCCAAGGCGGCGGGACGTCGCACCTTCATGCGCTACACCGAGGCGATGGACGTCGAGATCCGCGGACGCGCGACAATCTCCGCCGCGCTGCGTGGCGTGCTGGATCGCAACGAACTGCGCCTGGTGTTCCAGCCCAAGCTGTCGCTGGACCACTCGCGCATTACCGGCGTGGAGGCGTTGCTTCGTTGGACCAGCCCGGAGCTGGGCGACATCTCGCCGGCGCAGTTCATCCCGCTGGCCGAGGAAAGCGGCCTCATCCTCGACATCGGCGAATGGGCGCTGCGCGAGGCGTGCAGCGTGCTCAAGGGTTGGCGCATGAAGGGTCTGGACCAGCTGACGATGGCTGTCAACGTATCGTCGCTGCAACTGCTGCGCGGCAACCTGCCCAAGCAGGTCGCGCGCGCGCTGGTGGAAAGCGGCGTGCCGCCGGAGATGCTGCAGTTGGAACTCACCGAGAGCGTGATCATGGCGAACGCCGGGCAGACCTCGGCGACGCTGGACGCGCTGCGCTCGCTCGGCGTGGGCCTGGCGATCGACGACTTCGGCACCGGCTACTCGTCGCTGGCGTACCTCAAGCGCCTGCCGATCCATACGTTGAAGATCGACAAGGAGTTCATCGGCGACCTGACCCGCGACGCGGACGACGAGGCCATCACCACCACGGTCATCGCGATGGCGCATTCGCTGGGGCTGACGGTCATCGCCGAGGGCGTGGAGACCGAGGCGCAGATGCAGTTCCTGCGCGGGCGCGGCTGCGACGAGATCCAGGGCTACTGGCTCGCGCGTCCGCTCGAAGCGGCCAGCTGCCTGTCCTTCATCCGGGCCTGGACGCCGCATTCGGTTCCGGTGGGCAGCGGGACCGTGGGCACCGTCTCCTGACTGGCGCGCTTCTAATGGGCGTGAACAGGCGTGCAGCCGCGCCGGGGCCCTGCCCTTGACCCGTCACCCGGCCCTGCTATCGTGCCGGGCATGGAACAGGCCCAACTCCTCGCGCAATTGCAGTCGCTGGTCGACCGTGTCGAGCAGTTGGCCGAGCGCTCGCGTCGCCTCGGCGAGGAGAACCGCAGCCTGCGCCAGCAACAGGAACAGCTGATGGGCGAACGCTCTGCCCTGCTCGCCAAGAACGAACAGGCGCGCATGCGGGTCGAGGCGATGATCGCGCGACTGAAATCGCTGGAACAGCACACGTGAGATCGCAATGACCAGCGAAGCCGTCAGCATCCGACTGCTTGATCGCGAATACACCGTCGGGTGCGAACCCGGCGAACGCGACAGCCTGCAGGCCGCCGCGAAAGTGCTGGACAGCAAGATGCGCGAGATCCGCGGCACGAACCGCATGGCCGCGCTTGATCGAGTTGCAGTGCTCGCGGCGTTGAACCTCGCGCACGACCTGCAGCAGATGCGCGACGAGCTGGCGACGCGCGATCGCGAACTCGAGCGCACGCTCAACACACTGCACCGCCGGCTGGACGATCTTTTCGACGTCCCCGCGCGCTGAGCGCTCCAAGCCGCAGCGCATCGCACGCGCCGCGAAGCTCCGCCTGAATCCGCCGCATTCGCGCACTGAATCGTTTCCGTGCTGGCACCGACGAGCGGGCGCGCAGAGGTGGGACCGCGCGCTATACTCCTCGCTCGTCCTCTGCTGTGCGCGACAGCGTGCGCAAACATTCGCCTTGCCCCTTAATGACGACACCGGGGGCGCGACGGAGGCCAGGCGTGCAGGTCCGCCTTGTAGCGGGAAGCCCGAAGGCATCCAAGCGTCCCCACTTGAACCCCGGGTTCAAGGTCGTTTCGCAAGCATCGCCATTGGCGGAGGACTTCCATTTCCCGGTCGCGGCAGAAATGCCGCACCACGTTCGGGCGCGAATCGCGCCCGAAATTCATTGTCGTGGCGCGATTCGCGCCGAACTTCCCGGCAGGCCCCGCGCCGCCGTATGACAGGATCCCGCGCTGCATGACGGTCGACCGCACGGCGCTGCGCCGCGAACTCCGCAACCGCCGCCGCGAACTGGCCGCCGGCGAGCGCATCGCCGCCGCGGAACGTCTGAGCGAACGCCTCCTGGCGCTGCCCTTCGCGCCCACGTCGGGTTACGTCGCCGGCTACTGGGCAACCGACGGCGAGATCGCGCTGCATGTGTGGCAGTTGCGCCTGCCGCGCGAATGCGTCTATTGCCTGCCCGTGCTCAACGACGACGGTCGCCTGCGCTTCGCGCCGTGGCGTCCCGGCGATGCGCTGGTGAGCAACCAGCACGGCATTCCCGAACCCGATATCGCGGAGACCTCGCTGCTGGAACCGGAGCAGATGAGCTTCGTCGTCGCGCCACTGGTGGGCTATGACGATCGCGGGCACCGGCTGGGTATGGGAGGCGGCTGGTACGATCGCAGCTTCGCCTTCCGCCACCAGCTCCCTGCACCGCCATGGCTGGTCGGCGCCGCCTTCGACGTGCAGCGCGTCGACGCGCTCGATCGCGCAGACTGGGACGTCGCACTCGACGCGGTGTGCACCGAATCGACCACGCTCGACTGCAGGAGCCCCGCATGAGCGCCCGCCGCCGCTACTGGCTGATGAAGTCCGAGCCGGACGCGTTTTCCATCGACGACCTCGAGCGCGTCCGCACCGAGCCGTGGAACGGCGTCCGCAATTACCAGGCGCGCAACTTCATGCGCGATGGCATGCAGGTCGGCGACGGCATCCTTTTCTACCACTCCAATACCGACGTGCCCGGCATCGTCGGCACCGCGACGGTGGCGAGCAAGGCGTATCCGGACGACACGCAGTTCAACCCGAAGTCCGACTACTACGACCCGAAGAGCTCGCGCGAGGAACCGCGCTGGATCCTCGTCGACGTCGCGTTCGACCGCAAGCTCAAGCGCACCATCACGCTGGACGAACTCAAGCAGCACGCCGACAAACTCGGCGAGGACTTCGCGATGATCCGCCGCGGCAATCGCCTGTCGGTGCTGCCGATTACGGCCGCGCAGTGGAAGTACCTGCTTTCGCTCGAGTAACGCCGGCGCGCGCCGCCTCTTCCCCATCTCCACTACCCGTGCAGCCCATATGAGCGAATCCAAGCGTCTGGCCGGCGAGAAGGCCATCGAGTACGTCGAAGACGGCATGATCGTCGGCGTCGGTACCGGTTCCACCGTCGCCTTCTTCATCGACGCGCTCGCGCGCATGAAGGAGCGCATCAAGGGCGCCGTGTCGAGTTCGGACCAGAGCACCGCGCGGCTTCGGCAGCACGGCATCGAAGTGCTGGATCTCAACGCCACGGGACCGCTTTCGCTGTATGTGGATGGCGCCGACGAATGCGATCCGCACAAGCGCCTGATCAAGGGCGGTGGTGCGGCGCTCACGCGCGAGAAGATCATTGCCGAAGCCAGCCAGAAGTTCGTCTGCATCGTCGATCCGAGCAAGCGCGTCGATGTGCTCGGCAAGTTCCCGCTTCCGGTCGAAGTGATTCCGATGGCGCGCAGCCTGGTTGCGCGTGAGATCCAGGCGATGACGCGCGCCCAGCCGGTGTGGCGCCAGACCGCCGAAGGCGCGGGCGTGGTCACCGACAACGGCAACGTCATCCTCGACATCCACGGGCTGTCGATCGTCGATCCGGTCGGCCTGGAACAGGCAATCAACCAGATTCCCGGCGTGGTGAGCGTGGGGTTGTTCGCGCGTCGCCCGGCCGATGTGGTGATCGTCGGCGGCGAACCGCCGATCGTCCTCTAGTCCTGTGCCCGCCGGTCTCGGAGGCTGAGACCGGCGGAGTCAACAATCGCATCGCATGCGCGGCCGCGACGCCGGCGCGCGAGACTTCTGCTCTGGTGCGATAGCCGCTTCGCCATGACCTTGCGCTGCCTCTTCGTCGACTTCAATTCGTACTTCGCCTCGGTGGAGCAGTACGACGACGCGGCGCTGCTGGGCCGCCCGGTCGCGGTCGTGCCGGTGATGTCGGCCACGACCTGCGCCATCGCCGCCAGTTACGAAGCCAAGGCGTTCGGCGTCAAGACGGGAACGCCGGTGTGGGAGGCATTGGAGCTGTGCCCGGACATCGTCCTGCGCGAAGCGCGACCGGCGCGCTATATCGCGATGCATCACCGGCTGATGGCCGCGATCGAGGAATGCATTCCGCACGGCAAGGCAGAGTCGATCGACGAGGTGCCGTGCTGGCTGATCGGCCGCGAACGCGAGCGCGCCAATGCCGAGGCGATCGCGCTCCGCATCAAGCAGCGCCTTGTGGATGAAGGTTTCAGCCCCGCCATCCGCTGCTCGATCGGCATCGCGCCGAACCGCTTCCTGGCGAAGACGGCGTCGGACATGCGCAAGCCGGACGGGCTGACGGTGCTCGAGGAATCCGGTCTTCCAGATTCACTTCATACGCTGGAACTTCGGGATTTCTGCGGGATCGGGCCGTCGGTGGAGCAGCGTTTGTTGCGTGCCGGCATTCACACGTCCGAACAGCTTTGCGCCGCGTCCCGCTCGCAGCTGCGCGCGGCATGGGGAAGCATCGAGGGCGAGCGCTACTGGCTGCAGTTGCGCGGCCATGAGCTACCAGGGCGCACCGAGCGTCGGGCATCGCTCGGACATTCGCACGTGCTCGGCCCGGAACTGCGTACGTTCGAAGGCGCGCGTGCCGTGTTGTTCAAGCTGCTCGCCAAGGCTGCCATGCGGCTGCGGCACGAGCGCCATCTCGCGGGCGGGCTGGCGATTCGCATGCGATTCGTCGGCTTGGACAAGCGCTTCGAGCGCGATCTGGCGTTCGCACCGCTCGACGACACGCCCACCTTGCTGCGGTTGTTGGGCGAGGAACTTTCGAGCCTCGAAACTGCGATCCAGCGGCGGCGATGGAACGTGAAGCGCCACCCGCCGCTATCGGTGGCCGTGACGCTGACCCAGCTTGAGCCGATAGGCAGCATCACCCAGGAGTTGATGGCCTCGCGCGATCGCGCGAAGGCCATCAGCGCTACGCTCGACTCAATCAATCGACGCTACGGCAATAACACGCTGTACTTCGGCGCAATGCAGGAAGCGCTGGAGCAGGACGCGGCGCCGATGCGGATTCCATTCGCCGCGATTCCCGAGGCTGTGCTCGAGGAGGATGTCGGTGCCCGAAAACCGGACAGCGCGGAAGAACTCTGGCTGGAGCGCGAACGCCAGTTCAAGGTGATGGCCGAAGCGGCGCATCGGAAGGCGCAGGAGCAGCCGGAGAAAGTTCGGGCCGTTGCCACCAAGCCGTACGGCGTCGGGGGCTGGGCGCGGAACACTACGACCGAGCCTGATGCGCCTGGGAGTACGGGGTCGCTGTTTTGATGTCGGGGTACGTGCGGACTCGGCTACTCCGTGGCAGCAATAGCTGCTCGAGATCACCCTGAATCCGGCAGGGTCAGTATCTGTGAAGCCACGCCAGTACGGCTGCTTTTGCTGTTGCGCAGGTATCTAGCTAAGTGCGTACGCAGCAGGGGTTTCCGCACGCGTTCTGGTTTCCTAACGCACAAAAGAAGAAGGCCGGTCCTGTTGGACCGGCCTTCTGGGGTAAAGCCCCTGGCGATGACCTACTCTTGCATGGCTTAAGCCACACTACCATCGGCGCATGTGCGTTTCACTTCCGAGTTCGGAATGG